>Ga0079037_100001625_pt1 | contig 11869 bp, 8 predicted proteins | sample Mud3Dept4metaG_FD_71479 | JGI IMG/M metagenome (GOLD analysis project Ga0079037, IMG submission 71479) | Freshwater wetland microbial communities from Ohio, USA, analyzing the effect of biotic and abiotic controls - Mud 3 Core 4 Depth 4 metaG | ecosystem: Environmental > Aquatic > Freshwater >... | reverse complement strand
ATCTCCGAACACCGCCGGCTCGACGAAGAACCCGCGGTCGAACGGCGGCTCGTCGAGGCGCCGCCCCCCGCACCGCAACGTCGCGCCTTCGCGCCGACCGCGCTCGACGTAGTCCAGCACGTTATCGAGTTGTTCCTGGTCGATGGCGGGGCCGACATCGGTGCCGGTGTCCATCCCGTTGCCCACCTTCAGCGCCCGCGTCCGCGCGACCAGCCGTTCGACGAAGGCGTCGTGCACCGCGCCCTCGACAATCACCCGGCTCGTGGCCGTGCACTTCTGGCCCGTCGACGCGAACGCGCCGTTGACCGTGTCGGCCACTGCCCTGTCGAGGTCAGCGTCGGCGAGGACGACGGTCGGGTTCTTGCCGCCCATCTCGAGCTGAATTCGAAGCCTGCGCCGCGCGGCGCGGTCGTAGAGCTGCGCGCCGGTCTCGCACGACCCCGTGAACGACACCGCCCGCATCCCAGGGCCATCGACCATCGCCTCGGCGAGGGCCGCGCCCGGCCCCGCCACGTAGTTCACGACGCCCGGCGGCACGCCCGCCTCGACCAGCGCCTCGACGATTCTCCAGCTGCTCAGCGGAGCGGCGGACGCGGGTTTGAGCACGACCGTGTTCCCCGCAACCAGGGCGGGCGCGAGCTTCCAGGCGGGGATGGCGCTCGGGAAGTTCCAAGGCGTGACCAGTCCGACAACGCCCAGCGGCCTGCGGAGCGCATACGCGAAGACGCGATCCCGCTCAGACGGCGCGAGCAGGCCCGGCAGCCGCGCGCCCTCTCCGCCGAAGTAACGGAGGATGTTGATCGATCGGCGGACTTCGCCTCGCGCTTCTGGGAGGGTCTTCCCTTCCTCCCTCGTCATCTCGGCCGCCAGTTGTTCGAAGCGTTGGTCGAGGAGTTCGGCGGCCTTGAACAGCATCGCGCCGCGTGCGGGCGCTGGGAGAGCCGCCCACCCCGGGAACGCCTCGCGGGCGGCCCGTACCGCCGCCGCCATGTCGTCCGGCGTCCCCCGCACGAACGTCCCCACCAGGTCCCTGGTGTCGGCCGGGTTGAGGTTCTGGACGAGCTGCGGCCCTTCGACCCAGCGCCCGCCGATGAGATTCCGGTGTGTCATCGATACGCCCTGGCCGGCATCGTCATTTCCGCACGAAACGCACGTGGCGCGCGCGCCCGGCGTAGATGCGCAGGCCGTCCACCGCGCCGCCCGGCGACCGCGTGAAGCGGATCGTGTTGCCGTCCGCCTCGAAGGCGTCCTTGAACGCCGGCTCCAGCGTGAACCGCTGCGCAGGCCTGAAGCGCAGTCTAAGCGAGGCGCCTTCGACAGAGATCGTATAGGTGACGCCGAGCTCCTCGCTGAAGTAGTCACCGGCGAACTCGTGAAGCTGCGACGCATCCGGCTTGAACGCGCGCTGGGGCTCCCACCGGCGCGGCCTGGCGCTCTCGGACGTCTCCAGGAGCGAGCCGATCGCGAGGTCATCCGGCCATCCTCGCTCGGTCGAGAACCGGCGGGCGCCATCCTGCGTGTACAGCTCGCCGGGCCCGGTCGGCACGAGCGCCTGTCCCTCGGCGCGCAGGGCGCCAGACTTGGGATCCCACGCGACGCGCAGGACCGCATCGGTTGAGGTTTCGCGGTAGACGCCCGCCATGCGCTCGAGGACTTCGGGAGGCACCACGACCGCTTTCACGACGCGCAGATCCTTCAGCTTGTCCGCCAGCACGAGGTCGGCAATCTGGTGCGCGTAACGCGACGGGTTGGCACCGTCTGTATTGCACAGCACCGCCACAGAGAGGCCGTGCTCGGGAAACCGCGCCAGGAAGGCCCGGTAACCCGCCGTCGTTCCGCCATGGCTCACTTCACGGGTCCCGCGATACTGGAGGACGTACAAGCCCTGCGCGTACTCGTTCTCGAAGCCGTCGTTCAGCTTTCCCCTCGTCTGCAGCCGGTCGGCAAGGTCCGGCCCGCCGACTCGCGGGTGGTCGAGATGGTCGTTCCACGTCAGCAGGTCGCCGACCGTCGTCAGCAGGCCGCCGTTGCCGATCACGTTCGTGAACGGCATGTTGGCGCGGACGGTGCCGTCGGGCATCAGCCGGTAGGCCGTCGCCCGGTTGGGCACGATCGCCGTGAAGTCCTCGCGCCACTGCGTCCGCGCCATCCCGAGCGGGCCGAACAGCCGCTCCTGTGTGAAGGCGTTGAGGCTCTTGCCCGACACCCGCTCCACGACGACGCCGAGCAACGTGAACGCCGTATTGTTGTACAGGTACTCCTCGCCCGGCTTGAAGTTCAACTCCTTGTAGCCGTTGACGAGTTCGAGGATCTCGGCCACCGTGTGAACGGCCGAACCGGGCGGCCGGCCGGCCAGCGAGAGCATGGGCCATTGGCTGCGGAGCCCGCTCGTGTGATTCAGGAAGTGCCGGATGAGGATCGGCGTGCCGAAGTCCGGGAGCTCCGGCACGTACTTGCGCACCGGGTCGTCAATCGAGAGCTTGCCGTCCTGCGCCAGCAGGGCGATGGCCGCCGCGGTGAACTGCTTCGCCACCGAGCCCGACTCGAACACCGTGGTCGGCCAGATGCGGATGCCGTACTCCAGGTTGGCCATCCCGTAGCCCTTGGTGTGGACCACCTGGCCGCCTTGCGAGACGCCGACAGCGCACCCTGGCGAACTGCTCCGATCCCAGCGCGCGAAGATCTTGTCGATGGCCGCCGCCACGCTGACGGGGCCCGCCTGAGCCGGCGGCGCGGCCACCGCCTGGGCAGCCGCCGGGTCCGGACACAGCCCCAGCAGGACAATCGCGAGGGAGAGGAGCGGCGGGGTACGACTGTTCATGACCGTCCCTATGCAACTGGCCGCAGCTTCGTCACCGGAATCCCGCACAGGAACTTGAACGTCGCGTCGCCGGCGTTGGCGTACTCGTGCTCGACGCCGGCCGGCACGAACACCACGTCGCCCGCCTTCAGGTCGTGCCACGAGCCGTTCATGAAGACGCGGCCCCGGCCCTCGACGACGAAATTCTCGTGCTCGTACCCGTGCAGGTGATGCGGCGAGTGCCCGCCCGGCTCGATCTCGACCATCCGCAGCGCGTAGACCGGCGCCCCGTCGTGCGTGTCGTCGATGAGCCAGCGCAGGGACGCGCCGGGCCCCTGCTCCCCGACCGCCACGGCTGGCACCTCGGTGTAGTGGCACACCTTGCCCTTTGCTTCCGCCATCGCTCACACTCCTTCGAACAGCCGGTCACCTTCGCCCGACGCGCCGCGCCATGTCGGCAACGGCCGCGCGGTCGGTGACGTCGTAGCGGTCTTCCGGCGGATACAATGCTCCGCCGAAGAACACCTCGGGCCGAAGCCGGGTCGATTCATCCCGCTGCGGCTTCCACACTGCGACGTGGATATGGCGGCAGCCCGTCGTCGCGATCACATCGTCCACGTGGTGCGGCTTGATGCCCCCGCCGGGCATGATCTGGACGCGCTCGCCCGCGTATTCCACCAGCCGCGCAATGAGGGGCAGCCCCTCCCAGACCGTGTCGCACTGCCCGCTGGTCAGGACGCGCGTGATGCCGAGATCGACCAGTTCATCCACCGCCCGGAACGGGTCCGGCGTCACGTCGAACGCGCGATGGAACACCGCCTCACGGTTCCCGATGAGGCTTCTGAGCCTGCGGGTGCGGGCGATGTCGACGCGGCCGTCGGCCTCCAGGATGCCGAAGACAACGCCGTCGGCGCCCTGCGCGACGGCCATCTCCGTGTCGCGCTCCATGGCGGCCATCTCGACAGCCGTGTAGCAGAACCCACCGCCCCTCGGCCGCGCCATGAAGACCACCGGGATCGTCAGCCGCCGCTTCGCTTCGACCAGCGCGCCGTACGACGGCGTCAGGCCGCCCAGGAAGAGCGCCGAGCACAATTCCACGCGGTCCGCGCCGCCCGCCGCGGCCTCGACGGCGTCGTCGAGCGACCCGCAACAGATTTCCAGTTGAACCCTGTCCATGGCTATTTGACTTTCCACTCCTGGATGCCGGCCGAGAACGCGGCAGGCAGAACGACCTCGACACGAAGCGCGGTGGTTGTGACCGGCGTGAAGCGGACGATGTTGTAAGCGTCTTTCGCAACGCCAAACGTGTCGCGCGTCTCGACGGGCAGCCACTGGTTTCCCTGCTTGTAGAGGACGCGCCAGCTCCGGGGGACCCGGCACTCGCCCTGGCCGGTGTCGTCGAACCAGTAGACGGACGTCTCGGAGACGGCAGTCTCGGCCGGAAGATCGTACTGCACCCACTCGGTCGAGCCCTTCTTCGGCCACCAGTGGAAGTAGATCGCCGTGTGATCGTTGGAGTCGGCGGGCTCGTACTGTTCGTTCAGACCCTGGATGCTCTTGCCGCCCTCGGAGCTCGACGCCTTCGATCTCGATGCGAGCGTGGGTTCCGGGGCCGGCCGCGCCTTGCCCGGCTCGCGCGCAAGCCACACCGCCATCTCGCCTTTCCCGCGATGGGCCCACGCGTAGTACGGAATCAGCGTCAGCGGCACGGTTTCGCTGACCGTCTTCTCCTGGCGCGTGCGGTACGCCGTCGCCTGGCCCGTGATGACCGTCACGCCACCGAGCGTGCCCGGACGTGCCTGCGGGGAGAGCGCCGCGTTGTCGGACAGCTGGAGGTTGGTCACCCGGCCGCCGTTGTCCGCGAACTCCGCAGCGTAGACCAGCGGACCGCGCTCGATCGCCACGCGCCCCTCATCGGCCTTCACCGCCGGGTGGGCGACGACGCGGCGGACCGGCATCGGCAGCCGCAGATCGTAGAAGGTGCCGACTCTCGACCCTGCCGGCACCGTCAGATACCCGCGGACGATGCGCCTCGACAGATTGGACTCCGGCGTGCCGTTGACACTGAGTGTCACGCCGCCGTCGACTGGCGCAACGTCCCGGTACAGGTCGCCTGGAACGGGCTCGCCGCGCGCCCACCCCGGGATGCGCAACCGCAGGATAGGCCCTCCCGACGGGGGCACCTGCGTGATCATGATGCGAACGTCGCCGCTCCACGGATAGTCCGTCTTCACCTCGAACGCGAACACGCCCTGCGGCGTCTTGATGCGCGCCTTGCCCTGCACATAGAGATTCACGAAAACGTCCGTGCCAGCCACCGCGTAGGCGTGCCCCGGGATCGACAGCATGAAGCGCGGCAGGTTGCTCGGGCAGCAGGCGCACGCGAACCACGGACTGCGTTCGTGCTGGCCAAGGGACAGCAGGGGGTTCGGGTAGAAGAAGGTGTCGCCCTTCAAGGAGATGCCGGACAGCATCGCGTTGTAGACCGCGCGCTCGTAGACGTCGATGTACTTGCCGTCCTGCTCGAGGAGGAACATCCGGTAGTTCCAGAGCGCATTGGCGATCGACGCGCACGTTTCGGCGTACGCCGAGTTCGGCAGATCGTAAGCCGGGCCGAACCCTTCCCATGCGCCCGTCGCGCCGATGCCGCCCGTCAGGTACAGCTTCCGCAGCACGACATCGTCCCACAGGCGATCCAGCGCCGTGACGTACCGGCGGTCGCCGGTCAAGGCTGCCACGTCGGCCATGCCCGAGTACATGTAGGCCGCGCGCACGGAGTGGCCTACCGCCTCGGCCTGCTCGACGACCGGCTTGTGATCCTGCGCGTACTCGCCGTACAGCTTGTGGCCGGCCGGGTTGCCTCGCTCGTCGAGGAAGAACTTCGCGAGCGCGAGGTACCGCGGATCGCTGGTCACGCGGTGGAGCTTGACGAGGCCGATCTCGATCTCCTGGTGGCCCGGGGGATACCGGAGCCCGGCCGGCCCGAAGGTCCGCGCGATGAGGTCGGCGCTCTTCGTGGCAACGTTCAGCAGGGTCTTCTTGCCCGTGGCCTGGAAGTGGGCGACCGCCGCCTCGTACAGGTGGCCGAGGTTGTAGAGTTCGTGGCTGTGCTCGAGGTTCGTCCACCGCTCCTTGCCCGCCATCGCCATCGGCTTGGACGGATCGATGGTGCGCGCGGTGTAGAGGTAGCCGTCGGGCTCCTGCGCCTTGGCGATCTTCGCAATCAGCACGTCCAGATAGGAGTCGAGTGCCGGGTCCGGCCTGACCGCCAGCGCGTACGCCGCCCCCTCGATGATCTTGTAGACATCGGAGTCGTCGAACGCGTAGCGGGAGCAGAACTCGCCGGCAGCGTCTCCACCGGCGATCTCGAAGTTTTTGATCCGCCCGGTGATTTCGCTCTGCCTGAAGGTCGCGCCGATGGTGATGCTGCGGACCGTCTCCAGCCGCGGCGCCCAGAAGGCGTCGGCGAAGGTCACGTCCGAGATGGGCACCGGCGCGGTCGGGTAGTCGGGCACCCGGGCCGGCGCCTGGGCCATGCCGGACACGCCGCTCATGGCGGCCGCCGCCGCGCAAACGAGGATCGCTCTTCGCATCATGGACTGCTCCAGCCGCGGCCCGGAGAGGCCAGGTCGCAGGGTGAATCTACAGCAGAAGCGGTGGCGAACGCGAGTGCCGCCGGCACGCTGCGATGAAGCGGCCGCCCGGCCCTCGAGCCGGGCCGCGGCGCCGCCTCAGCGGGGCGCGCGCGGAGCCCGCAGGCTGTCGAGCCACTCCCGCTCGAAGTCGGCGAAAGGCATCTGCACCCAGGCCGTGAAGGCCCGGCCGAAGTCCGCGCCCGCCCCGAGGTCGGCGAGCAGGCCCATCAATCGCGGCGCGCCCGCCCGGTCGAGGATCGCTTCCACGGCCAGCGCGCTGCCGGCGTAGGCCGCAGGCACGGCGGACGCAGGCAGGGAGGAGAATGACGCGCCGAGCTGGCTCAGCGGCACCAACGGGCCCCGGGCGGCGTCCCGCCGGGCGCGCTCGAGGCCGCCTGGCTCGAGGGCGGCGGCCAGGCCCTCGTTGAGCCAGGCCGGCACCCCGCCGGCCGCGATGCTGTGCACGAGCGCGTGCACGTACTCGTGCGTCAGCACACGCTCGAACTCGCGCCGGTCCGCCAACCCGCCCCGAATCGGCAGGCGGATGCGCCCGTCGAAGAGACCGCCGCTCCAGCCGGGGGTCCGCGTCACGTCGCGGAACTGCTGCTGCGTGTAGAGGACGACGGTCACGGGCTCGGCCGGGTACGTCTGCAGCAGGTCGCCGATGCGGGCGTACGCGTCCTCCAGGATGTCCACGGCGGCGGCCGCCGCGTCTTCCTCCGCCGGCCCCTCGAAGAGCACCGTGAAGTGGCCGCCCTGGGCGCGCCTGAACGCGCCGTGCAAGGCGGCTTCCTTTCGCCACTCCTCGACCCGGGCCTGCATTCGGGACTGATCGGGTGCGCGAACGAGGGCGGCGTCGTAGACGCGGATCGCGCCTTCGACGTCTCCGGCTTCGTACAGCATCGTGCCCAGCAGCTGCGAGGCCGGCGTGAACGCGGGGTCGATCTGCAGGGCCCGGGTCAGCAGCCCGCGGGCGCGCGCGGTATCGCTGAGGCGGCGGGCCGCGAGGCCCGCGCCAAGCAGGAGCGCCGGGTCGTCCGGCGCCGCGGCGAGCGCGCGCGCGAAGGCGGCGTCCGCGTCCTTGAAGCGCCCGTCCTCCAACGCCTGAAAGGCCTCACGCGCAGGCCCGGCAGGAGGGACGACGAGCGACACGGACTGCCCGGGTGCGCCCGAGGCCGAGGCCGTGAACAGAATGATTGCGGCCAGCGAGGGCACGAGCGGCACGCGAGGGAGGCGGAACGTCATGGGCTCGGTCGATCATAGCCCCACTTGGCCCCGCAGGGGCGAGTGGCCCCGTCGATCAGGCGGGGTCAGGTCGCCAGCCGGACGGCCAGCTCGGCGGGGTCATCTGCCGGCGCCTGGCAGGCGAAATCGCGGCAGACGTAAGCGGTCGCCCGGCCGTCGCGCGCCGGCATGGCCGCCACAAACGGCGCGACCTCGCCGATGAGCCGTTGCCGCTCGCCGGGCGCAACCGGCACGACCACCGCGAACGGCAGGTAGCGCGCCGCCGCCGTGCGCTCCAGCGCCTCCCGCGACGTGTCGCCGGCAGACCCGACGATCACGATCTGCTGCACGCCCGCGTGCCAGGCCGAGAGCCCCGCCAGCAGCATCGGTACGCTGCGCCCTGCTCCGTTGATTCTCGCGGCGGACCCCTGCAACGTCCGCTCGACGCGTGCCCTCCAGGTGGCGTCGCCCGTGAGATGCGCCACGGCGATCAGGTTGGCGACCGACACGGAGGTCGCCGACGGTTCAGCCCCGTCGTAGTCGTCCTTCATGCGAAGGATGACCGACGGGTCCGCACCCGTCGTCGAGTACCAGCCGCCGGCGCCCTCGTCCCAGAACAGCTCATCCTGCCGGCGCTGCAGCTCCAGCGCCCACTGGAGCCACGCCGGCTCGCCATCGGCCTGGAAGAGCTCGAGGAGGCCCCACACGAGACACGCGAAGTCTTCCGCGTAGGCCTCTATCGCCACGTCCCCTTCGCGGTAGCGGCGGTAGAGCGTCCGGCTGGCGTCGCGCCACATCGTTTCCCTCAGGAACGCCGCGGCCCGGCGGGCCGATTCCAGGTGGTCCGCGTTCCGCAGCACGCGGAATCCCCGGGCGAACGCGGCGATCATCAGGCCGTTCCACGCGGTCAGGATCTTGTCGTCGCGCAAGGGACGCGGGCGGCGGGCGCGCGCGTCGTACATCACCTGGCGTGCCCTGGCGAGGCGGCGCTCCGCCTCCGGCGTCTCCAGCCCGTGACCTCCAGCGATCTCGGCGACAGGCGCCGCGAGGTAGAGGATATTCTTGCCGGTGAATTCGCCGTGGGGATCGAATGGCGCGTTGCCCCTGGGCTCGATGCCGAAGCGTGCCCGCGCGAGCGCGGCGTGACGTCCCAGCAGCGAATCGACCTCGTCGGCGGCCCACAGGTAGAAGGCCCCTTCAGACGTGCGCGCCCCAGGCGCGGACCGGTTCTCCGGCGGCAGGCTGTCGGCGTCTTCGGCCGAGTAGAACCCTCCGCGCGGGTCGGTCATCTCCTGCGAGACGTAGCGCAGCGTGTCGCTGGCGACATCGGCGTAGTCAGGATCGCCGGAGACCTGGTGCGCCTCGAGGTACGCCAGCGAGAGCTGGGCCTGGTCGTAGAGCATCTTCTCGAAGTGCGGCACGCGCCAGTCCGCGTCGACCGAGTACCGGTGGAACCCGCCGCCGACGTGGTCGCGCATGCCGCCGGCAGCCATGGCCCGAAGCGTCTGCAGCACCATGTCGCGGGCGGAGACGCGGCCCGTCCGGCTGTACTCGCGCAACAGGAAGAACAGCTCCGCCGGCCGGGGGAACTTCGGCGCGCCGCCGAATCCTCCGCGCCGGCTGTCGAACGCGGCCTCGAATTCCCGTGCGGCCGCGGCGAGGGCCTCGGGGCCGGGGACCTCGGCCCGAGGTTTCGGCTCCGCACTCGCGAAGCCGCGGATTCGGGCCGTCAGCTTCGCTGCCGACTGCCGCACGCCGTCGCGGTTCTCCTCCCAGGCGCGGCTGATCTCCTCGAGGACTGCCGCGAAGCCGGGCCGCCCGTACCGGCCGTCCGGCGGGAAGTACGTGCCGCCGTAGAAGGGCTGAAGCCCCGGTGTGAGCCAGACGCTCATCGGCCAGCCGCCCGACCCGGTGGTGGCCTGCACGAACAGCATGTAGACGCGGTCCACGTCCGGGCGCTCCTCGCGATCGACCTTGATCGGGACAAACCGCGAGTTGAGGAGCCTGGCAATCGCCGCGTCCTCGAACGATTCGTGCTCCATCACGTGGCACCAGTGGCAGGTGGCGTAGCCGACGGACAGGAAGATCGGCTTGTCCTCGCGGCGTGCCGCCTCGAACGCTTCGTCGCCCCACGGATACCAGTCCACGGGGTTGGCGGCGTGCTGGAGGAGGTACGGGCTTTTCTCCGACGCCAGGCGATTGGGCATGGGGGCGCCTACTTTCGGGACTCGGGGGCTCGGGACTCCCGCCTTCGCCCTCGCCTCGGCTCAGCTGGACGACCCGCCGGTCCACACCCCGGCGGGGCTACGGCGTGGCAAGCGGGACGCCGTGTTAGGACGCATTCAGGGGCACGGGCGGTTTCCGGCCCTCGCGCCGGATGCGGGCAATCGCCGCCGTGAACTCCACGCCGTACAGCAGGATGACGGCGGAGATGTAGATCCAGATCAGGAACCACACCACGGTGGCGATCGAGCCGTGCACGCTGGCGCGGGCCCACGAGCGCACGTACCAGGAAAAGCCCTCGAAGGCCCCGCGCCACAGCAACGCCGTCAGCACGGCCCCCGGCCAGACGTCGCGAAACCTGACGGTGGTGTTCGGCACGAAGTAGAAGATGAGGCCGACAATCAGCACGAACAGCAGGAACGTCGTGAGCTTGTTGCCGAACCCGGACAGGGCCTGCAACGCCGGCATCTGGGCGAGCAGCAGGGCCGACCACGGCGTGCCGCTCGCCTTCGACGCGCTCAGCACGAGCAGGGTGACGAACAGCAGCAGGGTCGCCGTCGACATCATCAGCAGCGAGAACCACCGGTGATGCCAGAACGAGCGCGGCTGCTCGACGGCCCACGCGTGGTTCACGGCGGTGCTGATGGCCCCGAACACGCCCTGCGAGGCCCACAGGAGGCCCAGCCCGCCGCCGATCCCGAGACGGATCCGCGTCTGCCAGAACGCGTCGAGATTCTGCGCCACGAAGTCGAGTTGGGCCGGGAAGTACCGGTTGACGAGCCGGAGCACGTCGCTGCGGGCCTCGCTCCCTCCGGCAAACGCGCCCAGCACCGACATCGAGAGCAGCAGGAACGGAAGGAACGAGAGCAGGGCGTAGTACGCGATCGCCGCGGCGTGCGTGAGGTCGTCGCTGCCGAAGGCCACCTCGTGGATGCCGCGCCAGGCGGCCCGTCCCATCAGGATGACGCCGTCGCGGAGCTGCTCGGCCAGGCGCCGCAGGCGCCGGGCTGTCCAGCTCACGCCGATTGAGGCCGTCGCAGCGTCAGTCACAGCCGTGGCGTGAACGCATGCCGATCAATACGCGATCGGAGGCCGACTGCTCCACGGGGTTTCCGGTCTGGGAGCCACGCCCCGCCGCAGCTCGTTGACGGTCATCAGGCCTTCGGCCGCGGCCAGCCTCGCCTTCTCGGCTGCCGACCGGAGGTGCCGCATCTCGCGCAGCAGGTCGTCCATGCCCGGCTCGAGGCGCTCCCTCAGGCGGCGCCCGTCGTCGGTCAGGAAGAGGTAGCCCGCCACGCCTCCAATGAGCGCGCCCAGGCACACCGACATCAACACCCGCGCCCGATCTTCCACGCCGCCTCCTCACGCGATGTGCCCACCGCGTGCCGACAAGATACCGCAACCGGTATAATCGCCGCTACCCTTATGGACGTCCTTCCGACACACGCAGACGTGGGCAGCGCCGAGTTCGCCGAGAACCGGCGGCATTTCGAGGGCCTGGTCGCCGAGATGCGTGAGCGCCTGGCCATCGCCCAGGCCGGCGGCGGCCCCCGCTACCTGGCCCGGCACCGGGAGCAGGGGAAACTGCCCGTGCGCGACCGCATCGAGCGGTTGCTCGACCCGGCCTCACCGTTCCTCGAGCTGTCGCCTCTGGCCGCCTGGGGCATGTACGACGGTGATGCGCCGGGCGCCGGCCTCGTGACCGGCATCGGCCGCGTGTCCGGCCGGGAGGTGATGGTCGTGGCCAACGACGCCACGGTCAAGGGCGGCACCTACTTCCCCATCACGGTGAAGAAGCACCTGCGGGCGCAGGACATCGCGCTCCAGAACTGCCTGCCCTGCCTCTACCTCGTGGACTCGGGCGGCGCTTTTCTGCCGCTCCAGGCCGAGGTGTTCCCGGACCGCGATCACTTCGGGCGGATCTTCTTCAACCAGGCCCGGATGTCCGCCGCGCGCATTCCCCAGGTGGCGGTCGTGATGGGGTCCT
>Ga0079037_100001622_pt1 | contig 11871 bp, 9 predicted proteins | sample Mud3Dept4metaG_FD_71479 | JGI IMG/M metagenome (GOLD analysis project Ga0079037, IMG submission 71479) | Freshwater wetland microbial communities from Ohio, USA, analyzing the effect of biotic and abiotic controls - Mud 3 Core 4 Depth 4 metaG | ecosystem: Environmental > Aquatic > Freshwater >... | reverse complement strand
TGAAAAAGGTGATTCTGGGCATTGTTGGAATTCTGGTTCTCTTGATTGTCATCTTTCTCCTCCAGTCGGCCCCTATCGATCCCGCGGCTTACACTCCTCCTAAAGCGCCCGAGTTAACCGGCGTGCTGGCGCCCAACAATCTCCTGCAAAAAGCCGAGCTTCTGGCCCGGGGAAATATCAGCGGCCCGGAAGAGGTAGCCGTGGACAACCAGGGGCGGGTTTACGGCGGGAGCCAGGACGGGAAGATCATGCGCCTGCTTCCGGATGGCAAGCTGGAGGTCTTTGTTGAAACGAAGGGACGTCCATTGGGTCTCCAGTTTGATAAAAAGTGGAACCTGATTGTCTGCGACGCTTATAAGGGTTTGCTCTCCATCGATCCCCAGGGAAAGATCATGGTTTTGGCAACAACCGCCGATGGGGGTCCCTTCAGGTTCACCGACGCTCTCGATATCTCCAGCGATGGAACGATTTACTTCACCGACGCAAGCTCCAAGTACCAGCAGGATGAATATCTTTACGACCTGATGGAGTCCAAACCCCATGGCCGCTTAATGAGTTACGACCAGGCCACTGGCCAAGTAAAGGTTTTATTAAAAAACTTATACTTTGCCAACGGAGTCGCTTTGGCGCAGGGAGAGGATTTTGTCTTGGTAAATGAGACCTATCGTTACCGGATCGTCAAGTATTGGCTGAAGGGGCCCAAGGCCGGAACGCAAGAGATTTTCAGTGATAACTTACCCGGATTTCCCGACAACATTTCCAGTAACCGGAAGGGGACCTTCTGGCTTGCCCTCTTCACTGTCCGTAATGATGTCGTGGATAAATTGCATCCCTTCCCCCTCCTCAAAGCGCAGATGTCCAAGCTGCCCAAGGTTTTTTGGCCTAAGCCGAAGCCATACGGCTTTGTCTTAGCCCTGGATGAAAATGGAAAGATCACCCAAAGCCTTCATGAGCCGACCGGAAACCACTTGAAGGAGATCACTTCAGCCCGAGAATACGGGGATTTTCTTTACCTGGGTAGCCTGCACAATGACCGGATTGGAAAATACAAGTTGTCCAAATAGTTTCGAGAAAAAATTCGAAAGGGCGGACTTCCATTCCCCTTTTGTTTTTGTAAGCTGGAAATCCCCTTATCCAGCTTGATTTTCCAATTTTCTAACTTATTGATTTTACACGATCAGAATTTTTCGAATTTGACTTTTTCGACAGCCTCGCTATATAGCTCCCCTTTTCGGATTGCAAAAAGTTCAAGGTTCGAATATCATATCTGCAAGCGGCTGATCACTGCCCAAGATGCGGACAGGGGCACGATGAACCCTAACCTTATTTTCACAGGAGGGTGAAATGAAAACAGGGGCCGCTCCCTTGGAGGTCACGGTAAAGCACAAGGGTGAAACCTTTCACGCCACCTATACCCTTGAAAAGGGGATTGTTACAGTATCTGCCATGGGTCGGCTTCTTTCTGCTCATTTGGGGCCTACTCCTCCAGATATACTTGCCCGTGAGATGTTGAGAGAAATCATCGATACACTCAAACCTTCCAATCTTTGACCCGGAGCAACCAGCAAAAAATTTGGACACGGCTATTGTTTCGGCTAAAGTCGGGCTGATTTTGGAGGTTGCCTTGGGGACCCTATCCGAACTCCTCGCAGTAGCAGTTTGAACCAAAGAAAATTTGTACTCTTGGAAAAGTCAAGAGTGGATATTCCCTCTTTTATGGAAGATTAGCCCAAAGAATTCCTAAGAAAGAAGGGCAAGAATAATGGAAAAAAATTTTGTATCCGCGATTCTTATGGGAGCCTTTTTTCTACTTTTTGCTTGCTGGGCGGGTGCGGCATCTCCCCAAGTAATCGCGACGAATCCGCCAAACGGCGCTGTGGGAGTGAGGCCGGATGTAGACACCATTCAAATCCTCTTTGACAAACCAGTTCTTATGCCGAACCTATCGCCTGGGAACGTTTGTCTGAGTCTGAGTGACAATTGGCCGGCCGTTGTTGTTCCCGTGATCGGCTTCGACGGGTCGTTATATCACTTCGGGCGAACGGATCGCGGAGTTGATCTCCCTCTGGGCAGTCAAGTTCGACTTATCCTCAACCCTCCCGGATCCGGGAGCGGTTGTTTCCGGGACGCGGAAGGAAACCTTCTTCCTGCCTATGAGCTGAAATTCAGCATCAGGCAGAATGCCGAAGATCCGCCCATTGAACCCCAAGTTATTTCAACAGATCCCCCCAGGGGTGCCGCCGGCGTTGATCCGAATATCTCATCAGTATCCATCACCTTCGATAAGCCCATGTCCGACAATACGGATAGCCGGTTGGGGGCGTGGTTTTTGAACTACGGGTGGGGATCAGGATCTACCCGCGAATGGTCCGGAGATAAAAAAACGCTGACGATAACCCGGGATGCCGGAACTCCTTTAGCTTCGGGGCAGACCGTCATCTTCCTTTTAAACTGGGAACTCTCGATGAGGCTCCAGGAGACGGGAGGAAATGTTCTTCAGGAGTACGCCTATTATTTCACAATCGAGGGGGATCAAAAGGCTTTTTATGAAAATCTATGCCAGGTCAGTATTCTCAAAATTCCCGAAGATCCGGGGAAGGGATTCTATTGGCCTTATTATTTGAGCATCCCCAATTCTCTTCAGGGTCCGACGTCCCTCTTTGTCGAGCCTAATAACTCAGGCCTGCCGGCGCTGGACCAAATTTATCACGACGTCAATGCTGCGAGCCTCCTTTATTCACGCGCCGCCTGGGTCAATCTAAATTGGGACCTGAAAGTCCCGATCCTCGTTCCCACTTTTCCGCGTTCCTATGGCGTTTATACCCAAGCACTGAGTTTGTGGCTCCCCGATAACTGCAACTGTCCCGAACTGGAACGGCCTGACCTTCAAATGGTTGCCATGATCGAAGATGCAAAGGAAAGACTTCGATCGATGGGCCACATCCTTGACGACAGGGTCTTTATGAACGGGTTTTCGGCCTCGTGCAGTTTTACCGGTGGATTTACGCTTCTTCATCCCGAAATGATAAAGGCTGCGGCTTGCGGCGGGGGGTTGCCAAGCGACTATGATCCCCAAAGAATATCAAATCTTGAAGCCATCACGGAAAAATCCATCGACCTCTCAACCTACTTTGAGGTTCCTTTGTATATTTACGTCGGAGATCAGGACGGGAACTATAATACAGACCTCTGGCTGACTACTAAGCAGTTTTACGAATCGGCAGGGGCCAACGCCCAGCTTGTTCTCTATCCCGACGTGGGCCACACGATAACGCCGGAGATGTATGATGATCTGGGAGCTTTTTTCCGGCGGCATAATACGATATTTGCGGATATGGCGACAGTTGACGATTGGGCTTATCCTTTCACGGTGGCGATTTATAATGCAGGGATCACCGCGGGTTGTTCAGCTAATCCTCTAAAATATTGTCCGGGGGATGCGGTGACCCGGGAGCAAATGGCTGTATTCATAATCCGAGCCCTGAATCAGGCGCCTCCAGATGGGTATTGTGGGGCGACGGCTCCTTTTTTGGATGTTTCCGCCGATCGTTGGTCCTGTAAATATATAAAGAAATTGGTGGAGTTAGGGATTACCTCGGGGATTGGGCAAGGGATGTTTGGTCCGGAGAATACGGTAACCCGGGAGCAGATGGCGGCGTTTATGACCCGAGCCCTGAATGAAGTTCCAAGCGATGGATATTGCGGGATGGAGGGTCCGTTCACGGATGTGCCTTCCGGCTGGTGGAGCTGTAAGTATATAAAAAGGCTGGTGGAACTGGGAATTACGGCGGGGATCGGACAAGGGCTTTATGGGCTTGGAGATCCAGTAACCAGGGCTCAGATGGCGGTTTTCTTGGGAAGAGCGTTTCTGGGGATGTAAATGATGGAAGGGCAGAAATGGTCCTGCCGTGTCTGCAAAATTTTCATGATTTAGTTACCCCCGCCCCATACTCCAAGATGGCCTTAAACCGGAGAAGGGGGCGTTTCTCAATTTCTTAATTATTGGTAGATTGTAAACCTGAATCATTTAACAGCCTCCTCTTCCTTGCATGGTTGGCATTTTTCCCTTATTCCCCGCGATAAAATATTCGCCTGAGGGGATGGCCAGCGATCGTTCTCTGATATTATTGGAGGAGGCTGGGAAGCCATAAAGCGGTCTTCGGAAAGAAGAAGACGATACCCAAGCCAACAAGCTGGAGAATCATGAAGTCTACCATACCCCGGTAGATCTGTTTAAGTTCCCACTCAGGAACAACAGCTTTGAGGTAATATGCCGACATCGCCACAGGAGGCGAGAGATAGGCAGACTGGAGGTTTACTGCTACAAGGGTTCCGTACCAGATTAGATCGAGCTTTAGCTCCTGCACGATGGGCATGAAAATGGGAAGGAAAATGAAGACAATCGCCGGCCACTCTAGGGGCCAGCCCAGTAAGAAGATGATCAGCATTAGGATGACAAGCATCCAGATTGGGGAAACATTGAGCCCCAGCACAAAATTGGCGATCATGGGTCCGGTCCCAAGACGGGTGAAAACCGCCCCATAAATATTGGAGGCTACCGCTAAAAATAGAATCATGCTCGAAGTCTGAAGGGTCTTATAAAGGGCTCCTTTTAGTACAGCAAAAGTGAGCCGCCGATACAGAATTATAAGCAGAAACGCCCCCGATGCGCCCATCGCGGCCGCCTCCGTGGGCGTTGCCAGGCCAGCGAGGATGCTGCCCAGGGCAGCAAAAATGATGAAGGCCATGGGGACGACGCCACGCAGCAGATCTCGAAGGATCTGCTTGAAGGAAGCCCTCCTTTCCTCTGCCGCCAAGGGAGGACCCAGCTTTGGGTTTACGAAGCTCCGGACCATCGCGTATGCCATGTACAACCCGGAGAGGATAGCCCCAGGAATGATTGCCGCAGCAAACAGGTGAACGACGGACACACCAAGCACCGGACCCATCACGACCAGCATTACACTAGGCGGGATGAGGATTCCTAACGTCCCGCCTGCAGTTATCACGCCCGCAGAGAGCCTCTGATCATACCGCGACTTCACCATCAACGGAGCCGCCATCAGACCAATGACGGTTACAGAAGCACCAACGATCCCTGTGGCCGTGGCGAAGATAGTGGACGTAATTAGCGCTGCTAGGTAGAGTGATCCTGGAACTCGAGCCAGAATTAATTGAACGGCCCTAAAGAGTCGCTCCATCAATCCAGCCTGTTCTAAGAGATGGCCCATGAAGATGAAGAGTGGAACCGCCGCCAGAGTCTCCTCCTTCATGATACCAAGGGTTTGGAAATACATCAGATTGAAGACAGGTTCGCCGAACCCCATATAGCCGAAGATCAGCGATAAGATGATCAAGGTGAAAGAGATAGGAAAGCCGACAAAGATCGTAATGAGCAGGGTTGCTATCTGGACCAAACCTAAATATTCAGGGGTCATAACCACTCTCCATGGCGTGCAGCCCAGAGGCTTTTCAGCATCTCAGAAACCCCCTGGAGTATGAGAAGGAAGGCTGAAACCGGGATAACCATCTTGAACGGGTAAATTGGCGGCCGCCAAGGGCTAACCTCGGACAGCTCTCGCATAACTAAAGAATAGTATGCTGATTCCCACCCGGCGATAAGAAATAGGATCATCCCCGGGAAGAATAGAAAAAGATAACAAATAGCATCTATCAGTCCTTGCGTTTTTGGGTTGAACTTTTCATAAATGAAATCACAACGGATATGTCCCCTGCGCAGCAGACAGTAGGCGGCACCCAACATGAAGAGACTTCCGTAAAGCATGTAAGATATTTCAAAAGCCCAAATCGTCGGGGCGCGGAATACATAACGCGCGATCACTTCATACGTCATCCCACCCGTCAAAGGAAGAATCAGCCAGCAAGCGAATTTTCCACTCCACGCCCCAATGGCATCAACAATCCGGATTATTTTTAGAAATGTCCTGCTCGGCTGCGGCATGCGCTTCCATCCTTTCCAACTTTATGATAACTTAACCGGAGTAATATCAAAACTCCTCCTCGCGTCCTAACCTCTTGGTCTGAATCAAATGGGTCCCCTTCGAGCCATTCGCAGTCTGGAGGATCTTGTTTAAACTGTATATGCATCCGGGTTTTTAATGAGTCTCACACGTATTGAGTCAGAAAACCAGCGGAAAACGGCTGCTTAAATAGGCCCTTTAAAGGTCCATTCTTGCAGCCGTTTTTTATTAAAAGTATTCGTTTATTCCAACTCCACAAGATGTTGGGAGCACCCATTAAAAAGTCCGATATGGCTTCCTTATTTCTTCTTAATCCCGAAGTAAAATTCGGAGGCCATATCCCAGGGCGGCTCTCCTAATGCCTCGATGCGGGCCATATTTTCCGCGAACTTCCGCTGGTGTTCAAGAACCCGTTTAAAGAATGGGTTTTTGGCCGCGTACTCTTCCAGGACTTCTTTGGCTCCCTTCAATTGCGCTTTTAGGACTTCATCTGACAGGCGGACTATTTTGACACCATGTTTGGTCACCAATTCCTCAAAGGCCTTTGCGTCCTCGATTAGGTGCCAAGCATTGCAGTTGGTGACGGAGGCCCTCATTCCACCTTTGACGATGGCTTGCAGGTCGGGAGGCAACTCTTCCCACCGTTTTTTGTTAATGATCAATTCATGGACATTGGACGGCTGGTGGAAAGAAGGGGCAATATAATTTTTGGCCACAGTGTGGAACCCGAAAGACTTGTCACCGGCGGGGGTGGCCCATTCCGCTCCTTCGACTACTTTGCGCTCCATGGATGGCAAGATTTCCCCCGGGCCTAAGACAACGGGAATTCCCCCCAACTTCCTTAAAAGCTCCGCGTTGAGGCCGGCTGTCCGAAATTTGACGCCCTTGATGTCCTCCAATGAAGAAATGGGCTTAGTGCACCACCCATAGAGCTCTGGGAAGACGCCATAAGCGGTGTGAATCGCCACCACATTCAACTTCATTTCTTTCTGTATGAGTTCGTTGTAGAGCTCTTCCCCGCCTCCGGCAAACAACCAGGATAGATATGACCAGCCGTGAAGGCCGAACGGACCTCCTATGGTTGCGGAGAAGAGGGCAAAAGCAGGATGTTTTCCGACCCAATAATTAGGCCAGGAGATGCTAGCATCTAGGACACCCTTATTGATCGCATCCAACATTTCAAAAGGAGGCACAATGGAACCAGCAGGCATCAGTTCCCACTTCAAACGCCCTCCGGACATCTTCCCTATATCCTTTGCTGCTTCCACGGAGCAGAGATGGATGGGGTTGGCAGCCGGAGCGTGGCTTTGTCCCTTCCACACAATGGGCTTTGGCTGGGCATTTGCCATCGGGATTACGTGGTTTCCCACTATCACGACCAGAAATACAAAAAAAGCTACAAAAATAATAACGGATTTATACAACCCCTTTTCTTTCATGACAAATCCTCCTTCATTATAGAATTCTCATACAGAAACTTGCCACGAAACATGTGAATTAAGCCAGTTCAAGTATTCCAAGTTCAGTAGTTTCCGTTAATTACCGAATAAATCCTAATATTGATGGTCGCGTAAAAAGTCCATCTGTCCCGCTCGGAGCGGGATTGCGCGCCTTGTCCCGCCTGTGGCGGGAGAGCTTTTTACGAAACCATCGTTTTACAGACTCTTTCCGAGTTCATCGATATTGCTTTTCCGTTTTTTCAATTTTTTTATTGATATACCCATAGGCATCACCTCCCCTCTTTTTACTGTCGTTGCCCTTTTTAAGGGCGAAGCATCATCTTTTCACTTAACTCTAATATTCATGGAAAGCGAGAGCTACCTCTCTGAATTTCAATATCTTCTTCGAATCGGCTTCGTAAGGGACAACGCCGCAGCCTAAAATAAATCGGCTCCCCCCGGCGCAGGATTTTAAAACTCTTAAGGTTGCCTCCTCGATCTCTTTATCCGTTCCTGAGCTGAGAAGCTTTGCATCTATGAGAACCCGGAGAATGATTCCTGCTTCCTGAGCCAATTTCTTATAGGCCAACTGGTCCGTATTTGCATCGGCCGCAAGGATAGATGTCCCGGTCTGAACCAGATATGGAGCAATCGGCAAGGTGTTTCCTCCGCTGATAAGGCCAATGCTCTGGAAACCTACCCTTTTAAGCCGGCTTATCAACTCTTTCTCATAGGGGAAAGGAAAATCGCGAAATAGCTCCGGAGAAAGCAGGGGTGGGGTAATCCAGCTTTCATTGACCGATATCCCCACGCCGACCTTGGAAAAAGCAGTTCCATATGCGAGTCCTACCTGGAATGTAAATTCCAAAAGACTCCTGGCGTACGGCGGATCGTCTAAAATATCCATGACAAAGTTTTCATACTTTCTAAGAAGAGCCGCCAAGGTAAAGGGACCCACAATAGTGGCATTGACTTGAACTTCCTTTCCAACCTCCTGATGAATTCTCTGGCAGGCTTCTAAAAATACCGGCATCCGGCCATCTCGGAAAGGATCAGGGACTCGTAATTTATTCAAGGCATTTTTATTTTTTTCGAGAATGTGGGTCACCACCCCAGGGATTTCAGGACTATTATCAAAGTACCTTATTTCGCAACCCAACACCTCTGCCTCGATATTATAAATATCCACTCCCACCGAGACAATGTCCATTCTATAGCGTCTGTATGCCTCCAGTTGTCCCTTTACGATCAAATCCGGATCACGAGCCAAAATCGAGGGGGTGGTGCCAATGAGTTTTGAGGCATGTTCATAAACAACCGGAACAAACGGCACCTGGTCAGGCCGTAATCCTTTAGCAACTACTGCCATTCTTTCTTTTGGTGTCAACATTTTATTATTCTTCATAGGATCGTGACAAACCACCCTCACTACCCAAGGATTATCGAATTGATAAGTAATAACTTTAGGATGAGCCGAATATACAAAAAAGGGATTTATGTGTCAAGGGAATTTTGGCTCAATATTTAGGGTTGTTTAGGGACTTTTCAGCAGGGAATTGAGGAAATTAGTGGAGAGATAGGGAAGGAGCGCTTTCAACCATGAAGGGAGGATCGAGAGACGTCTTTGAGACCCATCCGGTCATACCGGCTCCTTCGGTTTGCTCTTGCCCATCCCTTTTTACGACTGAAGGTAAACCCCCCAGGGGCAATCGAGATCCGCTAATCCCTTCATCAATCTTTCTCGATCGCCATCTCGGCAATCCTTTTCTTCACCTCTTCATCCTCCGGAAGAGTCATCTCCATGGGGACCGTCGTGAAAAGGAAACGGTTTCTTTGGGGAATGGTTTGTCTCGACTTTTTTAACTCCTCTTGCAGAGTACTTCTCTGGCGATTCAGATTTTGGATCCAGCGGTCCAGATCTGTATCCTTTGCCGATTGACTTTCCCTGGTCGCCTTCAGGCCCTGAAGACGGCTATCTATGAATGATATTTTTTCCTGCAGGTACAGAGATTCCCCCGCGTCCATAAAGGGCAGGCCGATGTTCTTTAGGGTTAGGCGAAGGTGCCCCACATTCATCCCTTTGGCGGAAGATTGCAGGATAAAAGTCTTTTCGCTCCGGTGGGCTCTTCCGGTGAATCTGCCCTCATGGCCTCCCAGGATGAAATGAATGCCCGGCACAGCTCTGGCCACCTCCTGATCCCTGGCGAGCCCCATGTCGGAGAGAAGGATGAACAAGTCCGCCCGCTCCTTTAACTTCTGAACTACCTCCCCGGCCGCCTTCACCGGGTCGCCGATCAGGATCTTTCCTTCGTTTACTCTACGGACGGCAGGGCTGATCTCCGGTCCGAGTTCGGGCGACAGAAGCCCAAAGAAGGCCACCCGCAGTTCTGCCACCTCCCTTATTGCATATGGCGGGAAGATGGCTGTCTTCGTGGAAGGGTCCAGCAAATTTGCCGAGACAAGGGGGAGACCTTGAGAATATTCCTGGCGCAGGAGATCCAGTCCTTGAATGAGATCCAGACACCCCACATTGACTGCACCAACCTCCATTCGCCGGTAGGCTTGGCCGAGCAGACGTGCTTTTTTCTGCGCTTTTTCGGCATCCAGGGCTGCCGGATAGGGGGAGAAAAGGTCCCCTGAATCCACGACTAAAACCGGTTGCTGTTCCGCTCGGACTTTCATTACATGGGACACCCGCCGGGCCAGACCGCCCAGCATTCTGTCACCTCAGGTAGGACAGGGAAAGAGGTGCCCGGTCACGTTGCCGGTGTGGAGGATAAGGAACTCGACCTCTTTGCCCGCTGAATCCGAGGGCCAGAAAGGGAGGACCGCCAGAATCAGAAGGGTGAGTAGCAGGATGATCGACTTCTTCATTTTGAGAAGCAACTTCTTGGAGATCCCCAAAGTCACTCCATTTTCTTGGGGCATTGTTTTTGCCTCATTTCCGTGAATTACATCACCCGTCATCTCGTCGATTAGGGCTTGGTCAAATCTTTGCTCGGCATTTTTTGATCAGCCTTTTCATCTCCCAAAGCGTTTTCCTGGGGGCCATCAGGATCTCTTCCGGTTTTATTGCCGTAAAGATCCGGCTTTGGGTTTCTTACTTTCCCCCGGCATCTTTCCCTCATAAAAATTTTGCCCTCTAAAATTCTGAACCTCCCATAGGGCAAAGTCAATTCTAAACCGTTCTCCCATGTAACCATTCCGTCACGGGTGGCCCGGAACCAGTTTTGTTGGGGCCTGGGGATTCGGGCAGTACGCGCCGGAAGCATCGGCCGGGATGACCCGAGACTCGGGGTGCCCTGGTCTGGGGGCTCGGCCGGTCCGGAATCATAAGGCGATAGGATCTTCGTGGAGAGGGCGGGGCCAAGGCCTGAGAAAGCATTTTTGAGACCGCATTTCGGAAAAAAATCCGGCGGGAATAAAACACCAAGACTAATTGTCAGGAAACAAATTGGGGGAATTGATCAATTCCTTCGCGGATTTTAAGGTAATCAAATTATTTAGGAATCCTTTAAGCAAGGTTAAATTTTCGGCGGCAATATCGACGAATTTCACCCCGATGCGGTAGACCCCGTCATTTCCGATACGGATATCTTTCCAAACGACTTGCGTGCGGGCATGAATGGAGGTCAACCTCCGCTCGGAAGTGAAAAATAATTTCAAGGACAATTCCTGACCAATTTCAATCGGTTCGGAAACGTATAGAAGCAAGCCGCCCTCGCTCACATCGGCGGTGTTCGCAGGGCGAGCTTTCGGATTGTCAACTTTTCGATATTCAACCGGCAGATTGACCGAAAATCTGGGGTGCTTCCTTCTCTCGAAATTTACTGTTCCGAAATGCGTTCCCATGGGTGTTCATCCGGCGGATAGCCAATCCCTAAAATCCCATTCTCCTTATATCTTATCGGTATTAAGGGTACGCATCTTGATGATTTTTAAAAACCAATCGGATCACCCGGAGGAGGATCGGAATTGGCCTTCGGAAATGAAGCACCTTGACTTTAAGTCAATAATTTCATAAGGTTCCGCCAATATATATGAAATGATTCTTCTGGGCATTGCTTTTCTTTTCCAAAATAAAACCCCTGAATGAAAATATCCGCATCCAACTCTCTGATTTCTTGATTTCCCCTTCTTCCAAAAGCCCAGGCATGGGAACGAGATTTCATTTTGTTCCCTGCCCAGAATGGCCCCCCCCATCTCTTGCCAGAACTACCGGAAGCCCGGGAGGAGACGGTAGCGCACCGAGGCTACGTAAGCAGACCATACAACATCGTAAGAGAGTATGCGCTCCTCGGCATGGATGCGGTAAACCAGGGCAGCCCACCCTGCCATCAATAGAAGGACCGTGCCGAGATTCCATTCCTGAAGGTTGCCCCCGATGTCCGCAACCACACAGGCCGGATACATCGGATGGACCGGCGCAAAGGCCAAGAGGTGCCCTGGCC
>Ga0079037_100001621_pt1 | contig 11872 bp, 5 predicted proteins | sample Mud3Dept4metaG_FD_71479 | JGI IMG/M metagenome (GOLD analysis project Ga0079037, IMG submission 71479) | Freshwater wetland microbial communities from Ohio, USA, analyzing the effect of biotic and abiotic controls - Mud 3 Core 4 Depth 4 metaG | ecosystem: Environmental > Aquatic > Freshwater >... | reverse complement strand
CGTAGTACTGATATTCCGCAAGCAGGTTCACTTTGGGGGATATACGGTAATAGGCAGTAAAAGTGAAATTGTTGTCAGAGCGATCTCCCGTGCCGGACGGTCGCGTCCGATAGTCAGTCATGAAGTTGGAATATTCAACATTAAAGCGAAGCCTGTTGAGGCTGTCGTACGAGATACCCGCACTGAAACGGTTCGCATCATACCTGTCCTGGTCACTCGGCTTGACGATCATCTCTGCTTCGCGCTCCTGGTATCCATATTCATACTGATCGCTGAACCTGAACGAAAACCTCTTGCCGTTGTACATGAACCCTGCGCCGAGCGTATGAGCAGTTGAGCTGCCGTATGGAGAGAAGTCATTGGACGAGGAAAGGGGGATGTCAGCACGGTAGTACAGGTATGTCTGATATGTCCTGAATACCTCTCCCATGGGCTGGCTGAGCATAAGACCGCCCGCAGCCCGCGGTGAGAGTCCTGCAGGGGCTGTCTTCTGGCTGATGCGCGGCACTGCCAGCCAGACTTCAGGAGAGAGCAGGGTGGTAAAATTGCTCTTCTTGTCGTCCTTTGAGTTGTAGGCATTGTCCGTATAGATGCCGGTCAGAGTGAGCGAACCATGGAGATTGCTTCCTTTTCCTCCGAAAAGAGTCCAATCAGCTTTTTTCGATTCAGGAATGGCATCTTCAAAATCGGTAGCAATCTTGCCCGGATCAAGTGTTTCCCCCTTGCGGAGAACCACCAGCACCCGGTAGACAGGGGTACCCTCTTCAGTCTCATCTGTTCTCATTGTTGTTCTGTAGCCGCTTTCCTCGAGCCTCTGGGAGAGCCCTTGTGCCTCCTCCAGAGATTTAAAGCGCGAGAACTCGACTTCCCTCGGGATGTTTTCGCTATATCCGGGTACTGCCTGATTCTTGGGTTCCTGCGCATATGCCGCATGAACAGAGAATATCAAGAAAAAAGCGACCAGGCCGTTAGAGCAGCGTTTCATGATACAGGCAGTTTTTCGAGTCATAGGGTTAATACTCTTACCATGAATTATGTATTCTTCTTTCGATGACCGCACCCGGAAAATAATATCGGTATTGATTATCTCATAAAAATTATAAATATCCCAAGTGATTATTGCTGAAGAGGAAAAAAATCAGACGAGTGAACGTTGTCTTAACGCGGCAATGAGGGGGGTTAAAATTTTGAGGGGCTGAGCAGCCGTCCCTTTGTCCCGCCTGGAACGACCGTGTCTATGGGACTGAAATCATCATCATAATATGAATATCCGAGGCCGTAGACCCCGATATCCTGCTCGACAGAAGCCACCCTCGCAGGGTCAGCACAAGCATTGAGTGAGCAGCGGGAGATGATGTCTGAGGTTATCCCTGCCTCTTTTGCCCCTGCAAAGACTTGCCTGAGGTCAGTACCTGAGGCAATGGCGCATTGTATTGCAGAGCACGCATTATTGCCGGCCCTGATCTTGTCCCTGATGACCTTTCTCGGGTCCAGACCCCGAGCAATATCGCTCTTCATGATCGAACAGACTGTGTTATTGCTTTCAAAAAGATGGCTGGCTTCGGCGCATGCATCAACAGCACAGCGTGATATGTAATCTGACGGAGCCCCTGCTTCCTTTGCCCCGGCTATGACCTTCTGGGGCTGTCCGCCGGCAATTATTGCGCATCGTATGACCGGGCAGGCATCATGACCTTCCCTGATTTTTTCCCTGGTGACTGTCTTTGCGTCAATGCCCGCGCCGAGGTCCTTTTTGATCTGCTCGCAATAAGCGTTTTTTGTGGCCAACGGACGTTCTTCCGCGGAAGCAGCAAGTGCAGAACCCGTGAGGAATACAAGTGAGCTCACCATAATCAGAGAATATCTACGCATGCCGAACCTCCGCATTGTTTTTATATTATTTCAGATAATCTGAGGACTGTCAACAAAAGCGCGGGCGGTCGCACAGCTGTTTTTTTATGAAATTGACACAGGTGAGGAACAATCGATATGATTAAAAAGCATGTCGATTTCTGAAAGGCAGATCTTCGATAATCTGGCCCGGGACCTTCTTGCAGACGGGACACCCTTCGTCTTTATCGCAAGAGGCAGAAGTATGGCACCATTCATCTCAGATGGAGATTGTGTTGTTATCAATCCCTGCAATTCCGAGGTGAGCGTCGGTGATGTTGTCCTGCTCAGAAGCGGTGATGCAATTCTGCTACTCCACCGGATCATCAAGAAAACTCGTGACGGAGTGGTGACCCGGGGAGATGCCTGCCTGAACGATGATGGCATGTCCCGCTATCAAGACATTATCGGTAAGGCCTCTAAAGTTGAAGGTCGCAAAACCAGTCCCCTTCTTTTTTTTCCTCTCGGCTATCTCCTGAGCCTCGTCCTGCGTCTTCGCACCTATCCCTGGGTATTTCACCCACTCAGTGCTCTATTCAAGAAGGCTTTCTCAGAAAAAACTTAGGGAAAAGGCTGCTGAACCTGCCCGGATCTTTTTGTGATTCAGGCCTCCCCTTTTGCCGGCGTAACCCCATCTGACTGATAGGATCTGTCTATTCTGTGATTAAGGAGTGCATCGGCCGTGTATTTGATATGTATGATCGCATGTAATAACTCGTTGATTTATACTGACAAAAAAAGCATTTGGGTGACATAATATGTCAATAGATCTGCATATAAATAGCTTTTAGCTGGGCAAAGCAGTTTTTTGGTTAGCAGGATAGACGCTTTATCTTTTTCATAGTGGCATAAAATCTGCTATAAATTATTGGTTTTGTAATAATAATTAAGGAGGTCCTATAATGGGCTCCCAAGGCTCCGTTAAGCATCTGACCGCTGTTTTCATATTTCTCCTGCTGGTGTTTAGTGCTGCAGGCAGTTTCGCCGCATCTCCTGCCGGCTATTCTGAATTTTATATCCCCGGTGACGAGAGTCTTTTGGGTCAGATTTTTTCTGATATCGGCGCTGCTGGTCCTGTGGCTCTCACTGCTCCCCGGCATACGGTCATCAATATCGTTGCCTGGTCTCCTAACACAACGATCTACTATGACCACTGGGAGGATGGGTATGACTTTGATCCGAATAATCCTTCCACTGCCGACGAAACGGTTGTTGTGGTCAATAGGGGCGACAGCTACACCTTCGAAAGCGCAAACATACCCGTTAACCCGAGGGGTACGACCACCTATTATGATGGTCGTGACCGCATTTATGTTGCTGGAGGAACGGTGACGGTTACGAGGGAGAGCTGGATTGACAGCGTGGGAACGGTCTTTCAGATTGCGTGGGAGGTATATCCTGTAAGGCCGCAGATGACTGTCTATATCCTTCCGTTTGGCGATGACCTTGCAGGGGCGCCCCGGAATTACCTTGACTTCAAAAGGGTGTTTGCCCTTGTGCAGGCAACAACAGACAGCACCGTGGTCACCTTCGATGTCAACAATGACGGGGTTTATGGAGATACCATCTGTACCAGCCACAGCAACCCCTGCACTGCTACCGCTACACAGGTAGCGCTCAATGCAGGTGAAGTTTTCCTCCTCGACCGTTTTGCCGCGCTGCCGACTACCGGCTCCGCATCACTTACGACCGGAACAAAGGTTCTGGGATCAGAGACCCTTCAGGTGAACTACATCATAGGCGATCAGGCTGCCAATTACGAAGCAAGGGGCTTCAGCGCCTTCCCGAGGGGGTTCTGGGATGACGAGTATTATGCCCCGGTGCCGACAGACAACGGAGCAAACTTCCCGACGCAGATTTATCTGTACAATCCGCAGTCTACTGTCCTGACCGTGACATACGAGACTGCTTCCGGTTCGGGCTCATTCACCATTCCGGCCGGGCAAACCCGGTCTTTCAGCGAAATGACAGGGGGATACGTCCCGCAGGGATCAGGAGTTTATTTGAAAGGGAGCGATGTCTTCTGGGGGATTTCGACGATCGACACGCAGGGCCAGGCGCATGAATGGGGCTACAGTCTGGTTCCGGCATTCCTTCTGGACAATGAACATTATCTGGGGTGGGCCCTCGGTGCGTATCCTGCAAGTATCGGGGAAGCGGATGATTCCGGAATCTTTATCACCCCTGCCCAGGATAATACGCGGGTGTTTATTGACACAAACCATGACGGAACCCCTGACCAGACATATACCCTTAGCCGTCTTCAGACCCAGTACGTCTATGACGCTACGGATGGAGACCTCTCAAACACGAATATCTGGGCCACAGGGCCTGTTTCGATTGCTTTCGGGCAAAACCCCGATACTTCTCCTGCAGGAACCCCTGCCATCGATCTTGGCTATACGGTCTTGCCGGCTGCTGATTTTGTCGACAGAGTGCTGACTATGGATAAATCCGCGAACCCTGTCGTGGTGCCGACAGCTGCAGGCTCCCAATCCACCTATACGCTTATAGTAGACTCTTACAAGTATCCGGCGGCCAACATCAGCGTACAGGACACCCTGCCGGCAGGCTGGCAGTACGTCAACAACAGCACAACGATAACCCGTGCGGACAAGACGACGGTAAGCGGCGCGCCTGCAAACCCGACGATAAGTGGAGGCGGCCTGGTACTGGCCTGGCCGAGTAGCGTGCTGAACAGCATGGCCCCGAACCAGCAGATCACGATCACCTTCACTGCGCAGACCACCATGGCATTCCCGGCGGGAACCATCACGCGGAACATCGCAGAAGCAACCGGTACCAGAACCGTGGGAGGACTGCCCCAGACCTTTGTGACTTCTGACTTTGCCTTTAATACATATGGAAACTTGACGGTCTCCAAAACCTCCAGCGCGACAGGCCCGCTCTACCCGGCTGACCAGTTCACCTATACGGTTACGGTGACAAATCCATCGGCTTCGGCGATTACAGATGTCTCTGTGTACGATGCGCTTCCTTCAGGGCTTTCCTATGTCGGCCCGCTGCAGGTGTCCCGCTCCACCGCGGGCGACCGGTTTGATACGGCTGCGTATAACAATCAGAATGGGACTGCTAACTGGGTTGCAGTCTGGACAGAAGCAAATGACGGCGGCAATGATATCCAGATCGTCAACGGCATGTTGCAGTTGGATAACAGCAACAGCAATGAACCTACGATCCGGCGGAGGGCAAACCTGACCGGTGCCACCAGCGCCACCCTGGTCTTTGATTACCAGACCGGCACGGGTGTTGATGCTGGGGATATCATTTACATCGAAGCGGCAACCGCAGACGCTGGCCCCTTCACGATCATCGGGACATTCACCGGTATCACCGGCGCCACCTCGGGTTCTTTTTCAGGGAGCCTTAACGCATATATATCGGCCAATACGACGATCCGTTTCCGGTTCGCGAACAATGATTATAGAGATGCCAACGAATTCTTTTACGTTGACAATCTTTTTATAACGTATGACGTCCCGGTAACGAATGCAACAATTATTCCGCCGGACCTCATTGACGGCTATACACTCCTTGCAGGTCAGAATCTTACGGTTTCGTTCCCGGTGATGGTTGACTCTCCTCTGTCCACGGGCATTGAAAGCATCACCAATACCGCATCTGCCAACGCCATTCAGATCCTGTTGGCAATCAGCGCGAGCGTCACCAACGTCGTCGTCAACCCGTCCTCAGGAAGTGCAGAAATCATAAGTTATGTCTGGCTTGATTCTGACAGCGACGGTATTAAGGATATCGGCGAGCCGGGGCTGGCAAATGTTGAAGTGACCCTGAAAGACCAGTTCGGAACTCCTATTGCGACCGCCACAACAGATGGCACCGGAAGGTATGTGTTTGCCGGAATAGAGCCGGGCAACGGCTATTATGTGGAAGTAACCGCAGGTACCCTGCCGGCAGGCTTAACGCAGTCGGCGCCGGCTGGTCATTCTGACAACCGGACGAATGCGTTTAATCTGGCCGCCGGGCAGTCTTACACAACTGCGGACCTGGGGTACAAGCCGGCTCCCGGGACCGCGACCCTGGGTGATTCTATCTGGAGCGATGCTGACGGTAACGGCACCCGTGACCCTGGTGAACCGGGATTGGCTGGAGTGACCGCCCAGTTGTGGCTGGATGTGAACGACAATGGCGTGATTGAACCCGGCACAGATGTCTTGACAGCATCAACGGTTACCGCACCGGGGGGAAGCTACCTGTTCGCCGGGGTGGCGGCGACCGGCACGGAAGACTATATTGTGTTTGTAGATAATACCCAGGCAGCGCTGACAGGTTTTTCCCAGACAACGGTCGACCGGAATATCAAGAATATCTCTGCCAACAGTGTCTTCACAAACCTTGATTTCGGGTTCCGGAACAGCCCAGGCACATATACTATCGAAGACAGGATATGGAATGATCTGAATGTGGATAACCAGGACGACGGAGAAGCCGGTATCGCCGCGGTGACCGTTGATCTTTTGGATGCAAGCCGCAATGTCATTGCCACTGCGATTACAGATGCAACCGGCTATTTTTCATTCAACGGTGTCATTGGCTCAGGTGCTGACTATACCGTAATGGTTACGGATACCAGTGGTGTCCTGAACAATTACTATGGGATAACGAACGATGCAAAGGCGGGGGAAGTGGCAATTAATAATGTCAGCGCCAATCTCGATTTTACGGTCGAACCCACGGAGCCCCACTTTGGTTACGGCCTGAACAGGAGCATCGGAGGCACGACATTCAATGACCTGAACGGAAACGGCGTCTGGAATGCCGGGGAGCCGGGCATCAGCGGCATTGCGGTGCGGCTATACAATGATGTCAACGGGAATAGCCTGCTCGACGGTGGCGACACACTGAAGGCCACGCTTGTTTCGGACAGTGACGGGGACTATCTCTTCTCCGGGCTTGCCAATGGCAACTATATCGTCAGTATACCTACGTTGCCTGCAGGCTATGCCTATACCACGGAAAGCCCGGACAATGATCCTGCGGCCGGCAGTCAGCGGCCTGCTGTAATAGCGGCTGGCGGTACAGTGCTGAACCTGAACTTCGGATATCAGGCAATAATCCCCCGCAGCGTCTCGGGGACCGTATGGGAAGATGCTGATATGGACGGAGTTGTCGATGCCACGGAAAAACTCTTTCAGGGAGTTACGATCGAGGCGTTGGACACCGGGGTGGTCATTGCGACAACTTCAACAGACGCAAGCGGGAATTACACGTTCTCAGGTCTTACCGCGAAAACATATACCGTCCGGATCACGGATGCGTCCGGCATCTTGGCCGGCTATACGGAGGTGTATGAAAATGACGGAGTGTTGGACGGGCAGACAGCGTTGGATCTGAGCGGCGGCAATGTGAGCAATATGAGATTCGGCTATGCGCTGCCGGGGGTGACTTTTGTTGCCCTCTCCAGCTTCCGGGGGTATGACGACAACGGCCGTCTGAGACTGGAATGGTCCACGTCGGCACAGACCGGCACAGCTGGGTTCTTTCTCCTCAGGCTCGACACCGAGACGGGACGATATACGCAGATCAACCGCGACATCCTGCCCGCTCTTCTGAGTTCTCCCCATGGCGGCATCTACAGCCTTATCGATACGGGCGCGCCGGTCCGACAGAGAAGCACCTACATGCTTGAAGAGGTTGAGGCCAGGGGTAACAGGAATTTGTACGGTCCCTTCACGGTCATGGCAGGAAAAGGGAGTGCGCGTGAAAATTCTTTCGGCCCTTCCTTTGCGGCCCCGGGAATGAAACTGAAGGGCACCGGAGGCGGCAGTCCTGAGGACGGGACGGCGAATCCGGTTGCTGATGAGATATCCGGGTATTCCATGACGCCCCGGCAGATCAGTTCAGAACGGCAGGCGCGTCTCGCGGCGGCTCAGGCAGGAAAGGACAAGGCACGGTATCTCAGAAAGATCAGGAAGGGAACCATCGCCAAGATCTCCGTGGACAAGGACGGGCTGTACTTCATCGATGCGGAGGATATCTCCGCGATGTTGGGTATTCCCCGGGACGAGGTCAGCCGGCTGATCCGGAATGGCAGTATCGCTCTGAGAAATCTGGGGAAGAAGGTGGCATATATCCCGGCAGAGGATTATTCAGGGATATTCTTCTACGGCCGGGGTATTGACAGCCTCTATACAAAGGAAAATATCTACTGGCTATACAGGGGGAAGGGTCTTATCGTGAAGCAACGTTATGGCAGCGGGCCTTTGCCGGCCGGCTACAGCGCGTTTACCGAAACGGTGCATGCGGAAGAGGAGACGATGTTCCTGAACACGGACATGCCGGATCCGGAAGGCGATTACTGGTTCTGGACCTATCTGTACGTGGCCCCTGGTTTTACGGACCTCTCATCGAATTCCTTTGTTGTCCGGACCGAAGGCGTTGCCGACGTTCCGGCAACAGCGACATTAACGGTGCATCTGAAAGGCTTTACCGACACAGCTGCGAATCCCGATCATCATATCAGGGTCAGCCTCAATGGCGCAGTCGTCGGAGAGGGCTGGCTTGACGGTATGGACGCGGAGCCGCCGGTGGTCATACAGTTCGACCAACGGCTCCTCTGGAGCGGGGACAACACCATCAAGGTGGAGGCTGTCCTTGATCCGGGTGTTCCGTACAGCGCCTTCTACATCGATTCATTTGACGTGACGTATCAGCGGCTGCATATGGCGGCAGGGAACGCTCTCACGTTTACAGCGGAAGCCGCCCAGCCCCTGACGGTCTACGGCTTCACCAATGCTTCCATTATGGTATTCGATATCACGGACCCGAACCGGCCGGTGACGGAGACTGCGGCGACGGTGCAGGATGAAGGCGGCACTTTCAGCGTCAGTTTTATCCCCTCTGCTGCCGGGACCAGGTATCATGTCATGACTCCCGATGCCTCTATCGCCGGTGCAGAGGCATGGGTAGACACGCCTTCCCGGTTGTCTGCCAAAGTGAATGCGGCCGATTATCTCATCATCGCACCTGATTTTCTGAAGGATGCGGCACAGGTCCTGGCAGACTACCGGATGGGCCAGGGATATCGGACCATGATCGTGGATATCGAGGATATCATGGATGAGTTCAACCACGGCATGTACAGCCCGCATGCCATCCGCAATTTTCTCGTGCATGCGCTGACTGTTTGGGACAGGGCTCCCCGGTATGTCGTCCTTGCAGGAGAAGGGACGTATGACTACAAGGACAATATGGGAATGGGCGATAATCTGATCCCGACGATGATCGTCAGTACTCCTTCAGGTCTGTTCCCCTCTGATACCTTTTTTGCCGATGCTGACGGCGACCACGTTCCTGACCTGGCGATCGGACGCCTCCCGGTGCTGACTGAGGGGGAACTTCAGGATCTGGTACACAAGATGATCGTATTTGAGAACACAGCCGGTACGCGCGTCATGATGCTGGCGGACAATGCAGATTTTGACGGCAATTATCCGTCCGACAGCGATGACCTGACCCTGCTGGTGCCGCAGAGATTATCTGTGGATAAGCTGTACCTGCCGTTCGCTACAGCTGCCTATATCAGGGATGTGCTGCTGCAGGGGATACCTGCAGGCACCATGCTGATGAGCTACATGGGACACGGCAATCCTTTTACCCTGGCAGATGAGGGATTGCTGACAGTCCCTGATGTCGAACTCATGAATAACAGCGGACGGCCCTTTGTCCTCACGGCAATGACCTGCGCTGCAGGTGACTTCGGATTCCCCGGGTATGACGCTCTCAGCGAGGCGCTGATCATGAAAAAAGACGGAGGGGCTGTGGCTGTGCTGGCGCCGTCCGGGCTGGCGCTGAACGCCCTGTCAAAGACTCTCGGCGAGGGCTTTTTCTCCGATGTATTTACAGCAGGGAATAGGATGGGTGTCAACGTCCTGGGTGACGCAGTGCGTGAGGCGTTCAGATTCTATAAGAGTAAAGGCGGAGCGGACTTCACGCTTGATATCTACAACCTGCTGGGCGACCCGGCACTGAGAATGAGAACTGGCAGCCCATGATGGCTGAAGGATCGAGCAGCGGATCTGACCTCCGGGGAAAGGTTTACCGGAAAAGCCCTGACATCGTCGCCCGCAAGATCGCAGGAGAGCTTTTGCTTGTCCCGGTCAAGGGGAAGATAGCCGATATGAAGAGGATATTCGCTCTCAGCCCTGTTGGGGAAATGATCTGGCAGGAACTGGATGCGCAGAAGAACCTTAATGATATCCGTGACCAAGTCGTATCCTGCTTTGACGTTACTGCAGAGAAGGCAATGACTGACATAGAGGAGTTTATCGCAGAGCTTGTTCAGGCAGGATTGATCTTGGAATAGGCAGAGTTTACGGGCCTGTTGTCATAAATGAAGCGATGAACATGCAGACACACGGGCAATGATCTTTACGGAAGAAGAGATGGAAAGATATGGAATGTAAAGACACACCCTGGCCGAGCAACCGGGAATTCCTCCGCAACTTTGATAAAAAGGCCGCGGAACTGCGCATCCCCTTTACCGGAAGTCTTGAACTGACATCGCGGTGTAACCTGAACTGTGTGCATTGCTATCTTGGACCGCATGCTCTTCCTGACCGGATGGCATGCAAAGAAATGAGCACAGCCAAGCTCCTCTCCGTGTTCGATGAGATCACGGAAGCCGGGTGTCTCAACCTGCTCTTGACCGGAGGTGAACCTTTACTCAGGAAAGATTTCGGTGAACTCTATAGCCATGCAAAGAAAAACGGCATGCTGGTCACGGTATTTTCCAACGGCACGCTGATAACGGATGACATCGTCTCACTGTTTGCTGACCTTCCGCCCCGCTCAGTTGAAATTACCCTTTACGGCGCAACAGAAGACACCTATGAAAAAATCACGCGTGTCCCCGGTTCGTATAAAAAATGTGTGCAGGGCATCAGTCGTCTCCGTGATGCAGATGTCCCGGTAGAGCTGAAAACGATGCTCCTGACCCTGAACAGTCATGAACTCTTCGATATGGAAAGTATGGCGAGAGACCTTGGCGTGAAATTCCGGTTTGATGCGGCCATATTCCCAAAGCTCAATGGCGACAGATCACCCATCAGCCTCAGGGTCCCTGCCGAAGAGGTAGTGGACAAAGAGTTTTCAGATGCCGTGAGGTATGGCCAGTGGAAAGACTTTTTTCATCGCGTTGAGAGCAGCCCGGCACAGGACAGGATCTATATCTGCGGCGCGGGGACAAACAGTTTTCATATCGACGCGTACGGCAATATGAAGCCATGCCTGATGATGACGTCACTTGCGTATTCTCTTGAGAAGGGCGATTTTGCAACCGGCTGGCGAGATGTCATTGTATCGATCAGCAAGAAGAAACCCGGCAGGCACTATACGTGCAACTCCTGCGAAAAAGCGTCCCTCTGCGGATATTGCCCTGCTTTTTTCGCTTTGGAAAACGGGAGGGAAGATGTCTGCTCAGAGTATCTTTGCAGCATAGGGTCTGCCCGCTTTAAAAGGATCAGAGAGGAATAGACGGACCCGGAATCCCCTGAGAGAGACAGTGTGGTATAATGTATACGTGCAGAACGAGACGGAAAAAAAGATGCAGCCATACGAAAAGCCCAGGCTCCGGGTGATCGAGCTTACTGCCGATGAAGTAATGGCAGTGGGATGCAAACAGGTAAACACCTTAGGTCCTTTTACGGTGTCCCCGCCCTGTGCCCCTTGTCTCCGCATAGGCTCCTAAGGGCCTGACCTCCGTCCGCAGGAACAACCTCCTCATGACAGACCTGCTATCGATGGAAATTGCCGGCATCACGTTTTCTCTCCGCAGTTCCACTCAGCTGGTCCTGAGAAATATTTCTCCGGTGTATCAGCAGTTCATTTCCGGACCGAAGCATGCCTCTGCTGATGATGAGGTGGAAATACTCCTTGAATCGGCCAACCTCCCTGTTACCGGGAAGATGAGAAGAATGTTCGACGCTGAACAGGCGTGGTCCCT
>Ga0079037_100001620_pt1 | contig 11872 bp, 8 predicted proteins | sample Mud3Dept4metaG_FD_71479 | JGI IMG/M metagenome (GOLD analysis project Ga0079037, IMG submission 71479) | Freshwater wetland microbial communities from Ohio, USA, analyzing the effect of biotic and abiotic controls - Mud 3 Core 4 Depth 4 metaG | ecosystem: Environmental > Aquatic > Freshwater >... | reverse complement strand
CACCACGCCGGTCTCGAGCGCCTCGCGGAAGAAGGGGCTGAGGCGGTTCTGGACCGAAGTGACGGTGCCGAGCGCCTCGGCGGCCTTGATCTCCGCCACCGACACGTTCGAGAGGCCCACCCAGCGGATCTTGCCCTCCCGCTGCAGCTCGAACAGGGTGCCGACGCTCTCCTCGAACGGCACCTGATGGTCGGGGGCGTGCAGCTGGTACAGGTCGATTCGCTCGACCCCGAGGGCCTTGAGGGAGCGGTCGCAGGCCCGCCGCAGCCGCTCGGGCCGCGCGTCGCGCTCCCAGCGACCATCGGGCCGGATCATGCCCCCCTTGGTGGCCACGACGACCGCATCGCGGGCCCCCGCCCAGCTCGCGAGCGCCTTCGCGACCAGGCGCTCGTTGTGCCCGATCTCGGTGTGGTCGAGGGCATACACGTCGGCCGTGTCGACGAGGGTGACGCCCGCGTCGAAGGCGGCGTGCAGGGTGCGGATCGCGTCGGTTTCCGAGGGGCGGGCCGTGACCGTGGAAAGGTGCATGCCGCCGTAGCCGACGGCGGAGACCTGCACGGCTCCCCGGCCCAGGGAGCGCAGCTGCATCAGCCCAGCCCGAGCTGGGCGACGAACCGCTCGTACTCCGCGCGGTCGATCTTCCCCGACTGGATCATGGGGTTGATGGCGTCGTGGATCTCCTGCCGGGAGCCGCCGATGCGGCGGTCCCGCAGCTCGCTGATCATGCGGGCGAAGCGGTGCTCGTACTCCTCGCGGTCGAGCTCGCCGGTGCGGCGCATCTCGGTGAGATGGGCCAGTTCCTTCGCCACGCGCGACGGCGCGATCGGCGTGAGTCCACCCTGCGGTTCGGTCATGCCTTGTGCTCCTGGGACGGGGACAGGCGCTGCGGATGGGACAACGATGCCCTCGGCCGCTGGGCGCGTCAACCGGTCGACTGCACGTTCACGGGCCACCGGCCGGCTCGAGCGTCTCGACGTCGGCGAGGACCCGCCAGCCGCCTTCGGCGTCCGTGGCCCAGACGCGGACATAGTGTACCCGCGTCGCACCGCCGCGGGCAGGCTCGAGGCGCAGGCCGCGGGTGAAGCCGAAGTCGAGGCTCGTCGCCAGCGCCACGAGGCCGGTGGCTCCGGGCTCCCTGGTACTGGCCGCCATGGCCGCCGCGGCGGCCGGAATGCCCTTGGCCAGCGGCCGCCCGTTCCGCAGCACGCGGATCCCGGGATCGGCGAGTCGCTCGGCGTCCTTCGCCCGCGAGCCGCGGCGGGACCACGTCTCGTCGGCCTGGAGCAGCGCGGCGCGCGCCCGTGCGGCGTCCGGGAACGGTCGGCCGCGGCGGGGACCTGTCGCGGACGGCAGGGGCTCGTCGGGTGCCTCCGTCTGGACTCCGAGATCGGTCAGCAGCTGCCAGGGACCACCGCGCTCACGGCGCCAGACGGAGAGGTAGTAGCCCTCGCCGACGTTGCGAGCGCTCCCGACCGCGCGCGCCCGATATGGTCCGGTCGTGAAGCCGAGGTCGCCGGCTGCGGACACGCGGGCCGCCGCGGGGCTCCAGGACAGCTGCATCGGGCGCGAGGCGTGGGACTGGTACCACTCGCGGGCGTCCACGAGGCCGGGACGAAACACGACGGCGTCCCGGGCGAGCACCTCGAGGAACGCCGTCCGCTCGTCGCTCTCCGCGATGCGGCTGGCGAACGCCACTTCGGCCGCGACGAGGCTGGCCGTGGCGGAGCTGTCCTGCGCCGCAAGCGCCCTGGGCAGGGTCAGGGCGATCGCGGCCAGCACGCTCCGTGGTCGACTCACTTCAGGAGGTGAGCCCCGGACCGGCGCCGGCGCCGGTGGTGTCGGCGGGTGCGGGGACGCCGTCGAGCACGGCCAGCACGCGATCGCGCTGCCCGTAGCGCAGGATGGCGAGGGCCTGCCGCAGCGCCTGCTCCGACGTCATGCCGGGCACTTCGCGGTAGAAGTCCGGCTTCACGCCGGTGTACACGCGCCGAGGTTCCTGCGCCTTGCGCACGCGCGCCTCGAGTTCGACGAGGGAGCGGCGCTGCGCGTCGCTCAGGGACAGGGCGGTGCTGTCGGCGAGGATGTGGCCGACCACGTCCGCGGGGCGCATGGAACCCACGCGGGCGGGCGTGGGCGCATCCTGCGCGGAGAGGGAGGCGGGAGCGAAGGCCAGCAGGGCGACCAGGAGCGCACCGGCGAGCGGCGCGAGTCGATTGGGGATCATGACGGGATCCGTGTTGAGTGCGCCCCAAGATAGGGTGCCCTCGAACAGCGCGGCAACTCCCCGCGGCCACCTCTCAGCGGCCGAGAAGTGCCCTGGCCGCGATCGAATCGGCGGCGACGCTCGCGGCGAGATCCTGCCCCACCGGGCTCCAGTGCATGTCGTCCGCGCGCAGGAAGAGCGGCCCAGCGCCGTGTGCGATGAACGGCGGGTACAGATCCAGCACCGGCACGCCGCCCGGGTGCAGCACGTCGAGCGCGGCGTGGTGCAGGTGCTCGGGATCGTAGCCGGGGAAGCGGCGGGCATCCACGTGGTAGACGTCGTAGCGCGGGATCAGGTCGCCCGGCGGAGGGATGACCATGTAGGCGAGCTTCGCCCCCGACGCCGCCACCACCTGCTCGAGGTGCCGCAGCACGGCCGCGGTGAGCCGCACCTTGTGCCTCGCCGTCTCGCTCGCGGGGTCGATGGCGATGTCGACGTCCTCGCCGTCGTGGAAGATCGCGGCCTGCCCGGTGCCCTGCCCCGTGCTCTCGCGCCACTCGCGCGCCGCGTCGTCGAGCCAGCGCTCCACCTGATCGGCGGCGAGCGAGTCCGCATCGAGGCCAGCCGGCGCGTCGCCGCGCCGTCGCGCATCGCGCACGCGCGCCAGTGCGCGAAGGAGGTAGGGGCCGCGCTGCGCGGACTGGAACTCCTCGACGTAGCGCGTCCCGGGCCGGGAGGCGCGGCGCACCAGCGCCCCGGACGAGTCGAAGGCGAAGAGCTGGTTGCGCACCACGTCGCCGAAATCGTTGCCGGCGTAGAAGGCGACGATGACCAGCTCCGGCCGCAGCGCGGGCAGCTCCTGCTCGAGCTTGAGCGCCACCTGGTCGGGGCCGTAGCCGCGCACGCCGGCGTTCACCACTTCCACCGGCTCGCCGAGCCGTTCCGCGAGGTGGTGCTCGAGGCGCGCGCAGAAGGTGGCGGGCTCCTCGGCGAAGTAGGCGTCGATGAAGGAGTCGCCGTACACGGCCACCCGGCGCGCCGAGCCCGCCGGACGCAGGGCCGGTCCGCGGAACCCCTGGGCGTTGTAGCGCACCTCGACGCGGCGATCGCCGTTGGCGCTGCTCAAGTGGTGGTACTTCACGGCGCCTGGAATGGGCCGGTACAGGAGCGTGCCGTCGAGCTCGAGCACGTCGCCGAACTCACGCGCGAAGAGCACGCGTGCCGCGCCTTCCGCGAGGCCGACTCCCAGCGCAGCGGACAGGAGCAGCAGCAGGATCCGGCTCATCCACTCGCGCAGGCGCATGCGACCCCCCTATTCACGGACGCCCGCCGATCGGGAGATCGGCGGGCGTCCGCTTGACGGCACGGTTGTCAGGACCGGCGCTCGGTCGTCGTCTCAGCGACTCAGCCGCACTCGCTGTATCCGCACACGTGGCACTTCACGCAGCCCTCGGCGAACTCGAGCTGCGAGCCGCAGTCGGGGCACGCGCCGGAAAGTGTCTCCTGCATGCCGCCGAGGTTGAGCTGCTGCGCCTCGCCCATGACGGGCAGGACGATGGAGACCGCCTCGGCCGGCGCCGACGCGATCGGGCCGCCGGGGAGCAGTTCCTGCTGGACGCCCTGCTTGTCCTGCATCCAGCGCTCGATCGCGATGCCGACGGCGTCCGGCACCGACAGCACCTTGCTCGCGCCCAGGCCGATGGTCCGGTCGGAGCTGATGCCGCGCAGCTGGCGGTAGATCTCCTTCATCGGGATGCCGGAGCGGAGCGCGAGGCTGACGAGCCGTCCCATCGCCTCGACGTCGGCCATCAGGGCGCCGCCCGCCTTGCCGAGGCTCATGAAGACCTCGAACGGCTGGGCCCGGTCGTCCTCGGTGATGGTGACGTACAGCGTGCCGAGCGGCGTCTCGATGCGCCGCGTGGTGCCACGCAGCATCTCGGGACGGGAGCGCTTCTGGCGCCGCTGCAGGTTCTCGGCCTCGAGATCGTGGACGAGGCTGCGCAGCCGGGCGTTCTCGGCGCGCAGCTCGGCGAGCTCGCCGTGCACGTCGGCCGTGTCCTCGCGCACGGCCTCGGCGGCCGGGGCGCCGCCCATCGACGACATCGCGAGGTCGGCACGCGCCTCGGCCTTGCCGGTGGCGGTGGCCTGCTCGGCGACCTTCTTCGCCGTGCTCCCGGTGGAGAGCACCTGCATGTCGCGGCTGCCGTCACGGTACACGGTGACGCCCTTGCACCCGAGCTTGAACGCGAGGCGGTAGATCTCCTCCACGTACTCCTTGGTGGCCTCGTTGGCGAAGTTCACCGTCTTCGAGATGGCGGAGTCGTTGTTCTCCTGGAATGCCGCCTGCATGCGGACGTGCCACTCGGGCTTGATGTGGTTCGCCGTGGTGAACACGCGCTGCCACTTGGCCGGGACCTCCTCGAACAGGATATGCCCCGCCTCGGCGATGCGGCGCATCAGCTCCTCGCTGTACCAGCCCTCGCGCTTCGCGATCGCGACGAAGTCGTCGTTCACGTCCGGCATGAGGACGCCGGCCTGGTTCCGCATGAACGCCACCGCGAAGAGCGGCTCGATGCCGGAACTGCAGCCCGCGATGATCGAGATGGTCCCGGTGGGCGCCACGGTGGTGACGTTGCAGTTGCGCAGCTTCCGCATGGGGCGGATGCGCTCGCCGTTCGGGCCACGGGCGCAGGTCTCGTCGGGGCCCCAGATGCTGCGCTCCCACTCGGGGAAGACGCCGCGGATGGTGGCGAGGCGCTCCGACTCCTTCTTCGCCTCCTCGTCCACGAAGGCCTGGAGGCGGCGGCCGAGGTCCACCGCCTCGTCCGAGTCGTAGGGCAGGCCAAGGCGGATGAACAGGTCGGCGAGGCCCATGACGCCCAGGCCGATGCGCCGGATGCGGTTGGCGAGGTCGGTGATCTGCGGCAGCGGGTAGCTGTTCGCGTCGATCACGTTCTCGAGGAAGTGCGTGGTGAGGTGCACCACCTGGCGCAGGTGGTCCCAGTCGACCGCATTGTCCTTGATGAAGACGCCGAGATTGATGGAGCCGAGGTTGCAGACGTCGTACGGGAGGAGGGGCTGCTCGCCGCAGGGATTCGTCGCCTCGTAGGAGCCGAGATGCGGGACCGGGTTGTAGTGGTTGGCCCGGTCGATGAAGTACACCCCCGGCTCGCCCGTCTTCCAGGCGCCGTCGATGATCTTCTGCCACACGTCGCGCGCACGCAGGCGCCCGGCGACGATGCGCGTCTTGGGATGGTAGAGCTCGTACTCCTCGTCCCGCTCGACGGCCTGCATGAAGGCGTCGGTGACGGCGACCGAGATGTTGAAGTTCGTGTTCTTGGTGGTGTCGTCCTTGCACGCGATGAACTCGAGCACGTCCGGATGGTCCACGCGCAGGATGCCCATGTTGGCCCCGCGGCGCGTGCCGCCCTGCTTGACCACGTCGGTGGACGCGTCGAACAGCGACATGAAGGACACCGGGCCCGACGCCACGCCCATGGTGGAGCGCACGATGTCGTTCTTCGGGCGCAGGCGCGAGAAGCTGAAGCCCGTGCCGCCGCCCGACTGGTGCACCAGCGCCATCGAGCGCAGGGTGTCGTAGATGCCGCTCTGCCCGTTGCTGAGCGCGTCGTCGACCGGGAGGACGAAGCACGCCGACAACTGGCCCAGGGGCCGGCCGGCATTCATCAGCGTGGGCGAGTTCGGCATGAACTTCCGGCTGGCCATGAGCCCGAAGAACGCCTCCGCCAGGGCCTCCACCGCTCCCTCGCTCGCGCCGTACTTGCGGTCCGGCTCGGCGATCGTGCGCGCCACGCGCCAGAACAGGTCCGCCGATGTCTCCACCGGCTTGCCCGATTCATCGCGGACGAGATACCGCTTCTCGAGCACCGTGAGCGCGTTGGGGGAAAGGTCGAGCTTCTCCCTGGGCGGGGTTCCGTGCATAGGCAGACTCATGTTGTCGGAAGATTGAAGACGGATCGGCGCTGCGGCGCCGCTGCCAACCGGTCCTGCGTCCGCCGCCGGTCTCGGGCATCGGCGACCGACGAGGGACGCAAAAAGTAGGATCGGGCCCCGAGGAGTACAATACGCCGGAAAGCCCACGGAATGACGCGCTTTTCGGCAACCCACATCACAAACGTGTCACGGCCGTGCCGGCGCGGGGCGGCGGGGGCGCCGACACCCGCGTCATGGCGGCGAGGCGATCGGCCACTCCCCATTGCGGTGCCGCTTCGCATGTGCTACGTAGCGCCGCCACGTTCCCGCGATCCGCTCCGCGAGCGCCGCATCGACCGTCCGCACGATGCGGCCCGGCACGCCCATCACCAACGAGCCCGCCGGCACCTCCATCTGCTCCGGCACCAGGGCACCGGCGGCGATCACGCTGCCGGTGCCGATGCGCGCACCGTTCAGAATGATGCTCCCCATGCCCACGAGGCACTCGTCCTCGATGGTGCAACCATGCAGGATGGCGCGGTGCCCGACGCCCACCCGCCGCCCGATGCGGCACGGGATGCCCGGATCGGCGTGCACCATCGTGAGGTCCTGGATGTTCGTCTGGTCGCCGATCTCGATGGCCTCGAGGTCGCCGCGCAGCACGGCGCCGTACCAGACGCTCGCCTCGGCACCGATGGTGACGTTGCCCATGACGCTGGCCGTCGAGGCGATGAAGGCCGAAGGATGGATGGTGGGCATGGGGGGCGAGGGTGAGGGAGCGCGGAAGCTACCGGCCCGCGCCCGGCGGCATCAAGGTGAGCCCACACCGGGGCGCTCGACCATCCGGAAGGCGCTCCGGCGCTCCACCACCGTCCCGGTGGCATCCTGCACCCGCAGCGTGAGCCGGTACTCGCCGCCCGGCAGCCCGGCCAGCGAGACGCTGCGGCGGATGGGGCTCGCCGGTCCCTGGGACAACTCCTCGCCGCGGATGGTGAGCGAGCGCTTGCCGCCGAAGAGCCCGAACAGGCCGCCGCCGCCCCGCCGTGCCACCTCCAGCGTCACGGAGAGCGGTGCGCCCGTCGCGGCCCCGTACACCTCGGCGTAGAGCTCCAGCGTGCCGCCGACGCGGTACATGGCGAGCGGGTTCATCCGCACCGGCTCGCCCGCCGGCGGCGTCCAGCGCGCGCCCACGCCGGGGGCGCCGAGCGCCAGGTCGCTGAGGGCAAGCGGCCCCGACACCGGCGATGCGACCGCCGAGTCCGTCGGCAGCAGCACGCCCCGCTCCTCGCCCTGCGACAGGGCGACACGGTACCGCACGGTGCCCGGCGGCACCGGCACGGCGACGCGGCCCATGAGGAACTCGTTGGCGCCGAGCTTCCGCTCGGCGAAGAAGATGCGCGCCGTGTCCACCGAGGCGAGCAGCTCGCCGCCCGCTCCCGTGGCCACCAGGCGCAGGCGCACGGGATAGGCCTCGCCCACGGGGGTGCTGCGGGACCACGCCGTCTCCCCCTCCACGGCGAACGCGACATGCAGGAGCGGCCGTTCGCCATCGCGTCCCACGACGATGCCGTCGGCCACCGCGAAGAGCGGTTCCTTGAAGCGGAGCAGGTAGGTGTCGGTCGTGGTGCCGGTGCGGATCGCCTGCTGGCCCCGTACGCGATCCTCGTTGGCCAGCTGCAGGTAGTTGTTCCGGTTCGCGACGAGCAGCCGGTCGTACAGGGGCGACATCCCCACGCGCGAGAGCACGAGCTCGAAGACGTTGCCGCCCGGGCAGGTCTCCTGCCGCAGCCGGGTGATGCCCCCGGCGTCCATGATGTCGAGCACGCTCTCGACGAGGCGGAAGTCCTGCACGTCGTCCCGGGCCACGAAGTGCAGCACCACGTCGCCATCCGGCATGCGATAGCGCCAGGACTCGTTCTGGCACAGACCGACGGCTGGATAGCTCACGGTCTCGTCCGGCGGGCCGTGGCGGATGTAGATGATGCCCCGGTCGTCGAACTCGTGGCTGCCCGAGCGGTAGCGCTCGTCGGTGTCGTAGCGTCGCTTGAGCTCCGCGAGGCGGAAACGCTGCCGGGCCACGTGCAGGCGGCGATAGTGCTCGCGCAGCCGCTCGCCGTCGGCCCGCAGGTCGGTGCGGTCGCGCGTGAACCAGAACTGGCGCAGCACGTTCACCCGCCCTCGCCCACGCGCCGACGCCAGCGCCGTCAGCTCGCTGTCGGAGGCGATCGGCCGCAGGTCGTCGCCGTACATGCGCACCGCGGCCGTGTCCTCGCTCGCCGCACCCGCGAAATACGGCTCGACCCCGGTCAGCGAGTCCAGCACGAAGAGGGTGCGCGCCTCCTCCAGCGAGGCGAGGCCGGGCACCCCGCCGAGGGCCGCATAGCGGCGGAACGCGGCGAGCGCGGCCTCCGGCGACCCGCCCAGTCGCTCGATGCGCCCGCGCGCCAGCTGCACGTCGGCGCGCTCGGTCGCGGCGCCGTCGCCCGCGAGGCGGAACGCCGCGACCGCATCCTCGATGCGCACGTTGATCCGCTGGGCCTCGGTGATGCGCGCGAGCTCCACCAGGGCCGGCGCGAACGACGGCTCGAGCTGAAGCGCCTGACGCAGTGCCGCGACGGCCCTGCTGCCCTTGTCACGGCCGAGCATCGCCTGGATGCCGGCCAGCGGCGAGACGCGCGAGTCGCCGAGGCCCTCCTCGGCGAGTGCAAGGCCCCACCAGGGCATGGGCCACAGCGGCGCGAGTTCCGCGGCCCACTCGAACTCGGACGCGGCATCGTCGAAGTGCTTGCGGCCGCCGAGCTCACCCAGCCGCAGGGCCACCAACCCCAGCTCGAGGTGGAGCAGCGTGCTGTCGCGGCTGGTCCGGGCGACCTCGATGAGCTGGGCCTCCCGCCGGCGCAGGACGAACGAATCGGGTTCGGTCGCGAGGCGCGTGCGGAGCTCGAGCAGGCGGCTCACGGCCTCGGGGCCCTGGGCCGGGGCGGGTGTCGCACCGACGAGGAGCAGAGTGGCGGGAAGGAGGAGCCGCCACGGCCGGCCGGACATCGCCGCCCTCGCTAGTCGACGACGCGGAAGGCGCGGCGGCGCACCACGCGAGCCCCGCTGCCCGCGTTCACCGTCACCTCGAGCGTGTAGTCGCCGGGCTTGAGGCGATCGAGGCTCACGCTGCGCTGCACCCGCCACCGGCTGTCGGGCGCGACCTCGGAGAACTTGATGGAGAGCCTCGAGCCCCCGGCTCCCGTCTGCCCGAGCTGATACTCGATCCCTCGGCCGGCCCCCTTGCGCACCGTCAGCTCGCTGTTGTGCAGCTCCCCGACGGTGGCGCCGAGCACCTCGTAGTAGAGCTCGAGCCGCTCGTCGCGGCGGAACGTCCCGACGGGATTCATGAACACGGTGTCCGCGGCGGTCGGCCGCCAGCGGACGTTGGCCCCGCGGCGGCCGAGCACGAGGTCGCTGAGGGCGAGGGTGATCGGCACGGCCGGCGGCACCACGAGCTGCTCGCGCTCGAACACGACGCCGGTGCTGTCGTCACGCTGCAGCGCGAGGCGGTAGGTGAGCGGTCCCGGCGCCGTGGCCGGGAGCGTGAGCAGGCCCACCTGGTACTCGTCCGGCGGGATCGGCTCGGCGGCGAGGAAGCGGCGGGTGGTGTCCGCGCTCGCCACCACGCGCCCGGACGCGTCGGTGGCGACGAAGCGCAGGCGCACGGTGTACAGGTGGCCCTCCGGGATCAGCACCGGCTGCAGCGCGCGTCCAGGCACGCCGCAGGTCACGTGGAGCAGCGGCATGGAGCCCTCCGCGCCGACGCCCAGCACCTGGCAGGTCGCGTCGAGCTGGCGCGCATAGGTGAGCTCGTAGCCATCCGTGGTGGTGCCGCGGCGGAGGTCCTCGCGCACCAGCAGCCGTTCGGTGGCGATGGCCTGCCCGAGCCCCAGGCGCCCCTGCATCATCATGCGCTGGTAGACCGGTGCGAAGGCCTCGCGTGAGATCACCAGCTCCTTGGCGATCGGATCGACGCCCAGGCTGTCGGCGTTCTGCAGGCGCAGCGTGCGCGCGTAGCCCAGGATGTCCAGCAGGCTCTCCACCAGGCGGAAGTCCTGCACGTCCTCGCGGGCCACGAAGTGGAAGATCATGTCGCCGTCGGGTCGGGCGTAGCGCCACGACTCGTTGGGCGGCGTCCCTTCACCCGTCGACAGGCCGCCGACGTTGAAGAAGGCCCGGGCGCTCGGCTCGCCGTGGCGGATGTAGATGATGCCCCGATCGTCGAACTCGCGGCTGCCCGACCGATAGATCTCGGAGATGTCGTGCTGCCGGATGAAGCGGCCCACCAGCTGGTACTGCCGCCGGGCGAGGAAGATGCGGCGATAGTGCTCGGCCAGCCGCTCGCCGGACGGGCGAAGGTCGCGCGCGTCCCGCTCACCCCAGAATCGCTGCAGCCACCGCCGTCGATAGACGCCCCGCTGCGCGTCGAACTCGCCGAGATCGCTTTCCGACGCCACCGGATGGAGGTCGGCCCGGTAGAGTGCCACCGTGGCGGAGTCGTCGGTCTCCGCGCCGGCGAAGAAGTCGTCCTGGCCGGCGGGGTCGCCGCGCCAGAGCCGCGTGCGACCGAGCTCGAAGCGCGCCAGGGGCGCGGCCGCGACGGCCGCCGAGAGCGCCTGCAGCGCGGCGAGCGCGGAATCGGGGTCGCCCGCGGCGCGCTCCACGCGGCCGCGTGCGAGCAGCACTTCGGGATTCGCCCCGGCCGGCGTGCTCGACGCGCTTCGCAGCGCGTCGAGCGCCACGCCCAGCCGGATGTTGACGCGCTGCTGCAGGGCGGTGTTCGCGAGTTCGACGAGGCCGCGCACGAAGGACGGGTCCACCTCGGCCGACTTCGCGAAGGCCGCGGCGGAGCGCGCGAGGGCGTCCTTGCCGAACATGGTCTTCAGGCCGGCCACGACCGAGACCTTCGAGTCGCCCAGCGCGAGTTCGGCCAGGCCCATGCCGAACCACGGGTACGGCCAGTCGGCCCGCAGGTCGATGGCCCACTGGAACTCGGAGGCCGCGTCGTCGTAGTGGGAGGGCGCCGCCAGTTCACCCAGCCGGAGCGCGACGAACCCGAGGCGCAGGTGCAGCATGGGGTCGTCGCGGCGCTCCTTGGCCTCGGAGATCAGCTTCTTCTCCAGCAGCAGCAGGCCCACGCTGTCGCTCGTCTGCCGCAGCGAGTCGCGCAGCGCTTCGAGGGCCGCGCGCTCGTCCGGCGCCTGCGCGACGGCGCGGCCGCCCGCGAGGGTCAGCAGGGCGATGACGAGCACGATGGAACGGGGCATGACTCTCAGGACGAATGAAGGCCGTCGGCTGGCACGGCGTCAGGGCGCCCGCGCGGCGAGGAACCGGCGGATCCCCTCGACCACCCCGCGGGCATAGCGACCCCGCCCCTCGGCCGTCCGGAGCGCCGCCTCCTGCTCGGGCACGATCATGAAGAACCCCTCGGTCAGGATCGCCGGCAACCAGGTGGGGCGCACCATGGCCAGGTCGCCGCGCGCCACGCCGAGATCGCGCAGCCCGAGTTCCTCGACAAGCGCCGCCTGCACGGCCCGGGCGAGCGGCAGGCTCGGTACGTGGTTGTAGAACACCGACGTGCCGTTGTTGGTGAACGGGTTGATCCCGTCGGGCAGCGCATTGTTGTGGATCGAGACCAGCAGTTCGGCACCCGAACTGTCGGCGCGCCGGACGCGGGCGCCGAGCTCGAGCGGTACG
>Ga0079037_100001618_pt1 | contig 11878 bp, 10 predicted proteins | sample Mud3Dept4metaG_FD_71479 | JGI IMG/M metagenome (GOLD analysis project Ga0079037, IMG submission 71479) | Freshwater wetland microbial communities from Ohio, USA, analyzing the effect of biotic and abiotic controls - Mud 3 Core 4 Depth 4 metaG | ecosystem: Environmental > Aquatic > Freshwater >... | reverse complement strand
GATCCCGAAGGCCCCGACGTCCTCGCCACCGAGCCCGGTGATTCGCCGGACCGCCTCGTCGGGGAGCTGCAGGACGAAGTCCGGATCGCGGGCCGGCTCGTCGGTCACCTGCGGCGCGCCCGAATGAATGGCGAAGCGGGCCGGCCCCCCGGAGAGCTCGAGCCCCACCTCCGCGGCGGACGCGAGCGGCCGCGTGGCCTTGCGGCCGGCGGCCGAGGTCTCGAAGAAGCGACGCAGGGCCTCGAAGCTGTCACCGGGCATGCCCCGGGAGTCTATCCGATTGACTGGCGGCACCACCCGCGCTTTAACGTCGCCATGCGCCGAGCAATCCTCGCCATCGCCGCCCTGTCCGTCCTGGCCGGCTGCACCAAGAAGATCCCGAACACCGAGATCGACGACACCGCGGAGAACCGGGCCATCGTCGCGGTGGTGGACGCCTACCGGAAGGCGATGGACCGGCGCGACGCCGTCGGCGTCCTGGCCCTGGTGTCCCGCGCCTACTTCGACGACTCGGGAACCGCCGATCCCACCGACGACGTGGACTACGACCGGCTGGCGCAGCAGCTGGCGGCGACGCTGCAGAAGATCACCGCCGAGCGCCTGGAGCTGGGCGTGACCCAGATCTCGACGGAGAGCGACGGAACCAACGCCACGGTGAGGCTCTTCTTCGACAACTACTACCGCATCGTCACCCCGCGCGCCGAGATCCCCAAGCGCGACTCCGACGTCCACCTCATGAAGATGCGCCGCGAGGAGGGCGGGGTGTGGCGCATCGCCTCGGGGCTCTGAGAGCCGGGCCCGGAGGGCGCGGCGGCCTCACTCCCCGAGGAGGGCGCGGAAGCCGGCCTCCCCGAGCGCCCGCAGGGCGGCCAGCCGGTCGCGGTAGCGGGACCAGTCCTTCCGGGCCAGCCGGTCCTCGCCCAGCTCCGCGAGGTGGTAGCCGTGGATGCGCGAGGCGGTGAAGCGCAGCGCCGCGTAGCGGGCCTGGGGTAGGAGGGCCGCCCGCGTCCGCTGGTCGAGTCGGGCGTGCAGCCGATAGCCGTCGAGGAGCGCCCGGGCCCGGTCCCCCTGGAAGCGGTCGCCGTAGCACCAGGCGTTCAGGGCCACCGCCAGGTCGTAGGCGAAGGCGTCGACGCAGGCCATCTCCCAGTCGAGCAGGGCGCTCACCCGCCCGGCGGCCCACAGCACGTTGTCGATGAAGAGGTCGCCGTGGACGAGGCCGCGCGGCGACTCCGGAAGCGTCCCGGCCCGAGCCAGCTCGTCGCGGAGCATGGGCAGCGCGCGCTTCACCGCCTCGTCCCCCCGGCCGTCCGGCTCCAGCTCGTCGATCCACCTCCCCACCCGGTGGGGGCCGAAGGGGTTGGGCCGGTCCCCGCCGAACTCCGGGGCGAGCCGGTGGAGGAGGCCGAGCATCTCCCCCACCTGCCGGCAGTGCGCGGGGCCGACCGCCTCGCGGGCCAGCTCCTCGCCGGGAGCGTGGGCGAACAGCATCGCCTGCCGCCCGCGAACGCGAACGTGGGACCGCCCGTCCGCAGCGAGGACCAGCCGCACCGCCGGGTAGCGGGCGGCCTCGAGGAAGGAGAGCACCCGCGCCTCGAACTCCACGTCGGCGTCGCTCTTCCCCTCGGCCAGCCGCAGGAACCAGCGGCGGCCGCCGGCCCACAGGTGGTAGTTGGTGTTGACGCCTCCCTTGGGCTCGGGGAGGGCGCGCTCCGGCGGCGGCAGGCCGAAGCGGCCGGCCGCCTCCGCCAGCTCCTCGCCGGTGAGGCGCGTGTACAGGGCCACGGGCGCGCCAGCCGCTAGGGCGGAGGGCCGGCCACGGCCTCGGCCAGGGAGATGGGCCGGCGCTCGGCCCCCACCACCCGCCACTCCCCCTCCTCCCGCTCGAGGCGGAAGTCGAAGCGGTAGGCGGCCGCGTTCGCCGGCAGCAGGTCGGCGAGCCGGGCGCCCTTGCCGGAGCGGGCCAGCACCACGTTCACCACCGCCTCGGCCGAGTCGCCGCCGACCCGAACCTGCATCCACGACACCGAGACCGAGACCCATTCGCCGCGGAGCACGTGGGCGGCGATGACCTGCTTCACTCCCCGCTTGTCGAGCCCGTCTCCCCGGAAGCGCTCCGAGACGGCCTCCACCGCCTCCCCCACCCGCTTCTCCTCCACCGCCCGCGCCGCCTTCTCGAACAGGGCGCGGATGCGCTCCGCGTCGGTCGGCGCGGGCCGGGAGCGCCACAGGACGACGCCGAGGGCGAGTGCGGCCGCGAGGGCCGCGGCGGCGATGAGGATGGCGCGTCGGGACACGGTGCCCTTCCGGGGGTCTTCGGCGAAGGCCCGTCTACAGTAGACTCCTCCCGTGGGCCGGGACAAGGACCGGAGCGCGCTCTCCGACGCGCACAACTCGCGGGGCATCGAGCTCGCCGACCGCGGCTGGCTCGACGAGGCCATCCGGGAGTTCCAGAGGGCGATCGAGCTCGACCCCGGCTCGGCCCCGGCCCACGACAACCTGGCGACGGTCTTCTCGGAGAAGCGCCAGTACCGGGAGGCGCTGCGGGAGTACCTGACCGCCGTCGAGCTCGAGCCGGACAGCGCCACCGCCCATTACAACCTGGCCTGCTTCCTCGCCACCCAGTCGCCGGAGATGGCCGTGGCCGAGTACCGCGAGGCGATCGCCCTCGACCCGGAGAGCCCGGACGCCCACCTGAACCTGGGGATCGCCTACGCCGACCAGGGGCGGACCGCCGAGGCGCTGAAGGCGCTCGAGGCCGCGGTGGCCCTGGATCCGCGCGATCCCTTCGCCCGCCACGAGCTCGGGGCCCTGCTCATGGACGAGGGCGACTACCGCGCGGCCATCGTGCACCTCAAGGAGGCGGCGCGCCTCGAGCCGGGGAACTTCGAGGCCAACCTCGACCTGGGCATCTGCTACGCCCAGAAGGGCTTCTACGAGGAGGCCGAGGGCGCCTACGGGCGCGCGCGCGACGCGAAGCCGGACGACCTGCTCCTCAACTACAACCTGGCGGCGCTGTACGCCCTGTGGGGCCGCCCGGCCGAGGCGTTGCCGGCCCTGCGGCGGGCGCTGGCGTCCGACGAAGCCAAGGTGCGGGGCTGGCTCGAGACCGACCCCATGTTCGACGGCCTCGACGGCCATCCCGAGTACGAGGCCTTGACGCGCGGCCCCACCCCCTGAAAGGGGCGTGGCGGCACCGCTCGGACGCTGGGCCCTTCACGTGCCCGTGGGTGAACCGCTAGTCTCGACCGGCCATGGCCGAGCTCGCGTTCTTCCGGCGCGGGGAGGAGCTGCTGCGCGTCGCCCTCTCCGATCGCACCACCATCGGGCGCGCCGCGGACTGCGACGTCTCGCTGCCCGACCCGGCGCTGTCGCGGGTCCAGGCGGAGGTGCAACGGCGCGAGGAGGGGTTCCTGCTGGTCGACCGCTCCGGCCGGGGCACGCGCGTGGGCGAGTCCGAGGTCGCGGAGGCGCGGCTCGAGGACGGGACGGAGATCGCCTTCGGCGGCTGGCGCGCCCTGTTCCGAAGCGCCTCCAGCGACAGAGCCGAGTCGACCGCCGCGCGGGGGCACACCGGGGTGCGCGCGGAGGCCGAGCCCGCCGGGCCGGAGCCGGCCCGGCTGCGGGTGCGAGAGCGCGGCCGGGAGCGGCTCGTCCCGCTCGGCCCGTCGGGTGTCACCGTCGGGAAGGACCCCTCGAGCGCGGTGGTGCTCGACGACCCGTTCGTCTCGGCCCACCACCTGCGCCTGGAGGTGCGCCGCGGCCGCTGGGTCCTGACCGACCTCGGGTCGACCAATGGCACCTTCCTGGCCGGGGTGCGGGTGATGCAGTCCGAGGCCCCGGTCGGCCTGCCCATCGCGGTCGGCGACTGCGAGCTGACGCTGGAGCCCGGCGCCCCGCGGGAGGCCCGCGCCGCCGGGACCTACGAGGGCATGCTCTCGGGGGACCCGGCCATGCGGCAGGTGTTCGACCTCGTCGAGCGGGTGGCCGCCTCCGACTACACCGTCACCATCCTGGGCGAGACCGGGACCGGGAAGGAGCTGGTGGCGCGCGCCCTGCACGCCCGCTCGCCGCGGCGGGCCGGCCCCTTCGTGCCGGTGAACTGCTCGGCCATCGCCGAGACCCTGGTCGAGAGCGAGCTGTTCGGCCACGAGCGGGGCGCGTTCTCGGGGGCCGACCGGATGCGCAAGGGTGCCTTCGAGGAGGCCGACGGAGGAACCATCTTCCTCGACGAGATCGGCGAGCTGCCCTTCGACCTTCAGGCGAAGCTCTTGCGGACCCTGGAGGAGGGCGAGGTGAAGCGCGTCGGCGCCTCGCGGCCCATCCGCGTCTCCACCCGCGTGGTGGCGGCCACCCACCGGGACCTGCGGGCCCAGGTGCAGGCCCGCAAGTTCCGGGAGGACCTCTTCTACCGGCTGTGCGTGGTGCCCATCACCGTCCCACCGCTGCGGCAGCGGCGCGGCGACGTGCGCGCCCTCGCCGAGCGCTTCCTCGAGGCCTGGGCGCCGCGGGGGCTGGCCCTGCGCTGGACGGAGGAGGCGCTGCGAAAGCTCGAGGGCTACGACTGGCCGGGCAACGTGCGGCAGCTGCGCAACGTGGTCCAGCGGGCCCTCCTCTTCCGGGGGGAGGGGCCGTCGATCCCGGCCTCGGCGGTCACCTTCGAGGACACCCGCGGCGCCGGCGGCGGGGGCGACGACACCACGCTCTACCTCCCCGGCCTCACGCTGGAGAGCATCGAGCGCGAGGCGATCCGACTCTCATTGCGCCGGCACGGGGGGAAGCGGGCCGCGGTGGTGAAGGAGCTGCAGATCGCCAAGAGCACGGTGATGAAGCGCATCGCCCAGTGGGGGCTGCAGGACGAGGGCCGCTCCGGCGCCGCCACCGATGAGCCGGAGGACGACGAGTAGCCCTCCCCTGGGAGGGCCGTCGGCCCTGGAAACGGCGCCCTCAGGGCAGCCCGGCCGCGGCGGCGTCGGCGTCGCCGTGGCGCGCCAGGACCTCCTCGACGGCTCGGCGCACCCCGGCATCCTCCGGCACCCGCGGGTCGAGAGGGACCAGCGCGTTCCGGTAGAGCCGGCCGTGCGGGACGGACGCGGCCGCCCGGCGCAGCCGCTCGGCCCGGCCTCGCATGGCCTCGAGGAGGTCGCCGAAGGCGGCGCGCGCCTCCTCGGAGGAGGCCGCCCGGGCGCGCGCCTCGGCCGACCGCAGCGAGGCCTCCACCAGGAGGAGCTCCTCGCGCGCCTCGTCGGGCGCCGCTCGGTTGGCCCAATCCGCGCCGCTCGCCACCTCGACCTCCAGCCGTCCGAGCGAGCGGGCGCGCTCCATGGCGGTGACCAGCACCGCTCCCCCCGCCACCTCCGCCGCCGCGGGCAGACCGTCGTGGGCCCGCACCGCGACGTCGATGCCGGACACCGCGGCGAGGAGCCGCCGCGCCGCGGGCGCGCCGAGGTGGAGCAGCGCCACCACCAGCTCGGCCCCGCGGGCCCGCAGCTCGGCCACCGCGGCGCGCGCGGCCGGGATCGGATCGGCGGCGACGAGCCCGCCGGGGAGCGCGCCGGCCTCGACCACCGCCAGGATCCCCACCCGCCGCCCGCCCGCCTCCGCGAGCGCCGTGGCGCCGAAGGGGCGCCGGCCGTCGGGGCCGGCGACGTTGGCGGCCAGCAGCGGGACCCCGGCCGCGGCAGCCGCGGCGGCGAGCCAGGCCGGCCCGCGCGCCAGATCCCGCTCGCCGACGGCCAGGGCGGCGTACCGCATCCGCCCCATCTCCTGGAGGAGCAGGCGCGCCCGGGCCTCGCCACCCGGGCTCGAGTCGGCGGCGGCGGCGAAGAGGGCGTCGCCGGCGTCGACCAGCAGCGCGGGCCCCCGCTGCCGGGCCTCGACCACGGCGCCGTGGCGACGGGCCAGACCGCCCGTCGGGACCTGGCGTCAGCCGCAGGGCGCCACCTGGCCTCGCCCGTCGCCGGTGTAGAGCACGGCGAGCGACGGCGCCGGCGGGTCGGCCGCCGGGGAGGCGGCCGCGAGCGCGGGGAGGACCAGGGCGAGGAGGACGGCGTTCGCTCTCAAGGGGCCGCGAATCTACCGTGGGCCGGCCCGGCCGGCCAGCGCGGGGCGGTCGGAGCGGAGCGCGCCGTCAGTGGAAGTGCCGGCGCGTCCGGGCCCACTCGACGCGGCCGAGGCGGTTGCCGCGCGCCACCAGCTCCATCGAGCCGGCGCCCCGCTCCTCCTCGATCTCCAGCGCGTCGTGCCGCGACGCGCCGTCGAGCAGCCGCGCGATGGCCTGGTCGATGTCGGCCTCGGAGGCCAGCACCGCCCGCAGGGTCATCCCGGAAGCGAAGGCCACCTCGTCCAGCGCAGCCACGTCGTGCGGGTCGCTCACGGCGGCGATGAGCTCGCCGCGGCGGCCCTGCCAGCTGACCGCCAGGGGGAGCACCCGGTGCTTGCGGATGAGGCGCTCCGGGACCCGGCGCAGCACGCCGATGGGGACCTCGCGGTCGCCGACCTCGACGTAGGGGAGGTCCAGCTGCTGCGCCACCACCGAGAGCACCTCGTCCTCCCCCAGGAATCCGAGGGTCACGAGCGCCTTGCCCAGGCGGCAGCCCCAGCTCTTCTGGTAGTGCAGCGCCCGGCCCAGCTGGCGAGCGTCGATCCTCCCCCGCTGGACCAGGATCTCGCCGATGGGTACTCGCCGCTGCATGGCCTGCCTTCCCGCACGGAGTCCACCCGGTGGACAGTGCCATCCTCGTGCCAGGACCAAAACCCTGCCGAAATCCGAGGATGCGGGTGTCTCCCCCATAAGGAAGAACCCTTTTGCGTACTCCTGGCAACACCCACGTATACGGGACAGTGGGCGGAGGTGCGCAAGCGCCTACTTTTTCGGGGGTTTCTTCTTTTCCCGGGAGAACTCGGCAAGCCGGGACTTGGCCTTCTGCGCCGCGGTGGACTTTGGATAGCGGCTCACCACGTCCTCGAAGATGGCCCGGGCGTCGTCGCGCAGGCCGAGCTGCACCATGGACTCCGCGGTCCGGAACAGGGCGTCTGGCGCCTTGTCGGACCGCGGGAAGTCCTGCGCCACCTTGCCGTAGGACAGCACCGCCTCGCGGTAGCGCTTCTCCCCGTAGGCGATCTCGCCGAGCCGGAAGTGGGCGTCGGCGGCGCGCGGGTCGGTGGGCCACTTCTTCACGTACTCCTCGTAGAGCTCGCGGGCGACCCCCTTCTCGCCGGAGGCCTCCTGCTTCTGCGCCAGCGCGAAGAAGGCCGCCTTGTCGGTGGGACGCTTCAGGCCCTCGGCCTTCTTCTTGGCCTCGAAATCCTGGAGCGCCCCGGCCCCCTTGAGTGCGGCGAAGCGACCCTCGGTGTCGGAGCGGAGCGCCGCCAGCCCCTGCTCGAGCTGCGTCAACCGGTGCTGCTCCTCCTCCAGCTCCCCGCGCAGCCGCTTCAGCGACTCCTCGAGGCGGTCCTGGTTCACCGAGAGGTCGGCCCCGGTGCGGTGCGCGGTGGCGTTGACCTCGGCGATCTTCTGGTCGGCCTTCTGCACCCGCTCGCGCACGGTGGCCCGCTGCTCCTCGATCTGCTTCGCCATCGCCGCGTTCTCGGCCTCGAGCTGGCGGATGCGGTCCTCCATCTGCCGGCCCCGTTCGACCGGGACCCAGCAGGCGGAGGACCACAGGAGCGCCAGTGCCGCCAGTCGGCGCACGAACCGTCCCGCTACTTGCCGATCACGTCGGCCCGCCGGTTCTTCGACCAGCAATCCTCGGCGTGCTCGGTGCAGATGGGCCGCTCCTTGCCGTAGCTGACCGTCTTGATGTTCTTGGCGGGCAGCCCGAGGTTGGCGAAGTACTTCCGGACCGCCTCGGCCCGGCGCTGGCCGAGCTGCAGGTTGTACTCGACGGTGCCGCGCTCGTCGCAGTTCCCTTCGATGACGATCTGCTTGGTCGCCTGCTTGCGGATGCAATCGGCGTTCTTCTCGAGGGTGGCGCGGGACTCGGCGGTCAGGGCCGCCTGGTCGAAGGCGAAGTAGACGGCCGGGTACTTGAGGTCGGCCGGGCACTCGGGCACCGCCGCGGCCTTGGACACGCACTTCCCGGCCTCGCAACCGCGGCCCGAGGGGCAGTCGGCGTCCTGGCTGCACTCGGCCCGGGGCGGCGGCGGAACGGCGCACTTCCCGGCCTCGCAGATCTTGCCGCTGGGGCAGTCGCCGTCGCGGCTGCACTCGGGCTTGGGCACGCACTTGTTCTGGCGGCAGGCGAACCCGGCCTTGCAGTCGGTGTCGACCGCGCACTCCTGGCAGCGGCCGTCGACGCAGACCTTCCCGAAGCCCTCCTGGGCCTCGCAGTCCGCGCTGGTCTTGCACTCGCCGTCCTTCGGCTTGGAGGGGCAGCCCGCCAGGGCGATCGCCAGGACCGGCGCCACGAGGAGCAGTGCACGTCTCATGTTTTCCTCCAGTGAATAGTTTGTAGCGCGAACAGCCGTGCGCCCGCTGGACTGTGATTCTTTCGCTCCGATCGCCGCCAGTGTCAACCTCGAATCGACTGGAAATATGGAGCCTGGTCTGCGCGTTTCGCACACACGCCCCCCTCCGGCCGGCGCGTCCTCTTGGCGCGCGCGCGGCCCCGTTCTATCGTTCGACACCCTCCCGTGGACGCCCCCGCCCCGAGCCCGCCTCCCCGGCCCACGCTCCGCGACCGGCTCGTGCGCCTCGTCCCGCGGCGGGTCGCCGAGCGGGTGCGCGCCCTCGGGCCACGCGGGATCCTGCGGCTGGCGCTCGGGGCCCTCGCCCTCGGCGCGCTCGCCGCCGCGGCGGTGGCCTGGCTGTGGACCCGGGAGCTGCCCGCCTTCGACACCCTCCGCGACTACCAGCCCCTGGTGGCGTCGCGCGTCTTCGGCTCGGACGGCAGCGAGGTCTTCGCCTTCGCCCGGGAGCGCCGGACCGTGGTGCCCTTCGAGGAGATCCCGGAGGTGATGAAGCGCGCGGTGCTGGCCGCCGAGGACGCGCGCTTCTACCAGCACCAGGGCGTCAACTACCTGGCCATCGCCCGCTGCGCGCTCAAGGGCCTCCTGCGCGCCGGCGTCGCCTGCGGCGGCTCCACCATCACCCAGCAGGTGGTGAAGACCTTCCTGCTCCAGAGCGACTGGCGGCCCAAGCGGAAGGTGAAGGAGCTGGTCCTCGCGCCGCGGCTCGAGCAGAACCTGTCCAAGGACGAGATCCTCTTCCTCTACCTGAACCAGATCTACCTCGGCCACCGTCGCTACGGGGTCGAGGAGGGGGCGCGCTTCTACTTCGGCAAGGGCGTTCACGACCTCTCGATCGGCGAGGCGGCCATGCTGGCGGGGCTGGTCCAGTCCCCGGAGCGGCTCTCCCCGGTGAAGCATCCCGAGGCCGCCAAGGCCCGCCAGCGCTACGTGCTCCGGCGCATGGTCGAGGAGGGCTACCTCGACGCCCGGGCCGCCGAGGCCGAGGCCCAGCGTCCGGTCCAGGTGGTGCCCCACGAGGACCCGCCCGGAGCCTGGTACGCCGACGCGGTCCGCCGCTACCTCGACGAGCGCTACGGCGCCGAGCGCGTGGAGACCGACGGCCTCCTCGTCGACGTGGCCATGAACCCCTTCCTGCAGCGGGCCGCCGAGGCGGCGCTCCAGGCCGACCTGCGCATGGTGGACAAGCGGCAGGGGTGGCGGGGCGCCCCCCAGCACCTCGACGATCAGCAGGTGGAAGCCGCGGTGCCGGTGTGGCGTAGCCTGCTGCAGGCCCGCCGCCAGCGGCCCGGCGAGCTGGTGGTCTGGGACCTGGGCCGGGTGTCCCCCGACGACATCGAGCCCGGGGCGGAGCCGGGGCGCGACGTCCGCCGCATGCTGCGCTTCCGCACCCTGGAGGCCGGGGAGATCTACGCCGCGCTGGTCACCGCCTCGGACGAGAAGACCGCCACCGTCGACCTGGGGAGCGCGACCGGCACCCTCTCCCTCTCCGACAGCCAGTGGGCCCGCAAGTACAACCCCACCTCCCACACCCCGGCCCCGAAGCGGATGCGGGACGTCGTCTCCCCGGGCGACATCGTGCTGGTGCGGGTGGTCGCCGGCCGCGTTTCCCCGCGCGACGCGGCGCGGGCCGGCAAGCCCCTGGCCCTGTCGCTCGAGCAGGTGCCCCGGGTCCAGGGGGCGCTGGTGGCCATCGACCCGGTCACCCGCGGGGTGCGGGCCCTGGTCGGGGGATACGACTTCGCGCTCTCCCAGTTCAACCGGGCCATCCAGGCCCGCCGCCAGCCGGGCAGCGCCTTCAAGCCCTTCGTGTGGGGCGCGGCCGTCGATTCCCGCCGCTACACCCCGGCCACCCTGGTCTACGACACCCCCGACCTGTACCGCGACCCGTGGACCGGCAAGGAGTGGAAGCCCCAGAACTTCGAGCGGGACGAGTACGACGGCCCGATGCTGCTGGCGTCGGCGCTGGCCCACTCCAAGAACACGGTCTCGGCCAAGCTGGTGGACGCGCTCGGGGTGGACGCGGTGATCGACTTCGCCCGCCGCGCCGGGATCTCGAGCGAGCTGCCCCGCAGCCAGTCGCTGGCCCTCGGCACCGGAGAGGTCCTTCCCATCGAGCTGGTGAACGCCTTCGCCACCCTGGCGTCGGGCGGCCACCAGACCCCTCCCCAGCTGGTGCTGCGGGTTCGCGACCGCAACGGCGCCGTCCTCGAGGAGAACCTCCCGGTGCTGCCGCCGTCGCTGGCGCCTCCCGCGCCCGCGGTCCCGAGAGACGGGGACGGCGGCGCGCCCGCGGATGGGGCCTCGTCCCCGGCGGGAACGTCGGCGGCCGAGCCGGAGGCGGCCAGGTCCGACGGGCCGCCGGCCGCCGACGCCGCGACGGCGCCGCCCGGCGCCCCCGCCGACGGGATCCGGCCCGACGTGGCCTACGTGCTCCTCTCGATGATGCGAGGCGTGGTGGAGTACGGCACCGGCGCCGCCGCGCGGGCTCTGGGGCGGCCGGTGGCCGCCAAGACCGGCACCGCCCAGGAGCACCGGGACGCCTGGTTCGTGGGGTTCACCCCGGACCTGGTGGCGGGCGTCTGGGTGGGGTTCGACTCCCACGACCCGCTGGGCGGCCACGCCACCGGCGCCGGGGCCGCGCTCCCGGCCTGGCTCGGGTTCATGCAGGCGGCGGTGGGCGGCAAGCCGGTGGTGGACTTCCCCGTGCCGCCCGGGGTGGAGTTCGCCCGCGTCGACCCGCGGACCGGCCTGCTCCCCTCCACCTCGTCGGGCGCGGGAATGACGCTGCCCTTCGTGAGCGGCACCGTGCCCACCGGCGCCGCGCCCGACCGGGAAGGGGATCCGCAGAACTTCTTCCAGGAGGACCGCTAGCCGACGGTTGGCGAACGCGGGTCCGCCGTCTAGGATGCGGCGGCCATGCGATCCCGGGTGCTGGTGCTGTCCCTCGCGCTCCTCGCCGGCGCCCCGCGGGCGGCGACGGCGGCCGGACCGCCTCGGACGGCGCGAACCGCGCTCTCCCTGACGGTGAGCGGGGGGGTCTCCCTGGGAGCCTACGAGGCCGGCTTCCTGTACTACGCGCTCGAGCTCTCCAGGGCGAACCCGGGCCTCTTCGACGTCCGGCTCGCCACCGGCGCCTCGGCCGGGAGCATCAACGCCCTGCTCTCACTCCTCTCCTCCTGCCAGGGAGAGCCCGAGTCCCCCCGGCAGGGCCTCTTCTGGCGGACCTGGGTGCCGGTCGGGTTCCGGCAGCTGTTCGTGCCGGCCGACACCACGGCGGAGGGCGCCTTCTCGCGGCGCTTCCTCGAAGAGGCCGCCGTCCGCATCGAGGAGGCCTGGAACCGCGGGCTGCGGGAGAAGTGCGACGCGGTGTTCGTGGTGGCGGTGACCCGGGTGGACCCGCTGCTGG
>Ga0079037_100001617_pt1 | contig 11881 bp, 11 predicted proteins | sample Mud3Dept4metaG_FD_71479 | JGI IMG/M metagenome (GOLD analysis project Ga0079037, IMG submission 71479) | Freshwater wetland microbial communities from Ohio, USA, analyzing the effect of biotic and abiotic controls - Mud 3 Core 4 Depth 4 metaG | ecosystem: Environmental > Aquatic > Freshwater >... | reverse complement strand
ATGCCCAGTTCCGTGGCTTTCTGGATGACGTAATCCATCTTCTCTCCCTTGAGCAGACTCTGGGCCAAGGTGATTTCCAGCGGGGAGTCTCTTTGCGGAGAGGAAGTCTTCTTGATCCGTACCAGGACGAAGGACGAACCCAGTTCGACAATGGATCCGTCATACTCTTTGGCTGAACCATCGAAGATGGTTAGCGGGTCCCCGGTCTTGAGGCGCAGGACGTTTCGTATATGTCTCGCCTCCGGCCCTTCAACTCGAAGAACGCCTTTGTCCACGTGAGGATGAGGAACATAGAATCTGGCCATGAACTAACCCCATGCAAATTTCAAACTGCAAAATTCAAAATGGAAAAATCTCTTTTCTTAAGTTTACACTTTTCATTTTGCACTTTGCATTTTTCAATGCTCTTCACTTCTCATCCACCTTGCCTCCTATCTCTTCTTCCTGAACGTGAGGGAAACCCATTCTTCCAGGTGAGCCGCACCGGCCTTGACCAGCAAGCCTGTCTCCAGGTAGTGTCGTTGTATTCTCTCTTTTTCACGGCCGAGCAGCCCCGACAAGATGAGAAGCCCGCCGGGCTTGACGCGTCGAACCAGGGGCCACCTCATCCTCCTCAACACCCTGAGGTCAATGTTGGCCACCACGATATCGAACGTGTTTCCGATGTTCCCAACCGTTCCCCTTCTTATTCTGACCCGCGTCGAGGCCTGGTTCCGTGCGATGTTCTCCTCCGCGTTTTCTACTGACGCTGCATCAGGGTCCACTCCCCAAACTTCCCTGGCCCCCAGTTTTGCGGCAACGATAGACAGAATCCCTGATCCGGTTCCCACGTCGAGGACCGACAGATTCCTCTTCCTCAGTCGGCGATCCAGGGCCTGAATGCAGAGTTTTGTGGTGGCATGTGTCCCTGTCCCGAAAGCGACTCCCGGGTTGATCTCCACGAGAATCTGTCCCTTTCCCAGCCGAACCCTGGACCAGGGCGGCTTCACTACAATGCGGGGCGTCACCCGAACAGGCTTGAAGAATTGCTTCCACTTCTCACCCCAGTTCTTTTCAGGGGTTGTTGAGGTCTCGACCTGGCAGGAAAACCGACCGGGGTGAAGACGCTCAAGAGATTTAAGGTAACGATGAAGGACTTTAAGGATCTGTCCTTTCTTCCCGGTCTCCGGGAAATAAGTCCTCAGCCTTGTCCTCTCGCGATCTTCGGCGATCTCTTCGATGCCTGTCCCGCCTTGCTCCATCAGGAAGTTCGAAACAGGCTCACAGAAATCTGAAGGAATCAGGAGATCCACCGTCAGCCAGCGTTTTGATGCTTTCGTTTTTTCGCTCTTCATAGGGCTCATCTCTTTCCTGAATCGGTGGCGCGAAGAACAAAATCCTGGACCGCATGATTAAAGGAATCCGGCGCCTCCATCATGACCATGTGTCCTGCACCGGGAATAGTTTCCAGGGAAGACCCTTTGATTCGGCGATGAAGGAATTCTGAAAAAGACACCGGGGTCAGTTCGTCTTCCTCGCCGCAGATGACAAGGGTGGGCAGATGGATCCGTTCCACTTCATCACGCAGGTCGAACCGGTTGCATGCCAGGAAATCGCCATAGAGCACCTCGGGCCCGCATCCCGATAACTGCTCTACACCCCGTTCAATGAATTCGGGGGATGCCTTCCGGGAATAGGCGAACCCGATGATCTTCCGAACGGTCTCTTGGAATTGATTCTTGATCCCGCTTAGGGTCGTGGGAAGAACCCTTAACCTCGCACCCGTTCCGACCAGTACGATTCCCTGGATGATTTCGGGGTGCGTCAGAGCAAGGGTCTGAACGATGGCCCCACCCATGGAATGGCCCACCCAGAAGGCCTTATCAAGTCCGAAGCGTGCTGCAAACAGATACATCTGTTCGGCGTACCTTCCAATGTCTTTTTCCCCTTCTCCCCGTGATTCTCCGTGGCCCGGAAGCTCAATGATCATCGGGGCAAACTTCTTCTCAAAGAAACCTTTCTGACAACCCCAGGTAAACGATCCCCCTCCTGCTCCATGGATGAAAAGGATCGTCTCTCTTTTCTCCGAAGGCCGTCCTTTTCCAACCCAGTAATGGATCTGCTTTCCACCAACTTCAACAACGGGCATTGTTCTCTCTCAATCCAGGCCGCCGGTCCATTACTTCCCTGTGTCACGGAAATATCTTCCGTCAAACAACGGAGCGAGGGGGACCTCCTCGTTGGAACAATGTTCTCTGATTAAATCAAAATAGGACGCGAGTGTTTCGAACAAGGCTTCTTTTTCTTTCAGGTGTGTTAGCTTGGAACGGATAGAGGCACTGAAAGGAAGCCCTCTCGTGTACCAGACCACATGTTTGCGCATCTCCCTCACCGCACCTTTTTCCCCGTAGTAGTCCCGGATTAGGGAGAAGTGGCGTTGAATCACCTTCTGCCGTTCATCGAGAGAGGGAGGAAATAATGACTCATTGTGACTGAAAATCCACGGATTTCCCAAGGCCCCCCTGCCGATCATAACGCCGTCACAACCTGTCTCTTCCAGCATTTGTTGCGCCAGTGCCGGCGTTGTCACGTCCCCGTTTCCAATCACGGGAATCTTGACCGCTTTCTTCAGCGCTCCGATCACGCTCCAATCGGCCCGGCCCGCGAACCCCTGGATCTTGGTCCTGGGATGGATCGTAATCGCGTCGACGCCGCAGTGTTGTGCCATTTTGGCGATCTCAATGGCATTGATCCTTTCTTTATCCCATCCGGCCCTGATCTTGATCGTGAGGGGAACCTTAATTGCCCTTCTCACCTGCACCAGGATCTTCTCCACCTTCTCGGGAAACCGCATCAGGTCAACCCCGGCCCCAGTCCCGATGACCTTCTTCGCCGGGCAGCCCAAGTTGATGTCAACGGCGTCCGCGTCCATGGCTTCAACTTTTTCGGCGGCTCTTGCCAGAACCTCCGGCTCTGCACCGAAAAGCTGGACACCTAGGGGATGCTCTTCCTTCCCAACCCTCAAGAACAACTCGTCCTTTCGCAGGAAACCCTCGGCACTCACCATCTCCGTAAAAGCCAGGCTGCACCCTTTCTCCATGACCAGCTGCCTGAAAGGAAGATCCGATATCCCTGACATGGGAGCCATGAAAAGGGGAGCCGTGAAGAGGGGATGGACCAGGTTATGTTTTCCAAGTCTCATGTCGAGTATAGTAATATATCGAAGGGAAAATTTCCTCGTCCCCGGCACGTGAGGCGAGATCTCAGAAAGGTGTCGTTCGGAGCGGACTGCCCCCGGCTGCGGCGTTCTTTACAAAAGACCACGTATAAAATAAGATTATCAGGACAGGATGCAATGGCACGACAGATTTTTACCCGCGATTTTATTCTCATCTCTTCCGCACAGCTGGTCTTCACTGCCGTCTTCTTCGCACTGATGCCGACCATCCCCATCTATCTTTCAAGGCAGGGAATCCGGGAGGCGGAGATCGGCGTCCTGGTGGGGGTGTTCATCGTGGCCTCTCTGGTGATAAAGCCCTTCGTGGGAAGGGCCCTCTTGAGAATTCCGGAGAGAAAATTCCTGATCGCGGGCTCCCTCGTCACGGCGGTCTGCTGCATGGGCTACCTCGTCGCCCCGCCCTTTTTTCCTCTCTTCATTCTGAGAACCATTCAGGGAATCGGTTTCGCCTTCTTCATAACCGCCTCTTTCACCTCCGTCTTCAACATGACACCGAGCGCTCACCACGGGGAGGCCATCAGTTACTTCTATGTTGCCAGCAATGTGGCCACCGCTCTGGCCCCTGCCGTCGGGATGTTGCTCATCAACCAGTTTGGCTTCACCGTTCTCTTCCTGGGCTGTGCCGCTTTCTCATTATTCTCCTTCTGCGTCAGTTTTCGGCTGAAAAAGAGTTATGGCGCTCCCACTGAACTTTCGCCGTCAAAGAAACAATCCTTCCTCAACCGGGAGGCCCTGCCCCTTGGAATCATGGGATTGATCTCGAATAATATCTGGGGGGCCATGAATGCCTTTTTCCCTCTTTTTGCCGTCAGCCACGGAGTGGCCAATCCAGGGATCATGTTCACGGTCTTCGCCGCCGTGCTCATGCTGGGCCGCGGTTTCGGGGGAAAGATCTTGGACACGTATCCCAAAGACAAGATCATGGTCCCTTGTCTCATTGCCCAGGTGATCGCGATGACCACCCTTGCCCACTCGACCACGCTCCCGATGTTTCTCGTGGTGGCCGTGATCTGGGGAATGGGAAACGCCTTTCTCTACCCGGTCATGATGGCCTCGGCGATCGAGCGTGCGGGAGGATCCCGCGGTCCGGCCATTGCGACATATACAGCTTTCACGGACCTGGGGACCGGCATGGGGGCCGTGTTTATGGGTGTGGTTGTTGAGTGGACCAGTTACCGGACGATGTTTCTTTGCCTGGCCTGCATGAGTCTGATCAATCTTCTCTATCTTAATCTTTTCGTCAAGAAAAAAGGAGTGACATCTTATGCCCATCTATGAATATCGATGCGAAGCCTGCGGAAAGATCTCCGAGTTTCTTCTGATGAGGATCGACGAGAAATTCACCCCCGAGTGCAAGCGATGTAAGAGCAAGAAGATGTCCAGGGTCCTTTCGAGGGTCAGGGTCCTCCGATCCGAGGAGAGCCGGATGGAAGGCCTGGCTGATCCTTCGAAATGGGGTGATCTCGATGAAAACGACCCGAAGAGCATGGCCAAATGGATGAAGCGGATGGGAAAAGAGCTGGGGGAAGACGTCGGAGACGTCGACCAGATGATGGACGAAGCCATGCAGGAAGAGTCGAAAACCCCATCCGGGCCGGAATCGGACGAATAAGCAGCGGCCTACTCCTCCACGCCCAGGAACTCCAGGGCGCTCAGGGCATAAATCTTGGCCGTGAGGTAGAGTTCATCGATGGAGACCCACTCGTCCTTTTGATGGGGAATCATCCATTTCCCGGCCCCCACAGTGACAATGGGGATTCCGGCCCAGGCTGAAAGGAACGTGCCGTCGGTCGCCCCGGGAACACCGTCATAGACAGGCTCTTCGCCTGTCTGGGAACGCATCGCCCGTGAAACCGCCTGAACAATGGGCTCATCCCGCGGCGTCTTGGTCCAGGGCCGATCTTCGAAAATCGTAAGCGCTGCATCAAACGGGATTCCTTTGGACAGGCCCTTTTCCAGGGTCTCCCGGGTCTCGCGCAGGAAACCTGAATCGAGACTCTCACGAACCCAGTTTTTCTCGTCCTGCACAATATCCTCCAACTTCTTCTTCAGGGCCTCGTGCGATTGGCCCGGGATGGTTCGAATGTCCAGAAATGCCCTGCACTGCTGGGGAACGACGTTGACCTGTGCCTGTCCTTTCACCGGGGCCTGAAGAACCGTGGGCGTGATGCTTGGAAATCCCAGGAACGGATCCTTGCCCCTTTTCTCAATCTCCTCCTCTTCCAAATGGCGAAGCTTCTCGAGAATCGACACCATGGGGGGAATGGGATTGAGCCCGACCAGAGGCATGGCGCCGTGGCTCATCTTTCCGGTTGTGGTCACCTCCGCACGGAGTGCCCCTTTCTGCGTGATGCAGAGGCGGTTGTCTACAGGCTCGCAGATGATGGCGGCCTGGACGCCGTCGGCCCATCCGTGACGTATGAAGTGTTTTACCCCTCTCATCATCCCTTCTTCATCCACAAGGATTCCCAGAAGGATCTTTCCCTTGAAAGGAATTTCCGATTGGCTGATCGCCTGAATCGCGCAGAGGGCTGCGGCCAGGTTTCCCTTGGTGTCACACGCCCCCCTTCCGTAGATCCGATTGCCCACCACTTTTCCTTCGAAGGGACCGTATCTCCACTCGGAGGCATCTCCCTCGGTAACAACATCGGTGTGACATTCGAACATCAGACAGGGGCCTTCTTTCCGGCCCTGGAGAACGGCCATGACATTGGGGGAGTTGGGTTCCACCTCTTCGACAACAACATCGAGCCCGATCTTATTCAGGGTGTCCGCAACAAAGAGAGCGACCTCATTTTCGTTCCCCGCAGCCTCTTCCCGTCTGACACTGGGGATTCGGATCAGGTCCTGGGTGAGCTTGACCAGCTCTTGTCTTTTGATTTTCTTCAAGACGCGATCCATCTTCAACGTTTCCTTCCTTTCTGACCAGGGTCCCAGGGACCTGCCTGTCACAGGCAGGCTCCTTGAACCCTATCCTTTTGTATTGCGCGAGATCTTCGGGTCAAGAATGTCCCGAAGTCCGTCTCCGAGGAGGTTGAATCCAAGCACGGCCAGGGCAATCGCGCCTCCGGGAAAAAGGGCCAGCCAGGCCGAGGTCCCCATGAAGGTCTGGGCCTCGTTCAGCATCCTCCCCCAGCTGGCATGGGGCGGCTGGGTTCCCAGCCCCAGATAGCTGAGGCCGGCCTCTGCGAGGATGGCCATGGCAAACTGGACAGTGGCCTGGACAACCAGGACAGAGAGGATGTTGGGAAGAATATAGTTGAAAATGATTCCCGCATCGCTTCTCCCGATGGCCTTCGCGGAGGTGACATAATCTCTTTCCCAGATAGAAAGGGATGTTGACCGGGTCAATCGTGCAAAGATGGGGATATTGAAGATGCCTATGGCCATCATGCTGTTGATCACGCCGGGGCCAAGAATGGACGTAACCAGAATGGCGCTGAGCACGGCCGGAAACCCGTAAAGCACATCCGAGATCCTCATGATTGTCTCATCCACCCATCCCCTGTAAAAGGCAGCCAGGGATCCAAGGAGGATTCCACAGCCCATGCCGATGGCTACGGTCACGAACCCGACGAGGATGGAGTTGACCGATCCTTTCATCACCCGGCTGAAGATGTCTCTTCCGTATTGATCCGTGCCGAACCAGTGGGCCGTGTTGGGGGCCTGAAACCGGGACGAGAGATTCATCCGGTTAGGGTCCTCCAGGGTGTACACCATGCTGATCGCGGCCGTCAGGACAATGATCGCGGTGATGATCGCACCGAGAGTGAAGTTGGTGTTGCGAAAGAGTCGGGCGTGATTTCCCTTAGTCATAGTGAATCCGCGGATCAAGATAACGATAGGCGATATCCATGATAAAATTAACCACCACAATCATGGCTGCGATGAAAAGGACCACCCCCTGAACAACCGGAAGGTCCCGTTGTCCGATGGCTTCAAAGACCAGCCTTCCGATCCCCGGCAGATGGAAGACATTTTCGACGATGATCGCGCCCGCAAGAAGATCGCCTGCTTGAAGCCCGATCAGCGTCACAATAGGAATAATGGCATTTCTCAGCGCATGCCTGTAAACCACCACCCGCTTGGGAAGCCCTTTGCTGACGGCGGTCCGGATGTAATCTTCTCCGAGGACGTCGAGCATGGAAGACCGCGTCATCCGCGTCAGGACCGCGGCCCTCACCAGCCCCAGGGAGAAGGCCGGGAGCAGGAGAGACGTCAAGGCCTTCAGCGGAGCGGCCAGTCCGCCGTGAAACCCACCCGCGGGTAGCCAATGCAGCGTCACAGCGAAAAAAAGGATCAGAAGTATCCCAGCCCAGAAGGCAGGCACGGCCAGCCCGATCTGTGAAAAGATCATGATCCCGTAATCGCCAATACGGTTCCGGTGCAACGCGGAGTAGATTCCCAGGGGAATAGCCAGAACAACGGCGAAGACCAGCGAAAGCAGCGCCAGCGGCACCGTGACCTGGAGTCTCGATAGGATCAGCGACCGGATGGGGACGTCATAGGTGATGGATCGGCCGAGGTCCCCGGACAAAATATTCTTGAGGAAGTGAAGATACTGAACGATCGCGGGACGATCCAGTCCCATTTTGTGGCGCAGGGCATGAAGCGTTTCCGGGGTCGCATGAACACCCAGGATGATCTGCGCCGGGTCACCGGGAATCACCATGAGAACGCTGAAGATCGCCAACGAGACGAGGAAAAGGGTGAGGAGGAGGATAACAGTTCGTCTCAGAATATAGGAGGCCATCGACGCCAATGAAACAATTCCCACCCTCATCCCAACCTTCCCCCCTCAAGGGGGAAGGAGACTCAGGATCTTCGACCTTATCGCAAGAAGAACATCGCGCCGAGACGAGGGACTTCCGCCATCTCCGAAGGAGATTTTAAGGCCTTTATTTTTGCAGCCACACTTCTGTTGCATCGGCCACAGTCATGGGGTAATCCTTCCACCAGTTCATCACGCCCTTCTTCATGGTGGGAAGGCTGGGCATCACGAACAGGAATCCGTTCACCGCATCTTCCGCGAGGATCTTCTGACACGCGACGTACAGGTCCTTCCGCGCCTTTGGATCAGCCGTCATTTCAGCCTTCTTCAGCGTCTCCTGGAACTTCGGGCTGTCATACCTGAAATAGTACGTCGGCTTGGCATAGATGTTGATGTCAAAAGGCTCTGCATGGCCGATGACCGTCAGATCGAAATCCGCGTTGGTGAAAACCCGCTCGATCCACTGGCCCCATTCGATCAGCTCGATCTTCAACGTGATCCCGACCCGTGAGAACATGTCCGCAAGGATCTCCCCGCTTCGCCTGGCATACGCATACCGGTCAGGGAGTTTGATGACCGCCTCAAATCCATTGGGATAGCCGGCCTCCGTCAGGAGTTGCTTGGACTTCTCCGGATTGTACGGATAGACGGATGTAAGATCAACGTAGTACGGGTTCCCGGGGTCCATGTGGCTCCCGACAGGAACGCCATACCCTGACATGGCCCCTTTGACCAGGGCGCTGCGGTCAATGGCATGGGCCATGGCCCTGCGGACACGAACATCGGTGAAGGGTTTTCGCGAATTGTTCGTGGAGAGAACAACCTTCGTCGTCGTGTATCCGTTCAGGACTTTGAACGAAGGATCCTTTTCAAGGAGCAGGGCATTCTCCGGGCTGACGTCGTAGGCAATCACGTCGATATCGCCCGCCTTCAGTCCTGCGATCTGTGCGCTCGCATCCGCAATAAACTTGAAGGTCACCTTGTCCAGATAGGGAAGGCCCTTCCTGTGGTACCCCGCAAATTTGCTCAGGGTCACATGATCACCCCGAATCCACTCCACGAATTTGAACGGACCCGTTCCAACCGGTTCACTCTTCAGGCGGTCCGCGGCGAGCCTGTTCACGATCACAGAATCCCCCCGTGCGAGGTTGAACAGAAACATGGCGTTGACATTCTTCAATTTGAACGCGACCGTACTGCTGTTGACCACCCGGATCGATTCTATATCCCTGTAATACTCCGGATGAGAGGCAATGGTCTTCGGATCCATCAGCCGATCGAAGGTGAATTTGACGTCTTCCGCGTCGAAAGGTTTCCCGTCGTGAAACGTCACGCCTTTCTTCAGAAGGAACGTATACTCTTTCCCGTCCTTGGACGTCCTCACCTCCGTTGCCAAGCAGGGAACGGTCTTCCCCTCACGATCGATCCTGACCAGGCCTTCCAGGACATTGCCGTAAACAACCCGGGGGATGGCGGTGGAGGTGGCTGTGGTAGGATCCAGGCCGGGCGGTTCAACGGCCTGAGCAATCACCAGCGACCCCCCATAAGCAGGCTTAGGTGGTACGGGCTTGGGGGGTGCAGGTTTCTGCTGTGCATAAAGGATTGTCGTCGAAAGAACCAGGACCAAGCAGAGCAAGCCAATGATCACATCTCTTTTCATCTCGCGCCCCTCCATTATGGACATCCACGAATTTTCCACATGACGAATCGTTTCAAGCAGCATGGAAGGCCTGCGTCTTCTCAAAGGCCTGATCCAGGATCTGGAGGGCGTGGTCAATCTCTCCCTTCTCAACAGTGAGAGGAGGTGTGATCCTGATGACATTGCCGTAAAGCCCCCCCTTCCCGATGAGAAGTCCCCTCTCCTTTGTCTCTTCGAAGAGCTCCAGAACCAGGTCCGGCGCCGGGGCCTTTTTCGCCTTGACGATCTCCATCCCCTGGATTAAGCCCAACCCCCGAACCTCGCCGATGGCAGGGTATTTTTCCTCGAGGCCGTCCAATCCCTCTCTCAAGTAGTTGCCCATCTCCTGTGCGTTTCGGACGAGATTCTTCTTCTCGATCACGTCAATCGTCGCAAGGACGGCTGCAGCCGTCACCGGATTGCCGCCGAACGTGGAGATGTGCGATCCTTTCAAGGCATCCGCTGCCTCGGGGGTGGCGATCGTGATCCCCACGGGAGCGCCGTTGGCTGCTCCCTTGGCCATCACCATGATGTCGGGTTCCACGCCCCAGTGCTCGATGCCGAACATCTTTCCTCCGGTTCTTCCCCACCCGGTTTGAACCTCATCGCAGATGAAGAGGCCTCCGACCCTCTTAATGATGGAGACCACTTCCTTGAAATATTCTTTAGGCGGAGTCACGAACCCGCCTACGCCCTGAATGGGCTCAGCCAGAAAAGCGGCGGGGTGCCCGGACGTCGTCGTTTCGATCAGCTCTTTCATGTCGCGCGCGCACTCAAGATCGCAGTCAGGATATTCCCGTCCGAACGCACACCTGAAACAATAGGCGTTGTGTGCATGCTTGATTCCGGGCACAAGGCTCTCTGTCAGGCGATAGTTGGAGTGGGCCGTGATGTTCATGGTGAGCAGCGAGGCCCCGCTGTAGCCATGTCGAAGGCAAATGATCTCGTGACTCTTCGTGAAAAGTTGGGCGATGAGAATGGCGGTTTCGATCGCCTCTGTACCGCTGTTCGTAAAGAACGATTTCTGCAACCGGCCGGGGGTGACCTGCGCCAGTTTTTCGGCCAGCGTCACGGCCGTGACGTTCGGGTACAGGGTGGATGTGTGCTGCAGCCTCTTCATCTGCTCGTAGGTCTTGGACGTGATCTCTTCGTCACAATGACCCACACTGACGGTAAGAATACCTCCAAAGAAATCGAGATACTCTTTCCCTTCGATGTCGTAAAGATATTTCCCTTTCCCCCGATCCAAAACGAGGGGCTCCTTATAGTAATTCGCCACGCATGGAGCCAGGTATTTCTTGTGCTTTTCGTAAACCTCTTCCTTCTTCATCACGATTTCCTTCCGTCGGGTTTTACGGAATTATATCTGATAATTCCGGATAAATAAACAGATGCCTCAGCTTCGATTGACGGGAATCAAAATTACTGCTAATCTAACCGTAGTTGGAGACATTGGGCCATCCCTCGAACAAGAAAGGGCTGCGTTGAATTCTCTGAAGACCTCTGCAGGGCTCAACCTGAATGAAAAACAACTGTCGGTATCCGGACCCGCGCTGGCTGAACTGCTCCGTGCCACGCTGGCCAAGGGGATGCCATTGAGATTCCTGGCCAAGGGGTTCAGCATGGATCCCTTCATCAGGGACGACGACGCGATCACGGTCTGGCCTTTGGGTGACCCATCGCCGGGCCTGGGTGATGTCGTGGCGTTCATTCAAGAAAGATCTGAAAGACTTGTTGTGCACCGTGTGATCAGGGTCAATGGAAGTTCCTACGTTATCAAAGGAGATAACTCGGACGGAGCGGATGGGCTCATCCCGAGAACAAACATCCTGGGATGGGTCAAGGAGGTGGAGCGGAATGAGAAGCGGGTCTGCCTCGGCTTCGGTCTGGAGCGGTTTCTCATCGCCTTCCTCAGCCGTACGGGACTGATCATCCCACTGGTCCGCATCGCCTCAAAACTCCACCATCTTTTCCGCTAACCACATTTTTCAGTTTTCCCGCAGCCTCGTGGATTGTTGAGAAATACCATGCCATCTTTCTAGGTTGCTCAAAAAGGGCCAGATGCAAGGCGCCCGAAGTCCTGAGGAGTGAGGCGTACTTGGTAGTACGCCGCAACGACGAAAGACGAGGGGAACGCAGCAGATGGCCTTTTTTGAGCAACCTAGAAGGTTTCTTCACGCTGGAAGGGCAACCCCAGACTGGCAGGAGCCCCTAC
>Ga0079037_100001615_pt1 | contig 11883 bp, 8 predicted proteins | sample Mud3Dept4metaG_FD_71479 | JGI IMG/M metagenome (GOLD analysis project Ga0079037, IMG submission 71479) | Freshwater wetland microbial communities from Ohio, USA, analyzing the effect of biotic and abiotic controls - Mud 3 Core 4 Depth 4 metaG | ecosystem: Environmental > Aquatic > Freshwater >... | reverse complement strand
TTTATTTTCATCGCCCTTATTTTCATCGCGACCGTATATAAAAGAAACGATAAGAACGGGGGATAATTGTTTTCCATAACGGCGTTATTCTCTATCATTTTAGTGTATCTGCTTCTGCTCTTTCTGATCGCCTATTTCGCGGAACGAAAAGAGCAGAGAGGCAGCAAGCTCGTATCAAACCCGTATGTTTATTCCCTCTCGCTCGCGGTCTACTGCACCTCGTGGACATTCTACGGCAGTGTGGGCAAGGCCGCGAACGCCGGTCTGAATTTTCTCACGATATATATCGGCCCTACCCTGATGGCGGCACTGTGGTGGATTGTCCTCAGAAAGATAGTATATATATGCAAGGAAAACAGGATCACCACGATGTCTGACTTTATTGCCTCGCGCTACGGTAACTCCCTCTTCCTCTCCGTCCTCGTAACGCTCGTTGCGGTAATCGGGATAACCCCCTATCTCGGGCTCCAGCTCAAGGCGATCATGACGACCTTTTCAATCCTTACGGGACAGTCTGAAGGGAGCGGTTTCGCGGGATGGTTGATTACCCTTGTGCTCGGGGTCTTCGCGATATTTTTCGGGGCGAGAAAGGTCGATGTCTCCGAACGGCACGGCGGGCTTATCTTTGCGATCGCCTTTGAATCAGCCATAAAGCTGATCGCCTTCATTTCCGTTGGGATCTTCGTATCGTACGGGCTGTTTGACGGCATTGGAGGAATTTTTGACAGGATCAGAAATTCAGAATATGCGGGCCTGATGACTCTTGGAGGGAATTCCAATGTCAGTTTCACGGAATGGGCCTCACTGACGTTTCTCTCAATGATGGCGATCATGTTTCTGCCGAGACAGTTTCATGTGTCCGTTGTAGAAAACTCATCGGATGAACACATCAAAAAGGCGATGTGGCTTTTCCCCCTTTATCTCTTTCTCATCAATATCTTTGTACTGCCCATTGCATACGGCGGCCTGCTCCTTGGAGAACCGCAGCAGAACGCAGATTTTTTTATGCTGAGCATACCGCTCAAACACGGTATTCCTCACCTTGCCCTCGTTGCCTTCATCGGGGGGTTCTCCGCAGCCACCGCCATGGTCATTGTCGAATCACTGGCACTAAGCACGATGGTAATGAACAGCTTTGTGATGCCCGCGCTCTGGAGAATGAACGCCATGAAGGGTTTTTACCTGATGATACTGAATACGAGAAGGATCATTATTATCGGCCTGATCTTTCTCGGATATCTCTTCGCTATTTCCATCGGGCACTTCTACAGTCTCGTGGACATAGGTCTCAAGTCATTTGAAGCAGTCACGATATTCGCTCCGCCGCTCCTTTTCGGGCTTTACTGGAAGGGCGGAAACAAAAAGGGCGCAATAGCGGGCATCATAGCTGGTTTCAGCGTATGGATGTATACGCTCATGATACCCGCGCTCATGAGGGCCGGTATTATTGAGAAAGAAGGTTTCTGGGGAAAGGTCTTCAGTTCAACGTTCCTGAACCCGACAGCGTTGTTCGGTCTTGAAGGGCTTGACCGCTGGAGCCATTCATTGTTCTGGGGGCTGCTGTTTAACATTGTGCTATATGTTGGCATATCAATCTTCACCAACCAGGATGCGGAGGAAGAGAGACAGGCGTTTAAATTCGTCGAATCATATTCGTCGAGGATGCTGCCTGCCCGGGGCATTTACAGCATTGAGCAGATTGAAGACATACTGGGACAATATACAGGGAAGAAAGAGGCAAAAGAATTCATCGGGAATTTCCTTTCGCGAAACAACATTAACCGGGAGTATGTTTCACAGAACGACCTGATCAGGATAAGACACGAAGCTGAAAAAATATTGTCCGGGGCGCTCGGCTCCCCGATCGCCGCCGTAATATTTGAAGACAAGTTCACGCTCACAGACCAGGAAAGGGGGGAGCTTTCCAGCTCCATAAAACAGATAACAGACACGCTCAGGCTTTCCAGACAGGAACTGGCAGATGCGAACAGGGACCTGGCATATCTGAAGGAGTTCAGCGAGAACATTATCGAAAGCGCCCCGGTCGGTATTGTTACGATTGATTCCGCATTCAGGGTCAAATACTGGAACAAGGAAATAGAGACCATAACCGGCATAAAAAAATCTGCCGCTGTCAACGTCTCAATAATAAACCTGCTGCCGTGGATAAAAAGCGAGCTCTTTACCCAGAGCGTGCACGGCGAAATGATAGTCCAGACCCCTGCCATACAGTCGTTCAAAATCAACATCAGTCCCCTGAAAGACCCGTCCGGCGGCTTCGTCGTTATCATCGAAGACATCACCGAAAAGAAAAAGATGGAAGAACAGCTCCTGCACTCCTCAAAACTGGCGAGCATAGGGAGACTGACTGCCGGTATATCACATGAAATAGGAAATCCGCTCGCATCAATTTCCTCCCTTGTCCAGGAACTGAGGGCGCAGAAACTCGATTCCGATGAAAATATAAAATTCACGGAAACGTCGCTCAAAACCATTAACAGCCATATTGAACGTATTGTTAATATCGTCAGGAGCCTGGGTGATTTCGCGAGGATATCCTCTTCGGAAAAAACCGCTACCAGTATCTCTGACATCCTCAACCGGACGATCGACCTGGTACGTTATGACAAGAGATTCAAGAACATCAGTCTGAAACTCGAGGTCGACGAAATCCCGCCGCTAAAATTGAATCCGGACCAGATGCAGCAGATGTTTTTCAACTTCATACTCAATGCCCTTGATGCAATGCCTGACGGAGGCGCCCTCACTATTTCGATAAAGCAGGCAGGCCGGTATATCGAAATAATCTTTAAAGACGCGGGCACAGGCATCGAAGGGTCTGCTCTGGACAGGATATTCGACCCGTTTTATACTACCAAGACCCCGGGCAAAGGAACGGGTCTTGGTCTGAGCATCTGCTATGGTATAATCAAAGACCATAACGGCACGATAAACGTAAAAAGCGGAAAAGGAGACGGCACTGCCTTTATTATAAGGATCCCAAAGGAACAGAATGGATAAAAGACTGCTTATCGTAGAAGATGAAGAGACCCTGTGCGAGTCCCTGAAGAGGGTGCTCTCAAAAGAAGGTTATATAGTTGATACGGTCAATACCGCTGAATCAGCCCTCACGGTTCTGCAGGAGGTACCTTACGACCTTATCGTCACGGACATTATTCTGCCGGGCATGAACGGGATAGAGCTGATCCGGAAGATCAAAGAGGACCATTCCGAACAGATCGTTGTGGTCATGACAGCGTACGCCTCGCTCGAGACCGCTGTCGAGGCCCTGCGCGCGGGGTCCTATGATTATATCGTGAAGCCGGTCATGCACGAAGAGATCAAACAGATCGTCAAAAACGCGATCAACCAGAAAGTGCTTCAGAAAGAAAACCGCCTGCTCAAGTGCCAGCTTGAGAACAAATATGATATTGAAACAATATCGCTCTATAAAAGCCCTGCGATGCGGAAGCTCATCGAGGAAATTAAAGCCATCGCGGACAGCGCTGCCAATCTCCTTGTGCTCGGGGAAACGGGTACGGAAAAAGAACTGTGCGCAAAGCTCCTGCACAGCATCAGGAAGACCCATAAACCCTTCCTCCCGATACCCTGCAGTGCCGCTGATACAAATTCAATCCGGCAGGCCATGGACGCCGCTGACGGAGGGGTGATATTCCTTAATGACATTCTCTGCCTGAATGCTGATCTCCAGACCATGCTGCTGACCCTGCTGAAAGAGCGGGCCCTCCGGACCGTTGCCGCAACAGACCAGGACATGGAATCCGCGGTACGGAAAGGCGCCTTCAGTAAAGAACTCCTCCAAACGATAAAGGGTATTACCTTACGGATACCTTCCCTCAGGGAGAGAAAAGAGGACATCGAACCACTGTCCAATTATTTCATCCAGAAATACTCTGAGGAATTCTGCAGCGGCGTCAGATCACTTGACGGCAGCGCGCTGGAACTCATGGTCAATTATGACTGGCCCGGTAATGTCAGAGAGCTTCAGAATGTGATTGAACGGGCAGTATTAATATCTGAGGGAGAGGTCATCAGGACAGAGCACCTGCCGGCATTAAGGAATTAACAGTGTTTAATTGATGACTGCCTCTGTCCCGGCAGAAAAAGGGGGTTCAATATGAGTAAAGGACCGACACTGCTTAACAAGGCAAATAACACTGCCCGCCGTTACCTGGATATAGCGGGTGTCATTATTGTGGCCATCGGAAGCGATGGTTCCGTCAGCCTTATTAACCGGAAAGGGGCAGAGGTCCTCGGCTATGAAGAAGAGGAGATCATAGGGAAGGACTGGTTCGATCATTTTCTTCCCCGGAGACTGCAAAAAGAGACAAGGGCAGTTTTCGATAAGCTGATGAGCGGAGATGTAGCGCCTGTTGAATATTACGAAAATCCCGTTATTACAAAAAGCGGTGAGGAGAGACTCATCGCCTGGCACAATACGTTATTGCAGGCTAAAGACGGTACGATAACCGGCACCCTCAGTTCCGGCGAAGACATAACCCTGCGCAAGCAGACGGAAGGGCTGCTGCTTGCCCGAATGCGGCTGCTGGAATTTGCCGCCGGGCACACCCTGTACGAGCTGCTGCAGAAAACACTGGATGAAGTTTGCGGACTTGTCGGCAGCCCGGTCGGGTTTTATCATTTCGTAGAGCAGGACCAGAAGACCCTTTTACTTCAGGCATGGTCCTCCCGCACGATCAATGAGTTTTGCTCAGCAAAGGGGAATAACATGCATTACAGCCTCGATGAGGCGGGCGTGTGGGTCGATTGTGTACGTCAGCGCCGGCCGGTCATCCACAACGACTACGCCTCCCTCCCGCACCGTAAGGGCATGCCGGAAGGCCATGCCAAAGTGGTCCGGGAACTGGTTGTACCGATAATGCGCAAAGACAGGATTGTGGCCATTTTGGGCGTAGGCAACAAACCGTCTGACTATACAGACAAAGACGCCGAGATTGTCTCCTATCTGGCCGATGTTGCATGGGAAATCGCCAGTCGCAAAAGCGCGGAAGAGACATTACGAAAGACTGCCGATCAGCTTGAACAGTCCAACAGGGAACTGGAACAGTTTGCGTATGTCGCCTCTCATGACCTCAAGGAGCCGCTCCGCACAATCTCAAATTTTACAACGCTGCTCGGTGAGCGTTACAGGGGCAGGCTCGACAGTGATGCAGATGATTTTATCAAATTCATAATGGACGGCACGTCGCGGATGGAGCAGTTAATTGATGATCTCCTTGTATATTCCCGCGTCAGTTCAACAAAGGGGACCATGACGCGCGTTCAATCCCAAAAGATACTTGTCCGCGCCATCGCCGACCTGACGATGCTTATCGAAAAAAACAGGGCAAAGATCGTCTTCGACACGCTCCCTGAAGTGACGGTCAACCCTGTGCAGATGGAAACCCTGTTCAGAAACCTTTTAAGCAACGCCATTAAATTCCACGCAGGGGAACCGCCCCTCATCCATATCTCAGCAGAACATAAAGATGACCGTTGGGTCTTCTCGGTAAGAGACAACGGCATCAGCATCCCGGCCGGACAGGAGGAAAGTATATTCGATATGTTCCGGCGGCTGCACGGCAGGGACAGATATGAAGGCACGGGCATGGGGCTTGCCATCTGTAAAAAAATCGTGGAGCGTCACGGCGGAAGAATATGGGTCAAGCCGGAACCTGGCAAAGGCAGTACTTTTTATTTCACCTTACCGGGTGGTTAAAGGTTCCTGCGCTTAACATTGTCCCTCATAGTTGCAGCAGAAATCACAATGAAATATTCCCGTATTGCTCCCTGTACAGCCGGCCATTTATGTTGTAGTATTAATTAAATATGCCACTAAACAGGACTTAATATGGAAAACGACAACACCACCGTCTTATTCATTGACGATAATCCAGCGGACCTGCGGATCATGCATGAGATATTCCGGGACTGTAATTTCCCGGCACGGCTCATTACCGCAAACTCGGGAGCAGAGGCCCTGGCCCTTCTGAAAGGACAGGTGCCCCCCTCAGACTGGCAACCGAACCTTATATTGCTGGACCTCAACATGCCGGGAATGGACGGATTTACCGTGCTTTCGGAAATAAAAAAAGATGAGAGACTGAGACTGATACCAGTGGTTATTCTGAGTTCCTCAGACGCTGAGCGGGATGTGCTGAAGGCATATCAATTCCATGCGAACTGTTATGTAACAAAATCAACAGACCTGAAGATCCATATCCAGACAATGAAAACCCTCCATGAGTTCTGGATCCATACAGCAGAGCTGCCGTCAGGGAGGAAACAATGAGTGCTGAACTGCATATCCTGCTGATCGAGGACAATCCTGCGGATGTCAGGATCATACAGGAGCTTTTAAGAGACGCGAAAGACAGGGTCTATACCGTTCATCACGCTGGTACGCTGACAGCAGGGCTGGAGGTCCTGTCGGCATCAGCCATCGATGTGGTGATGCTGGACCTTAACCTCCCTGATTTCAGCGGCATTGATTCATTGGGAAGGGTCGTCTCTCTCGCAGATAATGTCCCTGTCATCATAATGACTGGCCTGGAAGATGAAACGGCCGCATTAAACGCGGTAAAAAACGGGGCGCAGGATTATCTGGTCAAGGGACAGGTGGGCCGCAGATTACTGCTGCGGTCCATTCATTATTCCATTGAAAGGAAGAAAATGGAAGTCCGGCTCAGGGCGAGTGAGACACAGGCGCGGGCCATCTCTGATTCTTCCCTGGACGGGATAATCGTGATGGATGGAGATGGTGTCATACGGTATTTCAACAAGGCGGCTGAAAGGGTGTTCGGTTACACCGAACATGAGATCCTTGGCAGGAAACTCCATGATATGATGGTGTCTGAAAAGGCACGCATGCAGTATTACCGGAAGCTCCCGGTTTTTTCTGAAACGGGTCAATGCGAAGTGCTCGGGAAAACCGTTGAGTTGACCGGGACAAGGAAAGACGGTTCAAGGTTCCCCCTGGAATTATCTGTTTCATCTTTCCGGATCAATAATAAATGGCATTCCGCGGGTACGGTAAGAGACATTACCAGACGCAAGCAGATGGAGGAGCAGCTCCGCATGACTGCAATCACTGATGAGCTGACGGGCCTGTTTAACCGGCGGGGCTTTTTCAGGCTTGCAGAACAGCAGTGCAAAATGGCTGCCCGCACAAAAAGAAGGATGACTCTCCTCTATATTGACCTCAATAATATGAAGTCAATCAACGATTCACTCGGCCATAACGCGGGGGACCGCGCCCTCGTTGACAGCGCAGCCATTCTGAAAAAGACCTTCCGTGAGTCCGATATCCTGGCACGAATCGGGGGTGACGAATTTGCGGTGTTTTTAACAGAACATGTTGACGCTGATATAGACAGTATCGTAATAGGCAATCTCAGGACTAATGCCGGTATACTCAACCAGGAGAAAAACAGGGAATACCTGCTCTCGTTCAGCATCGGATCAGCCCACTTTGATCCTGCCCTCCCCTGCTCTGCAGAGGCCCTTTTGTTAAAGGCTGATGCTGCCATGTATGAGGACAAAAAGCGGTACCACGACCAGTACGTGAGCAAACCCTCGTGGGAGGAAAAACGCTCTCATTCCCGCGTTGCCGTGATTAACGGCTATCAGGCGTCGCTTGATGGTAACAACGGGATGATAATAAAAAATATCAGCCTTGGCGGTATTTGTCTGATAACACCTGAAACGATGCCCCCTGATTCCGAGCATGAAATAAAAATAGTCACCCCGGAGAACGAAGCACTTGTTCCTCACGGAAAGGTCGTATGGTCGCGCCACATCAATAACGGGAGTAACGACCGGTATTATGAAACCGGTCTGGAATTTGTCAGACTCAACACAGATATAGAAAATTTGCTTGTGAAACTTATAAGGGACATCAGCGTCGGCAGTTGAGATCACAGCCGGTATCTCACGCATCCACTGGATCGGTTTATCCAATTGTGATTTCAATTTGGTAAGGGATCCTCTTTGATAATGAAGGCATGGGGCTGAAAATTTTCATACCAATAGCAGTGAGGCTATGAGGTCCTATAGTTCAGTGCTTGCGGGAATCTGTTTCAGAGATCGAAACCCATTGTTGACCAGCCTGCCCCCGGCAACGCCCCGGATGTATTTATCAAGGGCCCGACTTCTTTTCGTACTTCGATAACGAAGTTTGAGGATGTTCTTGACTACGTTGACTTATTCCCATGCCCGTTCAAGAAATCAGGAACGTCCCCCAGGTCCATGAAGGCTTATATGGACTTCCTGCATGGCGTTACCAGTAATGCCGAGAAACGTCAAATAATAAGCAAAAAAAGACAAGAAAAAATTGTTTTATAGTGATACGCTTTTAACTAATAATTGGTACAGGGTTACGGAAGGGTACACAATGTCCGGCTGTTTCCTGATCTTGATGAAAATCATATACTGAAGCAATCATAACATGGGAAACGTCGGAGGCTTTTCTGTTAATTGTTTCTAAATCGGAAAGGAGAATTATATGAAATTGGACACGACAACAAGGAGTTTTCTGCGGCAGTTCATGGTTATGCTGTTTTCTGTGTGTATACTGCTATCGAGTGTATCATGTGTTTACATGAAGATGAACCCGCCTGCTGACGCCGACAAGGCATTTCTTGCAGGAAATAACTCCTGCTATCTCGCGACAGCGGCCAATATGCTCGCGGGGGCAGGATACGGAAACGGTGCGACACTCCAGGCACGTACCGACGATATTTATGGCGACCTGACAGCCAACTTCGGCACAGCAAACGGAGGATGGGCAGACACCGCGATCAGCTGGTGGCTGAGTTCTGCCAATAATGTATGGCCTGCAAACCCCTATACCGTAGTCACTGTGTACGGTAACAAGAATCCCAAAAATCCATGGGCTAATGCCAATGGCGCCCAGTTCATCGGGAACCAGTTGAGGGAGTGCAATTTTGTGGGCCTCAGTATAAGCTGGCCTACTGCTGACGCCTCAATCGGAAGCGGTGGCCATGCAATTACATCCTGGGGCGACAGCAGCGGCAACGGGGTACTGAGCAGCAACCCTGCAAATGTGCGGGTGACAGACTCTGATAATGAAACAGGCGGCAATGTGCAAAGCTATGCGTACGATATATATACCAATCCCAACCCGGGAGGCGCTAATGAAGGCAATGGCTGGTATTTCAACTATGATCCGAACCATCCGTATATAAAGCATATCGTGACCCTAAGCCCGACCCTAAACTTATCAGGTACACAGCTCTCACAGAAAGTGGTCGCCTCCTACAAAATTCATCAGGACCAGAAGATAAGCGCCACAGATCTCCACTACAATGTGGGAACAGACGTGGATATCTTAAGCTATAAGACGGATATCGACTGGGCCGCCGCGAACCCGCCTGTAATTATCGAGGCTTCTCCCAGAAGACAGATCACCGTGGACTGGGACCTCTCTGAGAAACCTGTACCGTACTGCACATGGGCAACTATCACGACCGAATTTGTTCTTCCCAGCTGGAATTCGATTCATTACAGCAACGTTCATTTTACCTATCCTGAAAACATGAAGGGAAAGCCTTTCCCGTCAATCAAGTGGAAGATCGAAACGCCGATACTCGAAAAGGCATCAGCCATACCGAATGTCACCGGCGGTTATGTGGTGGGCAGTTTTGACATTATCAATCCGGATATGTCTGAGAACAGGCAGGTTGTTGGCGAGTACCGCTTTATCCATGAGTACAGCTTTAATCAGTCTCCTGAAGACCATATGCTTCTTATAAGCGGTGAAAAAGGATATCTGGCTTCAAACTTTCGCTTGGGCCACAGTTACGGATATCTTGATAATGCATCACTCTGGAAATTCGAGAACTGGATGACTGTAATCAAAGACAGGAAGATCGCCCTTGAAGACAAAGAGGCAGATATACGCATCAACTGGAAGGGCATGCTGCCTTATCCCCAAGGTGAGGATATTAAGGGACGAATCCCTTATATCAAACCCGGAGGTCCTGACGACAAGAGGTAAAAGGCCTCTTATGTGATGATATGGACTGAAAAAACAGGACCGGCTTTCAGTGGATCAGGTAATTTTACCTTTATGCCCGGGCCTTAGCGAAGGCGGTGAGCAGGTGGACATATGATGACCGCAATACAGAAAAAAACAACCCGGTCTATTGTGAATTACCATGAGACAGGCAAGGCAGCTATGAGACCAGCTGGGGCAAGCTGTTATAACAAACAATAAGCTTATTCCAAATTTCTTATGATGAATTCTAAGTAAGGAGGTATCGCTATGGGTAAGAACCATATCATCATCCTAATACTTCTCTTCACCGCCTTTTCTTTTAATGCCTGCTGTGAGGTTCCGCTGTACAGCCCGGTGTTCTGGAATGATGGGGGGATTGTACAGGGAAATAATAATTGCTACAACTACGGGAACAACAAGAGAACAGACACCTATGCGCAGCCTGGCAAGGCTTCAGGGACCATCCTGGGATGGCAGGACATGCAATGCCAGAAGGTCTATAATGCAGCTGTTGCCGACGGGCTCGATCCGTTGCCAGCCTCTGGTAGTTGTCCTGACAATAAAGACAAGGTCGCCCTTGTTGTAGACCCCTTGACTGATTATCACTGGTACCGTCTCGACAGTGGCGGCATGTGGTCCCATAAACCTGGATGGGGTCTGGCAACAAACCTTGACAACTCCAGTAATCCCATAGCCAACCCGGAGACTGCAAACAGATGCGGCGGCGGCCTCTGCTATACCGATTTCTGCGGGTATTTATGCTCCTGCTCGGATTCCGCTCAGGGGAACGGCCATGAAAATATTAAATAATATAATTGTGAGGAGGTAAGCTATGTGCGTTATCCTGAAGTCAATAAGATCTCATTGGCTGTCAATAGTTGTCATTTCGATATTGTTTGTGATTCAGACATTTGATTCCAGCAACGCCGGAGACAAGGAAACGGGTGAGCAGAAGGGGTTAAGGGTAACGATTTTAATCTTTTCCGGCCGGCCTGACCCGACTTATATATTGGACGACAAAGACTCGATCAAGCGATTAGGAACTCTGATCAGCGCAGCAAAGGCGAACGATAAATTCGAAAAATCCACGGTAATCCCCTCGGTCCTGGGATACAAGGGAATAGTGATGGATAACGAGGCTAAGATTCCAGGGATACCCGCCTTTGTTGCCGTTTACAAAGGGGATATGGAAATAAAGGACGAAGGCATAAGGTTTCTGGCCGATGAAGGAGGTGCAGTCGAAAATCTTCTTCTGAATATAGGTATTGAAAAAGGACTAATAGATGAAAAGGTGCTCAAACGCATGAAATCGGAAAGATAGAAGCGGAGATAGATGGGCGTTGTCATTTCAGCCGGATACAACGCCTTGGGGTCACCCATTGAACTCTCTTTACTGACAATTCAAACTGTTCTAACTGAAGTTAAGTACGCCCCTTTCACCTCTCAATAAACTCTTTAAACCTGTAGCAATCCATAAAGCAGTTCCAGCCGCTTGGACCGTTTTACCCGCTTGAGCCGTTAGACCGTTCAAGCTGCTAACGCGGTTGAACCATTTATTTTTAAACCTTTCTCCCCCCTGATCAACTCTATCTGATAGGAAGAAGGGCCACATTTCAAGAAAGGAAAACGGCACGGATTTCAATGTTATAGTATATTATTACTACCATGATCCTCGAAGAAGCGATAAGCTTTTTAAAGAAGAACCCCCCTTTTCAGCTCCTTGATGATCCGGTGCTGAAGGACGTCGCGCACAGTCTGTCAATGGAATTTTATCCGAAAGATACGGTCATCCTGAAGCAGGACGGCCCTCCGAGCGAGGCTGTCAGGACCATAAAAAAAGGCAG
>Ga0079037_100001614_pt1 | contig 11885 bp, 11 predicted proteins | sample Mud3Dept4metaG_FD_71479 | JGI IMG/M metagenome (GOLD analysis project Ga0079037, IMG submission 71479) | Freshwater wetland microbial communities from Ohio, USA, analyzing the effect of biotic and abiotic controls - Mud 3 Core 4 Depth 4 metaG | ecosystem: Environmental > Aquatic > Freshwater >... | reverse complement strand
TCGCGCCGCTCATGGATATTTTGTTGGAGGTGCGCGGAAAACTAAGACTGGCCAAGCAATGGGCCTTGGCGGATGAAATCAGAAACGGGCTGTCCCACGCCGGGATCATCGTCGAGGATAGACCCGAAGGGCCCCGCTGGTACCGGAAGCAGTAAATTTCTTATCTCCTGGTGAATTATGACCGATGACTCTGCCCTGATCGAGCCCCGCAGAATTCCCGGGGACCCAAAAATTGATCACCCGATTATTCTGGCTCTTTTCGAGCCGTATCTGGAAATCCTCGGGAAAACCCTTAAACTGAAAAAATCCTCCTGGAAACGCCTGCGTTTCCCTTCCCTGTCCTACGCCACCACGGCGATCGAAGGGAAACCCTGCTCCTTGTTCGGAGCCCCGCTCGGTTCGCCGCAGGCGGCCCTGGTCCTCGAGCGGCTGATCGCCATGGGGGCGAGAAAAGTCGTCACCTTCGGGTGCTGCGGATCTCTCCAGTTCACCCTGCGGACCGGCGATCTGGTAATTCCCACCCAGGCCCTCAGCGAAGAGGGGACCTCGGCCCACTACCCGCTTCCGGCTGGTCTCCAGGCCAAAGCCGATGGGCGAATTTCCCAAGCCCTTATGAAATATTGTTTCGAGAAGCATCTGCCTTGGGCCGCCGGGAGGGTCTGGACCACCGATGCCATCTTCCGCGAGACAAGGGGAAAGGTCAGCCGCTACGCCGAGATGGATATCCTTGCGGTGGAAATGGAAATGTCCGCCCTCTTCACGGTCGCCGCTTACCGCGGAATCTCCCTGGGGGGCCTGCTGGTGGTTTCGGACGAGCTGGCGCGCCCCAGTTGGAAATCGGGTTTTCTGAACCCGTCCTTCTGGCTGACCTCCCAAAAAGCGGCGAAAGCGGTCGTTGGGGCCTGTCTCGGCCTTTCAGATTCCGCGGATGCGTAAAGCCCCACTTGGACCCTCACCCTTTGCCCTTGTCCGAATTTTTTCGGTTGGGTTCGGCATCTTTTCTGCGCAAAATCATTTTCCAAACGAAATTTTGCGCTTATAATTGAAAGTAGAAATTTTTTAGGGGAGGAATGCCATGTCCACCAAGGAGATCCAGCAGCAGATCGTCGCCAACATGAAGAAGTGGCAGAAAATCGAAGACGCCACGGTAGCCACGACCGGCATGATCATCGAGAAAACCGACAACCCGGTCGTCCACTTGGTCATGGAAATCATCCAGCGCGATTCCCAGATGCACTATCGCCTCCAGGAATGGATCGCGGACAGCCTGGAAAGCAAAACCGTCACCCTGACGTATGAAGAACTCGACAGGATCTGGAGCCTCATCGAGCGGCACATCGAATTGGAGAAAAAGACAGTGGCTATGGCCCAGCAGTCCCTTGACGCCATCAAGGGGAAGAAAATGGTGATCCAGGAGTACCTTTTGAACTACCTCGCCGAGGATGAAAAGAAGCACAACAACCTCCTGGCTCATCTGGAAAGCATTAAAAAGGGAATGCGGGCGACCGGCTAAGGGAAGGTCGCCCCAATATTGCCCCACTATTCCCTCCCCCCTCCGCGGGGGAGGATTGGGGTGGGGGGGAAGGAGGAACCCATGAAAGTCCTGATCGTTTTTTATTCCATGTACGGGCACATCTACAAAATGGCGGAAGCGATGGCCGAGGGGGTGCGCTCGGTTGCCGGCGCCGAGGCGGTTTTGCGGCGGGTCCCGGAGACCCTCCCGGCGGATGTCCTGCAAAAAATGGGCGCCGTGGAGGCGCAGAAGGCCTTCGCCCACATCCCCGTGTGCACCGTGGATGAATTGCCCGCCGCCGAGGCGATCATCTTCGGCACCCCCACCCGGTTCGGCAACATGTGCGGCCAGATGCGGCAGTTCCTGGATGCCACCGGGCAGTTGTGGGCCAAGGGCGCCCTGGTTGGAAAGGTGGGAAGCGTCTTTGCCAGCTCCGCCACCCAGCACGGTGGGCAGGAATCCACGATCCTGAGTTTTCACATCACCCTGCTTCACCAAGGGATGATTGTGGTCGGGCTTCCCTACACTTTCGCCGGGCAGATGAGGACCGATGAGATCACCGGTGGCTCCCCTTATGGAGCTTCGACAATCGCTGGCGCGAAAGGCGAACGGACCCCGACTGCCAATGAACTGGATGCCGCCCGCTTTCAGGGGAAGCATGTAGCCGCGATCGCTGCGAAACTGGCAAAATAGTTTTGCGGGCTTGCCAAAGAGTGCTTTGTATTTGTAGGAGCGGGCGGCAGTTCGCCCGAAAAAAGGCCTCCGGCCGGACGCCCCTGCAATTAAAGCCGTTGTTCTGATTTTCTACAGGGTTATCCTTTTTTGATTCGAATCCCTTTCCCAATATCCGCACGATAGATGGGGGGGAAAAAAAACATGAGGAGGGGAAAATGCGCAGGTCGAAACCGATTGTATTTTCTGTCTGGGCGGCACTCTTAATCTTCTTCGGTTCTTTTCTGGGCCAGGCCATGGCCAAGGAGGCTCCCCGCATGACCAAGGAGGAGCTTAAAGGTCTGATGGGGAAACCCGATGTGGTGGTCATCGACGTCCGGGCCCAAAGCGACTGGGACGGGAGCAAGGAAATGATCCAGGGCGCCGTCCGGGAAGACCCCAAGAAGACGAAGGAGTGGGCGAACAAGTATCCGAAAGATAAAACTCTCGTCTTTTACTGCGCTTGAAAAGGCGAGGGAACCAGTGCCCGGGTGGCACAGGAATTCGTGGCCATGGGATACACCAAGGTCTTCGCCCTGAAAGGCGGATGGAACGAGTGGCGCAAGGCTCAATTCCCGGTGGAGGCCAAATAGGATAATTTCTTAACCTAATTTTTCACCGCGGAGAGCGCAGAGGGCGCAGAGAAAAAATCCTAAATTCAAAAGACAAGAAAAGGGAAACCTTTTTTCTATATTTTCGCATTTGAAACCTCCTCTGCGTTCTCTGCGCTCTCCGCGGTGAATATTTTATCGGCAACGGATTGAGGAGAAAAATTTGAACCTTGCGGATTTGTGTTTCCTGCCGGCGGAAGAACTGGCGGCAGCGATTCGGAAAAAGAATATCTCCCCCCGCGAAGTCGTCGAGGCAGTTCTGGAGCGAATTGAAAAGGTCAACCCCAAAGTCAATGCTTACTGCACCGTCGTCCCGGAAATGGCCCGCGAAACCGCCCGCCGCGCCGAAGAGAAGGTCATGCGCGGAGAAGTTGTCGGCCCGCTGCACGGCGTGCCCTTCTCCGTGAAAGACCTCAATCTGACCAAGGGAGTCCGCACAACTTTCGGATCCAAAATTTTCGAGCATTTCGTTCCTCAGGAAGACGGCCTGATCGTGGAGCGAATGAAAAATGCCGGGGCGATTCTGATCGGGAAAACCAATACCCCCGAATTCGGCGCCGGGGCGAACACCTACAATTCGGTTTTCGGGGCCACCCGCAATCCCTGGAAGCCGACCCACACCTGCGGCGGCTCCAGCGGGGGGGCCGCGGTCGCGCTGGCCTGCGGCCTGGGTCCTCTGGCCACGGGCAGCGACCTCGGAGGTTCGTTGCGGATTCCCGCTGCTTTCTGCGGCGTGGTCGGTTTCCGCACGACCCCCGGGCTCATCCCCATTTATCCTTCGCTCCTGGCCTACGACAATTTGGGCGTCGAAGGACCGATGGCCCGAACCGTAGGGGATGCCGCCCTCATGCTCTCGGTGGTCGCCGGAGAGGACCCCCGGGCGCCGATTTCTTTTCCCAGCGATCCCCGGGCTTTTTTATCCGCCGCCGCTTCTCCGGATATCCGCGGCTTGAAAGCCGCCTGGAGCCCGGATCTCAAAATCATCCCTGTCGATCAAGAAGTCCGGGAAGTTGCCGGACGGGCCGCCCGGCGTTTCCAGGAAATGGGATGCACGGTGGAAGAGGCGGAACCCGATATGCAGGGCGTGCGGGAAATCATTTACGTCACGCGCTCTCTGCGCATGCTCGCCAGCCATGCGGACAAGCTCGAAAAATGGCGCGAAAAAATGAACCCTAATCTGGTCTGGAACATCGAGCAAGGATTTACGCTGACGCCGCAGCGGATCGCCGAGGCTGAAAGGGAGCGGACAAACCTCTACCGCCGGGTCCGGGAGTTCTTTACCCGCTTCGACCTGCTGCTGACTCCCACCGTGGCTGTTCCGCCCTTTCCCGTGGAGATGTCTTACCCCCGGGAAATCAACGGAAAGCCTCTGGAAAATTACACCGATTGGTTCCTGCTGACCTATGCCATGACCCTAACTGGTTACCCGGCCATTTCCATTCCCTGCGGCTTCACCCGCGAAGGGTTCCCGGTTGGGTTGCAGATCGTAGGCCGAAAACTCTCGGAAACGACCGTTCTAAGGGCTGCCTCGGCTTTCGAAGCGTTGGCCCCGTGGCGCTACAAGCGCCCGCCTGTTGCCGAGGTTTGAACACCGCCGCCTCTATGCCGAGCCTCGAACCAACTGCTCTTCAACTGCTCGCCGGGACTCTCCTTATGGCGGCCGGGGCTCTTCTGCAGGCTTCGGTGGGCTTCGGGATCGCCCTGTTCGTCGTTCCCCCTCTGATCCTGTTGAATCCCGCCTTTGTTCCCGGCCCGATGCTCTTCGCTTCTCTTTTCCTTGCCGGAATCATGGCCCTTCGCGGACGGGAGGCGATTGAACCCCGGAAGCTGGGACTGGCCGTGGCCGGGCTTTTCCTGGGAACGGCGGCCGGGGCGCTGAGCCTTCTGATTGTTGCCGCCGACGAATGGCCGAAACTTTTCGCCGTTCTCATTTTGTCGGCCGTGGCCTTGAGCGCCTCCGGGATCCATATCCCCGTGACGAGGAGAAACCTGGCCGTGGCCGGCATCCTTTCCGGCCTCATGGGCACTATCTCGGGCATTCATGGACCGCCTCTGGCACTCCTGTACCAACGGGAAGAGGGGAATGTCGTCCGGACGAACCTTGCCGCATTTTTCACCCTGGCCTACCTCATTGCCATAGGCGCCCTGGGGATTATCGGCCTTTTCGGAAAAAGAGAACTTCTGATTGGCCTCGCTCTAACGCCGGGCGTTGTCGCCGGCTATCTCCTCGCCCGGTTTTGCACCCGACTCCTCGACCGGGGATCCTGGCTCCGGTTCGCCATTCTCACAGTCGCTTCTCTCAGCGCCATCGCCCTTCTTCTAAAAAAATAAGAATCATCTCCAAATTAGTTGGTCGTTCAGACCCGTTTTCTTGTTGCCCGGGCAAGAAAGCAGGCGCCGAAGCCAAAAAGGGCCGGGAGAAACCCTCTAAGTTCTCCCCTCTTCGTTTCCGCAAAGAGACGCGGTGGCAAAGAAGTCACCGGGCTGAAACGGCGGCAGCCCGCATCGGGAAAAGAGGAACCACCGCCTTTTTTGGCGAGGCGAAGGCTTTTTTGCCCGGGCAGGGGATCCCTTGGCCTTAGGGAACGGTCGCGATTCGCAGAACCCGATGAAAATATAATCTTTTCAAAAGCAACACCGCTTTCCTTTTCAACGAATTTGGAGATGATCTAAAAATAAGGACTATCTCAAAAATATTTCGAAGATGACCTGAAAATTCTCAGCCAGAAAGAGCAGAAGATGATATCCGGCTTAAGTCGACTAATTTAGCTTCTTTTCCGTTCCTCTTTCCCCGCAACTCCTTCTTTCTCGCAAAAATTTTCTCACCTCGGCGAGCGTCGGCAGCGAGGGCTGCGCTCCAAGGCGGGTGGTCGTTAGAGCTCCGGCCGCGTTGGCGTGAAGGAGTATGTCTTCCATAATCATTCCTGCGACAAGCCCCCAGGCAAGAGCCCCCACAAAGGCGTCCCCGGCGGCGGTGGTGTCCGCCGCCTTGACCCGGAAGGCTTGAACCCGGATCTCTTCCAGGAGGTTCTTAAAGTAGGCCCCCTTTGCGCCCAAGGTGATGATCACATTTTTTGCCCCCCGATTGAGCAGCTCCGAGGCGGTCTTTGACAGGCCTTCTTCCCCCTTAATTTTCACCCCTGAGATTTCCTGCGCCTCTGCTCCGTTCGGTACCAAAAAATCAACCATGGACAGAACCCGAGGCGAAAGCAACCTTGCCGGGGCTGGGTTCAAAATCGTCAGAATTCCTTTCCTTTTTGCCTCCTCGAGCGCCGCCTGGACAGTTTCCAGAGGGGTCTCCAGCTGCGTGACAAGAATCCCGATGCCTTCCCAGACTTGTCCGGCCTTTTTCAGACACTTGGGGGACAGCGCCCCGTTTGCCCCGGGCGAAACGATGATTCGGTTTTCCCCGCTCGGCGCAATTTCGATCAGGGCCATGCCCGTGGGTTTCTTTGGTTCCGTCAGCAGAAATTTTTCCTTGAACCCGCTCCGAACCAAATACTCTCGATAGGCCTTCCCATGGGCGTCGTCTCCGAGCGCTGTTAGGAAACTGACCGTCCCCCCGAGACGTCTGGCGGCAACGGCTTGGTTGGCTCCTTTGCCGCCGAAAGCCGTAACCGCATCTTTCCCCAGGATCGTTTCCCCGGCCTTATGAAAGCGGGGGATCTTCAAGATGAAATCCACGTTGGCGCTGCCGATCACCAGAATCCTTTTGCCCATACCTTACTCCTTGAGGCGGGAGATGAAAAGGTTTAGAAACTCATCAGCGTTTACTTTGAATCCGACGTTTACCCTCCCCCGGCCCGGATTTTCGTTTTTCACCTCTTCCGTCTTCCCAAACCGTTCCCCCGGTTCGATGACGACCCGGAGATCCGTCCCTTCTACGCCCATTAAATGGGGCAGGATGACCGTCCCCACGGCCAAGGGGTCATGAAGGTAGAACGCCTCTTTCCCTCCCAAAAATCTTTCCGCTGCCCGGTCGTACCCCGTAGACTCGTATACAAACCGGACAAACTCGTTTTCCATTTCCCCGATCCTGTTTTTCATGATCGCCGGCGTGAGCGCCATCTGCCGGGTCACATCGAGGGGGACAAGCCGAATGGGCAGACCGGAGGAGAATACTCTGGAGGCAGCCAGCGGGTCCACGTAAATGTTGAATTCCGCATGCGGCGTGATGTTTCCCCTGGTCCGGACCGCGCCACCCATAATGACGACCTCCCGGAGAGCCTTCATCGCTTCTGGATCGTGCTCCAAAGCGAGGGCCAAATTCGTCAAGGGCCCCACCGCAATCAAGGTAATTGCTCCGGGGTCGGCGGCGCCCATTTCGCAGATAAGTTCATGGGCCGGGCGCCGAAAGGATCGCCACCACTCCATCTTCCCGTAATCACGGATCACCGCCCCGCCCAGGCCGTTCCCGCCGTGAACGTCATGGGCATTCGCGCCCTGCCCGGTCAGCGGCCGGTCGGCCCCCCGGGCGATCCATGGTTTACAGGGAGGCCGGAGCAGGCTGAGGACCTTTTTGATATTGGGATACACGAGACGGAGCGGCACATTGCCGTTCACCCCGGTCACGGCCCGGACTTCGAGTTCGGGGGAATGAAACGCGAGAATCAGGGCCAGCGCGTCGTCCACGCCCGCATCGCAATCGATGATCACTTTTTTCGCCAAATCAATCCTCCCCGAAGCCCTCTCTTCTTGATTTTGTCCTTTCCCCTTGCGCCTTACGCCTTGTGCCGATGATTCTCTCCGAGTACCCCTTCAATCACGGGTGGCCAGTCGCTATGAATGGAGGACCGGCGCAAAGGCCAAGAGGTGCCCTGGCCTGGGGGCCCGGCCGGTCCGCTTGGAATCACAAGGCGCTGGGATCTTCGGGGAGAGGGCGGGGGCCCAGGACTCCCGCCCCCCATTTCGGAAAAGCGGTGTTTTCTCCGAGTCTCGGGTCATCCCGGCCGATGCTTCCGGCGCGTACCGCCCGAACCCCCAGGCCAACACAAAACTTGTTCCGGGCTACCCGTGACTGAATGGTTACCCCTCCGATGTTACTTTTCGATTGACTCTCCTCTATTTTAGCGATACTCTTTTTGCGCTTTCGCTGATATTCCTAAAATTCGGAGAATCCGATGACCAAAGATATTTTAAAGCAGTCGGCCTGCCGTTTCATAGATGAAAATCACGAAAAGATAATCGGCTGGGCAAAGGAAATCGATCGCCATCCGGAACTCGGATTCAAGGAAACGAAAACGGCCCAGTTGGTGGAATCCGTCTTAGGTTCCCTGGGCCTTCCCGTTCGCAAGGGAATCGCCTTGACCGGCGTGGAAGGCGTCTTGAGCGGCGCCCGGCCCGGCCCGGGGCTGTTGATCATGGGCGAGATGGATTCGGTCGTGAACCGCGACTGCCCGGGGGCCGACCCGGTCACGGGCGCGGCGCACCTCTGCGGCCACCACCTCCAGGTGGCCATCATGCTGGGCGCCGCCCTCGGGTTAACCTCCGCCGGCGCCGGAAAAGAGCTTGGCGGGAAAATTTTCTTTCTCGGCACCCCGGCCGAGGAGTTCGTCGAGATCGAAGAACGGCTTCGCCTCCGCGACGGAGGGAAGATCCGCTATCTCGGCGGAAAACAGGAACTCGTCCGCCAGGGCTACCTGCAGCAAATCCAGATGGCGATGATCGTCCATGCCCAATCGGACCTGCCGGCCCGGAAGATGATCTTCGGCGGGTCCGGGAACGGTTTCATGGCCAAGTCGATCCAATTCCGGGGCAAAGCCGCCCACGCCGGCGTCTCGCCGCACGAGGGGATCAACGCTCTGAACGCCGCCTGTTTAGCCATAATCAACATTCACGTTCAAAGGGAGACCTTCCGCGACGACGATTCCATCCGCGTCCATCCGATTATCACCAAAGGGGGAGACGTGGTCAATGTCGTTCCTCCGGATGTGCGCATGGAAACCTACGTGCGCGGGAAACGCGTCGAAGCCATCCTCGATGCGAGCAAAAAAGTGGACCGCGCTATCCGGGCCGGAGGCGACGCCGTGGGCGCGGAAGTAGTAATCCGCAATATCCCCGGCTACCTTCCTTTGATTCAGAATTCTGATCTCACCGCCCTGGCCCGGCAAAACGCCCTCTCTCTTACCGGGGAGGAGGGTGTCGGTGAAGGCGGATTCATGGGCGGGTCCACGGATGTGGGCGATCTCGCCCACCTAATCCCTACCATCCAGCCGTATGCCGGCGGGATCCAGGGGCTCGTGCACAGCTCCGCCTTCAAAGTCATCGACTACGAAGCGGCCGTGATCTACCCCGCCAAAGTGATGGCTATGACTGCTATTGATTTGCTCTACGGGGACGCCGGGGAAGCGGCGCGCATTATGAAGAATTTCAAACCGGCCATGACCGTGGAAGGATACCTGAACTTTTTGGAAGAGATGGCCAAGTAGGAATTTTTCACCGCAGAGCACGCAGAGATCGCCGAGAGATATAATTCAGAAAACTCCTTCGCCCAAGGTGGGAGAGAGATAGGGTGAGGGTTGAAGAGGAAAATATGAAGATCGATAAAATGGATGTTTACTATGTGACCCTTCCGCTTATTTATCCCTGGAGGACTGCTTACGGGGAGGATGCCGCGATTCATTCGGTGCTGGTGAGGATGGTTTCCGGCGGCCAGGAAGGCTTTGGGGAAACGACTCCCTTTTACGCCCCCACCTATTCCCCCGAGACTGCCTCTTCCGCCTTTTTTCTGATCAAGGAGATTTTCGGACCTTTTGTCGTAGGAAAGGAGTGGGCAAGCGCCTCCGCCCTCCGCGATGCCCTCGCCATTTTTAAAGGCAACCCTTTTGCCAAGGCGGGGATCGAAATCGCCTGGTGGGTCCTGGAAGCGAAGCTGAAAAAACTACCGCTTCACCGCCTCCTCGGCGGCAAGCGGAATTTCGTCGAAGCCGGGCAGGATTTCGGCATCCAGGATTCCATCGACATGCTCCTCGGCAACATCGAAAAAGCGGTCCGCGAAGGCTTCAAACGGATCAAGCTGAAAGCCCGGCCGGGGTGGGACCTGGAAATGCTGCGGGCGGTACGCGCCTCCTTCCCTAAAACGATTTTTCACATTGACTGCAACTCCGGCTATACCCTCGACCATCTCCCCTTTTTCAAGGAAGTAGACAAGTTAGGGCTGGCCATGATCGAGCAGCCTCTCTTCCATGACGACCTGGTCGAACATGCCGAGCTCCAGAGACAAATGGAAACTCCGATCTGTCTGGACGAATCCGTGAAAAGCCCCCGAGACATGCGGCTGGCGATCAAGCTCAAGTCCTGCCGGTACGTGAACATCAAGCCCGGACGCGTAGGAGGCCTGCAGAACGCCATCGAAATCCACAACCTCGCCAGGGACAATGGGATCCCCGCCTGGGTGGGGGGGATGCTGGAAAGCGGCCTCGGCTCCGGGGTCAATATCGAGCTCGGCACGCTGGACAATTTCACCTATCCGGGAGACCTCTTCCCCTCCGAACGGTTTTACGTGGAAGACCTGGCGGAGCCCGCGGTCCGTTTCGCTCCTGGCAAACTGGGCTTCGAACCTTCATCGGTTCCGGGAATCCCCTACACCCCGGTTGTAGAGCGGATCGAAAAAAGGACGATTATGAAGGCAACATTGAAACCGGCATAATTTTTTCACCACCGAGCACACAGAGATCACAGAAAAGGATTCCCCCAAAAAGAAAAAATCTTTTGGATTTTGAATCTTAAATTTTGAATTTATTTTCTCTGGGTACTCTGTGCGCTCTATGGTGAAATGTTTTTGCGAAGGGAGAAGAAATGCGCATCGACCGGCTCGAGCTTTACTACGTGGTTTTCCCCCTCATCTATCCCTGGCGCACGGCCTACGGCGCCGACCCGGATGTCCACACTATTTTGGTGAAGCTGATCTCGGGCGAATTCAGCGGTTGGGGCGAGACCACGCCTCTATACGCCCCTTGCTACTCCCCCGAATCTTCCGTGGGCGTTTATCAGGTCGTTCGGGAATATCTCGCCCCGCAGGTTGTGGGCCGTGATTTTCAGACTGCCCGGGATCTTTTGGACCGGCTGAAACACTTCAAGGGGAATCCCTTCGCCAAGGCCGGGATCGAAATCGCCTGGTGGATGCTGAAGGCGTCCATGGACCGGGTTCCTTTGCACAGGCTTCTCGGCGGAACCCGCCTGGTCGTGGACTCCGGCATCGCCCATGGCCTCAAGGAAAATCTGGACATGCTCATGGAGGCGATTCAAAAGGGAATCGACGCCGGCTACAAACGCACCAAGCTCAAATTCGCCCGCGGCTGGGGCCTGGAAATGCTCAAGCCCGTCCGCACCAATTTCCCCAAGCACACCTTTCACATCGACTGCAACTCGAGCTTCACCCTGGACGATCTGGCCATGTTCAAAGAAGTGGACAAGCTCGGCCTGGCCATGATCGAGCAGCCGCTTTTTTATGATGACCTGCTGGAGCACGCCAAGCTGCAAAAACAACTGGAAACCCCGATCTGCCTCGATGAATCTATTAAGAGCGTGCGGGACCTTCGGCTGGCCCTCGAACTGAAGTCGTGCCGCTACGTAAACATCAAACCCGGGCGCGTCGGGGGCCTGCAATCCTCCATCGACATTCACAACCTGGCCCGGGACAACGGCCTCCCGGCCTGGGTGGGGGGAATGCTGGAAAGCTCTCTGGGAAAGGGAATCAACCTGGAGCTGGCGACGCTGAGCAATTTCGTCTACCCCAACGACATCGGCCCCTCCTCCCGCGGGATCAAGGAAGACCTGACCGATCCGGTCCTGGAATTTCCCGGGAAGGAAAAGGTTTTCAAACCCTCGACGGTCCCGGGAACCCCGTACCTGCCGAGCCAGCAGAAGCTCGACAAGTTTACGAAGCATCGATTCATTTTCGAAGGGTAAAGACCATTACCACGGAGAACCCAGAGCACACAGAGGAATTTTAATATAAGAGCAAAAAACTTTCTGCTTTTAGCAGAAAAAAGCCGCAAATCATTTTTGTCGTTCGATTTTCATTCTCGGTGTTCTCTGTGCCCTCTGTG
>Ga0079037_100001613_pt1 | contig 11888 bp, 14 predicted proteins | sample Mud3Dept4metaG_FD_71479 | JGI IMG/M metagenome (GOLD analysis project Ga0079037, IMG submission 71479) | Freshwater wetland microbial communities from Ohio, USA, analyzing the effect of biotic and abiotic controls - Mud 3 Core 4 Depth 4 metaG | ecosystem: Environmental > Aquatic > Freshwater >... | reverse complement strand
GTTGGCTGCGCGCCATCCGGCAAGTTCCGTCTCCGAGAGTGCTGCAATATCAATGCCTGCGACATTGATCACCCCGCTGTCCGCCTTATCAATCCCGGCAATCAGGTTTAGCAGCGTGCTCTTGCCGGAACCAGACGGCCCCATCAGCGCGAGGAATTCGCCTTCCAGGATATCAAACGTTATGTCATTGAGGACCGGAATGTTCTGGATGCCCCTCTGATAGGACTTGCAGATATTGCGTAATTCAACGATAGGTCTTTTGCCGTTCATGCCCTTATTGTTTACCTTGGAGTTGCATATAATATCGATATCAGAGCAGGGGAGACTGCTGTTAAAGCTTTCTCTGCGATACCTTAGTGAGAGTACTGAATGCATAAATAGATGTCTCTTTTAATCTCACCAATCGGTTACTTCCAGCAGTCAAGAATTAATTTTAATATCCCATCGCTTTGTAAAGATTTAACAGTAGTCTTCCCTGCCCGGTCATAACACATTATTGTTCAGCTGTCTTTACCCGGTCTCTGTCTTTTAATTTACCGGACGGCTTCAGCACGACTCTGTCACCAGAGTTTAATCCGGCCGATACCTCCACCATATCACCAAGCATATTTCCGGTGGTTATATCTTTTTCAACTACGCGGTCATCTTTTATGACAAAGACCGTTTTACGGCCCTTCCGGTCCATGACTGCTGCAGGATTGATGACCATGCGGGGTTTCCGTTCTTCAGGCTTGACCTGACGGGAGAGAAATGCGACTTTGGCGCTCATCTCAGGCAATATGCGGCTGTCCTTATCCAGAAACCGGACCTTGACCATGACCGTTGCTTTTGATCTGTCGGCAGTGGGTACGATCATATGCAGTTCCCCGCGAAAACGCGAGTCCGGAAATGCGTCAAGCTGTATCTCACAGGGCTGTCCCACGGACACATTATAAAGACCGGACTCCGAGACATCCGCCTCAACCAGCAGAGAATCCATGTCAGCGATGGTCACCACCGCTGACTTTGCATTGGCTGCCGCGCCAATGGGTGTGACGATATCACCGGCGTCCGCATTCTTTGTCAGCACCACCGCGTCAAAAGGAGCGCGTACACGGGTATATTCGAGGGACACCTGCGCGCTCCTGAGGGCCGCTTCCTGCGCCCTGACAGCCGCTTCCGCTGCTTCAACCGAGGCTGACGCCTTTTTATGCCTGGCTTCGGAAGAATCAAAAATGCTTTGGGATATGAGACCTTCAGCGGTCAGTTCTTTATTACGGTCATATGTTAATTCCGCGTCATGGAGTTCTGCCTGCGCCTGCTTAAGGTTAAACCGCGCTGCACTGAGGTTGGCTTCAGCCTGATCAACAGCAGCAAGGGTATCGTCATTTTCTAGACGCGCGATGACCTGGCCTTTTTTAATTTTACTCCCCTCTTCAACCAGCATTTCAACGAGGCGTCCCGTGACCTTGGAGGCCACCGCCGCCTTGCGCTGCGCAACCACGTATCCGCTGGCGTTCAGGTTCGTAACGGTCTGGGAAGGATACATAAGGGAAACGCTTGTGAACTCGACTGTTTGGGCAGGCGCGACGAAACCTGACCAATAAAGTCCCGCAGCCAGGCCAATAAGCAGGAGCGCCAGTGTCCAGTAAACCGGTTTCCTGCGTCTCGAAGGAGATGTGACCGCCTGTGATTTATCTATCCTTAATTTCGAAAGGTCTTCATTTGCCATTTATTTTCGCCCTGTCAACATATTGGAGGTTGCTGCGTCCAATTAAATGATGCCTGCATATATATTACGCTATTTTCGGGGAAGATAAAACTGATACGACAGGAAGACTTTATTATAAGACGTCGACCTTGCCTCGGGAGGGTTTGTCTATTTCCATCCCTATCCTGTGTCTGACATTCTGCGGCGGTATTTTAGTCGTCCACATTATTATGCATTTCAGGATTATTGTATCTCCTGTCAGAGACTGGAATTTTATTTCTATGGCATCGTCAGGGTGAAAATGAATTCCGGGGACCAGGGGGTCTGTTAGAATATTTACCCCCGATGCTGAAATATTTTCCACGACACCGGTATAGGTATTATTGCCGTAAAATATTTCAGTCTTATAACCCGCCCTTATTCTTTCAGAGTATCTTCTGTCCATTTTATATAACTCCAATTATAAACCCACTGACAGGCATTGGCAATAGAAAAGAGGTTCTGTCATTTTCATGCCTTCTAAAATAAAATGATACCGTCAGAAGAACCTGGCAAGCCGTTCAAAGGACTTTCTTAAACGGACCGACACGGAAAGGAGCATCCCTTTCAGCAGCTTTATCCCTAATTCAGGCTTTGCCGCGATAAGTTTCTCAAAGTTCTCCGGCGTAATGACCACAAGAGAGACGTCCTCAAGCGCCACTGCAGTGACGGCCCTCGGGCTGTTGTCGAGGATGCACAGCGCACCGACCACAGCCCCGCGATTGTATATGCCGACGACCACATACTTCCCTTCAAACTCGGTTTTTTTCTTTATCTCGACCCGGCCTGAACTGATTATAGCCACATAGTCACAGGGGGCGCCTTCCTCCCAGAGGACTTCTCCAGACTTCATGGTCTTATACTGGAAATATCCGGTCAACTCTGCGAGATTTTCTTCGCATAAAAAACTGAACACGCTGTGATCGTCTATCATGCATTCGCGTATCCCGTTTATTTCATCTTTCATTTATGCGGCCTCTCTTTGCCATGCTTCTCAACCTTCTTTGCCTTTTTCTCCACCTCTCTCGCCATTTCTTTCCTGTACTCTTTAAGCCTTGCGGCAATTCCGGCATCTTTCAGTCCGAGTATCTGTGCTGCAAAGATGGCAGCGTTTTTGGCCCCTGCCTTGCCGACCGCCATTGTCGCAACCGGAATCCCGGGAGGCATCTGCACCGTTGAGTAGAGCGCGTCAATACCATTTAGAGAAGACGAGTCAATGGGCACTCCGATAACAGGCAGTGTCGTATGCGAGGCAACCACGCCCGCAAGATGCGCGGCCGCCCCGGCGCCTGCGATAATGACTGCAACACCGTTCTTTTCCGCGTTTCTTATCAGCTTCAAAGTCCTCTCCGGTGTCCTGTGGGCCGAGGAAACAGTCATATGATACGGTATGTTGAAATCCTCAAGCATCTTGCCTGTTTTCTCCATGACCGGCAGATCAGAATCACTACCCATAAGAATTAAGACGTTAGCTTTCATAAAGTTATCTCCTACGCATTAGCTTTCAATATTTTCAAGTCGCCTTGGATTTTAAATTCCAATATACAAAAACCAAATAACAAATAAATTCCAACTCTCAATAATCAAACCCTGTTTTTAAGTCTTATCTATTATAGATGAAAATATTTTCTTTAATTCTGTAGCCTCTTTGATAAGAGACAATCCATCATGAGTAAAATCGTCTGAATTTGTATCTACAATCAGTCTAAGCCAATAAACTGCTTCCTTAGCTTCCTTCCTGCTGATCTTTAGTCTCATCGCAAAATCTTTCTTGCTCAGAGATTCATTGGCCTCAATATAATTTGCGCCAACTGATCCTGATGCTCTGATGACCTGTCTTGTATATTCTATGTTTGACACATTTCCGGGAATCTTCTTGGAGAACAATGCAACTCCCCTGGCAAACTGATAAGTGCGTTCCTCCAGGTCATACTTGCTCGACCTGTTTGTTTGTGTAATTGGTATTTGGTTCATTGAGATTTATTTGTAATTTGTTATTTGAAAATTGGAATTTAAAGAAAAATTAAATATAAATTAATTTTTCTTTATCGCCTTGTCCGCAATGTCCTTCCTGTAGTGCATGCCGCTGAAGCTGATCTTCTCTATCGCCCTGTATGCATTGTCTCTGGCTGTCATAATGTCCCTGCCGAGGGCAGTGACACCCAGGACCCTTCCGCCGGCAGTGACTGTTTTCCCCTTATTCATAATTGTCCCTGCATGAAAAACAACTACCTCTTTGTCCTTTTTAAATAAATCAAGCCCCTTGATGGTCTTTCCCTTTTCATAGGGGCCGGGGTATCCCTTTGATGAGATGACAACACAGACCGCAGCCTCATCTTTCCATGAGACCTTTACTTCTTTTAACCGGCCCTCTGCCGTGGCCTTCAGTAAATCAAAAAAATCGCTGTCAAGCCTCGCCAGAATCGGCTGCGCCTCCGGGTCTCCGAAGCGGACGTTAAATTCAAGGACATAGGGCTTCCCGTCACAAACCATCACGCCCACATATATGACCCCCCGGTAATTCATCCTTTCACGTTTCAGGCCCTTCATCAAAGGCTTGACTACCTGCTGCATAATGTCTTTCTCTAATGCGGTTGTGACGAGCGGCGCCGGGCTGTACGCGCCCATGCCGCCTGTGTTGGGGCCTTTATCACCGTCAAAGATGCGCTTGTGGTCCTGGGACGTGGCAAGCGGGACAACGGTCTTGCCGTCCGTTAATATCATGAAGGACGCTTCTTCTCCCTGCAGACACTTTTCGATCAGGACTTTCCTGCCCGCATCACCAAAGACCCTGTCTTTCATGATCATCTTAAGGGCCTCCCTCGCTTCATCAAACGTTTCGGCCACAATAACGCCCTTGCCCGCGGCAAGGCCGTCCGCCTTGATCACAATCGGAACACCTTTGAGTCTTACATATTCTTCAGCGCGAAGGTAGGAGGTGAAGGTCTTATACTCTGCTGTGGGGATGCCGTATTTGCGCATAAAATCCTTTGCGAATACCTTGCTGCCTTCAAGCCGTGCACCCTTTTTATCAGGGCCGAAAATCCTGCGCTCTTCTTTTATAAAGGCATCGACCACTCCGTCTGTAAGCGGGACCTCCGGCCCGACAACGGTCAGGTCAATCCAGTTATACTTGACAAAATCCAGCAGTGATTCAATGTCGTCCGGCTTAATATCTATACATTCAGCTATCTCCGATATCCCCGCATTGCCCGGCGCACAGTATACCTTGTCGACTCTCGGGCTCTGCAGGAGCTTCCACACAAGCGCATGCTCCCGTCCTCCGCCTCCGATCACCAGAACTTTCATTTAACCTCCGTTATGCGTAGTGAGTGATGCGTGATGGGTAATGGGTATCAAGCATCTCATAACTCATCACGGATTACACATCACTCATTACGGTCTTTAATGCTTAAAATGCCTCATCCCCGTAAAGATCATCGCCATGTTCATCTCATCGGCAGCTGCTATGGCGTCGTTGTCCTTGATTGACCCGCCGGGCTGAATGACCGCCGTTGCTCCGGCCTTCCCGACTACCTCTATGCCGTCCCTGGCAGGGAAAAAGGCGTCCGAAGCGACAACCGAGCCTTTAAGCGGGATATTACAATTCGCGGCCTTCATTGCCGCGAGCTTTGCTGAATCGACCCTGCTGGTCTGCCCGCATCCGATGCCGAGGGTCCGGTCTTTTGATGTATAAATGATCGCGTTTGATTTCATGTGTTTGCAGATTCTCCAGGCAAATGCCATTGCTGCATATTCGTCATCCGTGGGTTTTCGCTTTGTCACGACCTTCAGGGATTTCAGATCGTCTATCATCCCGGTATCACGTTCCTGGACCAGAAGCCCGCCCTGGATCTTTCTCATTTCAAAGCCTTTGACGTCTTTTGTGATGTCCAGCTCCAGCAGCCTGATATTGGGTTTTGTACTTAAAAGCTTTAATGCGCCTGCGTCAAATCCTGGTGCAATGATTATTTCAACAAAGAGGTTCAAAATTTCCTTGGCAGTCGCCTCGTCAACCTTTCTGTTTAATGATATAACGCCCCCGAACGCGGAGATCGGGTCGGTCTCAAAGGCCTTTTTATATGCCGCATGAAGTGAATCGTCAACCGCCACACCGCAGGGATTATTATGTTTAACAATGACCGCGGCCGGCCTGTCCTTAAATTCCTTCGCAAGGTCGATTACCGCGCTGGAATCGAGATAGTTATTGTAGGACATCTCCTTGCCCTGAAGTATCTTCGCGTCGACAAGGGACAGGCCGCTGTAGAGCGGCTCTTTATAGACTGCGGCCTTCATATGAGGGTTCTCGCCGTAGCGCAGGCTGCTGATTTTTGTGTAACTCATGTTAAGTGTGGGCTGGAATATGACATCAGGTTCAGCCAGTCTGTTCAGGTAATTGGAAATTAACGTGTCGTAACGGGCAGTGTGTGAAAAGACCTTTCTGGCCAAATAGTATTTGGTCTCGTAACGCGCCTCACCATTGCCTGAATTCAACTCGTCAAGCACTTTAGTGTAATCACCAGGATCAACGATGACTATTACATCTTTGAAATTCTTAGACGCTGCCCTCAGCATGGTCGGCCCGCCGATGTCGATGTTCTCAATAGCAACATCAAACTTAACATCCGGCTTTGATACGGTCTGTTCAAATGGGTATAGGTTAACGACCACGATGTCTATAGGTTTGATGCCATGTTTCTCCGTCTCCTCTTTGTCTTTTGGATTATCTCTTCTGAACAGCAGTCCTCCGTGGACTTTCGGATGAAGCGTCTTCAGCCTGCCGTCCATCATTTCCGGAAAGCCGGTATGCTCTGATACATCTTTCACGCTCAGGCCCGCTTCCTTTAATGCCTTCGCAGTGCCGCCGGTTGAGAGTATTTCAACACCGAGCCTGCTGAGTCCCTGAGCAAATTCTATAATTCCTGTTTTGTCTGAAACGCTTATGAGTGCCCTTTGGACCTTTGCCATATATTCCTCCTCAGTTAAAAAATGGATTATTTATATATAATGAAAAAATAAACTTGCTACCTCTTAGCTGCCCGCAAAGAGGATCGAAATTACGTGATTGTTGCAGCTGGATTCAGGAGTCCTCTCTGTGCTTGGTAAGACATTTTAGACTATTTGAACAAAAAAATCATGCGTCTCTACAAATACCCCTTCTCCATCAAACTCAGATATGCCGCGTCAGAAATGACAATATGATCAATGACATTGATGCCTATGACCCTGCCGGTCTCGACAAGCCTTCTGGTGATATCAATGTCGTCCCTGCTCGGGTTCGGGTCCCCGCTCGGATGATTGTGGACAAAGAGCACTGAGGCCGCGGCCTCCTTTATCGCTTCCCTGAACACTTCCCTCGGATGCACGAGTGAGGACGTCAGCGTGCCCTCTGAGATAATGGTTTCCCTGAACACCCTGTTCTTTGCGTCAAGCATGGCGCAGAGGAACCTTTCTTTTTTGAGGCCGTAAAATCTGGTCCTGAAATATTCATACACCTCCCTGCTGTTTCTGAACACCGGAGGCATCGGGCCGGTATTTTTATCAGACTGTAAAAGCCTCCTGCCGAGTTCAAATGCGGCTTTTATCTGGGCGATCTTGGCGCTGCCGATCCCTTTGATATTATCGAATTCTGCAACTGCGGCATCTTCTATCTCTTTCAGGGTGCTGAAGCGCATGAGCGCCTCTCTCGCAAGCTCAAGCGCGCTTTTGTCTTTGCCGCCGGTCTTTATAATGATTGCGATAAGCTCGGCCGTGCTCAGTCCGTCCGCGCCCCATTTGAGGAGCCTCTCCCTCGGCCTCTCATCCTCCGGCCATTCTTTTATGCTTTTGTATTCCATGTCCCCAAAAAGAATATTTTATGGTAAGTCTGATACAGAATACACGATTCAATAGACTGTGTGCAAGAGAAAAATCAATTCCAAATTACAAACAGGCCTGTTTCAGTCATTGGAATTTGACTATTGGAATTTGTCTGTTTTTTGGAATTTGTTTATTGGAAGTTAAGGAATTATTCCCCCAGCACTTCCTTCTGAAGGGCAATGAGTTGACTGATCCCTGTCTCTGCAAGGTTGAGCATGGCGTCAAGCCGTTTCCTTTCAAAAGGCGCGGTCTCTGCGGTCCCCTGTACCTCGATGTATTTTCCGGAACCCGTCATGACGATATTCATATCGACTTCGGCAGCAGAATCTTCGACGTATGCAAGGTCCAGCCTTGGCTCACCTGACACAATGCCTACGCTCACTGCCGCGATGTAGTCCCTGATCGGCTGCTTTTCGATCAGTTTGTTCTTCAGCGCAAAACTGATCGCGTCTTTCAGTGCCACATAGGCCCCCGTGATCGAGGCAGTCCTCGTCCCACCGTCCGCCTGGATCACATCGCAGTCAAGCCAGATGGTCCTTTCACCAAGCGCTTCAAGATCAACAACCGAGCGCATGGCCCTGCCGATAAGCCTCTGTATTTCATGCGTCCTGCCCCCTACCCTGCCTGTTGCAGACTCTCTTATGGTCCTGGACTGGGTGGCGCGGGGAAGCATCGAATATTCTCCTGTGATCCACCCCTTTTTCTGGTCTTTAAGAAACATCGGGACCCTGTTTTCAATGGACGCGGTGCATATCACCTTTGTATCGCCCATCTCGATCTGCACCGATCCCTCGGCAGGTTTTATAAAATTTCTTATGATCTTTATACTTCTGAGTTCATCAGCACGTCTTCCATCAGGCCGCATTACCTTATCCTCCCACATTTATTTCTTCTATATGCTCTATCTTCAGTTTAAGAAATCTCTCACCGACCTTTATAAACCTCTCAGGGGAATCAGTCACATAAAACGTCCGCTTTGGTACTGAAAGAGAGCTGCCCTGAATGCCGTATTTAATCAGGGTCTCTTTTATCTCTTTGGCCGTCTCCCGGGCAGAATCAATGAGCATTATGTCATCACCCATGATCCCGGAAATAACGCCCTTCAGGAGAGGGTAATGTGTGCAGCCCAGGACAAGGGTGTCAATGGGTTCCCTTTTCAGCCCCTCGAGGTAATGCTTTGCAGTAAGAACGGCAACATCGTTTGAGGACCAGCCTTCTTCGGCAAGCGGCACAAAGAGGGGGCATGCCTTTGTAAAGATCGAAAGTTCGCCAAGAGTGACCTCAAAATATCTGTCAAAACGGATGGTGCCATGTTCTTTTATGACGATAGGCCTGCTGCCGTAAAGGTCGTTAATTGCATGTACATAAGAATTGCTTCTGATCGTCCCCTCTGTCCCTATGATCCCGATCTTTTTGGACCGTGTGGCCTCCAGGGCCCTCTTCGCACCCGGCCTGATGACCCCTATCACCGGGACATCAAATCTTTCTTTAATAGCGTTCAGTGCGAAAGCGGATGCGGTGTTACAGGCCACGACTAGAAGCTTTATGCCCTTTGCGATGAGAATGTCGCTCATCTCAAGGGAGTATCTGGTTACCGTCTCGGCAGACCTGATTCCGTAAGGTACCCGTGCGGTATCGCCGAGATACAGTATATTTTCCTCCGGCAGCTGCTGTATGACCTCCTCCATGACGGTCAGTCCGCCCACGCCGGAATCAAAAATGCCTATCGGCCGGTCATCATATGTTTTCTGCAATTTCATCTCCGATCGGTCTTGATATATCGATATGGCCCCCAAAGCTTTCCGCTTCATTGGCCTGTATCAATATTTTAAGCGCGGTACATCCGGGAACAGCGGCCTTTATACCCTTGTAGAGTCCGGCAATCAGTGTCAGTTCTTCAACCGCGCCGCCGCTGAAATTCCTTTTTATCTCCTCGCCAAAATCAATATATATGACGCCCTCATTGTCCATATACAGATCAAGGAGTCTGACGTTATGCGGTCCCATGTATTTCCGTATGGTGTCTTCAGCGGCAACAAGCTGGGCATCCGGCCTGAAAACCGTGTTGTCCGGAATGTCAGCCTCCTGCCTGCCGCCTTCGTACAGTCTGCCGGGACCCTGCTTTGGTTTCTCAACAGCCTTCCTGTCCTTGCGGGCCTCTATGTCGGCAATGAAAGAAGAGTCAAAGGCAAATTTGCCCCTGAAAAAGAAGAAACTCCCGCCCGCACTGACCGCAAATACGATAATCAGGACCAGCAGAAAAGGCCCGTATTTTTTACCCCTGAACAGTTTATTATCTGGCGATGGTTTCTTCATACATTTTCAGCCCTTGATAAATTGTATGTGCTATCTTTGCATTATATTCTTCATTATAAGAAGCATATTCATATGATGGCAGCTCAATGATGAGGGCCGCCGCATCGATTCTGGATATAAGAGTGTAAGGTATCGGCCTGACCGACAGCATGTCCTCTCCAACGGCCGGGATGAAGGCCTCACTCAGTGCCTTAAGCAATGTCAGTGTCTCTTTCTCAAATTCGGCCTGCCCCCTGTTCTGCAAATACGGTTTAACAATATCGGACGGTCTGTCCGTAACAACAGGCGTATAAACTACTATGTCCTTATGCTTCCCGATATGGAGACTGATAAATACATCCGCTGTGCGGTTGTTCGTAAAGCTCATCCTCTCACCGAGCGTCATGTAACGGTCACTGTCCCTTGTAAGAAGACCCCGTGAGGGGCCGCTGTTTACGAGCACGCCGAGTTTCCGGGCGATATCAAGGACCGTGTTTTTTTCTATATTGCCGTCGCTCACAATACCGTTTTCATACCCGCCGTGACCGGGGTCGATGACCACCGTTTTTAGCCTTGAGGAGGATGGTTCCGCTTCTATTCTCTCCGATGAAACAGAAGGTGCAGCGCCCTTTTCTTCCTTTGCAAACGCATCAATAACAAGACGGGACGGGCCCTTAAGAGTAAAAACCTTTATCCCGCTGAAATCTCCGGGTGAAATCCTGACGGTCTGCCTGTTTACCATAGCATGAGAAACGATTACATTCTCCGCCTGGATAGAAATGCCCGTATCAGCGAAAGATACAAGTATGTCACTCCCCTTCTGTGTCACTGACCCTTTGCCTATGACAGACTCAGGCCCTTCCAGGACAATCCGTACCGAACCGGGATTTCTGGCGGCCCTTAATTTCAGAGAGGCTGTATCTGCATATGAAAAAGACGGCAAAAGACAAATAATTAATAATAGAAAAGCTGTATTTTTCATAAGCCAATATTAGCATTTCCGGCGTTTGATATTCCAATTGCCATGTAAACTCCGTGGGCACAATACATTCCTTTGCGGTTCTTCTCACAGTTAGTAGAAGAAAGGATTCAAGGATTCAAGGGGGCAAGGGGTCAAGTGTTTGTTTTCTGATGATATTATAAGTACCTTGAGCATGCTTTTTACTTTTCCTGTATCTTCCCAAACGTTAATTAATTGCCTGATCTTAATCCCTCGAACTCTCGAATCCTTGACCCCTTGAATCCTAAACATGAAACCAACGTTATTTGTCGCCTGGAATTTATTTGGAACTTGAGATTTGCAATTTGAAATTTGCCCTGCTACTTCTCTCTGTGGGCCTCAAAGAGAATCTCCTCCACCATCTGGCAGAGGACATGCGCGAGGGTAATATGTGTCTCCTGTATTCTGGGGGTATCGTGGGATGGCACGGCAAATATATAATCGCACTTGGACGCCAGCTCATCCCCTTTGGCGCCTGTAAACGCGATGGTTTTCAATTTCTTTTTCCTGGCCACATTTACGGCCTTTATCACACTGGGAGATTTACCGCTTGTGCTGATGGCAATAACCACGTCATTTTCCTGCGCAAACGCCTTCATCTGGCGGGCGAAAATTTCGGAATAATCATAATCATTGGCAATGGAAGTAAGCACTGCCATATCTGTGTTAAGGGCCAGTGCCGGGAAGGCAGGGCGCTCTTTTTTAAACCTGTTTACAAATTCGGCAGCGATATGGGAGGCGTCACAGGCGCTTCCGCCATTGCCGAAAAGCAGGAGTTTGTTCCCCCTGCTGAAGGCGTCCGCAATGAGTATTGATACCTCGATTATTGTATCGATGTTCGCTTCAACAAACTGCTGCTTGACCGTTATACTGTCTTTAAACGCCTTCTTTATCTTTTCCTTCATAGCTCATTCGCCCTTTGTCTCAATTGCAATCTCTTCTGATGCAAGACTCTCTGCCCGGCCCACTGCCGTTATCTTATAAAGATACTTTTTGTTCTTCTCG
>Ga0079037_100001611_pt1 | contig 11898 bp, 9 predicted proteins | sample Mud3Dept4metaG_FD_71479 | JGI IMG/M metagenome (GOLD analysis project Ga0079037, IMG submission 71479) | Freshwater wetland microbial communities from Ohio, USA, analyzing the effect of biotic and abiotic controls - Mud 3 Core 4 Depth 4 metaG | ecosystem: Environmental > Aquatic > Freshwater >... | reverse complement strand
AAAGCGCCGCAAGCTGGTCGCGGTGGCGCTGCTCGCCACGGCGGTGGTGACGCTGATCACCGCGGCGATCTTCGGCGCCATCGCCTTCTTTCGCAGCGACGTCGGCAACCTCTCCGCCCTGCTGGTGCAGATGGCCGACATCATCGCCGACTCGCGCAGCATGCTGCCGGGCTGGCTGACCGAGAACCTGCCCCACACGGCCGACGAATTACGCGCGAGCATGGAGGGCTGGCTGCGCCAGCACGCCGGTGACGTGCAGGCGGTCGGGGCGCGCTTCGGCGTGGCATTGGTGCACGTGCTCGTCGGCTTGATCATCGGCGCGATGATCTCGCTCAACGAGGCGGTGAGCAAGGAAGAGCCGCGTCCGCTGGAGAAGGCGCTGATCGAGCGCGTGCGGCGCCTGGCCGAATCCTTCCGCCGCATCGTCTTCGCGCAAGTGCGCATCTCGGCGCTGAACACCGTTCTCACCGGCATCTATCTGGCCATCGTGCTTCCGCTGATGGACATTCATCTGCCGTTCGTGAAGACGATGATCCTGGTCACCTTCCTGGTCGGCCTGCTGCCGGTGATCGGCAACCTGATCTCGAACACGGTGATCGTGATCGTGAGCCTCAGTCACTCGCTGTTCGCAGCAATCGGCTCACTCGCCTTCCTGATCATCATCCACAAGCTCGAGTACTTCGTGAATGCGCGCATCATCGGCACGCAGATCCGCGCACGCGCCTGGGAACTGCTGCTCGCCATGCTCATCGGCGAGGCGGCGTTCGGCGTCACCGGCGTGATTGCCGCGCCGATCTTCTACGCGTACCTGAAAGACGAGCTGAAGAGCCGTCTGCTGATCTGATGCCGCTGCAACTTGCCATCGTCCCCGTCACGCCGTTCTCGCAGAACTGCTCCCTGCTATTCGATTCGGACTCGCACGTGGGCGCGGTGGTGGACCCGGGCGGCGACCTCGATCGCATCCTAGCCACCGCGCAGAAACACGGCGTGAAGCTGGAGAAGATCCTGCTCACGCACGGGCACATCGATCACTGCGGCGGCACCGCGGAACTGGCCGAGCGACTCGGCGTGCCGGTCGAAGGTCCGCAGCGCGAGGACGCCTTCTGGATCGATCAGCTGCCCATGCAGGGAAAGATGTTCGGCTTCCCGCCGCTACGCGCCTTCACACCGGAGCGCTGGCTCGAAGGCGGCGACACGGTGACAGTGGGCGGCATCGAACTCGAGGTGCGGCACTGCCCCGGTCACACACCGGGGCACGTGATCTTCTTTGCGCGCGCGGCGCGCCTGGCCCTGGTGGGCGACGTGCTGTTCCAGGGCTCGATCGGACGCACGGATTTTCCGCGTGGCGATCACGCGACGCTGCTACGTTCCATCCGCGAACAGCTCTGGCCGCTGGGCGACGACGTGCAGTTCGTGCCGGGACACGGACCGATGTCCACCTTCGGCCAGGAGCGGCGCAGCAATCCGTACGTGTCGGACCGGGCGCTCGGACGTCGCTAGGATCGAGGCATGGGACTGTACGACCGCTACGTCCTCTCTCCCCTGCTCAACTGCGTGTGCGGACTTCCGCTGGTCACTGCGCAACGCCGCAAGGTGGTGCCGCAGGCGCGCGGGCGCGTGCTCGAAATCGGCATGGGCAGCGGACTGAATTTCGAGTTGTACGATCGCGCGAAGGTCACATCCGTGGTGGGGCTCGATCCCAGTGAAGTGTTGTTCGACTATGCGCGCGAACGGGCGAGCGGACTCCCGTTTCCAGTCGAGTTCCTGGTCGGCGGCGCCGAGGCGAATCCCCTGCCTGATGCCAGCGTGGACACCGTGCTGATCACCTACACGCTGTGCTCCATCCGTGAGGTCGAACGCGCGCTCACGCACATGCGCCGCGTGCTCAAGCCCGGCGGACAACTGCTGTTCTGCGAACACGCGGCTGCGCCCGACGCGGGTGTGCGACGGGCGCAGGAATGGATCGAACCGGTGTGGAAGCACCTGGCCGGCGGCTGTCACCTGACGCGCGACACGCCCGTGCTGCTCGAGCGCGCCGGCTTCCGCATCGACTCGGTGCAGTCCTACTACGTCCCGAAGGTTCCGCGCTTCGTCGGTTTCCACCACGTGGGAGCCGCCCACGCGCGGTAAATTGCGCGATTCGTCGTCGCACGGAGTGATCGATGATCGACCTGCCCAGCCTCGCCCAACTCGATGCCGCCGCCCAGACCGTGTACGCGGTCATGCCGCCGACGCCGCAGTACCGATGGCCGCTGCTCTGCGAAGCGCTGGGCACCGAGGTATGGGTCAAGCACGAGAATCACACCCCGGTCGGTGCATTCAAGGTGCGCGGCGGGCTGGTGTACTTCCGCGATCTCGCGGGCGGCGCGCAACGGCCCGCCGGCGTGGTGAGCGCAACGCGCGGCAATCACGGCCAGTCGATCGCGCTCGCCGCCGCACGTCACCGCATCGCCTCCACCATCGTCGTTCCCCGCGGCAACAGCGTGGAGAAGAACGCGGCCATGCGCGCACTGGGCGCGACGCTAGTCGAGCACGGAGACGACTTCCAGGCCGCGCGCGAGCACGCCGCACGGCTGGCGCAGGACAACGGCTGGCACATGGTGCCGTCCTTCCATCCTCTGCTGGTGCGCGGCGTCGGAACCTATTCGCTGGAGCTGCTGCGCGCCGCACCCGATCTCGACACGCTATACGTGCCGATCGGGCTGGGGTCGGGGATCTGCGGCATGATTGCCGCGCGCGAAGCGCTGGGACTGAAGACGACGATCGTCGGCGTGGTGTCGTCGCACGCACCCGCGTATTCTCGCTCGTTCGCGCAACACAAGGCGGTGTCGCACCCGGTGACGACGATGATCGGCGACGGCATGGCGTGCAGCACGCCGGAACAGCCGGCACTGGAGTGGATCTGGCGTTACGTCGAGCGCATCGTCGAAGTCAGCGACGACGAACTGCGGGAAGCGATGCGACTGCTGTTCAGGGCGACGCACAACGTGGCAGAAGGCGCCGGTGCGGCCGGGCTGGCCGCGGCGTGGCAGGAGCGGGAACGGTTGCGGGGGAGGAAGGTGGGTGTGGTGCTCAGTGGGGGGAACGTGGATAGCGAGGTGTTTGCGCGCGTGCTGACCGGGCAGACAGGCACATGAACGCTACGCGAGTTCGTCCCGAGGTGCCGTCGGAGACACGGACCTATCAGCTGTTGATCGAAGTCGCCCGACCCGTGCGGGTCGATATGGGTGCACTCGGAGCCTACCATCGTCTATGGCTGGTTGAACCTGGTCGTGTGCGCATCCGAGAGTAAAGAATCGGCGCCCGACCCGGCGGTCAACCGGACCGTCAAGCGGCGGCCTTCAGTCGGCTGTTCGATCCCCTCCGCGCTGCGCGCTCCGGCGGCCGGTTGCCTCTGGCGGTTACACCGCACGTGAGCGCTCTTAGCACCCTTGCCGTCGCCTCCTCCGTCGCCTCCGCTCTCGTCGGCGGCGTCTTCTTCGCCTTCTCGACCTTCGTGATGCGCGCACTCGCCGACCTGCCCTCTGCGCGGGGCATTCCGGCCATGCAACGCATCAACATCACGGTCATCAATCCGTGGTTCCTCGGCGTATTCCTGGGCACCGCGCCGCTGCTTGGCGTCACCGCATTCTTCGGGCGAGATAACGCCCCGGCCTTTGGCTGGCTTCTGGCTGCCTTCGGCGTCTACCTGGTCGGCTCCGTCGGTGTGACGATGGCCTTCAACGCGCCGCGCAACAATCGGCTCGCCGCGCTGGAGCCGAATTCTCCGGAGGCCGCCGCGTGCTGGCCGACCTATGTGCGCGAGTGGCTCTGGTGGAATCATGTGCGCTGCATTGCGTCCCTGCTCGCAGCGACCGCTGCCGCACTCGCCATTGCCCAGTAAGATCGCGTGAGTGGAGGTTGCCGCGCTCGCTCGGTTCCTACAATCGCCACCTCCCCTACAGGACGTTCCCATGCTCGAACTCAGACCCGGCTGTGAATGCTGCGACAAAGACCTGCCGCCCGACTCGCTCGAGGCGCGCATTTGCTCGTTCGAATGCACCTTCTGCGCGACGTGCGCCGAGGGTGTGCTCGGCGGCAAATGTCCGAACTGCGGGGGCGAGCTGGTGGCCCGCCCTCGCCGCCCGGCGAACAAGCTGGCGAACAATCCTGCGTCCACGACGCGCATCCATAAACCTGCCGGCTGCGGGAAGGCTGCGTGACGCTGCCGGCGCTGTGCTGAACGCGCAGCAGAGCGCACACGGTTAGACGCCTCGCCGTGTCATCGGTGCTTTCGATCACCACCGCGCTTCTGGGGAGAAGAACTCGAATGAAAAAGCTCATCAACCATCCGACCACCGTCGTGCGCGAGATGCTCGAGGGTGCGGTCGCGCTCGCGCCCGGACAGCGACTGCTGGCCGACGAGGACGTCGTGGTGCAGGCGGACCTGCCCGAGCGGGGCAAGCGCGGCGTCGCGGTGCTCTCGGGCGGCGGCAGCGGCCACGAGCCGGCGCACGCCGGCTACGTCGGACGCGGCATGCTGACGGCAGCCATTGCGGGTGACGTGTTCACCTCGCCCAGCACCGACGCCGTGCTCGCCGGCATCCGCGCGGCGGCCGGGCCAGCGGGCGCGGTGCTCATCGTGAAGAACTACACCGGCGACCGGCTCAACTTCGGCCTCGCCGCCGAGATGGCGCGCGCCGAAGGCATTCCCGTCGAGGTGGTGGTGGTGGCCGACGATGTTGCCCTGCGCGATACGGTCGATACGGAGCGGCGGCGCGGCATCGCGGGCACGGTCCTCGTCCACAAGATCGCGGGGGCTGCTGCAGCGCGCGGCATGCAGTTGACCGACGTCGCGCGCCTCGCGCGCGAGGCCGCGGCCGAAGTGGGCTCGATGGGCGTCGCGCTGGGCGCGTGCACGCTGCCTGCTGTCGGCAAACCCAGCTTCGAGCTCGGCGCGAGCGAGATCGAACTCGGCCTCGGCATCCACGGCGAGCCGGGCGTGCAGAAGGCGGCGATGGAGCGCGTCGAACTGCTGGTGGCGCGGCTGCTCGACAGCATCACGCTCGATCGCGGCTTCGGCACGGGCGAACGCGTGGTGCTCCTGGTCAACGGCCTGGGCGCCACGCCGCCGATGGAACTGGCGATCGTTGCGCGCGACGCGCTGCAGATGCTGCGCGCGCGGGGGATCGAGGTACAGCGCGCCTGGAGCGGAACGCTGCTCTCCGCGCTTGACATGCCGGGCTTCTCCCTGTCGCTGATGCGGGTGGACGCGCAGCGTCTCGATCTGCTCCACGCCGCGACCGACGCACCGGCGTGGCCGGGCGCGGGACGGATCGCATCGGACATCATCCTCGAAGGCTCGGCCTCGCGCTCCGGTACGCCAGCGGCGTCGCAGTCAGAAGAAGGTGCGGCGAACGTCGATTCCGTCATCCGCCGCGCGGCGCAGGCCGCGGCGGAAGCGCTGATCGCAAGCGAGGAACGCCTGACCGCGCTCGACGCACGCGCCGGCGACGGCGATCTGGGCGCGAGCATGGCGCGCGGAGCGGCCGCCGTCATGGCGCTGCCCGCCTCTGCCTGGACCAACCCGGAGTCTGCGCTTTCGAACATCGGTCACGCGCTGCGCCGCGCGATCGCGGGAAGCTCCGGACCCTTCTACGCCACCGCAATGTTGCGCGCGGCCCGCTCACTGCACGCCAAGCCGGCACCCACGCCCGCCGACTGGGCGGACGCATTCAGCCAGGCGGCGCATGCGATCCGCGAACTCGGCGGCGCGAAGCCGGGCGATCGCACCATGGTCGATGCGCTGCAGCCGGCGGCGGACGCCTTCGCCGCGGCGATCCGGTCGGGACAGACGCTTGAACACGCGTGGGAGGCAGCAACCGAGGCGGCTCGCACGGGCTGCGAGGCCACGACACGGATGGCGCCGCGGTTGGGGCGCGCCAGCTATCTCGGTGCGCGCGCCATCGGCATCACGGACGCGGGCGCTGCCGCGGTGGTCTGTTGGATGGAAGCGCTGGCGCCAGTCTGATACTAAGCTGCGGACTCCAACTCCGCTTCCCCACACTCACGCAGGATCTGCCGTCGCGCCGCGTCGCGCATTTCGGCCGCCGCGGAGAAGGTATTCGCGCCATCGCCGCGCGGCGCGATCGGCGTTCCGATGGTTACCGTCAGCATGCCGCGCTGCGGTACCCAGCGATCGCCGCGCAGCAGCGCCCGGCTGCCACGGATGGCCACCGGGACAATCGGCACACGCGCACGCGCCGCAACGACGAAAGCCCCCAGATGAAACGGCAGTAGTCCGGGGGCATCGGTGAACGTACCTTCCGGAAAGAAGACGAGCGACTTACCGCGGGACGCGACATCGACCAGACGCGCTGCCGCCTCGACTCTCTGCCGCACATCAAAACGCTCGGCGAACTCCGCGCCCAGCTTCTCGAGGTAGACGCGGGAGACGAAGCGCTCGCGCAGCTCCTGCTTTGCGACGAACGCGAAATGAGTCGGCACCGCGGCCATCAGGACAAGCCCATCGGCGTAGCTGGCATGATTCGCCACCAGCACGCTGGTAGAGCCGCGCGGAAGGTTCTCCAGACCGCGCACGACCAGCACCGATCCGGTGACCTTGAGGAAAAGCCGCGCCGCATTGCGGCCCACAGACCAGGCCGCGGCAGGCCGCAGGGCCAGCACCGTGACGAGCCACACGACCGGCGCGATCAACCAGAACAGCGCCCAAACATAGCCGCGATAGAGTACCTGGCCAGCCCGCGCGGCGCGCCGGCGCACGCGCAGCATGATGGACCGCAGCCCGAACTTCAGCAGCGAACGCCACACCGCAGGCGGTTTGCTGCCGACCAGTCCCGCTTCGTATAGTTCTCGGCTGGCGGCGCGGCGGATTTTGCCGCTGGAGGTCTTCAGCACGGTGTGCGGCGGTGCCAGCACGATCACCTCAGGCGCTTCCCCAAGCACATCTGATGCGGTCCGGTTGATGGTCTGGCGCAGGGTGGCGCGCGCCGCCGGATCCTTCAGCCGTGTCTCCGCGAGCACGACCAGACGTTCGGTGCCAGTCTGCGGATCCGGGCTGCCAAAAACGGCGACGCATCCTTTGCGCACATCGGCCAGCGCGCCGACCGCCTCCTCCAGCTCGTGCGGGTAGATGTTGCGCCCGCCACGGATGATGATGTCCTTGACACGTCCGGTGACATAGTAGTCTCCGTCCGCACGATATGCGCGGTCGCCGGAATCGAGCCAGCCGTCGTGGAAGAGCCGCTCGGTCTCTTCGCTGTTGCGGAAGTAGCCGCGGGTCGCTGACGGCCCCCTGAATTCCAGCCTGCCTTCAATGCGCTCGCCGGCTTCCATCCCGGCATCGTCGACGATGCGAACTTCGTGGCCGGGTAACGGACCTCCGCAGGCCACAAACCGCAGCGGCTTCGGATCGTCTTCGGGTGCCGGCAGCGCCCTGCGAAGCGAGACAAACGGCTCGCGGCGGATGCGATCGATGAGCGGACCGCGGCCCATCGGCGGGCATAACAGGCCGACGGTCGATTCCGCGAGCCCGTAAACCGGAGCCATGGCGCCGCGGTCCAGTCCGTAGCGGCCGAAGCGCGCAAGAAAGCGCTCGAGGGTATCCGGGCTCACGGGTTCGGCGCCGTTAGCCATCAGCCGCAGCGAACCGAGGTCCAGCCCCTCGAGCTGCGTCTCGTCCACTCGCTTCAGGCACAGCTCGTAGGCGAAATTCGGGGCCGCAGTAAGCGTGCCGCGATGACGGTGTATCGCCCATAGCCAGCGTTCGGGTCGCGCCAGAAAAGCAAGCGGTGACATGACCACCAGCGGATTGCCGAAATACAGGCTTGCCAGCCACGCGCTGATCAGCCCCATGTCGTGATACAGCGGCAGCCAGCTCACGAACACGTCGAGAGGCTTGATATGGATTGCGGCCCCGATCGCACGGACGTTCGCCAGCAGATTCGCGTGCGTGAGCACCACACCCTTTGGATTTCCGGTGCTGCCGGAGGTGTACTGGATGAACGCGACATCGTCCGACGATACGGGGATCGCACTGAACCGCCCGGGTGTTGCGCCGGGCTCAGCGATACTCAGCACGCGGCGCAGTCCCGGCACGCTTGCTTCCAGCATTCGCGCAACCGGCATGGCTTCCTGCACGGTAATCAGAATCCGGGCCTGTGCATTGGCGAGGATGCCTGCGTGTCGGCGCACATGGTCTTCGATCTGTGACAGCCTTGCAGGGGGGTAGATCGGCACCGGGATGCCGCCTGCCAGCAGGATGCCGAAGTACGTGTAGAAATACGCCGGACATGTCGGAAGCATGATCGCCACCGTTTGCCGCGGCGTTAACCCTTCACGCTGCAGCCTCTGCGCGACCGCGGCCGAGCCGCTGTGCAACCCCGCGTAACTGATCTCTTCTTCGCCGCCGTCCGACAGATAGCGGATCTGCGTCACCTCCGGATGCATACGCATATGCCAATCCAGCACCTCGAGCAGGGTCGAGGCATCGGCGGGTTGCCCGACGATGCTCCGTGCAGCTGGAGGCGCGCTACGCACGACGGTACGGGGCGTTGCAGACCCTGTTCGTGCGGTCTCCAACGCGGCAAGTAGATCGGACGGCGTCTCGACGAGTTGCAGCGCATCATCCGGCAACGTCACTGCGAACTTCTGTTCGAGCCTGTGCAGAAGCTCAACCCGCGCCAAGCTATCGAGCCCGAGATCCCGTTCCAGCGAGCTACCGAGTGCAACCCGGATGTCTTCCACCGGCTCGCGCCGAAGTTCGGCGACGGTTTCGCGCACCAGATCAAGCACCACCTGCCGTTCGTCGAGCGGCCCGGCATTACGCATCAATGGTGGATTCGGCATTCCACGGCTCCCACCTGTGGTGACGCGCTATGACCGAAAGCGTTGGCGCGAGTTCATCGAAACAACTTTGCTTTTACTATAGCGTCGCGCCCGCTCACACCATTGACCGGGATCAAAGCGATCGGGCGCGCTGCTACGATCATTTCGATATTCGCAATCTCGCTCGCCTATGTTCATCGGATCTCGGTATTGAAGACGGCTGGACAGCTCACTCTCGATGTCATCAGCGCAGCCGAGGCGGGGACGCTGCCCGGGCTGTTCCGACGCCGTTGCGAGAGAACGCCCTCGGGAGAGGCCTACCTGCAGTACGACCCTGCATCAGCTCGATGGAAGCGCTTCACCTGGCGCGACGTGCAGGCTCTCGCGATGCGCTGGCAAGCAGCGCTTGCCGGCGAAAGTCTCACGACCGGCGAGCGCGTCGCAGTGCTGCTCAACAACAGCGTCGAATGGGTGTGCTTCGACCAGGCTGCGCAATCGCTGGGACTGGTGGTCGTGCCGCTATACACCACCGACAACCCCGAGAACATCGCGTACATCCTGGGCGATTGCGGTGCGACGCTGCTGCTGATCGCCGCACCCGATCAATGGGATGCGCTCGCGCCGCTGCACGCGCGGTTCCCGCAGTTGAGGCGGGTGCTGTGCGCAGGTCGGCCTCCCGAGGCGGAAGAACCCCGTGACTCGATGTTCGCATTTGTCTCGGAGTGGCTGACCGATGATGCCGCCTCTGCCGCGCCTCTTGCTGCCGACCCCCATGCACTTGCGACCATCGTTTACACATCGGGTACGACGGGTCGACCCAAGGGAGTGATGCTTTCCCACCACAACATCCTGTGCAACGCGCAAGCGGTGCTCGAGTTGGTGCCGGGCTATCGCGAGGATCTCTACCTATCCTTTCTACCGCTGTCGCACGCCTTCGAGCGCACGGTCGGTTACTACCTTCCGGTCATGACCGGAAGCACAGTTGCGTTTGCCCGCTCGGTGCAGGATCTCGCACAAGATCTGCTCACCGTCCGGCCGACCATGCTGGTTTCGGTGCCGCGCATCTATGAGCGCGTGTATGCAAGACTGCAGCAAGGACTGGAACAGAAAGGAGCAGTCGCCCGATTCCTGTTCAGAACTGCGGTGAATATCGGCTGGCAACGTTTCGAAGCGACGCAGGGGCGCGAAAAAGGGCTCGGTCTAGTTGCGCGGACGCTGTCGTGGCCGTTGCTGCGGCATCTGGTCGCGGACAAGATCCTGGCCCGTCTTGGCGGGCGGCTGCGGCTCGCAGTGTCGGGCGGCGCTCCGCTGTCGCCCACGCTCTCGCGCTGCTTCATTGGCCTCGGCCTGCCGCTGCTGCAAGGCTATGGGTTGACAGAGGCTTCGCCGATCGTGACTGCCAACACCTGCGCAAGCAACCTGCCCGAATCGGTCGGGGTGGCGCTGCCGGGCATTGCACTGAAGCTCGGAAGCCAGGACGAGTTGCTGGTGAAGGGTCCCAACGTCATGCTTGGCTACTGGAACGCTCCGGAGAAGACGCGCGAAGCGATCGACGACGAGGGCTGGCTACATACCGGAGACGTTGGCCGCATCGACTCGACAGGCCATGTCTTCATCATCGGCAGACTCAAGGAAATCCTGGTGATGTCCACCGGTGAGAAGGTGCCGCCGAACGATCTCGAGCTCGCAATCACGCAGGACCCCGTGTTCGACCAGGCGATGGTGATTGGAGAAGGCAAACCGCATCTTGCGGCACTGATCGTGCTGAACCCGGACGCTTGGCACGCTCTGGCCCGTTCTCTGTTCCTGGATCCCGCCGACCCAGAGGCGCTGCGCGTGCCACTGGTCGCGCAAACCGTGAGCCGAAAACTGGAGGAATTGCTGCGCGGCTTCCCGGCCCACGCCGCGGTGCCGGAGTTCTGGCTCACCCTCGATCCCTGGACCGTAGAAAACGACTTGATCACGCCGACCATGAAACTCAAGCGCAGCAAGTTGGAAAGTCGGTTCGCTTCTGAAATCCGCAGTCTGTACGCCGCGCACGCCATCCCGCCCTGACCGCCGGCAGATGCCCGCTGAATTGCGCCCCACCGCGGTCGCGCGAACGTTCCGGCCGGGCCGCGCGCGGTCAAGCCGTGTGCGGGGGCAGATCCGCCGGCGCGCCGCGCCGCTCGTGCAACGACAGCCATTTCAGGACATCTTCCCGCCGCAGCAGTCCGACGAGCTTTCCGCCCTCGAGCACCGGGAGCTGGTTGACATCGTGCTGTGCGAGCAACGCGAGCGCCTCCTCCGCATCCATGCCGGGGGGAACGCTGGCCAGCCGGGAAGCCGGGGTCATGATGTCCGCCGCAGTAAGTCTGTCCCACGCGCTTCGCTCGGTACGCTGCAGATCCTGCAGGCACACCATGCCCAGGAAGCGTCCCGACTGTTCGACCGGCATCACCCGTTGCCCGCTCGCCATCAGATGCTCCTCGACGAGCCTGCTTACGCTGATGGCAGGATCGACGCGCGTGAAGCGCGTCTGCATGAGCCTCGCAACCGGCACTGCTTCCAGCGATTCCTTCACCAGCAACCGGCGATAACTGACCAGCGCCGCGTTGTTGAGAAACCACCCGATGAACATCAGCCACAAGCCTCCGATCGCGCCGCCGCCCAGCACCGGCGCATGAAAGCCGAAGATCATCAGCAACCACGCGAACCCCTGCCCGCCCAACGATGCCCAACGCGTGGCTTTGCGAAGGTCGCCGGTCACACCCCACATGAGCGCGCGCACAGTGCACGCATGCGGCGGAGGATGTCAATTCCTACAAAACGGTGTCACTTGCGCTTGAGTGCCCGCGACGGCGCCTTGGCCACGCCCGTCTCCCGCGCCCGAGCCACGATGAACTCCGCCAGAAGGTCGAAATCCCTGCGATGCGCGCTGGTCGGGCGCGTTGCCAGCGCGATGTCGCGCGCGGGCACCTGGGACGAAAATGGCCGCGCCACCAGCGACGTGCCGTTGAGGATGCCCGCCTTGAGCGTCATCTCCGGCAACAGGGTCACTCCCAGTCCGCCTTCGACCATCTGAATGAGGGT
>Ga0079037_100001609_pt1 | contig 11907 bp, 7 predicted proteins | sample Mud3Dept4metaG_FD_71479 | JGI IMG/M metagenome (GOLD analysis project Ga0079037, IMG submission 71479) | Freshwater wetland microbial communities from Ohio, USA, analyzing the effect of biotic and abiotic controls - Mud 3 Core 4 Depth 4 metaG | ecosystem: Environmental > Aquatic > Freshwater >... | reverse complement strand
ACAAAGCAATGAGCTGATGTACTGGTTGAGAGTTATGCTTTGGACGCTGGCAGTCATCTTATCGGGTGCCGGACTTGTTTATTCTCAATCCAGGTCGGCGTGGCTGGCGGCTGTCCTGGTGATACCGGTGATGCTATTTTTTCAATTTCATCAGAGGAAAAAATTGAAGCTTAAACCAGTAGTGTTCATCGGAGTTTTATTGGTGGTGATTTCTTTTATGACCAACCTGCCGGCTGTAGTCGAAAATAGACTGTTTTTATCAACTAACCCATTTTACAATGAAAGCTTTAAAGCAGCAATTGATGCAAGGCTTTTGCTATATCGGCTTTCCTGGGAAAAATGGAAAGAGCGACCTTGGTTTGGTTATGGACCGGGGATAAGTGAAGTCATTATCAAACAAACCGAAGACGAATACGCCCTTGTTAGAATGTATAACCATTTCCATAATGTGGCCTTAGATATTATGGTTCAGCTGGGAATTTTTGGGATGTTATTCTATGGATTAGCGTTTTATTTGATTATTCGTCAGCTTTTCCGTGCAAAAAAACTTGGGCGTATCGACAGACCTTATTTTCTGTTCGCTTTAGGTAGCTTGTCTTTTATGATTATCTGTGGGATTTTTGGTCAACCTTTTGCCGATTACAAAGGAATCTTTCTTTTTGGATTTTTAGGAGGCATATGTTATCAATCAATTTTTTCGATTCACATCTCCGCTCGCAAAGCCCAAGGGCTGAAATTATGCAGCTTCCTGTAACCCCGCGTTAGCGCCTCCTGCCTTGTTTTTTATCGATACCCCTCTGTTTCTATCAGCAGCGCTGGGCGGCTGAACCAATCTGCCGAAGCAGGCCTGCAACCGATTTTCTTGAGCATCTTGACATTGGAAGTCCGATGTGATTCATTTATAAACGTTCAAAGGCTGAACATCCGAATCAAATGTAATTTTAGACAGTTGCAGTATAAACAGACGCTGTAACTCACGAAGCGGAGCTTTACGAAAGGTGGGAGAATTTCGTGATTTTAAAGCTGGAACCAATTTTTTAAATTCGGAACTATCACCCCCAAGGCTATTTTCTCGCTGCGCTCCAGGTAAATCATATCAATACCGCATGGGTTTTTCCTCCTTGCTGACTAATCCAAATTTTAGCGGAGGAAAAGCCTATTTCATTTACTTCGTTTGATCATGGAAACACAAGACATCCGAACCCTGAAGATTCTGGAAAAAGTTCAAGACGAAAACCCTCCTAGCCAGCGGGATTTAGCGCGGGAGCTGAACATCTCGCTGGGTCTTGTGAACTCCTTCATCAAACGGCTGGTCCTTAAGGGTTACGTGAAGGCCACAACGATTCCAAGAAAACGGATTAAATACATCCTCACGCCTAAAGGCATGACCGAAAAGACGCGCTTGACCTATAATTACATTCAGTACTCCTATCAATTTTACAGGACATCGCGTCAGAAGTTTCGCCGGCTGTTTGCGGATATGGAATCGCAGGGAGTCCGACGGATAGTTTTTTTCGGAGCATCCGATCTGGCCGAAATTGCCTTTCTGTCGCTTTTGGAAACCGCTCTCGAGCTCGTTGCCGTTGTGGACGATCGCAGGTTGGGCAAGAATGTGCTCGGACGTGAAGTCATCGACAGCCGGCGGCTGGCGAATTTTTCGTTCGACCGGATCGTAGTAACGGACGACACCCATAGCGACCTAATTCTGGAGACATTAATATCATCCCGCGTTCCGAGGAGCGAGGTTGTTTTTGTCGAATAATCTTGCTCAGCATATCGTCGTAATAACGTGACCGCACTTTTCCATTTTTCCATAAGGAAAGTACAGCTTGAAGGAGTAATTCATGACAGAGACTAGTTCAATCGAAGAAGTATATTCAGATGAAATTGATTTGAACTCAATTTTTACTGTTCTATGGAAACGCAGGAAACTGATCGTATTTGGAACTCTGGGTGCAACCTTGCTATCGATAGGGATCAGCCTCTTGCTGCCTCGAGTGTATCGGAGCGAAGGCTTTTTCCAATTGGGGAATCCAAGAAAGACGATCGTAAACAATGAAAAGACGACAAAAAGAGATAAAGCCATAAAGAGCACAACCTCAAAGAATACATCTTTCATCGGTATTCCAGTTCCCATTTATAAAAGCAGTTCTTCGCAGTTTTTCAATCCTAATCGATTTCAATTCATCGCCAGTCAGTATAAATTGTTTAAAGAAGAAGATTTAAAACAAATAAGGGAGTATTTCCGTAAAGCGGAGGACATCAATGAATGGATTAAGCCGGTGTATGCCTTTGCCAAGGAGGATACGCGTGAATTTGCCCAGCTGCCGCAGGATGAATCCAACTCGGTGATCGGCTTGAAATTAGCCTATGAAGCCGATTCGCCTGAGAATGCATATACCTATGTCTGCTTTTTCGGAAACTATATTCGTGATTGCCTGCTTTATGTAACATTGTACAATTACGTCATGGATGGATACAGCAATAAGATATCTGAACTGAGCAAAAATGAGAATGATATCATCAATCTTAATTTCGAGCTGTTGCAGAACACAAATAAATTAAAGGATATCCGGGCAATTCTTTCCAACTACCCGGAATCGGCAAAAATTGAAAACCGGCAATTGGTGTCAATCGAAGAAGGGGGAGACCGTTTTCTGGCTCCAGTAACTCAGTTGGTCGGGATCGAATCGACCTTGGCAGACTTGCGCCAGGACCTATCAGAACTGGAACGGGAAAGAGAAAAATTGACTGTTCGGACTGAGTATTTTTCGCGCATTTACAGCGAATTGGACAAAATTGGTGAACGCGGCGAATCATTATTTTTACTGTTGAAATCAGCGAAAGACGAAGTGTTCAAGAACAAAGATCTCAACCAAGATGCCCTCAAAGAAGTTTTCAACAACCTGAGCATCGACCTGCAGACATTCGATTTTATTTTTTTCAGCAACTCACGCTTTGTCTCCGGCCCTACCATTCCAAGCATGCATATTAAACCGAAAAAGGGGCTTATAGCTATCGTGTCATGCTTTTCTTCTTTTTTTCTGTTAGTTATTTTAAGTTTTATTTTGCACTGGTGGCAGAAAAACAAGAAAATGATCATGTCCAAATCTTAACATAATAAGGTGACGATTTAATATTCCCTTGCAAATGAAATTTGAAAAAACTGATGGTGCTATTTTTGCAGATAGCCCATCGTAAAAAAATCATCCGCTAGGGGTAGCCATGCAATTCATCGATCTTGCGCTTCAACAGAAACGGATTCGGTCGGAGCTCGAACGGGGAATCTTGGGCGTTCTCGATCACGGCCAGTACATAATGGGACCGGAAATCAAACAACTGGAGGCGAAGCTTGCTCATTACTGCGGTGTCGGCCATGCCGTTTCATGCGCCTCAGGCACAGATGCCCTGCTGTTGGCCCTGATGGCTTACGGGATCGGACTCGGGGATGCAGTTTTCACCTCCCCGTTCACTTTCATCGCTACAGCCGAAGTCATTCAATTGTTGGGGGCGACGCCGGTCTTTGTCGACATTGACCCCGCAACTTTCAATATCGACCCGAATCTGCTTGCGGCTGCCATAGAAGCCGTCGAAGGCGGCCGAACGAAGAACCATCCGCTTCCGGAAAACAGCAAGGGGCCGTTGACACCTAAAGCTGTCATTGCCGTCGACCTCTTCGGCTTGCCGGCGGACTATCCCAAAATCAACCTCATCGCCAACAAGTACGGAGCAATCGTCATCGAGGATGCCGCCCAGTCGTTCGGAGCGGAACTCGACGGCAAAAACGCATGCTCTCTGGCAGCTGTCGGCTGCACCTCCTTTTTCCCCGCCAAGCCTTTGGGATGCTACGGCGACGGCGGGATGTGTTTCACAGACGACGCTCAATTGGCGGCTGTGATGGAGTCCCTGCGCGTGCACGGCAAGGGCACTGACAAATACGACAACGTTCGGATCGGCATCAACGGCCGCATGGATACGCTCCAGGCGGCAATTGTGCTATCCAAATTCACGATTTTCCCTGAAGAGGTCGAACTACGGCAGGAGGTCGCCGGACGGTATGAACGATTGCTCGGCGGATTGAACGGCTTAGCGTTGCCCCGCATGCCGGCTGGGTTTAAGTCGGTATGGGCGCAGTATTCGGTTATGGCTGCTTCGGCAGAACATCGGCAACGCCTGCAAGAAGGCCTGAAGCAGGCTGGAATCCCCACTGCAGTTTATTACCCGAAGCCGCTGCATTTACAGACCGCCTTCTCCCACCTCGGCTACAAGAAAGGCGAGTTCCCCCACAGCGAGGATGCGTCGCGCAGAATTTTCAGCCTGCCGATGCACCCCTATTTGAAACCCGAGGACCAGGAAACCATCGCTGACGTATTCAAGCGGATAGCTAATTGAGGTGGATCTCATTATGGAACCGACTGTGAGCATAGATATACCTTCGGTGGCGGTGATTGGGACCGGCTATTGGGGCAAGAATCTTGTGAGGAATTTTCACCAGATCGGCGCGCTTAAAATGATTTGCGACAAGAACGAAACCGTTCTGAGCGCTTTACAAACCCAGCACTCGGGGGTCGAGATCGCCTATGCGCTAACCGACGTTCTGAAGCGCGACGAAATTCAGGGTGTCGTGATCGCAACCCCGGCGGAAACACACTTTTTCCTGGCGCGCGAAGCTCTTTTGGCCGGCAAGCACGTTTACGTGGAAAAACCGCTGGTATTGAACGAAGCGGAAGGCCGAGAGCTCATCGACATCGCCGAAAACCGCGGCAGAGTCCTGATGGTGGGGCACCTGCTGCAGTACCACCCGGCCTTCATCAAGCTCAAGGAACTTGCCTCTTCCGGGGATTTGGGGCGGATCAACTACATCTACTCGCACCGTCTGAACTTGGGCAAGATCCGGCGGGAGGAAAATATTCTTTGGTCTTTCGCCCCTCACGATATCTCCATGATCTTGTCGCTGGCGGGAGACGAACCAGAGAGCATTCAGACCACCGGCGGCTATTACCTGCATCAACGCATTGCCGATGTCACCACCACTCATTTGGATTTTCCCAGTGGGCTCAAGGCCCACATTTTCGTGTCTTGGCTGCACCCGTTCAAGGAGCAAAAGCTAGTGGTGGTCGGCGACCGCAAAATGGTCGTGTTCGACGACACCTTGGATTGGCCGGACAAACTTCTGATCTTCCCGCATCGCATCGAGTGGCACAACAACATGCCGGTTCCGGTGAAGGCGAACCCGGAGCGGGTGGAATACCCCAAGGACGAACCCCTCAAGCGGGAATGCCTTCATTTTTTGGAATGCATGTCAAATGGATCCAAGCCTGCCACCGATGGCAATGAAGGGCTGCGGGTTCTGAGAATTCTCAACGCGAGCCAGAGCTCCATGGATCAGCTGGGAAAACGGATTCGACTCGACGGAAAGAAAGAGATGGACTCATCGAAAGACGTGAACCGTCAGGAGACCGCTCAGTTTACCCCTGCGGTGGCTGCCGGGACATTTGTGCATGAGACCGCCATCATTGATGCCGGTGCAGTAGTCGAAACCGGAACTAAGATTTGGCATTTTTCTCACGTGCTTTCCGGTTCATCCATCGGTGAGCGCTGCAACATCGGCCAGAACGTTGTCATCGGTCCAGATGTTAGCATCGGCCGCAACTGCAAGATTCAGAACAACGTCTCAGTGTACAAAGGGGTTACCTTAGAAGATGGAGTTTTTTGCGGACCCTCCATGGTTTTCACCAACATCTATAACCCCCGTGCGGAGATTCCGAAAATGGACCAGGTGAGGCCGATCCTGGTTAAAAAAGGGGCGTCTATCGGCGCCAACGCAACGATCTTATGCGGTACGACGTTGGGCAAATACAGTTTTGTTGGAGCCGGTGCCGTGGTCATACGAAATGTCCCTGATTACGCGCTAGTTCTCGGAAACCCTGCCAGACAGATCGGATGGATGTGTGAATGTGGAGAAAGACTTTCCGATGATCTCGAATGCATGGGTTGCCATAAGACGTATAAAAAGACTCCTGAGGGACTTGAAACCATATGAATATGCGATTCCAGCACTTGCTATAGACTATGCGTGGGTATTTTTACTCTCTTTTTCGGTGATACTTCTCATTATGTGAATCGGCATCCAATTTTGACCCACTCCCGACAGCTCTTTACTCTGCTGGCAATCGCCATCGCTGCCAATCTCGTGCGCCAGGGATCACGAGCCCGCTTTTAAAACTTGGTGGATCTGCCCAACGATCTGGAACAGGAGAATTTGGCCGGTCGCAGGGGTAGGCTCATCTCCAGCTTGTAGCGTTTCAACCTACTGAGACCTCTGAATAATTGCTGTTTTTTGGTGAAAGCCTTTCGTAACAAATTGATATTATTGAGTCCGAACTTTAGAAAAGGGAGAAATTCAAAGGTCTCCTACTGGTGCTCGATGAGTTGGGCTACCTGCCGTTTTCAAAACGCCCGCCAATGGCCCCAGGTCTTCGGCGACAAGAAGATGACCACCGCCATGCTCGACCGGGTCACCCATCACTGTGAGATAATCGAAACCGGAAACGACTCCTGCAGAATGAAACACAGATCCGCCTGAAACGATTGCTCAGGACGGACGTTGACTGAAATTTAATATGGTTGGGGTGGATCAAAATTGGATGCCAATATTGGATCAATTTTCAATGCCGATTGACAAGCCTCTCTTTAAAAATCAGCAGCGAGCTAACCAAGAGCTTCTCTGATGATTGCAGATGCCTTTCGACGGCTAAAGAGTTCTTCTTACTGGCGTGACATCGTTTGGCTGGCATCGGGCAACGCCATAGCGCAGGCCATTGGCGTGGCGGCGATGCCAGTGTTAACACGGCTCTACTCGCCGGCGGACTTTGCTTTGCAGAACCTCTTCTTGCAAGTGACGGGATTCGCCGTTGTGTTGTTGACTTGGCGCTACGAATATTTCGTTCAGCTGCCAAAAGAAGATATCGATGCTGCAAGGTTGTTAGGTTTGGTGCTTTGTGTGGGGATGGTGGGGTGCACAATCGCAACACCCTTAATCTGGATATTTAAGGATCTCTTAACCAACTGGATGGGTGTAACGACATTAAAGACCTGGTTGGTCTTTGTGCCGGTGACAGCGGCTTTGATATCTTTTTCAATTGCAATTCAACACTTTACTCAGCGACGGGGCCAATACCGGCATTCAAGCCTGTCTGAGTTAGCGAACAAGGGCTCTTACGTGGGCACTGCGCTCGCTGGCTATTGGATTCTCCCGGGTCCTGCTGGGCTGATAATGTCGACGGCTGCCAGTGCAATCGGCAAGATCATTTGGTTGTCTCCACAATGGAAGTATGGGTTAGGTATAGAAAGGCAGTGCTTTAGTTTCTTCAAACGTCAAAATCCAAAAAAACTAGAATCCATTCGGCGCATCGCAAGCACGTATTTGCGCTTGTCATGTTCAATGGTTATATCACACCTCTTACTGTGCTGCACGGCGACCATCCCGTCCTTATTTATAGCGCGTGTCTATGGCAGCGAGAGTCTCGGTCAGTTTGCGTTGGTCGCTTCCACTATCTATCTGCCTTCTGGCCTAATTGGTAATGCTATTGCGCAGGTTTACTATCAGCGAGCCGCCGAAAGATGGTCAGCAGGTAAAAGCTTTTGTGATCTTTGGCGTACTACTGCCAAGCAGCTAATTTTCGTTGGTGTTCCGCTTTACACCATTTTGGTGTTCATCTCTCCTTGGGTTTACCCATTTCTTTTTGGGACTTTGTGGGTAGATGCTGGACGATATGCTTCTGTAATGGCTATCAGTGCATTTTTTTCCTTTGCCACTTCTCCGTTGGATCGCGGCTGTCTAGTAGTCGATGCGTGGTGGTATGTACTTGGTTGGCACATTGGCCGAGCGCTGACCACAGGCCTGGTAGCTTTGTTAGCTTGGATTTATTGTTGGGATGTTTTTCTTTTTATTATTGCACTCGTTCTTCAAATGAGTTTGATGTATGTCATTGATTATTGGGTCAATTGGCGTTTCGCATCACTTCAGTCGGCAAATTCAATGTCATTTACACAGGACTAAAAATGAATATTTTTTTTGCAGCTACACTCTCATTATTACCATCCAGACTCAAGTTGCCACTCCTTAGATTGATGGGTATGAAGATTGGCACAAAAGTCAAAATTGGATTCGGAACGCTTTTGATGTGCCCTGAGGTTGTAATCGAAGATGGGGCATACGTAGGGCATTTTTGTATTTTGCGAGCAAAGTCGTTGCGCTTAGGTAAGCGAGCGAAGATCCACAATATGGTGCGTGTTAACGCATTCTCAGTGGTCATGAAAAGTCAGAGCACGATTTATAGCCAAAACCAAATTGCGGGTGATTGCGAAGATAAACGCAGTACGATTCACTTGGGGGTCGCCAGTTCGATTCTGCAGCATTGCTATGTGAACCTTGCGCGGCCTGTTTACTTGGGGCGAAATGTGGGCGTGGGAGGTGGCAGTTATCTATTCACCCACGGATTATGGCTCTCTAAACTCGATGGATTCCCGGTGGCCTATGGTGAAATCACGGTCGAAGATGATGTTTGGCTGCCGTGGGGATGTTTTGTCATGCCGGGGATAACCATCGGTACCCGTTCAATCGTTGGTGCTTGCAGCGTGATCACAAAAAATATTCCTCCAGGAGTCTTGGTTGCTGGCGTTCCGGCCAAGATAATTCGAGAAAAATCGACCATTGACTTAAACTCTGATGAGCGAGCTAAAATTTTGATGGACATCTCTGAGTCACTTGCCGCAAAGAATGGTGCTGTCGTTCGCATCGAGTGCTCTCTGCAAAGGGATTTGCACTACATAGACGAACGGCTCGTTCTCGTTCTTCACAAAAATTTTGGTGCCGTATTTACTGATGACTCGGCATTGAATGTCGTGTTTGATGTGCTAGATCATGATCAGGCATCGCGCATGCCTGCCTGGTCTTTGAAAGACTACACATCAAGTCCGCATAAATTATTTTCTCCTTCTATTTTAGATTGGATGAGCCAGGCTGCAGCAGTAGGTGCACGTTTTTATCCGATAGACGAAGATTACAGTTAGCAACGCGGATTGCCAATTAAATGAAACAGTTGCCACTCAAGCATAAAGGTTTTAAATATTTATGGACTGAAGATGCATTCCTCACTCAGAGGCAGGCTAAATATGCACTTGAAAGATTATGGGAATTGACAGCGGGGACTGCCGAGTGGGAAAATGGTAATAATATTGAATTCACCGCGGTTACAAAGATGCAAGTAGACTGCATGCTCAACCTGCCTGACAAAGCTATGCCGTGGGTACCCCTGACTAACGTAACTCCATACGCTACTAAATTCCATTTTGATACTGATTGTTTGCCTGCACTTTGTCTTTCAAGTTCAAAAGTAGATCCGTATTTTGCTGGTATTGGGCCTTTTCCCCTTGATCTGGTGGCTGCCACATTTATTCTTCTCACTCGTTGGGAGGAGTGGGCAAGGCCTAATTTGGATCACATGGGCTGCTATCGTGAGGATGCAAGTTTGTGTGCGCGACAAGGTTTCCGTGATCGCCCGGTGCTTGACGAATGGGCGGTGGTTCTTCGGTCATGGTTAGAAACAAAGAATTATTGCTGGAAGGCAAAGCTATCTAAACATCGCGTGTGGATGTCTCATGATATCGATCACTTACTTTATTATAAAAATCCCTGGCGACTAGTTCGAGGATTTATTCGTGATGCAATTCGACAAAAGTCTTTGTATATTGCGGTATGTAACGCAAAGAAGGGAATTTCGGCGATAGTTGACCCGCAAAAAGACCCGTGTATGACCGCCATCGTCGATCTTATGAACATGGACGATGCGCTTGGTGAACGAGGCACTTTCTTTTTTATGTCAGCCAAGGCAAGCAAATTTGATGAGGGATACGATTTAGCCTCTGAACCTGGACGAAGTATAGTGGAATCGATAATGAGGCGTGGTTTTGAGATTGGGTGGCATCCTAGTTATTTTGCAGCTGAAAATGATGAACTCTTTGCAGCTGAGTTGGCTTCGATTCTAAGAGTTACTGACCAAGCTTCAGTCGGTGTACGTCACCATTTTCTACGCTGGCAGGCTGGGACATCGTGGAAGCGTATGTCAGACCATGGAATTCCGTTCGATGCGAGTGTCGGCTACAATGGATGCTTAGGCTTTCGTGCTTCGACAGCACATTTCTATCCTGCCTACGATTTGTTCGGAGATGCACCCCTGTCGCTTGAGGTGCGACCGTTAATTGTTATGGACGGCCCGTTGTTCAGTGACTCATCCACAGCTATAAAAGCTGTAAAGACATTAATGCGGCGTTGCGAAATCGTGAATGGATGCTTTAGTGTATTGATACACAATTATACAATGATGCTTAATCCTAAAACTCGGGATACTATTTTAGCTAGTTTCGGTAACTTTATCTATTAATAAAAAATTCTACATTATTTTTCAGTTATAAGTACTCTAATTGGTATGGTTTTGGCAGCGGCTTTTTACTTCGCTGCGATGTACTATTCTTATAGCCAGCAATTTTATCAAGCTTGGGAATATCTTGACTTAAAATATAGCCCTTTGAATAATTGCTGTTTTTTTGTGAAAGCCCCTCGTAACAAATTGATATTATTGAATCCGAATTTTAAAAAAGTGGGAAATTCAAAGGTCTCTTATAGCACTTCGGGAAATGGCAATGCATGCAATTGAAAAAGCCATCCGGTGCGATTCCCCTTATACGGAATATCAAAAAAATAAACCAATGAGAATAAGAAGGTGGTTCGGATGGGAAACTTTATTGGGATTTTCAATGTACGGGAGTACGCTGAGAGCTCTTCCAATTCCAGGAGATTACGTGTGGGGCGGCGTATTAACAACATACGTAATTGCAATATCAGGACTATTTTTATCAGTTTTTAAAAACGGCATCAAGATACCTTTTCGCATTGCAATTTTCTCTCTGTGTTTTGCAGCACTATTTTTGTGGTGTATCATTACGTTACTGTGGTCACCGATCTCGGTTTCACAATTAGTCAAGGGTGATCTCTATATTATATCTAATGTGGTGATTCCAACATTTGCGCTGGCAATCGGTAGAAACAGGAAGATATTTTTGGAAAGACGTTGGGTGGTTGGTGTGGTTTTGGCGATTTTTATTATATCTTGCTATTGCCTATTCTTATGGGTAATTTCACCTGAGTCTTTGTATGCAACATTGTTGGAGCATGCGATAGAAGATACTACTTTGTCGGGCATTTATCTTGCTGTTGGACAGGCCTTAATGGCATTTTCAATTGTCAGTTTCATATGGGGAGTTTATGCTTCCCATTTGAATAAAACAGCGATCGTTATTAGTACGCTTGTGTTTTGGCTTGCTATAGAGTCTGGTGCTCGTGGTCCTGTAATATGTGGTATTTTAACGATATTGATTTTTTTAATAATTAATTTTTTTTACGGAAAAAAAATTACGATAATGTATTGGCTGATTTTGGTATTTATATTGGTAATAATCCCAACTGTAGTTTGGCTTGTTTTTTTAAATATCGATTTTCTGACAGATCATTTGCCATTTTTGAGTCGCTTTTATTCAGATAGTCTTCGCGGCTACGATGATTTGTCATCTATTGGGATGCGGTTGAGTTATTATCATCGGGCACTTTTCCTATTTTTTGAACAACCATTTTTCGGCCAAGGTGTTTTGTCATTTCGAGCTCTGTCAAATTTGGATAGTATTTATCCTCATAATTATTTTTTGGATGCGCTGGGCGATTTGGGATTGGTGGGGTTTTTCCTTTCTATTTCCCTTATTTCTTTTGGATTGGTGGCTTGTTGGCACATCACGGTTACAGGCGATCGAATCTCGCAAAAAATTTGTGCAGCGCTCTTTGTTTATTTTTTT
>Ga0079037_100001608_pt1 | contig 11909 bp, 27 predicted proteins | sample Mud3Dept4metaG_FD_71479 | JGI IMG/M metagenome (GOLD analysis project Ga0079037, IMG submission 71479) | Freshwater wetland microbial communities from Ohio, USA, analyzing the effect of biotic and abiotic controls - Mud 3 Core 4 Depth 4 metaG | ecosystem: Environmental > Aquatic > Freshwater >... | reverse complement strand
ATGACGATGCCGACGAAGGAACAGATCGCTCGCGGGATGCGCGGCGGTCATTGCGTCATCATCATCGGGTGGAAATACTTCGGGGGGAAACTCTACTGGAAGTGCCGCAATTCGTACTCGGAGAAGTGGGGGCTCAACGGCTGCTTCTGGATGCCGGACGAGTACATCGAAGACCCGGAAATGTCGGACGACTACTGGGTCATCACGAAGATCCCGGTGCTGAGCGGCGAGCCGTTCGAGCCCGACCTCCGGGGAGCGAAGTGGTACATCCCGATCACGACGATCTGGCGCGTCGTGCGGACGGGATGGGAGTGGCTGTTCGGCAACAAACCTCAAACGAAGAAGGAGGACTGAATCATGGTATGGCTCAAGTACATCGCGTTGCTTCCGGCGCTCTATCAGTTCGTGCTCGCGACCGTGCAGATGATCGAGGCGCTCGGGGAGAACCTTCCGGGCGCGGAGAAGAAGGCAATGTTCATGGCCGCGCTCAAGCAGGGGTGGGAGTCGTTTCAGGCGGCGTTCGGATTCAAGGCGGAGTTCGCCGCCTTTGAGATTCTTATCTCCCTGCTGGTCGACCTCACCGTTGCGATCTTGAACGCGACCGGCGTGTTCAAGAAGAACGTCGTCGCCCCGGTGTAGGTCATGTCCATCCTCGGCAAGGTGAAGGAGAACAGGAAGATGGGGCACGGGATGTTCGTGGACATTCCGTGGTGGGCGAAAGCCGCCCTCGCACCGGTCGTCGCGTACTGGTGGCTCAACGATCTATTCCACACGGATGGGCGCAAGAAGGACGATCGCAAGAAGGACGACCAGCAGCCGGGGCCGCCTGACCCGCAAGACCCGACGCGGGGTGGGGCGTGAAGAACATCAGATGAACAGGAGGCGAAGATGACGACGGACAGGGTAACGACGATCACCGGGCTGATTACGGTGGTCGCGGCTGGAGTCGCGGGATTCTTGCCGGAAGATATGGGGACGCTGGTGAAGGGCATCGCGCAAGGGCTGGCGATGATTACGGGCGCGATCTGCGTCTACTTCATCAACAAGGGCGGAACCGTCCGGCACTCGTACTCCATCGGCAAGCAGCCGCCAACACAGTAACAGGAACCACGTAGAACGTGAGGGGGTAGAAACCATGCTGACCGGCAACGGGGATAAGGCAGGGAAGACAATCGTCGATTGGCTGCGCGACATCATTCAGTTCGGTTTGATCCCGTTGCTGTACCTCGGGTACACGCAGGTCAGCGGAGAGATCACGAAGAACGCGGAACTGCTACGGCAGGTGCAAACGAATCAGGTCCGCGTGATGTCCACCGTCAGCGGCATCCAAGCGGACCTGACGGAGCACGAGATGAGGCAGGCGCACGAGTCGATTGAACGCGGAAGGGTCCATCACACGACGCAGAGGTCGTGTCTGGAATGCAAGATCCCCGGCCGCGAGAACTACCCGCTGCAGCAGGGGAAGGAGAGTCTGTTCAAGGATCGGTGATGAAAAAGGCGGTGCGTCCCGTCACGATCGGACGGGAGCGGGCGTCCTCCCCGTGGGTAACGGCAGGTGCGAATCCTGTCACCGCCTCCATTTTCGAGCGATCACCCGCCAGCAGATGCCGTTCATTCCGTTGCTCACGATCACGAAATGCTGGAACTTCTTTCGTATCAGGCGGGAGAGTTCCTTCTTGCGGTAGTGCTTATGATGATGCCCGTCGTGAAGGATCGGATGCTGCTCGCCGTTCGGTGTCGTCATGAACAGCAGCCCGCCGGGGCGCAGCACGCGGTGGATCTCCGCGATGAACTTGTCCGCGTCGGGGAAGTGTTCGACCGTCTCGATCGACATGACCGTATCGAAGGAGGCGTCGTCGAATGGAAGACTTCTCGCGTCGCTGGCGATGAATGCGAGGTTCTCGGCGCGGTACTTCTCCTTCGCGTATGCGATCGCCTTGTCGGATACGTCGACGCCGATGACCGCCCCGGCGCTCCTGCGGAGGATGTCGCTGCCGTACCCGACGCCGCAGGCGCAGTCGAGCACGAGCATGTCTTTTGTCAGCACCGTCGCCGCCGCCTCGTATTCGATGCGGTGCGTCAGATAGTTCAGGTGCGCGAACACGTCCTCCGATTCCGGGATTACGCGCTCGCCCGTGTATCGCAGCCCGGAGACCTTCTTCGATGCCGGCGGAGGGAACTTCGTCCCTCCCCGCAGGAGCACTTGCCACCACGCTCCGTTGTAGAATCCCCGCGCCATCGCCGACGGAGTCGACCCGAAGGCGTCGTCGCACTCGGTCAACTTGCGCTCGTGCGTGCGACACCATCCCTGCTGATCGTTTTCGCAGGAGCAGCAGAACCGTATCATCATCCCTCCATCCCAGCACGGCGGCGAAGTTCGACTATAAACGCGTTCACCCCTTCTCCTGAAAAGATGTCCAGTAAAGTTATCGTTCGCGCACGTTCCAACGCCCACTCCACAGCCTCGCGGAGACGCTTGTTTTCTTCCTGCAACTGCTCAATATGTACACCAAGATGTGCGACAAGTTCACAAAGTTCCGCATCCAATATTTCTGTCCTATCGGGGTCAAGGTTGTACGCTAACGACTTCGCATCCTTCAACTCCGCGTCGGCGGCGAGGATGGTTGCCTGTTCACCATCGAGCATAAAATGTTCGATATAGCCGCGCCCATTCTTGATGCACTCCACCAACTCCTCCCACGCCTTCCTCTCCGAGTCGGTCATGGCTTCCTCCGTTTCTTCGGCAACTCCACGCGCACCTTCACGGCGCGGGGGTGGAGGGCTTGGCATTTCAACTCGCACGTCATGCCGATCCATTGCCGTGCATCATCTCGGGACTTGAACAAGTCGATCTGCCCGTGCTCGTCCCGGTATATCTTCCAGCCCGTCGAGCATTTCGACACGATCGCCCACGCGTCCCATGCGGTCATTTCTTTTCCTCCGTCCGCAGAACTCCGATGTCCAGCCCCGCCATCAGGATGACGATGCTAACCTTGTCGCGCACTCGCTCCGGGAGCGCGTCCCTGATCATTTCGATGATTCGATCGTGCGTGCTCCCCGACAGCATCTGTTCGGTTCGTACGATCAGGACGTCGTCTTCACGAACGGTCAAGACCTTCATCGCTTCCAGCCGGGGCAATATCTCGATGGTGCGTCTGTCTGCCTCCTCGCATTCACGCATCGATCGCTGGTGCGTCAAGCAGAAGTGTGGCGCACCCCGATCATAGATGTGTCCGCTCATGGGTCCACCTCGTCGATCGTCACGGTCCCGGCGACGCGGTGGAACTTTCCGTCCTCCGTCGTGAAGTACCAGCCGTCGCTGCTCGATTCGCTCTGAACGAATCCGACCACGCGATACGCGGCGACCGCCTCCCCGCCGGAGTAGACCTGCACGATGTACGTTCCGCCGCGATTCGAGGCGGAGCAGCCTTTCAGTTCCGCGCCAATCGATGCGCAGCCGGCGAGGAGGAATAGCGCGAGGATCGATAGTCGTTTCATCGTCTGCCTCCGAGGGAATTTTTCTGTCTGGGGTTCTTGGCGTTGAATGCTTCCCAGCGGCATTTGCTTGAGCAGTAGATCTGCCACGAACGCTTCGGGATGAACGGGACATCGCAGCGCTCGCATTTTCTTTCTCTGGTGGCCGCAGGAGGGGCTGGAGGACTGGGCATGGGGCGTGGGCTCCTTTCCGGTGCTGCGACATACTACAACGCGTTGCCATGCGTTGCAAGGGGATGTTCCCTGCTGACGCGCCGCTGTGGATCGGGCCCGGGCTGACGCGCCACTGTGGCCCGGGCTGGCCCCCTGCTGGCGGGCCGCCGCCCACTGGGACCCCATTGGTAATAGAAGGGATCGACCCCCTCTGAAACGTGTATTTTCCCCTCGATCTGAAGCAAAACTAACGTAACTACTTGATTTACAACGCGAACAAAGTTTCAGAAAACTACATCTTTTCTATTGCACTACGATATTGGTCCACGATAGGATGGAGGTGGATCAAGGGAGGAGGTGAAGAGGGGGGGACGAGAGGGATCGGGAAGGGGCCGCCACCGCAAGCGCGATCGAGCCCCGAAGCCCCGACGAAGAGGTGGACGAACCCACCCGGTACGCTGCGGCCGATAGACGCAGACGCGAGTCGGGGTGGAGCGCGCAGAGGATCGCGCGGTCCTTTCCCCCTGATACCTGCGAACGAAATCCCGATGGCCCTGCAGAGCAGCGCGGCAGCCGGAGGAGCGGAGCCCCTGATAAGGGCCTGCAAGGGCAGGGTGGCCGACGAGCCGGTGAGAAGAGGAAGGAGTGGAAGCGACCCTGCATCGGATGCTGCCGATGGATTGCAGCCTCGGATGGAGCGTCGCTCCAACACACACACAGAGGAGGAACGGGTCATGGCGAAAAAGTATCGGAGCCGGGCGACGAGAGCGAACGAGGCGGCGGCGGTGCTGCGGAACAAGGCGGAGGAACTTCGGACGGTGGTCGAGAAGATCGAGGACGCCGGTACGACGAAGGAAGTGATGGACCTGCTGGAAGAGGCGATGGGGATGGCGGCGCTGGTGGACATCAACGAGGTCGAGTCGCTGTCGGAGGAGATGGGGTCGTGGCGGGACAACATGAGCGGCACGAACCTCGAATCGACCGACAAGTACAGCCGGGTCGAAGCGGCCGCCGATACGCTGGAGGAAGTGAAGGACGAGATCGAGAGCCTCGAGATCGACAAGGTGACGGTGGACGAGGGTGATGAACTGGACGAGGTGAAGGAAGAGGTGAAGGAGTCGATCGAGACGGTGGTCGATACCCTCGACGAGAAGGCGGACGATCTGGAGAACATCGACTTTCCGACGATGTTCAATTGAGGAGGCGGAGATGAATCGGGAACTGAGGGAGCAGCGGAAGCGGTGCAAGCACGACTACGAGATGAAGGCGCAGTACGGGCACGCCAAGCCGGAGTTCGTGGTGAACGAGCGGAAGTGCAGGAAGTGCGGAAAGGTCAGCCGCGTGACGGTTCGGGTCGGCAGGTAACGATCCCCGGAGAAGAAGGAGGGCGAGATGAGCGAGATGATCTGGACCGCGTTCGATCTGGTGATGAAGGGCGTGATGCTCGTTCTCGGGAGTGTATGCGCGAGCGCGCTGTACGGGATCGCGCTGGTGTTCTGGCAGGACCGATAACCCACGACGAAGAGGAGGAGGGTGAGGAGATGAAGGCGAAGCGCGTGACCCTGAATCGTGTGAATGAGGCGATCAAGTCCCTCGGATACGAACTGGTGCGAGGCGATGGCTACTTTTACTTTTGGCCCCTGAAGAAGTCGAACGTCGATCTGCTGTGGTGCGATTCGGTCGCGACGATGCACCTGTCCGGCTGGACGGTGGAGGAGTGGAAGAAGGAACTGGAGGAGAAGATCGAGGAGACGCGGCTTCGGAGGTTCTGATCGGCGCCCCCATCCCGGGGGCTGACAGGGACAAGTCGCCCATGCGCGGAAGTGAACCCGACCCTGACGGCGCGCTGTGGGGCGAACACACACACGGAGGTGGATCATGAAGACGATCGAACTGGAAGGTGTCGGGGTGGAGCGCGCGTTCAAGGTGATGCGCGTGCTGCGGGACGAGGCGGGGTTGAACGGAAAGCGGTTCCCGCTGGAGATCGAGGTCAGGGTGACGGGCGAGATGATGGACCTCGAGACCGGAACGATCGTCGAGGTGGAGGGGCTGGAGATCATCGGGTTCCTGCGGAAGCAGGGGCGGCTCGGTGTGGAGGTTTTCGTGGAGCGGTCCATGACGGATATCGATTCGTACCTGCTGGTGCCGGCCGATGGCGGAGCGGACTGGTCGATCGCGTGCAGCGCGATCAATTGAGGAGGGCGAGATGAAGATCGAGATTCGGAAAACGCGGAAGGCGGAGCCGTACAGCAATCCGGGATCGCGGAACTCCCTGTTGGGGAGTCGGACCCCGGCGCAGTACGGGGTGTTCGTGGACGGGATTCAGAAGTTCGTCCTGAACGGGCGCAGCACGAAGTTCGGCGGGTGGTACCTGATCCGCTGCGACGAGAAGGGGAAGGTGTTCGGGAACGTGGTGATGAGCGCGGACACTCTGGCCATCGCGAAGGAGAAGGCGATCCGGTTCGTGGAGCGGGAGGCGGCGTGGAAGTTCCGGGCGGTGCGGCGAGTGCTGCATGACGAGGTCGAGTCGATCTCGATCGGGCAGGAGATGGACTCGCATTTCGGATACGACCCGGGGCCGTACTACGAGCCGTCCCGGGACGCGCTGCGGTGGACGATGGAGAAGGTCGGCGTGACCTTCTCGGAGGTGGTGGAGTGGCTGGCGAAGGCGCAGAAGGTGGAAGAGGAGAAGGCGGGCCCCTCGTCGCATCCGGGATGGTGCCCGACCGCGTACTACGAGATCGGCTGGCTGTGCGAAATTCTGGACGAGGAGGTGGCGTGATGGATCTGCATGAGTTCTGCAGGGATGAGTTCAGGCTGGCGAAGGTGGAGGCGGGGAAGGAGATCGCGGCCCTGTTCACCCGGAAGAACATCGGGGTGACGAGATCGGGGAAGCAGTTCGCGGTCGAGTTCGTGAAGGGCCCCGATGGGACCCGGCTGGTGGAGTGGGTCAAGGCGGACTGCAAGGCGGAGGCGAAGGCGAAGGTGATCCACCTTCTGGTGGCGCGGAAGGCGAGGGCGGTCGATGAGGCTCCGCTGAGCGTGTGCAGGAAGTGCGGGAAGAGCAGGGAGTCGAAGGCGTCGCATGGGCTCTGCTTCGAGTGCTGGTGCGAGTGGGTCGGAATCGATGCAGAAGGGCATCGACTGGAGAAGTGAAGGGCGCGGCCCCGCTGGGGCCGCTGACCGAGACAAGCGTTCCATGCCGCGATATGACCCCGACTCGGACGGGCGGCTGTGGGAACGACACGCACGCAGGAGGTGGCGGGATGGAGACGGAGAAGGAGAGGAAGGCGTGGGCGCAGGACGATCTGCTGGGGATCATGGCGGCGCATATCGAGACCCTGCCGGATCGGTACGACGGGAAGGATCTCGATGCGGTCGTGCGGAAGGAGAAGGAGGAGTTCATGCGCGCGGCGAAACTGTTCGGCTATCGGGCGTGGCCGGGGATCTTCGACGAGAAGGGGGTGAAGTGATGATCGGATCGGGATGCGGGAAGAAGGTCGAGCGGTTCGTCCCCCGGGGGTTCCACGGCCGGATGCACACCTACCGGTGCGGACAGACGGGGGTCGATGGGTTCCCGGTGCTGTGCGAGACCTGCGAGAAGAAGTTCGATCGGCATCAGTTCCGGGTGGAGATGGCGGAGTGCGGCGAGAACATCGACAACGACTACTGAGTCAAGGAGGGTGTCATGAGGACGAAGAAGGCGAAGAAGACCTCCGTACCGACCCCGGAGGTGGTGGCGAGTCTTGAGAAACTGGTGTCCCTCGCGATGAAGGAGTCGGGGGATGGAGGGGAAGTCGAGGTCCTGCTCAATCACCCGAAGGGGAACGCGACGTATCGGACGGCGGAGGGAGATGAGATCGCCCTGTTCACGGCGAAGCATACCGGCAACAGCACCGTGAACTTCGGGGTCATGACCCACTGCTCCGACCGCATGCTGTTCGAGATCGTGCGGTTCATCTCGAAGAACCGCAAGGACATCATGGAGAAGGCGTTGCTCATGGATGTCGCGGACCTCCTTGGCGCCGGTGGCCTTCCCGCGATTCTGCGAACGGAGAAGGAGGACGCAGAGGTGAGGAAGGCGGGCGTCATGACGCTCGACAAGATTCTGAAGGGCTGACCGGAGCGGGGCGCACGCCCCGCTGACCGAGACAAGCATCTCATGCCCCGACTTACAACCGACTCGGACGGGGGGCTGTGGAGATGACACACGCGCTGGAGGTGCAGAGATGAAGGTGACGGTGATCGTGGAGCGGAAGGAGATTCCGGCGGGCCCCGGGCCGTCGGAGGTGTTCAAGGTCATCCGGGTGAAGAACAGCCTCTCCCCGAAGGTGGGCGAGGAACTGACGGCGAGCGAGGTGAAGGACCTGATCGACCGCAGGATCGAGGTGGTGGTGGATCTGCCGAGAAGGCGAGGTGGCGCATGAAGACCACGCAGACGATCAAGCACTATCCCGTCTCCCCGTCGGGGCAGCGCATGGCGACCCTGACGGTGCACGACCCGCTGACATCGGGGCCGAAGTTCCCCCGCTCGTGTCCGTTCTGTGGTGCGGGGGAGATCGTCGATCGTAAGGCGAAGAAGTTCCCGGGCGCGGTGGAGTACGGGTGCGGAGCGAAGTGGACGGAGAAGATCCTCATCACCAACCGGCGCGACGAGTGGTGGCTGATCTGCGCGCCCACACACGAAGAAGGAGGAGGGGCGAGATGAAAAACCGACTGGTGAATTATTTCAAGGCATGCTACCCGGGGGTCGCGATTCAGACCTTCGAGGAGCAGAGGGCGATCGAGGACGTGATCGCGGCGGCGAAGGAGTGCGGGAAGGCCGTGCTGACGTGGAGCGCGACCGAGGGGCTGGTGCAGATTCGGCCGACCCTGAAGAAGTTCGGCGGGACGGAGGAGATGACGGTGGTCTGCACCTCCCCGGACACGAGGGTGAAGAAGGCGGTCTACATCCTGCGGGATGTCAGCGGCCTGCCGTTCGATCGGGACTGGGTAATGGCCCGGGCGTTCAAGGACCTGCTGATGTGGGGACCGGAGAACGGGTCGTGCCTCGTGGTGGTGGCCCCGGAGTACAAGCCCCACGCCACCTTCGAGAAACTGGTGGTGGTGACGGACTACGACCTCCCCGGGCCGGACGCCCTGCTGAAGATCGCGCAGGGGATCGCGAAGTCTGGTGGGATCGAGATCAACGGGAACGGCGACGACGTGATCCGGGCCCTGTCGGGGATGAGCACCGCAGAGGCGGAGAACGCGCTGGCCCTGTCGATCGTCGAGACGGCGGTGGTGAACGAGAAGGGGGAGGTGACCGACCCCGGACGGCTGGACCCGACGATCATCTACCGGGAGAAGGTGCAGGCGGTGAAGAAGTCGGGGCTGCTGTCGATCATCGAACCGGACCCGCGTGGGATCGACGGGATCGGCGGGCTGGATGTGCTGAAGGACTGGCTGAAGAAGAGGAAGCGCGCGTTCAGCAAGGCGGCGTCGGAGTTCTCCCTGACGGCCCCGAAGGGGATTCTTCTGGTCGGGGTGCCGGGGGTCGGGAAGTCGCTGAGCGCGAAGGCGGTGGGGACGATCCTCGGGGAGCCGGAGATGTACATGGACCTCGGGGCGATGTTCAACAGCCTCGTCGGTGAGAGCGAGGCGCGGATGCGGGCGGCCCTCGCGCTGGCGGAGGCTCTGGCCCCCTGCACGGTGTGGATCGACGAGATCGACAAGGGGCTGGCCGGCAGCGGCGGATCGGGTGCGAACGACTCGGGCGTGACGAAGCGCGTGTTCGGGACCCTGATCTCTTGGATGCAGGAGCGCAAACGGCCGGTCTTCATCGTGGCCACGGCGAACGACGTGACGAACCTTCCCTCCGAGTTCCTGCGGCGGTGGGACAAGATCTTCGCGATGGACATTCCGAACCGGAAGGAGCGGGCGGAGATCTTCAAGATCCATCTGGAGAAGAGGAAGCGGTCGGCGACCCTGACGACCGACGAGGTGATCAAGGCGACGGAAGGGTATACCGGGGCCGAGATCGAGAAGGTGGTGGACGAGGCCCTGTACAACGCGTTCGATCTGGAGCGCGACCTGACCGCGCAGGATCTGGTGGACGCGGTGGGGCAAGTGACCCCGCTGATCGTGACGGCGAGGGAGAAGATCGAGGAGATCAGGAACTGGGTCAGCGGCCGGGCGACGCTGGCCTCGCTGCCGGAAACGGTGGAAGAGACCACAACGACCATCAAGAGGAGGATCGGAAAATGACTGCGATGGAGGCGAGGCTGGGATGGGACAAGATCTTCGCGAAGGGGTCGGTCGTCGACCTCGACGTGGGGCTGTATCGGGCGCACACCTCGATCAAGACCTCGGACCTCGAGATCAAGGACAGCGAGGAAGTGAGGAAGGCGATCTCGTTGGGAACCTTCCGGCTGATCCCGAAGAAGGCGTTCGAGGAGATCGCGGAGATCGGCGGGAGGGCGAAGCGGACGATCGAGTCGCACTCCCTGACGTTCGGGTTCGTGAAGGGGGCGCGGTACGTGCCGGAGAATAAGATGGCCTCGCTGATGGAGAAACTGAAGGCCCTCCGGGACGAGTACGATTTTGCGGCGGAGAAGTTCATCCTCAACTACGAGGCGGAGAAGGAGGCGATGCTGCCGATCCTTTTCAAGGCCCTGTCGGATGCCTCGGACGACGAGGCGGTGGTGGCCCGGGCCTACGAGCGGGTCGTGTCGGAGTACCCCCCGGCGGAGGTGATCCGCCGGAAGTTCTACCTGCGGTGGACGACCTACTCGATCGCGGGGAGCAAGTCGGTCGCGGCCGCCGAGCAGGCCGCAGTCGAGACGGAGAACGTGAAGGGGATCGTGCGGGAGATGATCGGTCAACTGCGCGAGGAACTGACGGAGAAGGTCGGGACGATCATGGCCCTCGTCGCGAGGGGAGGGAAGGTTCCGACGTCCTCGGTGGAGAGCGCGAAGGAGGTGCTGGACCGCATCGAGTCGATGAACATATTCGGGGATTCGGTGCTGAGCGAGCAGGTCGGGAAACTGCGGGCGGTGCTGACGCAGAGCGAGCGCGAGATGTCCCGCTCGAAGTCGAACAACCTGCAGACCCTGACCTCAATCACGAAGGCGATCGAAGGGTCGATCGAGGAAGCGGTGGCGGAGGCGGAGATGAACCTGACGGGCGTCGGGCGTCGGAAGATCGACCTCGGCAGGAAGGCGGTGGGATGATGCCTTGCGATTCGAGGATCGAGACGAAGATGACGGAAGGGGCCCGGCTGGTGGAGGCGATGAAGGCCCTCGGATACGACATGCTGAACGAGGGCGAGTTCGTCGTGGTCGGGCGGAAGGACGGGGCCGTGGTCGGGTTCGAGAAGTCCCGCGGGACGGGGGCGGCGTTCACGACCACGGCGTACGGCAATCGGCTGGATGCGATCGGGAAGAAGTACGCCGAGATCGGGGTGAGGTCCTTCGCCCTGCGGCGCGGGTACTCGATCGTCGAGAGCGATGGAACGAAGATGACTCTGCGAAGCAGGAGGGGCTGACATGGGGGACCTGAAGATCATCCTGAACGGCGACGGCACGGTGAAGATCGATGCCCGGGGAATGAAGGGGACGACGCCGGAGATCATGCGGGAACTGACCGAACTGGCGAAGTCGATCGGCGGCGAACTGGTGGTGGAGAAGCATGAGCCCGGGCACCATCACCATCACGGCGTATCGGATCACGTCCACAACTAACGTTGAAAGCCCCGCCGGGAGGACGGGGCTTCGGTCGAGGTGGCCTACGACCGCTGATGATACAGGCCGGGAAGGAGGAGAAGAAGATGAAGGTGCTCGTGGCGACGTCGGAGGGGCAGGGGATGAGGGAGAACGACTTCTGCTTCACGGAGGAGGGCGAGTTCGTCAGCCTGCCGTTCGAGTGCGACGGCGAACAGGTTGACGGTCCGTGCGGCTGCATGAGGTCGTTCGCGGGGATGCATAGCAGCAAGGGGACCACGACCGCGAAGGTGGTGGAGAAGGGAATCACGTCGGCGCAATTCGTCGCGTTGACGGTGCGGTCGAGGATGGCCGGCGGATGGATCAAGAGCGGCGACCCCGTCGGGTGGGTCGTGGAGGAGGCGGAGGAGATGCTGCGACTGGCCAGCACGTTCCCGGTCGGCGTAGTGGTGGAGAAGCGGGGCGATGGAATTCAGGAGAGGAGGCGAGGGCGATGAGGAAGGGCGCGGTGAAGAGGGAGGCGAAGAGGGCGGCGGGCCCCCCGCTGACGGAGATTCAGGT
>Ga0079037_100001604_pt1 | contig 11919 bp, 9 predicted proteins | sample Mud3Dept4metaG_FD_71479 | JGI IMG/M metagenome (GOLD analysis project Ga0079037, IMG submission 71479) | Freshwater wetland microbial communities from Ohio, USA, analyzing the effect of biotic and abiotic controls - Mud 3 Core 4 Depth 4 metaG | ecosystem: Environmental > Aquatic > Freshwater >... | reverse complement strand
GGGTACATGTGCTCCAGGGGGGTTCGCTTCGGCAGCTGGGGCCAGTACGGGATCTCCCGGAACCGCGCCAGGACCTCCCGGACGGCCGCCTTCGGGTCGATATGCGGCAGGCTCCCCACCCCGGTGCAGGGGAAGGGGCCGGGCAGCGTCGTCACGGGGTCGCCTCCGGGAGGGCCAGCGCCGCCCGGTACCCCTCCTCGTCCGTGTGGGGGAGGAAGAGGGCGCGTTGATACATCTCCATGAACGCGGGGTCGGAGGAGAGGTCGTGGTACACCGTCGCCGCGGCGAGCTCCAGGGCCTCCTTCCAGCGACGCCGGTTCCGCAAGGCGCCGATGGCGCCGGCGAGGGAGGCGTTCCCCAGCGGCACGAAGCGGGAGAGGGGGAAGGGGGGGAACAGCCCGATGGCGAGGGCCGACCGCAGGTCGAGGAAGTTGCCGAATCCGCCGGCGATGTAGACGCGCGCGACCGACTCGCGGGGGAGCCCCACGGCCCGCAGCATCGAATCCGCGGCGGCGCACAGGGCCGCCTTGGTCCGAAGGATGCTTTTCATGTCGGCCTCGCACAGCGCCACCTCGCGCCCCGTGGCGCTCCGGTCCGCCGGGACGACGACGTACGCTTCCCCCCGCTCGGTGGAGCGCAGCGGGGCGTTTCCCCCCCGCGCGAACCGGCCCGCCCGGTCGACCACGCCCGCGCGGAACAGCTCCGCGCACAGGTCGAGGATCCCCGAGCCGCAGAGCCCCGAGGGACGCCCCCTCCCGATGACGGTCCACTCGGCAACGCCGGTCTCCCGGTCGATCCGAACGGATTCGATCGCACCGGGGTAGGCGCGCATGCCGCACCCGATGTCGCCCCCCTCGAAGGCGGGGCCGGCGGAGGAGGAGCAGGCGATCCGCCAGTCCCGGTTCCCGAGGGCCACCTCCCCGTTCGTCCCCACGTCGAAGAGGAGGGACACCTCCTCCTCCCGGTGCATCCCCGACGCAAGGATGTCCGCCACCACGTCGCCGCCGACGAACCCCCCGAGGGAGGGGAAGATCCGCCACTGCGCGTCGGGCGCGATCCCGACGCCGAGGGTCCTCCCGGAGACGACGGGGTACTCTTTCAGCGACGGCCGGTACGGGGGGCGGCGGATGGGGGACGGGGAGAGGCCGTACAGGATGTGGGAGATCACGGTGTTCCCCGCTGCGGCGACGTCCGTGACCTCTCCGCGGACCGGCGTCATGCCGAGGAGGCGGACCACGAGGCCCTCCACCCCCTGAAGGAGCCGCTCCCTCAGGTGCTCGAACCCGCCGGGCGTCTCCTCCGCGAACACGACGCGGGAGATGAGGTCCTCCCCGCACGCCATCTGCGGGTTGTCCGCCGACGCGCGGGCGATCACGGTCCCGTCGGACAGGTCGACGAGGGCCCCCGCCAGGGTGCTCGTCCCGAGATCGAGGGCCACCCCCAGCGGCTTCCCGCCCGGGACGGCGCGCTGGAGGGGGAGGAACGGGCCGTCCCCCCCCATGTCCTTCCCGTCGAGGTAGGCGGCAAGACGCGCCGGGCGGCTCTCCGGGAGAACGGTGACGGTCACCTCGCCCGAGAGGGGGACGCAGCGGCACGCCAGCCGGACGCCCGCCGCGAGGTCCGCCGGGGAGAGAACGCCCGGGTCGTCGCCCCCGCGCGCATTCCCCGCCGCCGCAACCCGGCACTTCCCGCACCGGCTCTCGCCGCCGCAGGGGGCCAGCAGCGGGACGTTCGCGCGGAGGGCATGGGCGAGGAGCGACTCCCCCGGGGAAAGGGCGACGGAAACCCCCTCGGGAAGGAAGCGGACGGTGCCCCTTCCGGCCTCAGCCATTCGCGGGGAGGAACGCCGCCGGGGGGAGACGGCGCAGGTACGAGGGGAGGGCGGAGGACTCCTGCGGGCCGACCAGGACGCGCCACTTCGACAGCTCCTCGATCCGCCCGGAGAGGCGCGCCACCATGCCGGGGAGGATGAGGGTGCGGTGGGCCACCTTCTCCTCGATGCCGCACCCGGAGAGCATCTTCGCGATCGACTCCCCCGTGAACTTCCCCGCGGCCCACGCCGTCAGCACGGACATGCCGTCCACGTCCGCGATGAGGAGGTACGCCGGGGTCTTGGACGCCTCGGTGTCGCCGCGCACCGTGAAGTAGGTGAGGGAGAAGTTCGTGGTGATCAGGACCGGGGAGGAAGGGGTGACGTTGCCCACGGCGTACACCCCCGGCTCCACCTGGATCGGACGCTGCGGGTCGGTGAACACGTTCTGCCGGAGGGTGAGCAGGGGGAGCAGGTCCGCGGGGTCGGTCGTGTCGAGGACGAGGAGGGAGCCGTATTTCGGGATCAGCAGCGCCGCCGCGAGGAACGGGTCGGGGAAGGGGGCGCACAGGTCGAAGGCCGTCGGGTACGCGAGGTCCCGGTTCCGGGAGAGGATCGCCAGCCGCCGGACCTGGACGGCGTCCGCAACCGCCTCGCGGGGGGTCTCCGGGGCCGGGTCGGCGACCAGCTCCTTCGCCCCCGCGGCGCGCGCCGCGGGGAGCGCCGCGGCCAGGCCTTCGATCCCCCGCGCCCGGACCCGGAGCGGAAGCTTCCGCTCCGCCGCGATCCTCGCCGCCGCCCCGAGGTCCGAAGGGGGCGGGGCCAGCAGGGGACGGGAGGCGGCCGACGCCTCCGCCGCCGCGGCCAGCGGGCCGGCGGGAGCGAGGAGCACCAGGGGGAGGCCGGCCCCCTCCGCGGCGGCGACGGCGGCGCGCGCGTACCGCGCGGGGTCCCCCGAGACGCACCGGACCGCCACGAGGTCCACCGAGATCCGCTGTCCGACCCGCTCGAAGGAGAGAGCCCGGACCGCCGCGAGGCGCGCCGCGAAGGCGGCCGGCTCGAGGTCGTCCCGCACCGACACGGCGATCGCGGTGGGGTGGTAGAAGGTCTTCTCGTGGCGGAACAGGACCGTCTCGTCCCCGAGCACCACCGCGCGCTCCCCCGTCCCCACGACCACTTTCGGCAGCGGCGGCGCGGCGGCGGCCCCGAGCGTCTCCTTCGCCTCCTCCGAGGCGGGGAGGCACAGGTCGATCGTCGCCTTCCCGGCGGCCAGCTGCATCGCGAAGGCGAGGCACGTGGGGAAGCCGCAATCCCTGCAGTTGGTCTTCGGCAGCAGCTTGTAGATCTCCAGCGCCGTCAGCGCCATGCCGCCCCCGACAGGCGCGCCACGTTCCCCGGGTGGCGGCACACCAGCAGGTCGGCCCCGGCGGACAGGCACGCCAGGCCCGTCGCCTCCTCCCAGCGGCGGCCCCGCGCGACCACGTCCCCCCAGGAACCTTCCGAGGCGTCCGCCGATTCCCGCGCCTTCCACGCGTCCCCGAGGTGGCACAGGACCGGGCGGGCGAGCATCGCGTCGCCGGAGAGGCCCGCCAGGCGGATCCGCTCCACGATGGAACATGTGTACTCCAGCCCGTACCCGAGCCCTCCCGTCAGGGGGTCGATGAGCACCCGCTCCGGCGGGAACCCGAGGTCGGCGAGGAGCAGGTTGATCTGCTTGGCCATGTTGATGTCGATGGGGGACCAGGAGACGACGCCGTGCCCGTACGCCAGGGCGGCGCCCGCCACGAGGCGGTAGTTCTTCTCCTCCGCGTAGGAGAGGAAGACGGGGCGGGGGGCGGCCTCGGCCACGGCGGGGAAGAGGCGCGCGTCCACGTCCTCGTCCCCGCACCCTCCGACGATCACCGGGGCGGGGGTGGCCGCGAGGAGCTCGCGGACGAGGGCCGCGCCGTCGGCGACGCTCCTGCCCCCGGCGTCCGGGTGGCAGCCGTCGAGGGACAGGAACAGGAAGCGGGCGCCCCAGTCGTCCACGCACCGGCGCGAAAGGGCGACCGGGTCGCGGGCGAGCTTCCCGATCGCGGCGTCGAGGGCGGGCGGAAGCTCCTCCACGCCGCTGCGCACCTCCATCCCCACGGCGGGAGGGTTGGGGCGCTCCCCCTCGGGGGTGAAGGGCAGGACGTTCTGCCCGCCCGCGGTCACGGGGGTCCCGCCGGGGCCGGCCGGCAGCGTCACCGGCAGGATCCGGCCGGGGAACTTCTGCTCGGGAAGGACGACGGTCACAGAAGGGGCGGCAGCGCGAGGGAGGGGTGACCCACCTTCGTCAGGTGCGCGACGAGCCCGTCGGGCGTGACGGCCACCGTCTCGTCCGCGATCTGGTCGACCAGGCCCGGGAGCCCGATCTCCGCGGCCCGCCCCCGCAGGGCGTCTCCCAGCTGCTCCTTCATCTCCCGGGTCATCCAGACGACCCGCGCGAGGCCGCCCTCGGCGCCGAGGAACTTTTTGCTGAGAAGGTAATGCTTCCCCACGCCCATGAAGCCGGGGGTCTGCACGCCCCCCCCCACGGAGCCGGCGAGGGTGGAGAAGCCCATCCCGCACGGCGTCTCCTGGCCGGCGAACTCGCGGTTCACCACCATCACCCCGTTGGCCTCCGGGATCACGGCGAGAATGCACTCGAAGCAGCCGCAGGAGGTCATCGGCGATTCCATGATGGAGTAGAGGTTCATCTCCCGCACCGTGTTGCGCGAGTTCTCGCGGACGAAGGCGTTGATCCCGTCGAAGGCGCCCTTCACCGGGTCGAGGACCGCCCCCTTGGCCACCGGCTGGTTCGGGCCGGTCGGCGTGATCTCGAACCCCGCCTTCCCGTCGAGCCAGTTGATGGCGCCGCACAGCCCCAGCCGCTCCGGGGAGACGATGCAGACGTGGTTCGGGGCGAAGGACTGGCACAGGGTGCAGGAGTAGAACTCCTCCACGGCGTCGTCGGTCAGCGTGCGCGCCCGCGCGTCCCGCTCGGCGTACGCCGCCCGCGCCCCGGCGATCCCCGCGGCCACGTCCTCCTCCCGCGTGTGGATCCGCACGGACACCTTGTCCACGATGTTCTCGAAGTCGGAGTGCAGCTTGGCGTGCAGCATCCGCCCGAGGTCCGCGAGGGTGAACCCCTTGTCCACCGCCTCCGTGGAGACGCGGATCCAGGTGGTGTCGCGCTGGGCGACGTGCATCGTCCCCTCGCCGTAGTTGACGATCCGGTGGATGCGGCGCTCCAGGACGGACTCGAAGTCGCGCTGCATCCGCGCCCCCGAAACCGAGACCTCGATCGCCAGCGGCAGCGCGCTCCCCTTCGGCAGCCCCGGGATGTCCTGGCCGGCGACCACGATCTCCCCGTCCCGCACCTCCTCCGGGGGCGCCGCGCGCACCAGCTCGTACGCGGTGGAGCGGCCCCCGCCGAACTCCACGTGCGTGTCGGACTTGCGGATCCGCTCCCCCTCGAAGGCGGGGCCGAAGGCGATCGGGATCGGCACCTTCACCATCCTCACCTTGATCCCCCGGGCCTCCATCCCGGCGCGCGCCATCTCCTCCCCGGCGGGGCGGGACAGCAGCAGCCCCGGGATCTCGGGGACCGGCTGGTCGGAGAGGACCGTGAGCCCCGCCTTCATCGCCCCCGCCGCGACGGCCAGCGCCACTTCGTCGAGCGGTCCCAGGGCGCAGACGAAGGCCTTCACCCGGGTCGCGAGGTATGCGAGCATCGCCCCCGCCTGCCCGCGTCCGATGCCCCCGAAGGTCAGCCCCGCGCGGACGGCGAAATTGACGGCGTGGATCACCGCGGGGAGGGGCCCCAGCGGGAAGGTCTTGAACTCCTCGCCGAGCTTGACCCCCTCCGCGTCCAGCTGGGCGACCACGTCCCCCGCGAGGAAGACGAGGAGCCCGATCTCCTGGAATCCCCGGACCATCGCCGCCGCCGCCGCGGGGTCCGAGGCCTTGCCGATCACCACGGCGACGCCGGGGACGGAGCCGTCCACCATGAAGATCCCGAGCTTGCGCAGGATCGAGTCGGGGACGAAGCCGACGGCGGGGGGCGGGTACGGGTTCCCCTTCTCGTGGGAGAGCGCCCCCAGAACGTCCGCGGCGAGGAGGGTGGCGGCGCCGGCGTCCAGCGCGTTCTCCGCCGTCGCGCCGTCGCGCACCAGCGACTCCGCCAGGTCGAGCGCCTTCCCCGCGCCGGCGAGGGTCGTCACGGAGATGTCCGTCAGGCCGAAGGCCACCGGCAGCTCGTAGGCGGTCTCGGGGTAGGCCAGCGGCGCTCCGTTCCCGCGGCGCGCAACGGCGTCCGCGAGGGTCGTCCGGGCCAGGCCGAGGACGGTCCTGGCGCCCTGGATACAGGAGGAGAAGAGGGGTTCGTGCATGCGGTGGGCTCCTTCGGCGGCCGCTGTCGGGTGAGCGGCGATGAACGATTGTAATGCACGCCTCTCGCCGCAGCCAAGAGGTATTCCTGAAAAAAACCGTTCGCGCCGAAGGACGCGCGGACCGGACGCCGAGCGCCTTCGTACGGCCCGGATCTCCGTCCCAAGGTTTGTAGATCTACGGCAATAAATGTCGTTTTGTTGACATTGTTGTCGTGCCGTGTCGGGCGACCGTTTTCGAATCCCCCGGATTTCCGCGGGGTCGGGAGATGGCACGGCGGTTGCTGCACCTCCCCCGAGGGTCGGCACCCATCACACGATGCGAGGAGGATCATTCAATGAACACCGGCGACACGGCCTGGCTCCTGGTTTCCGCGGCACTGGTCCTGTTCATGACCCCCGGTCTTGCCCTGTTTTACGGCGGCATGGTCCGGAGGAAGAACGTCCTGGGGACCATCGTTCAGTCGTTCATCCTCATCGGCCTGATCAGCGTGGAGTGGGCGCTGGTCGGGTACAGCATGGCCTTCGGCCCCGACCACGGCGGCATCATCGGGGACCTGTCGTGGTTCGGCCTCTCCGGCGTCGGCCTCGCGCCGTTCAAGGAGTACGCGGCCACGGTCCCCCACCAGGCGTTCATGATCTACCAGATGATGTTCGCCGTGATCACCCCGGCGCTGATCACCGGGGCGTTCGCGGAGCGGTTCAAGTTCTCCGCCTTCCTCGTCTTCTCCCTCCTGTGGGCCCTGCTCGTGTACAACCCCGTGGCCCACTGGGTGTGGGGGATCGGAGGGTGGATCCGGAACCTCGGGGCGCTGGACTTCGCCGGGGGGACGGTGGTCCACATCACCTCGGGCGTCTCGGCCCTGGCGGCGGCCCTCGTCGTCGGGAGGCGCAGGGGGTTCGGGATCGAAAACATGGCGCCCCACAACCTGCCGATGACCGTCATCGGGGCCGCCATCCTGTGGTTCGGCTGGTTCGGCTTCAACGCGGGGAGCGCCCTCGCGGCGGGCGAGCTTTCCACCAGCGCCTTCGTCGCCACCCACCTGGCGGCCGCGGCGGCGACCCTCTCGTGGGTCTTCGCGGAGTGGGTCCACCGCAGGAAGCCGACAGTCCTGGGCGCCGCGTCGGGCTGCGTCGCGGGGCTGGTGGCGATCACCCCGGCCTCCGGCTTCGTCCAGCCCATGGCGGCCATCGTGATCGGCGTCGCGGCGGGGGCGGTCTGCTACAGCGCGGTGATGCTCAAGGGGAAGCTCGGGTACGACGACTCCCTCGACGTCGTCGGGGTGCACTGCGTCGGCGGGACCCTGGGGGCGCTGGCCACCGGCCTGTTCGCCACCACGGCCGTGAACGCGGGCGGCGCGAACGGCCTGTTCTACGGGAACCCGAAGCTCCTCGCGGTCCAGGCCCTCGCGGTGGCGGTTTCCCTGGTCTACTCCTTCGCCGTAAGCTACGGGCTCCTGAAACTCCTGGACAAGACGATGGGACTGCGGGTGGGGGACGAGAACGAGTCGCTGGGCCTCGACCTCACGCAGCACGGCGAGGCGGGGTACAACTTGTAGGGGCCGCCGCAGCGGCCCCGCGGTTCCTCCGCGCGGGTGATGGGGGCCGACCGCACCTACCGGGGGAAGGGGCGCCGGGAAACCGGCGCCCCTTTTTTGCCCTCTTAGGTACAATCCCCGGAAGCGTCGCGGAGCCTCATCATGCGAAAAAGATTCCTGTTTCTCCTCGCCCACCCCGACGACGAGACGTTCGGCCCCGGCGCCACGATCGCGAAGTACGCACGCGGGGGGGCGGAGGTGCACCTCGCCACGGCGACGCGCGGCGAGGCCGGCATGGTGGGCGACCCGCCGCTGACCGACCGCGAGCACCTGGGGGAGGTGCGGTCGGCGGAGCTGCTGGCGGCGGCGGGGATCCTGGGGATCGCGAAGGTCCATTTCCTCGGCTTTCACGACGGGCACCTTTCTGCCGTCCCGCGGGAGCTCCTGGTGGAGCGGGCCGTGGAGACGGTCCGGGAGGTGCGCCCCCACGTGATGGTCGGGTTCGGGCCGGAGGGGGTGTCGCGGCACGCGGACCACAAGGTGATGTGCGAGGTGGCGCTGTCGGCCTTCGACCGCGCGGCGGACCCGTCGTGGTACCCGGGGCAGCTGCGGGACGGGATCGGGCCCTGGGCGCCGCTGAAGCTGTACCAGTTCGAGATCGCGCGGGAGATCTTCCAGGGATGGGACGTGCCCCTGGCCGGGGTCCCCAGGGAGAAGCTCTCCGCCTTCGTCGACACCTCGGAGCACGTGGAGACGAAGATCTCCGCCTTTTCCTGCCACAAGACCCAGATGAAGGACGTGCGCCGGATCCTCGAGCGCCCCGGCTACCGGGAGTTCGGCCGGCTGGAAACGTACGTCCTTGCCAGGACGCGCCTCCCGGGGCTACGCTTCCCCGAGGAAGACCTCCTCGCGGGGGTCCCGGACGACTGAAACGCGGCACGAAGAGGGGGAGGCGGCGGTGGACGTCGGAATATTCGGCAACGCGGGCGCCGGCAAGAGCGCCCTGTTCCGCGCCCTGGCGGGCGGGGAGCAGGCGGCCCAGGGGAAGCACGCGGGGGTGTGCGCCATCAAGGTCCCCGACGACCGGGTGGACCGGGTGGCGGAGATCTACCGCCCGAAGAAGACCACCCATGTGTCCATCTCCTTCCACGACATCGACGCCGGGGAGCCGGACCTCCTCTCCACCCAGGCGCTTGCCGCCTTGCGGAGCGTGGAGGTCCTCGCGCTGGTGCTGCGGGGGTTCGCGGACGACTACCACCCGGCGCCCCCGGGCGGGCTGAACCCGGTGGCGGAGTTCCGGGAGATCTCCTCCGCCATGGTCCTCTCCGACTACCTGGTCGCCCAGAAGCGGATCGAGCGGATGACGAAGGAGGCGAAGCGGGACTCCGAGTGGGCCGCCTTGCACAAGGCCATCGACGCGTTCGAGCGGGAGGTCCCCCTGCGGCACGTGGATCTCGCGGGGGAGGAGGAGCGGGCCGTTTCCGGGTTCCGGTTCGTCAGCCGGATGCCGCTGCTCCTGGTCCTGAACGTGGGGGAGGACGGTCTCCGCGGGGAGCCGTTCCCGGAGCTTTCGAAAGCGGCGGCGGAAGCGAAAGCGCCCCTGGTCCGGCTCTGCGCGAAGGTGGAGGAGGAGATCGCACAGCTCTCCCCGGCCGAGCAGGCGGACTTTCTCAAGGAGATGGGAATCGCCCGGGGCGCCCGGGACCAGCTGGTCCGGGGCGCCTTCGACGCCATGGAATACATCTCCTTCCTCACGGTGGGGGAGGACGAGGTCCGGGCCTGGAACGTGCGGAGGGGGACCACCGCCCTCGCCGCGGCGGGAAGGATCCACTCCGACCTGGAAAAGGGGTTCATCCGCGCGGAAGTCATCCCCAGCGAGGAGTTCCTGCGGTGCGGGTCGATGGCGAAGGCCAAGACGGAGGGGAAGCTGAGGCTGGAGGGGAAGGAGTACGTCGTCAAGGACGGGGAGATCGTCCACGTGCGGTTTAATGTTTAAAACAATGTTTGCCAGGCCGCCTCGCGATTTTATTTCGTAAAGTTCCCCCCTGGAACTGCCGATACACCCGATATGTGTCCGAATGCCCACCTCCGGGAGAACCTGTTCGGTACCCCCTCCGAGGAGGTGCGCGTCCTCGTGGTGGATGACGAGGAGTTCATGCGCTCCATCGTCCGGCAGCGTCTCGAGATCGCGGGGTACCACGTCGAGGAGGCGTGCAGCGGGGAGGATGCCCTCGGCAAGCTGGGGAAGGGCCGCTACCAGGTCCTCCTGACCGACATCCGGATGTCGCCGGGCATGGACGGGGTCTCCCTTCTGGGGGAGTGGGCCAAGCGGTCCCCCGACACGGCCGGGATCGTGATGTCCGCCAGCACGGAGCTCGGCACCGCCGTTTCCGCGCTGAAGATCGGCGCCTGCGACTACATCACCAAGCCCTTCAACTTCGACGTCCTGCTGGTCACCATCGAGAACGCCCTGCGGAAAAAGGACCTCGAGCGCAAGCTCCAGGACTACCAGCTGAACCTGGAGATCAAGGTCAAGGAGCAGACCGACGTCATCAACTCGATGTACGTGCGCTCCATCGACGCCCTCATCAAGGCCCTCGAGGCGAAGGACTTCTACACCCGCGGCCACTCCCAGCGGGTGACGATCTACTCCCTGGCCGTCGCCCGGGAGTTGGGTCTGCCCGATGCCGAGGTGGAGAAGCTGCACCGGGCCTCGGTGCTGCACGACCTGGGGAAGATCGGCGTCAGCGAATTGGTGCTGAACAAGCCCGGGAAGCTCACGGACGAGGAGTACGCGGACATCATACGTCACCCCGAGGTGGCCACGAAGATCCTCGAGCCGATCCCCTATTTCCAGCCCCTGTTGCCGGCGATCCTGCACCACCACGAGCGGTACGACGGACACGGATACCCGGCGCGCCTGGCGGGGGACAGGATCCCGCTCCTCTCCCGCATCATGGCGGTGGCGGACACCTTCGACGCCATGACCTCGACCCGCGCCTACCGGAAGGCGCTCCCCATTTCCGAGGCGAACGACGAGATCCGGCGCTGCGCGGGGGCCCAGTTCGACCCCGAAATCGTCCCCCATTTCCTCGCGTGCCAGTCCCGCATCGTGGTGCCCGGCGACGTGAGCCTCCCGGAAGGATTCGAGGAGGAGATGCTGCCGCAGTTTCGGACCCGCAACGCCTGACCGGCCCGCTTCCCCCGATCCCCGTAGCGTCTGCCATGGAGAAGGATAATATAATGCCGGGTATCCCATGCCGGGGGGAACCGATGGCGGAGGCGACGGGGACGGCGTACCTGGACGCGGCGGAGCGGAAGGCCCTGCTCGGAATCGCCCGGCGGGCGCTGGAGGGGTACGTCCGGGAGGGGAAAGTTCCCCGCGAGGCGGCGGGGGGGAAGCTCGCCGCCCCCGGGGCGGCCTTCGTCACCCTCACGAAGCATGGACGGCTGCGGGGGTGCATCGGGTACACGAAGGCCGTGGCCCCCCTGTGCAAGGTCGTGCAGGAGTGCGCCGTCGCGGCGGCCACCGAGGACCCGCGTTTCCCTCCGGTCTCCCAGCCGGAGGTCCCGGAGCTTCGCGTGGAGATCTCCGTGCTCACCCCCCTGTTCCCGATCCGGGCCGAGGAGGTCGAGGTGGGGCGCCACGGCCTGATGGTCACCCAGGGGAGGATGCGGGGCCTCCTGCTGCCGCAGGTGCCGGTGGACCAGGGGTGGGACCGGGAGACGTTCCTCGACCAGACGTGCGCGAAGGCGGGCCTCCCGGCGTCGGCGTGGAGGCACGGGGCGACCCTGCAGGGGTTCACCGCCGAGGTGTTCGGGGAAGAGTAGCGGGGGAGGTCAGCGCGGCCGGCGGGCCGTGAGGCGGTCGCGGAGCTTGGCCTTGAGGACCTTCCCCTGGCTGTTGCGGGGGAGCGCGGAGAGGAACTCGACGGCCTGCGGCACCTTGAAGGGCGCCATGTTGCGCCGGCAGTGGGCGAGGATCGACTCGCGGTCCTCCGCCTCATTCTCCCGCAGAACGACGATCGCGACGGGGACTTCTCCCATCGCGTAGTCGGGGCGGCCCACGACGGAGGCCTCCTTCACGGCGGGGTGCGCGCACAGGATGGTCTCGATCTCCCTCGGGTTGACCAGGATCCCCCCCACCATGAGGGTGTCCCGCTTCCGGTCGACGATGTAG
>Ga0079037_100001603_pt1 | contig 11923 bp, 8 predicted proteins | sample Mud3Dept4metaG_FD_71479 | JGI IMG/M metagenome (GOLD analysis project Ga0079037, IMG submission 71479) | Freshwater wetland microbial communities from Ohio, USA, analyzing the effect of biotic and abiotic controls - Mud 3 Core 4 Depth 4 metaG | ecosystem: Environmental > Aquatic > Freshwater >... | reverse complement strand
GTGATCTGCCAATCACGATTCTCTCTCTTGAGAATTTCCCGGACTGCCCGGAAACGGTTGAGGACAGGGACACCTTCGAGGGCAATGCAATAAAAAAAGCTGTCGAGGTCTGCCGATGTACGGGTAAGCCGGCACTTGCCGACGACTCTGGTCTGGAAGTGGACGCCCTCGGCGGCGCGCCTGGCGTGTACTCTGCCCGGTATGCAGGGGCAACCGGCAACACGAGCGATGTGTTAAACTATCAGAAACTTCTTTCTGAGCTCAGGAATGTGATCACTGAGAAACGCGGGGCGCAGTTCGTGTGTTGCATGGCCCTCGCATTTCCTGATGGAACAGTCAAGACCTTCCTTGGCTACGCAAAAGGTCGTATTGGCATGGAGCCGAAGGGTAAAACAGGTTTCGGCTACGATCCGGTATTCATCCCAGACAGTTATGAAAGGACCTTTGCCGAAATGACCGGAGAAGAGAAGGACAAGCTCAGTCACAGGGGTAAAGCGATTGAAAAACTTGCCGATTTCCTGCATATGCAACCCCATTTATAAACAAAACTAATATTGAAATTATAATTTTTAACTTGAAAAAGAACTCGATTTCAACCATTATATGCCGGTTAAAAGTCCTGAAGTTTTTTTTCGTCTGCATTCTTCTTTCATGAAGCAGTACATGCATTCTTTCATCTCTTCACGGAGGTTTCAAATCTATGTCAGTAGCTAAGCGAGTTGTGTTGCTCGGTGCTCCCGGTGCTGGTAAAGGTACGCAGGCGAAAATGCTGATCGAGAAATACAAAATCCCGCAGATCTCCACGGGCGACATTCTTCGCAAGGCCGTGGCTGATGGCACGCCGCTCGGCAAAGAAGCCAAGGTGATCATGGACTCGGGCGGGCTCGTGTCCGACAAGATCGTGCTCGGCCTCGTTGAAGAGCGCATCAAGCAGCCCGACTGCAAGGCTGGTTTCATCCTCGACGGATTCCCGCGCAACACGGCCCAGGCCGAGGCCCTTGACAAGATCCTCACCGGCATGGGTATGCCCCTCACCATCGCCCTCAACATCGATGTGGACATGAATGACCTCTTGAAGCGCCTCACCGGCCGCAGGACCTGCAAGTCCTGCCAGCAGATGTACAATATCCATTTCTCGGCCCCGAAAAAAGAAGGAATATGCGACAAGTGCGGCGGCCAGCTCTTCCAGCGCGACGACGACAAGGAAGAGACCATCAAAAAGCGGCTCGACGTGTATACCCAGCAGACCGCGCCGCTCATCGATTACTATTCCAAGAAAAATATCATGAAAACCGTCATGGGCGTGGGCAGCATCAACGACATCTTTAACAAGGTGACGGCCGTCCTGGGTTAAGGGATCATCATAGGTCTTATAAGACCTATAGGACTTATAGTACCTGGTTTAGAATTTAAATTCTTGCAAGGAGGAAAGTACTATGGCACTGGTAAAGCCACACGGCAAAAAGAAGAAGCTCATGCCGCTTCTTCTGGAAGGGGCGGCCCTTCAGAAAGAACTGAAGAAGGCCAAGACCCTGAAGCAGCTCAAGATCTCTTCGCGCGAGACCGCAGACCTCGTGATGATGGGCATCGGCGCATTCACCCCGCTTACGGGCTTCATGACCAAGAAGGACTGGAAGGGCGTCTGCGACAAGTACAAGATGGCGGACGGCACGTTCTGGCCGGTCCCGGTGACGCTCTCGGCAACCCCGGAGTTCGCCAATGGACTCAAGAAGAACGAAGAGATCACCCTGGTGGACGAAGAGTCCGGCACGATCATGGCTACCATGAAGGTGGCCGAGAAGTACGCCATGTCCAAGTCTGACAAGGAACATGAGTGCAAGCAGATCTTCCGCACCAACGATGTTGCCGGTCACCCGGGCGTCCAGAAGGTCATGGGTCAGCCTGACGTGAACCTGGCCGGTCCCGTGAAGGTCCTCTCCGAGGCCCATTTCCCCGAGACCTTCAAGGGCATCTACATGACCCCGAAGCAGACCCGCAAGATGTTCGAGGATAAGGGCTGGAGCACGATCGCGGCGTTCCAGACCCGGAATCCCATGCACCGCTCGCACGAGTACCTCGCCAAGATCGCCATCGAGACCATGGACGGCGTTCTGATCCACCAGATCCTGGGCAAGCTCAAAGAGGGCGATATCCCCGCCGATGTCCGCGCCGACGCCATCAACACCCTCATGGAAAAGTACTTTGTGAAGGACTCCTCCATCCAGTGCGGCTACCCCATGGAGATGCGCTATGCCGGTCCGCGTGAGGCGCTTCTGCACGCGCTGTTCCGCCAGAACTTCGGCTGCAGCCACCTGATCGTCGGCCGCGACCACGCCGGCGTGGGCGACTACTACGGCCCCTTCGATGCGCAGAAGATCTTCGACGACATCCCGAAGGGCGCGCTCGAGACCCAGCCGCTCAAGATCGACCATACCTTCTACTGCTTCAAGTGCGACGGCATGGCCTCCATGAGGACCTGCCCCCACTCCAAGGAAGACCGGCTCATGCTCTCCGGCACCAAGCTCCGGAAGATGCTCTCCGAAGGCGAGAACGTGCCCGATCATTTCAGCCGTCCCGAAGTGCTCGAGATCCTCAAGAAATACTACGCGGGCCTCACCGAGAAGGTGGAGATCAAGCTGCACAGCCATGCTGAAGGAACCCATACGCACAAGTAACCACGGATTAACGACTGCACATGCAGTTAACTACATTTCATAGATAGGAGGAAGTAATAACATGCCGAGTTATGTAATTACAGAGAAGTGTGACGGCTGCAAGGCGCAAGATAAGACTGCTTGCCAGTATATCTGCCCGAACGACCTCATGACCCTGAACAGGGACCTCATGAAGGCCTTCAACCAGGAACCGGAGCAGTGCTGGGAGTGCTACAACTGCGTCAAGATCTGCCCGCAGCAGGCGATCGAGATCAGGGCCTACCAGGATTTTGCCCCCCTGGGCGCGAACGTGATCCCGATGAGGGGCACGGACTCCATCATGTGGACCATCAAGTTCCGGAACGGGATCCTCAAGAGGTTCAAGTTCCCGATTAGGACCACGGTCGAAGGTTCGGTCGATCCCTTCAAGGGCAAGCCTGAAGTAGATATGGCAAAACTCAAACAGCCGGGCTTCTTCACCACGACGAAAGCCATGCCTGTAATCAAGAAATAAGGAGGAAATGATAAATGGAAAAGGAAACCTGTAATTTTTCGTTCTGCTCGAAGCCAACGATCGAAGAGATTGAGACCGATCTCCTCCTCATCGGCGGCGGCATGGCCTGTTGCGGCGCGGCGTTCGAAGGCGCCCGCTGGGCAAATCCCAAAAAGATGAAAATCACCATGGTGGACAAGGCTGCGACCGATAGGTCCGGCGCCGTTGCCATGGGTCTGTCGGCCATCAACACCTATATGGGTGATAATGATCCGGTGGACTATGTAAAGATGGTAAGAAACGACCTCATGGGCATCATCCGCGAAGACCTGGTCTATGACCTCGGCCGTCACGTCGATGATTCCGTACAGCTGTTCGAGGAATGGGGCCTGCCGATCTGGAAGATGGGCGATGACGGTTTCTCCCTCGACGGGTTCCAGGCAAAGGAAGCGGGAAAGACCATGCTGAAGGACGGCGGCAAGCCGGTCCGTTCAGGCAAGTGGCAGATCATGATCAACGGTGAGTCCTACAAGGTCATCGTGGCGGAAGCCGCGAAGAAGGCCCTGGAGACCAACCGCGCCGCTACCGGAGAAAAGACGAACCACTACGAGCGCGTGTTCATCGTGAAGCTCTATAATGATGCCAAGGAGCCGAATCGCGTTGCAGCAGCGGCCGGCTTCAGCGTTCGCGAGAACAAGATCTACATCTTCAGGGCAAAGGCAATGGTACTGGCAGCCGGCGGCGCGGTGAACGTGTTCCGTCCCCGGTCGACCCAGGAAGGTCAGGGCCGCGCATGGTATCCGGTATGGAACTCCGGCTCCGGCTACGCTCTCGGCCTGCAGGCCGGCGCAGAGCTGACCATGATGGAGAACCGCTTCGTGCCCGCCCGCTTCAAGGACGGCTACGGACCGGTGGGCGCCTGGTTCCTGTTCTTCAAGGCCAAGGCGACCAACAGCCTGGGTGAGGACTATTGCATCAACCCCGAAGCCCTGGCAGAAGCCAAGGCCAAGTATGGCAAATATGTCGATAACCTCGGCACGGCCATCCGCAACCACCTCATGATGCGTGACATGAAGTTGGGCAAAGGCCCGATCCTCATGAGAACTGATGAGGCCATGGCGGCCATCAACAAGACCTTCAAAGAGAAGCTCGGCGATAAAGAGGGCGCCAAGAAGGTGAAGCACCTCGAGGCAGAGGCATGGGAAGACTTCCTCGATATGGCCATCGGCCAGGCCGGCCTCTGGGCCGCGCAGAACATCGAGCCGGACAAGACCCCGTCCGAGATCATGCCGACCGAACCGTATCTCCTTGGTTCGCACGCGGGCTGTGCGGGCTTCTGGTGCTGCGGTCCCGACGACCTCGGCGCGCCGGAAGAGTGGAACAAGAAATGGCCGGCGGGCAACTACAACCGCTCGTCGACGGTGAAAGGCCTCTTTATGTGCGGCGACATCTGCGGCGCATCGGGCCACAAGTTCTCCTCGGGTTCGCATGCCGAGGGTCGCATCGCGGCAAAGAGCGCGATCGCGTTCATCCTCGACAACCCGAACTACAAGCCGACGATCAACGAGACGGCCGACCATCTGGCGGCAGAGCTCTATCTGCCCTTCGAGGTCTATGAGAAGTACAAGACCTTAACCACGGACCCATTAATCAACCCGAATTACATCAGGCCGAAGATGCTCCAGACCCGTCTGCAGAAGATCTCGGACGAGTACTTTGGCGGCATCTCGACCTGGTACATGACCTCCAAGACCATGCTTGACGCAGGCCTCCAGAAGCTCCAGGTGCTGAAGGAAGACACGTCCAAGATGGCAGCAAGCAACCTGCACGAACTGATGCGCTGCTGGGAGAACTATCACCGCATCCTGTCGGTGGAAGCCCATGCACGCCACATCCTGTTCCGTGAGGAGTCGAGGTATCCCGGATACTACTATCGCGGCGACTTTGACAAGATCGACGATACCAACTGGAAGTGCTTCGTCAACTCGAAGTACGACATCGCGACCGACAAGTGGGAAGTCAAGAAGGTTCCCTATGTACAGCTCGTCGAGGATGCAGCTCCTGTGAAGCATTAAGAACATTCTCAACTCCGGGGAGGGATTCCCTCCCCGGAGATTTATTGCAAAGTTCAAATTGCAAAGTTCAAAATGCAAAGTGAACAACGGGGAAAAACCGGTTCTGCATTTTGCATTTTGCAATTTTCATTTTGCATTTTGCATTAAGTTGTTAGGCCTTGCAAGGAGGAATAAGATATCATGGCGGAAAACAAGTTATTGGTTGTCGGCGGAGGCTTCAGCGGCCTTACGGCGGCCGTGGAAGCCGCGGAAGCGGGATCCGATGTCATCATCGTGGAAAAGAACCCCTATCTCGGCGGCCGGGTGACGCAGCTGAACAAGTACTTCTGGAAGATGTGCCCGCCGAATTGCGGTCTTGAGATCCAGTACAAGCGCATCAAGAACAACGGTCAGGTCAAGATCTATACGATGGCTGAGGTGGAGAAGATCTCCGGGTCGGAAGGGAACTTCGACGTTACCATCAAGATCAAGCCCCGGTTCGTGAATGAAAAGTGCACGGGCTGCAACAAGTGCGCAGAGGCCTGCCCGGTAGAGCGGAAGAATGACTTCGACTTCGGTATGAGCACCACCAAGTCCGCCTATCTTCCCCATAACCAGGCGTTCCCCCTTCAGTACGTGATCGATGAAAAGACCTGTAAAGGTCCCTCCTGCGCCAAGTGCGTGGCGGCCTGCGCCTACGACGCCATCAAGCTCGACATGAAGGCGGAGACCGTGACCGTGAAGGTCGGCGCCGTGGTCATGGCTACAGGCTGGAACCCCTACGATGCCACGAAGATGGACAACCTTGGATTCGGCACGGTCCAGAACGTGATCACGAACATGATGATGGAGCGCATCGCCGCTCCGAACGGTCCGACGCTGGGCAAGATCGTGCGGCCCTCCGACGGCAAGGAAGTAAAGAACATCGCCTTTGTGCAGTGCGCCGGTTCGCGTGACGAGAACCATCTGGCCCACTGCTCCTATATCTGCTGCCTGGCATCCCTCAAGCAGGCATCCTATGTCAGAGATCTGTATCCCGATGCCAAGGTGAAGATCTTCTACATTGATATCAGAACCCCCGGACTGTATGAGAACCGGTTCTACACCAAGATCAAGGAAGACCAGAACGTATCGTTCCTCAAAGGCAAGGTCGCCAAGATCGAGCAGGCACAGAATGGTGATGTAAAGGTCACTGCCGAGGACATCCACGGCGGCGGCAAGATCACCGAGACCTTCGACATGGTGGTGCTGGCCACGGGCATGGAGCCCACGGCACGGTCCCTTAAGGGCGCAGGTATTGCGGTGACCGATGACGGCTTTGTGGACCAGACAACGCTTCCGAAGGGTATCTATGCGACCGGGACGCTCAAGACCCCCGTTGATGTGGCGCGGTCCGCGCAGGATGCCACCGGCGTGGTGATGAAGAGCATCCAGAGCTTGAGGAGGAAATAAGGATGGAGAAGAAATACTGCGTATATATCTGCAAAGGATGCGGCATCAAGGACGCGATGGATGTTGAGAAGGTCGCCGGCGCCGCCAAGAAGGTCCAGAACTATAAGTTCCATGACGTCCTGTGCAGTCCTGAAGGTATACAGCTGATCAAGGATGATATGGCGAAGGACGGCATCAATACGATCATCATCGCCGCCTGTTCTCCCCGCGCAAAGGCCGCTGAGTTCACGTTCCCCGGTGCGCTGATCGAGCGGGTCAACATCCGCGAGTTTGTTGCCTGGACCATGGAGCCGAACACGGACGAAACGAACGATGCCGCCTACGACTACATCAGCATGGGCATCGTGAAGGCGCAGAAGTCCGAACTGCCGGAGCCGAACATCCTTCCGGACCTGAACAATACGATCCTGGTGATCGGCGGCGGTATTGCCGGCATGACCGCAGCGCTCTCTGCTGCAGGTGCGGGACAGAAGGTCGTTCTCGTCGAAAAGGATGCCCAGCTCGGCGGCATGGTGAACAGGCTCTACAAGAAGATCCCCACGGGGTCCTATATCAACAAACCGCTCATCGTCGACACGGACATCAACAAGACCGTAAGCGAAGTTGAGAGCAACGCGAACATCAAGGTCTACAAGTCCACGACCGTGTCCAAGACCGATGGCCAGCCGGGCCTCTATGATGTGACGCTCTCGAACGGCGAGACCATGAAGATCGGGGCCATTGTCATGGCCTCGGGCTGGACGCCTTATGATGCGAACAAGCTTGGCTACCTTGGCTACGGCGCCATGAAAAACGTGGTCACCAATTTTGAACTCGAGGAGATCGCAAAGAAGAACAACGGCAAGCTCCTCCGCCCGTCCGACGGAAAACCTGCCCTCAAAGTCGCTTTTATCCAGTGCGCAGGACAGCGCGATCCGAACCATCTCCCGTATTGTTCGTCCATGTGCTGCGCCACGTCGCTCAAACAGGCGCAGTATGTGCGGCAGAACGAGGATGCCCTTGCCATGATCTTCTACAAGGACATCCGGACCCCGGGAAGGACCGAACTGTACTACAAAGAAGCCCAGAACAATCCGGGCGTGATGCTCACAAAGGCGGACGTGACCGGCGTGTCCGATGCCGGGAACGGCAACATGTTCGTTGAGATGGAGAACACCCTTTTCGGCACCAAGACCGGCGAGAAGGTGAAGGTCGAGGCAGACCTTGTGGTCCTGGCCGCGGGCATGGTGCCGACCTCGCGCGGTCCCCAGGAATACGCCGATGGTCTGACTGCCGCGGCAACAGGCGGAGACGAAGCGAAAAAGAACTACCTCGAGCAGACACCCAAGCCTGATTACATCCTGAACCTCGGCTATCGCCAGGGTCCGGAAATTCCGACCCTTGAAGGGGCTTCGGGCTTTGCCGATTCGAACTTCATCTGCTTCCAGTACGAGACGCGCAGGACCGGCATCTACGCAGCAGGAGGCGTACACCAGCCCATGAACATGGCAGAGGCGCAGGAGGACGGGGCCGGAGCGGCATTCAAGGCCATACAGGTCCTTGACCATGTGGCACGCGGCGTTGCGGTCCATCCCCGAGCCTGGGACACGACCTATCCTGATCCGATGCTCATTAAGTGCACGGCCTGCAAGCGCTGCACGGAAGAGTGCCCCTTCGGAGCTATTGACGAGGACGAGAAGGGCATCCCCAAGTACAACCTCAACCGTTGCCGCCGCTGCGGCACCTGCATGGGCGCCTGCCCCGAGCGCATCGTGTCCTTCAAGGATTACAGCGTCGATATCGTGGGTTCCATGCTCAAGGCTGTAGAATACTCCGATGATGAGGACAAGCCGACGATCATCTGCCTGGTCTGCGAGAACGACTCCTACCCGGCGCTCGACACAGCGGCTATTGCCGGAAAGAAGATCGATCCGGCATTCCGGTTCATTTCCATGCGATGCCTGGGCGGCATGAACCTGGTGTGGGTTGCCGACGCGCTGTCCAAGGGCGCCGACGGCATGCTGCTTCTCGGTTGCAAGTACGGCGAGAACTATCAGTGCCATTTCGTCAAGGGCAGCGAGCTCGCGAACACCCGCTTCAGCAAGGTCAGCGAGACCCTGAACCGGCTGCAGCTCGAGTCCGAGCGCGTCCAGCTCATGCAGGTGGCCATCAACGAGTATGATAAACTGCCGGACATGCTCAATGAGTTTGCTACCAGGATAAGAGAGATCGGACCGAATCCGTTTAGGACCATGTAGTTTAAGTGCGGAGTGTGGAGTGCGGAGTAAAAGATAAAACTCCTAAAAAGCAAGCGGAGGATTGAATATATGTCAGAAGCAACGGTCATTAAACCCGACTTACAATTCGTGAACGAGATCATCAAGGGCGGCGGCGAGTCTCTCAAAAAGTGCTACCAGTGCGCCACCTGCTCCGTGGTCTGCAACGTGACGCCTGAAGACAACCCGTTTCCGCGCAAGGAAATGGTGCTCGCCCAGTGGGGCCAGAAGGACAAGCTCATCACGAGCGCCGATGTCTGGCTTTGCCACCAGTGCAGCGACTGCACGGCCTATTGCCCCCGCGGCGCCAAGCCCGGCGAGGTCCTGAACGCCATCAGAAAGCAGAGCATCAAGCATGTCGCCATGGTGCCCTTGTTCGCAAAGATCGCCCAGGACCCCAAGCTCATCTGGCTCCTGTTCGCCATCCCGATGGCGCTGTTCTACGCGATCCTGGTCGTGCTCGGGAACGCCGGCTTTACGGCACCCCGGGCCGAAGGCAACATCATGGCCTACCACAAGTTCGTTCCGGTTCCGGTCATCGACACCGTCTTCATCCTGACCGCACTGTTTGCCGGGATTTCGGCCTTTGTGGGGATCAAGCGGCTGTGGAGCGGCATGAAGGCGCAGGCAGGAGAGATGAAGTCCAGCGGCAACCTTGTTGGCGATATCATCTCCTCCGTCACCACGATCCTTGCCCATTCGAAGTTCGCAGACTGCAACGTGAACAGAATGCGGCAATGGGGACACATGATTCTCTTCTACAGTTTTGCCGGGCTCGCTGTCGTGACCACCTGGGCAATTATTTATCTTTACGGTTACGAACTGCTCGGCATTCAGGCTTTCGGCCCCTTCCACTTCGGCGAAGCGCCCTATCCGATCAGCGATCCGATGAAAATGCTGGCGCTGGTCAGTTCCCTCGGGTTTGCCGCAGGCTTCACCATCATCCTGCTCAACCGGGTTTCCAAGGCAGGCAAGGCGGGCATGGGCTCCTATTTCGACTGGATCTTCCTCATGATCGTGCTTGGTGTCGGCGCGACGGGCATGCTCTCCTGGGGTCTCCGGCTGGCTGAAATGGAAGTCGGCTACCTGGTATACTACTTCCACCTGGTATTCGTCTGGTCGCTGTTTGCCTATGCTCCGTACTCAAAGTTTGCACACCTGTTCTATCGCACCACGGCCATGGTGTTCGTGAAGCATTCCGGCCGTGATAAGAAGTAAATCGCAGCGTTTATTGTGGAGTTGACCCATGAAGGTTAAAGAACTGCTCAGCATAAAAGGTCTGGAATGTTTCAGCATCACGGGCGACCTGTCGTTGTTCGATGCGGCGAAACAAATGGCCGAGTGCAATATCGGCGCGCTTCTGGTAATGGACCGCGGAACGCTGGCGGGCATTGTTACCGAGCGTGATATTGTCAAGAACGCGGCAAATGCGCAGGTTCAGTGCAAGGACGTGAAGATCAAGGACGTCATGAGCACGAACCTGCTCGTGGTCAAGCCCGGCGATGACCTGGACTACGTGATGGCGATCATGATCCAGAACAATATCCGGCATACTCCGGTCATTGAAGAGAGCGGCCTGGTGGGGCTCCTGTCCATGCGCGACGTTGTCCGGGTCCTGGTCAAAAATCTGAAAGCGGAAAACCATTATCTAAAAGACATGATCGGCGGCAAGTTCGAGGTGTAAGCGCTGATCTTAAAAACTCACGAGGGAGGGATGCCGGAAGAAGTACGATGCAAGGGGGAGCAGGTAGCAACAAATCGCTTATTGCCGAAGCAATAAAGTGGCAGGAAATTATCCAGGTCTTATGTGCGAAAGAAATTTTTAGAGAGAACTTAATTTAAAGGAGGAGCTATAATGAGTAACACGATTTTATTTGCACTGGTCTGCGGCGTAGCCGGAGTCATCTACGGCATCATAACCGCGATCTGGGTGAACAAGCAGGATGCAGGCAATCAAAAAATGATCGATATTTCCAATGCAGTGAAGGAAGGCGCTAATGCTTTCCTGGCGCGCGAGTACAAGACAGTCGCAATGGTCGCAGCAGTTCTGGTGCTTGTCCTGGCCTTCGTTCCCAAACTCGGGATGTGGGCAGCAGCAGGATTCATCATCGGTACGGTAGGTTCCGCCCTCGCCGGCTTCATCGGCATGTGGGTATCGCTCCGTGCTAACGTGCGCACCGCAGCAGCAGCGAGCAAAGGCCTCCAGGCCGCGCTCAGCCTCGCCTTCAAGGGCGGCTCCGTGACCGGCATCATGGTCGTGGGCCTTGGCATCATCGGTTTAGCCGGTTTTTACTTTATCGCGAAATCCATGGCTCCTGCCGAGGAAGTCTCCACTGCTCTTATCGGACTCGGCTTCGGCTGCTCGCTCATGAGCGTGTTCGCCCGTATCGCGGGCGGCATCTACACCAAGGCTGCTGACGTGGGCGCCGACCTCGTGGGCAAGGTTGAGAAGAATATCCCTGAAGACGACCCACGCAACCCGGCCGTTATCGCCGACAACGTGGGAGACAACGTTGGTGACTGCGCTGGTATGGCCGCCGACCTCTACGAGACCTACACGGTAACCCTTGTGGCCGCCATGCTCCTCGCCAAGACCGTGTTCGGCGCGGACAGCCCCTGGATCGAGTTCCCGCTTATGCTCGGCGGTGTTTCGATCATTGCATCCATCATCGGCACCTATGCCGTGAAACTCGGCAAGAACAATTACATCATGGGCGCCTTGTACAAGGGCCTTGCCGTTGCCGGTGTTATCGCGGCAGTAGCGTTCTACTTCGTGTCCAAGAGCTTTATCGCCGGACTCGGTGAAAATGCCGGTGTGTTCACGGCGAACACGGTGTTCTTCATCTCCCTCATCGGTCTTGCCCTCACCGGCCTGATCGTGTGGATCACCGAGTACTTCACCGCGAAAGAGTATCCCCCGGTGCAGCACATCGCACAGGCGAGCCTGACCGGCCACGGCACGAACGTGATCGCCGGACTCGCGGTCAGCATGAAGTCCACCTCAGCGCCGGTGCT
>Ga0079037_100001602_pt1 | contig 11927 bp, 10 predicted proteins | sample Mud3Dept4metaG_FD_71479 | JGI IMG/M metagenome (GOLD analysis project Ga0079037, IMG submission 71479) | Freshwater wetland microbial communities from Ohio, USA, analyzing the effect of biotic and abiotic controls - Mud 3 Core 4 Depth 4 metaG | ecosystem: Environmental > Aquatic > Freshwater >... | reverse complement strand
TTTGATGTAGATGTTGTGGACCAATATACATAGAAACGGCCAGTTACATAGTAGGAGTTAATCGACTTTGTAACATAGGCGCTTGCTGACGTTGTATTTGACTGAAGCGCATACGTCCCGGTTCTCTTCGTGGTTGACTGAACCGTGGGGCTTCCGGTAATGGCAAAGTATAGTCCACCCCCCTGGGCAGACATCACCCCATGCTCAAACCCTGTCAGCCACAGAACAGCCATCTACATTACCACGTATAGTTACCGCTTTTAGCGCCACAGTTGTATGGCGGCCACAGGACCAGAACTTCCCTGTGGTCTGCGTCATTACATACAGCGAATGGATACCTCGTTCCGCTTGGTGAAATAAGCATCCTGCCAATCACCTGGTCGCCATGGTCACAGCGAGCGTTCTTAAAGAAGGCGTTGTTCTCAGCAGTAGTTGGGGCGGCGTGAGTAAATCCAAGTTCTTGCAGGAGTCGAACAAGGGTCAACAGGTCTGCAGTTACAAACGACGTAGCCTGCATCTCTGGCGGGGGCCAGGATGGGGCCGTTGCAGGAGGCCAGTTAGTAGGCATTACCAGTTCCCCGCTATCTTCACGGATTGGTGCGGGCCTACACCTGTCACCCCGCCTCCTGCCGTATAGAAAATCGTCATGAATGGAAGCGTAGACCCGACATCGTAAGTCGTAATCCCGTTTTCGATTCCGTTTGTTATCCCGCTATCCCCAACAAGAACAATTCTGATATGAGCGCCGCTTGATAGCCCGCCATATGTATTGACAAGTTGTTGCACAAGACTAGTCACGGTAAGTGCGTTATATGAATCGACTAGCCAGTTATACCCTGTCCAATGAAGGGCGCCCGTCCCCTCCTCTGTTGATGGATACGTTACTGTATTACCAGATGATGCCCACGTCGGTCTATCTGCTCCTTCTGTCGTTTGCGGCGCATCATTATCATCAACTACGTATGCCCAAAAATCTGATACCTCTTCATTAGATAATCCATAGAGGTTAGCGTAGGCTGCAGTAATCGTAGAGCCAGACGGTATCTCTTCATCTAGAGTAAAACGGATGTCGGATATATCGTAGGTGTTATTCCATTTCCCAAACCAGATTACGTTTCCTGCGCCGCTGTGGAGAAAAGAACCAGAGTCATAATAAAACTGAACATCATCTCCGCTTGCGGCAACATACCCATAGACTCCATGTCCAAGGTCGCCACCCTCGAAGTCGTCAAGTCTGTTCGCCGTAGAATAAAAGTTTATCCCTGCCGACCCAGATTCTATGGATGTCTCGTCCGTCAAATGTGTGAACGGTATCGAATCATCATAAACGACGATGGTTATATTCGGGGAAGTCCCCATCACCTCGATCCGCACTATGGAATTGGTAGCGACTGGCGATGGCCCATTATTAAGAGCGTTCTGAGAGTTATTAACCCACTCCCCAAGCTCCCAAGTCGTTTCGGTTATTGAAATATAGTAGTTATCCAGCGACGAACCCGTATCCCTGGCCCTGACGTTGACTCCGCAGAACTCGCCCGCCCCGCCAAGCGTCGTGATTTTCGCCTGTGAATACTGGTCAGCTCCGAACGTATCGGCGTTCCAGAAAGCGAAGGCATCACCACCGCCACCCTTGGCAACATCCGTATCCCTCGTAATCGTTCCAAGTTGGGCGGTCCAGCTTGCGCTGAGAGAACCAGTCCCTGCGAAATCGTATGTCGCTGGAAGGGCCATTAGAACCTCGCCCCCATCAAGGAGAACGGCGGGAACTTCACCGCCAGGGTTCTCAGGGCTTCCCTGATTGTCATCGTTCCTGTGATGTCGGACGCATCAATCTTCATGCTCTCGACGGCCTGGATGAGGAGCTGCCTTTTCTGGACTGGTATCTGCGAAACCGTGGCATCCAAGCCAATCCCCGACAGAAGCCCCGTCCCTCCCAATCCAGCGTATCGGCTGGCGATGGCGAAGAACCCCCTGATGACCCTGATGATAGCCTTATACGTCAGGCTCGTCGTGACCCAATGGGCGGGGAGATTCGCCGCTTCGAGAATCCCCTGCAGGGTAGTCACATCTGCCGCTGATATGTTGGCGGTCAGAACGGCAGGAAAAGAGAACACATCCGACTGTGCTGAGATGTCGGTGTGCTGCGCCGCACTTGCGACAGCCGCAACGAGAATAACATCGTATTCCCCGTAGCTCTTGGCTTGCCAGTTGATTGTCTCGCATGATGGCAGAGTCGTCGGATTCCCGAACCATCCAAGATATTTCGGGCCGAACTTGTTCCTGTCGGCGGCCTTCGCCTTGGGGACGATGTAGATATTCACGTTACCATGTCCCTATCATCGTGGTGCTGACGTAGGCCCCTACGGGCAAGGCTTCCGATTGGGCTGCGACCTCTATGATCAGAGCATTCCACCTAGGCGGGGAATCAGCGTCCGATGAATACCCGATCCTGGCCTTTAGTGCGTTTACCTGCGCTGCCGTCCACCCACCAGAAGGAACAGTTACCATGGCCCCTTTGTACTGAAGAACCGTGCCCTCAGAGGAGTGATCGCCGCTGAACACAGTCGTGGACTGCGAGTCGGCGTCGAAGATATAGGCCTTCCCATTGTTCGTGCTCCACCCCGAAGAGTTCAGTTGCATCAGAGCCCGCGCCCCGAATATCGTCCCGCCGATGGAAGGGTTATTGAACTGTACTTCTACGTATTTGGCAGCGTCAGTGGCGTTCTGCTGGATGTAATCAGTCCCCTCGGTCCCAGACCAGGGGTTTTCGTTGAGCTTATCGTAGGCGTAGACCGTTGTTCCGTTGATTGGATCCCCGGCACTGTTCTCCAGGTATGTATCGGCGTTGTCGTGTGTTCCATCAGCGTTTGGCCTGATCCCAACAACGACATGTTCGCCTATGGGGTAGTCACCTGAAGTGTTGGATATGATGAGGTCGTCGTAATAAGCTTCCAGGTTATATGTGGCTGAGTACGTAAGCGTAGGCCTGACGTATGTCGAGGTCCCCGTAGCGATGCCCGTCTTTTGAGGCTGGGCGTTCCCGTTGAGTTGCCAATCAAGTGTGCCGTTCGTAACGTCATATTTGATATCGATCCTAACCCATTGGTCCCCAGCATATTCTTCAGTAGAGTATGTAGATCCACCCTCGCTGTCGTGATATATCCGGAATAGGTTCGTTGATGGATAGTAAAAGAGCCCAGGGCTCTGCCCGCCGTTGCTGTAGATATCGAACACGAACGAAGATTCCTGATTCGTTTCTGGCCAATAAAAATAGAAGCTGACCACCTGCATGGTCTGTGACCCTGTTGGTATCCAAGTGTACCCGTTGGTAGCAACACCCGCTGCGGTGGCAAGTTTCAGGGCATACGAGCCTGTCCTCTTGATAGAAGACTGAGTCGTTGCCAGCGACACATATTCGGCTATGCCAAGGCCATATTGCGACAGCGTTGGAAGTCCGTGCTCGTATCCTGTTATATACGTCGGTGTAGCCATGTCTCTCTCCTATATGGGTCTCGGGCTGTCATCGCGGTCAGAGGTTATTCCTGACTGATACGTGTCGTTCAACGCCGTGTCTATGCACGGAGACGTATCCTTGAGATGGAGATCCGGTGTCGTTCCTGCAGACAGGAACAATGGATCTGCGTTGACACATGTCGGCTCAAACACGGACTTAACTGTAGTGTTATCGTAGGTCGTGCCGCCCACCTGGACGACGTTACCAAGAGGTTGGTAGTAGCAGTTGTATTCGTGCGTTGCCGATGTCCCAGACGGGGCCCTGAGACAGAGCTGTGTCGTTCCCCTGTTGGCATTGTTCTTGATGTCCCATCCAGCCAGGCCAGATCCAAGGTACATGTTGGCGTACCCGGCTATCCTGGTATTGTTCCTGAGCATGGTGTTGTTATAGACCTTGTTCCCGGTCCCAGGCTGATCGTCTTCTACGATGTATATACCAGCCCAACCATTGTCGTGCATAGTATTGTTTAAGAGTTCCACGTTGCTGGTGGATCCGGTGAACGTCATCCACCCATGCTCCGTGTTATGCGAGAAGTCATTGTTCTCGAACTTGACGTTGTAACCATGACGGAATAAATACCATTGGGGGTGTCCCTCTCCCTCGAAGTTCCATAACTCAGCCCCGACCCTGCCATTGGTGCAGGTGTTATGGTGGAACCAGGCGTTGGACACACCGGACACGCCAAGGCCATACTCCTCGAATGTACCCTCAACTGGGTTTGTGCCCCTGTGGTTGTCGTCGCAAGTGTTATAGCAAACCTCGATATTCCCATCAGATAGCCCGATATAGACCCCCGTCCCCGATCTACTACAGTCGTTGTGGGCTATATAGACATCATGCGCTGGGGCAGAGAAGTGGTCGTATCCAAGATGATCTATGGCATACCCGGTCCACTCTGTTACTGTGTTATATGTAAATGTATTATGATGGGAAGTGTATGATGCACTGTGCTGGCCTGTATAATACACCCCCCGCATCTCTTGCGGGATCGACCTGATCCCTGTGAATGTGCACCCGGTTACGGTATGGTATGCACACCCATACATCTGGAGGGCTATCCTCGGGGTGTTCGTAACCGTGACGTTGCTGAACGACCAGTTGTCGCTCCACATCCCAAAGAAGACACCGCTCGAGTTCGTCCCGTAGGCATGAATGTCCTGGAATGTTATGTAATGCCTTGGATCGGCCCACCCTGTATAGAACAGGTTGGTCTGATATGTATATTCTATACTTGAATAAGATATATTAGGATCAAGCTCTGAATATATATATAGCGTATAGTCTGTCTCCCAATACCAGTCCATGTCCTGTGATAGTATGGCAATGCCGTTCTGCCATCTACCCGAGGCCCCGTCGAAGATGACATTGAAGATCCTATATCCATACGTGGAGTGGTATACGCCCTGGATGTCATGGACATGCCACACATTGTCTGGGTCAGTGATATTATGAACCCAGTTACTGTTAACCTCAACAGCCCCGCTATACTTTGGCGTAGCCCCGGCACCGTATGCCCCGAAAATTATGGGGGCCCCGATAGATCCAGAGAAGTCTATGGAGACCGTTCCCCTCAATAGGCTGTTCCGCTTGGCCCAGACACCATCACCAGGGCTATAGGCGTGAGCATTGAGCTGGGTCAGCGAGTTCCACGGAGATCCGATAGATCCGTCGCCGCCACCGGCAGCAGATGAATCGATATAGTGATCAGCCATTGTTTACCCCTGGTACTCGAGAGCGCCAATGTCTGGCGTTGAATCATTCCTGTCCCTACCCTGGTTATCGTCGTCGATCCCGGTTACGGGGGTTCCACCAGCCAGGAACGGGGAGCTTGCTGTAGGCTCAAAGTATGCGTAGGTCAGTGCCCTCGGGACGGTTGATCCAGACTTGGCCAGCAAAGGCGCTCCAATGATATCCCCAGTCCCGCCGAATCCTACAGGAGGGGTCCTGTGCCAATTGTTATGGTCAAATGTTACCCCAGACGTAACGGATCTCGCCAGCTGGACATCGGTATCATCCTGCCAAATGACATTATTGCAGAATCTTCCACCAGTGGCGGCCCCGCCGTAGCACATCAAGTTAGCGGATTCAACGATACGGTCAAAAACCTGAGTGAAAGTATTGAAGGCGACGAGAGTTCCATTCCAATTCGTCGTCCCTACATATATGCTCCTGTCCCCGCCCCATGTGATGTTGTTGCGAACAATGTTGTCAGATGACTGCGGGGTGTGACCTTCGTCCCCTAGCCCTATACAATTCTGGGACGTGCAGTACTGCTGCGACTGGTTCCCCGGCGTGTAGTAAGAGAGGTTTCTCTGCGCCGTAGCATACTGAGTGTCGGAGAGGTAGAGGTTAACGGTGTAGTTATTGCAGATAATGTTGTCTTCGATAGTATTATAATAGCTCTCGAACGTCGAGATCCCTTCTCCCCAGTTGCCAAGAGATAGGCAGTTTCTTACTGTTCCGTGTCCGGTGTTTCCAAAGTCACCGTGGCGACACAGAGAAATGCCCCAACCCCAACTACCCGCAACCCCATATTCGTTGCTTACGGCATTATAGTAAGCAGTGCAATTCTCGATGACATTGTAATCAGCGAACCCGCCTATGCCTCCGCCGTAGTTGTGGTGTGCGTAAATGTTGTCGGCCGAAGCGTAATCACCAACCAGGATTACGGCGAGGTTCCCGCCGCGACGGATCTCAAAGTTCCTGACGGTGTGGTATTGGCCATAGATGTGGAACATCCCGCTGCCGCCACCGCCAATCGTGTAGTTGTTCCCGTCGATGATCGGAGACTCACCTGGATAGTTGGTGATAACGACAGGGTTGGCGGCCGTGCCGTGATTAAGGTAGCCCCAGGTGGACTGTTCCTGATACGTGCCTGATCTAATATATACGGCTATAGGGTAGCTCCCTGCCGTGTAGTGTGCTGCGGCATACTGGAGCGTTTGCCATGGACCGTGGGCCCCGTCGTAGTATGGAGCCTTCCCGTCATAGGCATTGTTGCCGTAGGTCTGGCTGACGTAGTACTTCTGGCCACTGAATGACTGGTATTCGTAGGCCCCTATGTCAGGCCGACCTGCGCCAATGGAAATAATCGGCGTCGGCTGGCTGAATCTAGCGCTTATAAAACCAACAGGGATCGTTATGCTGGTTACGCTATCTGGCCACTTTGGCTTAACGCGCACATGGCGCTTGCACGAAAACAGGGCCATCCTATCACCCGCATCTGAATAGGTATTCTACCCTCCCAGGAGTAGCCGCACCGGCCGTTTTCGTGTCACCGATCTTCTTTATCCAGATGGAATCGATTAGATCAGGTTCTCCAAACCGTTCTGTCACCGCTTCCTGCACCGTATGCCACTGCCAGTCGTGGCCGCACAAGAGCTTCTTGGCCTTCGGCATCCATGCCTCGATGTCTTCCTTGACGCTCTTGTAGTCGTGTGCACCGTCGATAAACACCATGTCTACCGACTTGTCCTCGAACAGGCTGGCCGCCTCGAGACTGGTCATCTCCATTGTCCTGAGGTTCTCAAAATGGCCCACGTTGGCCAGGAACTGAGGCAGGATCTCAGTCGTTGTGGCCTCTACGTGCGGCCCGGCCAGCTCTTCACTGCTGCCCTTCCATGTATCTACGGCATACACAGAACCCTTGCACCCGGTCAGGAGGGCGTGGGTGGACCGCCCCTTCCATGACCCTACCTCTACGACGTTGTCCATCTCCTTGGCTGTATCGTGAAGCCAGTTAAGCTCGCTCTTGGTCATCCACCCTTCGATCTGGTTATCGTAGGTCTCCCGATCTTTCTTCCAGCCCTGGAACTTCATCTCCGTGACAAAGTTCTCCCTCTTGTACGCGATCTTCCCGACATGGCCAAGCGGAATGGTGGGGTCAGCCCAGATCTTGTAGCCCAGGGACTTAGCCCTACGGCAGAATGCCAGGTCTTCGCCTTCCTCTACGCCATTAGGAGAGTACCCGAAGCCAAACGGTGTCCCAAGATCGCTCGTGACAGGCCTGGTGAACTGTTCCAGGACGGCCCTCTTGATGAGCAGGAACCCCGTCCCGATCCCATCCACCTCGAACGGCTTCTCAAGCTCGTCGAACTCAGCGTAGCACCTGAACTGGCCGTTCTCGTTGAGCTTGTAGATCGTGGGCGTATAGAACTCGCCCTTGTGGTAATAGACGCCGCCTACAATGTCTAGGTCTCGCTCCACCAGCCTGGTGATGCCGTAGACAGGGAACTGGATGTCTGAGTCGATCCACATCAAATGGGTAGCCTGCGTACCGTTTAGGTACTGTTGACAGACAGAGTTCCTCCCGGCAGAGATGACCGAGCATTCGTTGGACAGGACGTTGTGGTTGATCTGGTGCTCGTATAAATGCCTTCTCGCTGCAAGGAGCGAGTGGAAACATTCCGGCTCCAGCTGTCCCCGTTGGACTGGTAGACCGATGACGATAGACGGCATAAAACCTCCGCTCAGCAACGAGCCGTTATTTAAGAGGGAAGAAGCAAGCCGAAATCGGTTCCGGATGAACCGTAACGCTTATGGAGACCGCCTTCTCCGTGGCTTCCGGCTTCTTCTCTCCCTCTTTCTCGTCGCTGCCCTTTGTATCGGTAGGCGGAATGTCGGGCTTTTCCATGATTAGCTCAATCTCATGAGTCCGGACGTTGACCACTGAATGGTGAACGTGCCGTTGGATGCCGTGTAGTCCTGTCCGAAGTCGAAGCAGCAGACCAGCGGATCCGTGGTAGCCGCCCCAGTGGACTTGTATACGGCCGCGAACCTGGCCGTGATATAGGCACTGGCCCAGCTGACATCTGCCGAATCCCACGATCCGAGGTTGTTGGTCAGGTCGTAGGTAACGGTGTTGGCGGCAGTAACCCCCATAGAAACGCCGCCTGTAGTGTAGCCAGTCGTGCCACCGGCCGTGACCTCGTAGGTCGTGATATCGTTGCGGAAGTCATGGGCCGTTCCGGCAGCGGAGACAGTGGTGTACGTGCTCTGCATGAGCATAACGTACAGGTTGTTGATCTCCAGCGGGACGGTCCCTTCCATGCACTGTGCCTTCCATGTCGTGTACAGAAAACTAGCCATAGTTCCTCCTAGGTTTCGATCCAGACATCCCCATCTTCGCCCTGGTCGTTACTGGGCGGGGAGTCTGATACAGTGAGCTTCCTGAGCCATGACGGCTCGCCTGCTGTGTTGATCTGCAGAACGTCCATGGGCTCACCACCCTCCGGCAAATGTGGATTACCAGAGGTCGTGTCCGAGGAAGACTCCGCGCTGGCTGCCGCCGTGGCGTACCGATCAATGATCGTCTCGACTTGTCTCCGCAGCTCAGGAGATGCCAAAGACGACTGCTTCGGCCTGAACGCAGGATCATCAAACGGATTCATCCTGGTGTCAGTCGGAGTACTTTTTGTTCTTGTGAACATCCTGCCTCACATACATAAAGCAATCGTTTATTTTCAGCGGAGCGTTAAGTTCCTCCGCATTCGTGAACTCGATAGAGAACCACTTGGCCCTACCGCCGACCTCGAACTTCTCGATGATCGGACGCCGGTACTCCCTGTCTGTGGACGACGGGGTGACCCCGGTCAGGGCGTAGGTCCTGAAAACATCCTTGTCCATATCCACGTAGACGTTGGCTGTCAGCGTGTATCCGGTGTTTAGCTCGTACTCTACGTCTATGCGCCTGAGGTTTCCGTGCTTCTCGAGATCCACCCAGCCCTTCCTGTAGGTCGCGGGGATCAAACTGGCCCCGTCAAGGTACCCGGAGTCGCATAGGTAAACGTACCCTGCCCGGCTACCCATCTTCAGGACGTTCTTCTTGGTGGAATCACGGCATACGGAAAGGCAGGACGGCAGGTGCGTGAACGCAAATGTATACCACTTGTTTCTTAGGTAGTTCCACACTACAGTTGCAGCTCCGCCAGTCGTCCTGTCGTTAAATGTAAACCACACCTCATTGTATTCTTTGTTGTGTGCAGCCACATTAAGATCGTTACTCGTGTTGACTGCCGAGTTGACGGTCTTGCGGACAGGGATAGAGAAGTCTGTTCTGTAAGCGTTCTGGCCGTCGTAGACCTCAATCCCACGGTAGCTGCGGAACATCAGATAGTCATTCACCTCTACCAGCGTACCAGGCGAGATGCAACCGACATCGTTGTTGAGCTGGTACACCCCGTAGAGGAGACTGTTCTTCTGGATTACGAAGATGGCATTCGGTTTGAAGACGTAGATCGAGTCCTTATACGGGATAACTCCAGTAATATCATCTCCAGGTATACCGCGTCTGATAGCGATCCACCCTGTAGCGGTATTAAAATGCTCTGGCTCGTTGATCCTGGAGTAGTAGCCGAGACATTCTGTATGATCGAATACCCAGAGCCTATCATCCCAATAACAAGAGAACTTGCCATCGGGGCATACATAGTGGTCCTCCTCGAGCAGGGCTCCGAGAAGGGTGTCGGGGATGCTATCAACAAATGTTTCTGTGACGTTGTCGTTGATAGTAGCAAGGTAGTAGAACTGGGATCCACCGGAGGTAGTACGATAAATGTTTCTACCTGTGGTCTGCGCATCTGGTGATATGGGAATGGACGTAAGTGAAACCTGTTGACTGGTTGGATCGGCTGAACAGACGGTGCAATCAAAGGACCAGGATTCACCGTAATTGTTCGTTGTCGTGTTTGTGAATGTAAGGATGAGACCATAGTTAATATACATAACAGAAGACATCTTGAGTTCCGCAACATAACTGTCACCTCCATCGTAGCTTATTTGGACTGTATCTGTTCCAAGGCCATCGGTGGCTGAAACCCATATGCGTACAGATGCCGATTGGGTATTGGCATAAGTCCCGGTAACCACAAGCGTCCCGTCTTGACCGTATCCGTCGTGTGTAACGGCCCCGATATAGGACTTCGTGGCCCGGCTTTCACACCCGTAGTCACCTCCCCTAAAGTATGTGACGGCATACAGGTGTGTACCAACCAGGGGTTGGGAGCTTGTACTTATATTGTATATAACAATAGAATCAATATATACATCAGGAGGGGTAGAAAGTTCCGTTGTGTTCCTGCGCTGTGAAAGATATACGGCAGCGCTGGCAGAAGACGATCCGTATATACCCTCGATCTCTCTGAGCTGGACCCCGTTCTTGAATGATTTGACCGTAGCGTGAGAAACATCAGTAGCGTCGACGTAGAACTTCCAGGTATCGAACCCGCTGTACCCGACGAGCCCCGCTGCATCATATGGGGTATCGTGACCGTCAAGGATCGTCACCCCACCTACGCTGAACATGACCCTGAGGTGGAAAGACCCGGTAAACACGTTCAGGAAGAAGGCATCGTTCTCGTTTGGCCCAGTCCCCTGGGATCCGATACTCTTAAAGTAGGCTGGGAACTCTACGGTGAACTTGCTTCCTATGGAATCTGTGGGAGTCAGGTGCCTTTGGGCGTAAGTAGTGCCAGATTCAGCCCCGGTTGTCAGCCTTAGATACTTCGTGTCGGCGTCTGGACCAACCTCTGAGTCTGGATCTGATGTGTATAGGGAGGAATCTCCTGTTCCTGAGTCCTCGTCAACCCAGTCATCCAGGTCTGCAAAGTGCTCGTGTACGACCAGCGTCTCCGCAGACGTGTACTGAGGGGCCGCAGAGGGGATGGTTGTAGGCGCATCGATCCCGATTTGGTAGCAGTTTCCGTCGCTATGGATCATCCTGCTGCCCTTCTCGGTGGTGGCCGTCTCATTCAAAAAAAAAGCGGCCTGGAAGTACGTCGAGTTCCTGACCTCCGAGAGCATCCAGAATCAGTATTCGGGCCACCTGCTGCCGATCTGGAAGACCAGCTTCGAGGGCGATATGCTCACGAAGCTGCAGGGCTACTCGCCCGCCAACGCGGGCGGCGTGCCGGCGTTCAACATGCAGTTCCCATACGCGCACGTGCGCCCCAAGGTCGCCTACTATCCTGAGGCCTCCAAGGCACTCCAGCTCGCGCTGCAAGAGGCGTTGACCGGGCAAAAGACCGCCAAGCAGGCGCTGGACGACGCGGCTGCCAAGTGGGTGGACCTGGCCAAGTAAGTAACATCAAAGGAGAGGACGGGGATCATCGCTCGCCGTCCTCTCCAACCAGAATCTCCCGGGCATGCTCCGCAAGCGTACTCTGAGACAGCAGGACGCCCTGGTGGGGTGGGTGCTGGTGCTGCCGGCCCTCATCCTGATCCTGGCTGTCGCGCTGCAGCCGATCATCTCCACGCTGTTCTTCAGCCTGTTTGAGTTGCAGCGCGGCGTGGGCGCGGTGGGCACCTTCACCGGCCTGGGAAACTACGTCAACCTGCTGTCCGATCCGGTCTTCTGGCAGACCATCGGCCGCACGGTGTATTTCACTGTGGTATCCGTTGGCATCGAGCTGGTGCT
>Ga0079037_100001601_pt1 | contig 11931 bp, 13 predicted proteins | sample Mud3Dept4metaG_FD_71479 | JGI IMG/M metagenome (GOLD analysis project Ga0079037, IMG submission 71479) | Freshwater wetland microbial communities from Ohio, USA, analyzing the effect of biotic and abiotic controls - Mud 3 Core 4 Depth 4 metaG | ecosystem: Environmental > Aquatic > Freshwater >... | reverse complement strand
CATCACCGACGAGATCAAGGCGGTGATCCGGGAGGCGGCCGGCGGCGCCGACATCATCATCGTCGAGGTGGGCGGGACGGTGGGCGACATCGAGTCGCTGCCCTTCCTCGAGGCCATCCGCCAGATGAAGTACGACGTGGGCGGCGAGAACGTGGTCTACGTGCACCTCACCCTGGTGCCCTACATCGCGGCCGCGGGCGAGCTCAAGACCAAGCCCACCCAGCACAGCGTCAAGGAGCTGCGGGAGATCGGCATCCAGCCCGACATCCTGCTGTGCCGCTCCGACCGCGAGATCTCGCGGGAAATGAAGGACAAGATCGCCCTGTTCTGCAACGTCGACCCCTCGGCGGTGTTCACCGCGCGGGACGTGTCCTCCATCTACGAGGTTCCGCTGCGGCTGCACCAGGAGGGGCTCGACGACAAGCTGGCCGAGCTCTTCAACATCTGGAGCCGGGCGCCGCGCCTGGAGCGCTGGGAGCAGATCGTCGAGAAGATCCACCACCCCAAGAACGGCGAGGTCAAGGTGGGGCTGGTGGGCAAGTACGTCGAGCTGCACGAGAGCTACAAGAGCCTCAACGAGGCGCTGGTCCACGGCGGGATCGCCAACGACGTGCGGGTGAGGCACGTCTTCATCGACTCCACCAAGCTGGAGGAGGGCGACCTCTCGGAGCTCGACCGCGTCGACGCCATCCTGGTGCCGGGCGGCTTCGGCGTCCGCGGCACCGAGGGCAAGATCCTGGCGGTGCGCCATGCCCGGGAGAGGAAGGTCCCTTTCTTCGGGATCTGCCTGGGCCTGCAGATGGCCGTCATCGAGGTGGCGCGCGACGTGCTCGGCCTGGAGCGGGCCAACTCCCTCGAGTTCGACGAGCAGACCCCCCACCCGGTGGTGACGCTGCTCGAGTCGCAGAGGGGCGTCGCCGAGAAGGGCGGCACCATGCGGCTCGGCAGCTACCCCTGCAAGCTCAAGGAGGGCACCAAGGCCCGCGACCTCTACGGCGCCGACCTGGTGCACGAGCGCCACCGGCACCGCTTCGAGTTCAACAACGCCTACAAGGCCCAGTTCGAGAGCGCCGGGATGGTCTTCTCCGGGGTGAATCCCGACCTGGGGCTGGCGGAGATGATCGAGCTCAACAACCACCCGCACTTCATCGGCTGCCAGTTCCACCCGGAGTTCAAGTCGAAGCCCTTCCGGCCGCACCCGCTCTTCTCGGGCTTCATCCGGGCGGCCCTCGCCTTCCGCGACGGCCGCGCCCGCGAGGCGGCGGCGGTGGCCGGCGTGACCAAGCTGCCGGTCGGGAAGAACGCGTGAGCGGCGGCGGAAGCGCGCCGCGCCCCGCCGCGGCGGACCGGCGCCGCGGGGGCCCGCGCCCATGAAGGTGCTGGCCCGGATCGGCGGCTTCGAGGTGGGCGACGGGCGGCCGCTGCTGCTCATCGCCGGCCCCTGCGTCGTCGAGTCGGAGGCCCAGCTCCTCTCCCACGCCCGCCGGGTGAAGGAGCTGGCCGGGCGCCACGGGCTCCCGGTGGTGTTCAAGGCCAGCTTCGACAAGGCCAACCGCACCTCGGGGCGGAGCTTCCGCGGCGTGGGGCTCGAGGCCGGCCTGGCCGCCTTCGAGAAGGTGAAGCGCGAGACCGGGCTGCCCTGCCTGACCGACGTCCACGAGGCCTGGCAGGCCGAGCCGGCCGGCCGGGTGGTGGACGTGCTGCAGGTCCCGGCCTTCCTCTGCCGCCAGACCGACCTCCTCGCGGCCTGCGCCCGACACGGCAAGGCGGTGAACGTCAAGAAGGGGCAATTCCTCGCCCCCCGCGACATGCGCCACGCGGTGCAGAAGGTCCGCGACGCCGGGAACGAGAACCTGCTGCTCACCGAGCGGGGGGCGAGCTTCGGCTACGGCAACCTGGTCGTCGACATGCGCAGCCTGGTGCTGATGCGCGGCCTGGGCGTCCCGGTGTGCTTCGACGCCACCCACAGCGTGCAGCTGCCCGGCGCCGCCGGCGACGCCACCGGCGGAGAGCGGGAGTTCGCGGCCCCGCTCGCCCGGGCGGCCGCGGCCGTGGGCGTCGACGCCCTGTTCGCCGAGGTCCACGAGGACCCGGCCGTGGCGCTCTCCGACGGCCCGAACTCCCTCGACTTCGAGGCGGCCGATCGCCTCCTCGGCGAGGTGCTCCGCGTCCGCCGCGCCCTGGGGCAGCCGTGAGCCGGCCGCCGCGGCGCCGCGGCCGACGCCCGGGCCCGCGGGAGCTCGCCGAGCGGGCCCGGCGGCTGCGGCTGGTGCTCTTCGACGTGGACGGGGTCCTCACCGACGGGCGCATCTACTACGGCCCCGAAGGGGAGGTGATGAAGGCCTTCGACGTGAAGGACGGGCACGGCCTGGTCCACCTGCGCGAGCACGTCGAGCTGGGGGTTATCTCCGGGAGGCCCGGCCTCTCCGCCGAGCGGCGCCTCCAGGAGATGCGCTTCAAGCACCTGTCCTTCGGCCACCGCGACAAGCTGCCGGCCTACGAGGAGCTGCGGACCCGCCTGGGGCTCGAGGACGGAGAGGTCGCCTTCATGGGCGACGACGTCAACGACCTGCCGGTGCTGGCCCGGGTGGGCCTCTCCGCGGCCCCGGCCGATGCCCGGCCCGAGGTGCGGGCGGCGGTCCACCTCGTCACCGCCTCGCCGGGAGGGCGGGGGGCGGTGCGCGAGCTCTGCGAGCTCATCCTGCGCGCCAAGGGCCTCTGGCCGCACTGAGGACGGGCCTCGGCGTCATCGGCAGCCGGTCGGGGCGGACGCTGCATGGTAACTTGGCACGGCCGTGTCCGTTCCCCTCCTGACCAGGATGCGCCGCGCCGCCCGCTCCTCCCTGGTGCGGGCGGCGGTGCGCCTGGCGAGCTGGCTGCCGCTGCCGGTGGCGCTGTGGCTCGGGTCGCTGGCCGGAAGACTGGCCTGGTTGCTCCTCGCCGGAGAGCGCCGGCTGGCTCTCGAGCACCTGGCGCTGGCCTTCCCCGATCTCCCCGAGGAGGAGCGGCGCCGCATCGGGCGCGGGAGCTTCGTGCACCTGGCCCAGGCCGCGATGGAGGCGGTGGCGGTCCGCCGCATCGACCCTCGCCTCGCCGAGTACGTCGAGCTTTCCCCGGCCGGGGAGCGCCTCATGAAGGAGGCCATGGCGGCCGGGCGCGGCTTCGTCTTCGTCACCGGTCACGTGGGCAACTGGGAGCTCCTGGCTCGGCGCATCGCCCGGGCCGGGATCCCGCCGGTGGTGATCGCCCGCCGGGCCTGGGACGAGAAGGTCGACGCCCTCATCGCGTCGTTCCGCGCCTCGGGCGGCGTCCCGACGCTGTGGCGAGAGGACGCCGGCTCGGCGCGGGCGCTCCTGCGGGCGATGCGCGACGGAAAGGCGCTGGGGATCCTCATCGACCAGGACACCCAGGTGCAGGGGGTGTTCGTGCCCTTCTTCGGCCGCCCGGCCTTCACCCCCCGGGCGGCGGCCGACCTGGCCCTTCGCTTCCGGGCGCCGGTGTTCGTGGGATGGTCCCGCCGCAGGGGCCAGGCCGGGCAGGGGTACCACCTGGAGCTCGAGCCGGTGCCCTACGACCCCGACGCGCCGGACCAGGAGTCGGAGGCGGTCCGCATCACCGCCTCCTGCACCGCCCGGCTCGAGCGGGTCATCCGGGAGAACCCGGCCGAGTGGGTGTGGATGCACCGCCGCTGGCGGACGCAACCGAGTACCCCGCCAGCCTCCTAGCAAGGCCGATGCCGAAAAGCCGAAGCCTTTCACGGAGCTACGGCGAGCATTTCTAGCAAATGTTGTGCCACTGGATCGTCCGCGGATAAGAATGTATCTTTCAAAGTACTTAGGTCATGAACGCCGGCAGACTCGCCATCGTCATGGGATCGCTCCTGGCCGCCGCCTGCGGCGGCCCCGTGCCGGGGTCTTCGGTCCGTTTCGTGCCCGAGGTCACGTTCCAGGGAGTGGACTTCTGGGTCTTCCGGGCCGAATCCATGACCGCGAGCGGGACCGCCTCCCGGGTCGCCTACCGCCGCGATACCGGCGACTTCGAGGCCGCGGAATTGCAGGTCCGCCTGCCCTCGACACCAACCCGGCCTGCTGCCCGCATTCTCGCTCCCCGGGGGCAGGGCAGCACACGGTCCAAGGACCTTCTCGCGAGTGGCGGCGTGCGCCTCGAAAGCCGGAACGACGTGGCCCTGACCGAGGAGGCGCGGTACGACGGCGCCGACGGCCTGGTCCACGGGGAGATGCCCGTCCTTCTCAGCGGTCCGGATTACCGCCTGGACGGGCCGCGCTTCGTCCTCGACCCCAGCCGGCAGGTCATCGTCATCCCGGGCGGGGTCCATCTGGTGGCCGGGCTGCGGGGGGGTCGGTGACGCCCTTCCTCGCCATGGCCCTGATCGCCTCGGCTCCGGGCCCCGCGGCCGCGCCCCGGCCGCCGGTCCACGTGGACGCCGACGAGGTCCAGTACCAGTACAAGGAGCGCCGGGCGGTGTTCCTGGGCAAGCCCCTGGTCCGCCTCACCCGCGAGGACGCGGTGCTCACCTGCCGCAAGCTCGTCACCGACAACGACGAGCAGGGAAAGGTCCGGCGCGCCGTCTGCACGGGGGACGTGAAGCTGACCCGCGGCAACAAGGTGGCCACCTGCCAGACGGCCACCTACGACGACGCCACCAGCCGGGTGGTCTGCGTCGGGAACCCGGTGCTCAAGGACGGCGAGTCGGTGATGACCGGGGAGGAGCTGGTCTACGACCTGACCGAGGACCAGGCGGTGATGTCCCGGGCCAAGGGAACGATGGTCCCCAAGCCGGGGGAGGAGCCGGTCCCGCGCGGCGGCCGCAAGGGGGGGACGAAGTGAGCGAGGTCCTCCTCTCCGCCGAGGGGCTGGTGAAGGTCTACCGCCGCCGCCGGGTGGTGGACGGGGTGTCGTTCCGGGTGGGCCCCGGGGAGGTGGTGGGCCTGCTCGGGCCGAACGGGGCCGGGAAGACCACCAGCTTCAACATGACGGTGGGCCTGGTCGCGGCCGACGGCGGCAGCGTCCGCCTCGGCGACGCCGACCTGACCAGGCTGCCCATGCACCGGCGGGCCCGCCTGGGCGTGGGCTACCTGCCGCAGGAGGCCTCCATCTTCCGCAAGCTCACGGTGCGGGAGAACTTCACCGCCGTTCTCGAGGCGCTGGGCGTCGCCCGGGCGGCGAGGGAAAAGCGCGCCGAGGAGCTCCTCGAGGAGTTCCACCTCGGCCAGGTGGCCGAGAGCCTGGGCGAGCAGCTTTCCGGAGGGGAGCGGCGCCGCGCCGAGGTGGCGCGCAGCCTGCTCTCCTCCCCGCGCTACATCCTCTTCGACGAGCCCTTCGCCGGGGTGGACCCCATCGCCGTGGGCGAGCTGCAGCGGCTCATCGGCTCGCTCCGGGCGAAGGGGATCGGGATTCTCATCACCGACCACAACGTGCGCGAGGCGCTGGGGATCTGCAACCGGGCCTACATCCTCAACGAGGGCAAGATCCTGGAGGAGGGCACCCCGGCCGCCATCGCCGGGAGCGAGAAGGCGCGCGCGGTGTACCTGGGGGAGAAGTTCCGGCTGGAGGGCCAGGCTCCGGAGACGGGGCGGGCGGACGCATGAGCCTCGAGCTGAAGCAGCACCTCAAGATGACGCAGCAGCTGGTGATGACGCCCCAGCTGCAGCAGGCCATCAAGCTCCTGCAGCTGTCGCGCATGGAGCTGGTGGACCTCATCCGCACCGAGCTCAACGAGAACCCGCTGCTGGAGGAGCCGGCCGAGGGCGAGGAGGAGTCGCGCGCCGAGGGGGCCAGCCCCGCCGAGCAGGAGGAGCAGCAGATCACCGCCGCCCCCAAGCCGGCCGAGAAGATGGAGGAGGTCAAGGGCGAGGAGGGCGCCAACGAGATCGACTGGGACCAGTACCTCGACCACTACCAGCTCCAGGGACACACCGCGCCCTCGAACCGCGGACTGGCCGACGAGGAGCTGCCCGGCTACGAGGCCACCCTCAGCCGGAAGACCGACCTGGTCGAGCACCTGACCTGGCAGATGCGCCTCTCCAGCTTCACGCCGGAGGAGCAGCGGGTGGCCGCGCTGGTCATCGGCAACCTCGACGCCGACGGCTACTTCCGCATGCCGCCGGTGGAGGGGGAGGCCGAGGAGTCGGCCACGCGCGACCCGCTGGTGCGGGTCGCCTTCGAGGCGGGAGTGGGGCTGGAGGTCGCCGAGCAGGCCCTCAAGAAGGTCCAGTCCCTCGACCCGGTGGGCATCGCCGCCCGCGACCTGCGGGAGTGCCTGCTGCTGCAGGCGAGGCACCTGAACGCCGACACGCCGGAGATCGTGGCCATCATCGAGCGCCACCTCAGGCACCTCGAGTCGAAGAACTACGCCGCCATCGCACGGGACCTCAAGATCCCCATCGAGGCGGTGGTGCAGGCGGTGAAGGTCATCAGCCGCTTCGAGCCCAAGCCGGGGCGCTCCTTCTCCGGCGAGGAGGCCCAGTACATCACCCCCGACGTCTACGTCTACAAGATGGGCGACAAGTACGTCACCGTGCTCAACGACGACGGGCTCTCCAAGCTGCGCATCTCCAACATGTACCGGGCGGCGCTCAAGAACGGGAAGGCCGGCGAGGCCAAGGAGTACATCCAGGACAAGCTGCGCAGCGCGGTCTGGCTCATCCGCTCCATCCACCAGCGGCAGCGCACCATCTACAAGGTCACCGATTCGATCGTGAAGTTCCAGAGGGAATTCCTCGACAAGGGCATCGCCCACCTGAAGCCGCTCATCCTTCGCGACGTCGCCGAGGACATCGGCATGCACGAGTCCACCGTTTCGCGGGTGACCACCAACAAGTACGTCCACACCCCGCAGGGCATCTACGAGCTCAAGTTCTTCTTCAACTCGGCCATCGCCAAGACCGGCGGTGACGAGATCGCCAGCGAGGCGGTGAAGAACCACATCCGCCAGATCGTGTCGGCCGAGGACCCCAAGCACCCGCACTCCGACCAGCGCATCGTGGAGATCCTGCGCGAGCAGGGGATCGAGATCGCCCGGCGCACCGTCGCCAAGTACCGCGAGGTGCTCGGCATCCTGCCGTCGTCGAAGCGGAAGAAGTACTTCTAGCCGAGGACCCCTCCGGGACGTCCCGGACACAAGCCGTCGTATTCGCGATGGTTTTGTCCGGGTCCCCGGCCCCGACGACGGGCCCGGGCCCGACCGGCCTGCTATGATGGCCTCTGGGCATGATGCCCCTCGGCGACAGGCAGTGCGTCGGCCGCGGTACCGCTGGCTCCCGCTCCGGAGAGCCCGCGGGCCGCGGCCGAACCGTTTCCGGGCGCAACCCACCAAGGAGCGCGACATGCAGGTGAACATCACCTTCCGGCACCTCGAGCCCACCGAAGCCCTGAAGGCGCACGTTCGCGACAAGGTCCAGCACGTGCAGCGCTACATCGACCGGCCCACCGACGCGCACGCCGTGCTCTACCTCGATCGCATCGAGCACCACGCCGACATCACCATGCGCGCCGGGCCCTTCGTCCTGCGCGGCCGGGCGAAGTCGGAAGACATGTACGCCTCCATCGACCTCGCGGTCGACAAGATCGAGCGGCAGCTCAAGAAGAACAAGGAGAAGCTGAAGAACCACAAGGCCACCGCCCTGCCGAACGGCTGGACGCCGGTCGGGGTGCGCCACGAGATCATCGGGCCGGAGAGCAACGCCAGCCAGCGGGTGGTGAAGAGCTCCACCTTCCACGCGAAGCCCATGTCGCTCGACGAGGCCATCCTGCAGCTCGACCTGCTGAACAGCCGGTTCTTCGTGTTCCAGAACCCGGGCAACCGCGCCATCAACGTGCTGTACCGGCGCGAAGATGGCCAGTACGGCCTCATCGAGGCCCAGGCCTCCTAGGGCGGGTCTCACGCCCCCGCAGCCTGCCGCGGCGAGGCATTCCTGCCTGCGGACGGCGGCCCCGTCGCCGCGCCTTGAAGCGCCCGGCCGCCTGTGCTAGCTCCCCGGGTGCCAACATGAAGATCGTCGAGTTCCTCCGCCCCGAGACGGTGATCGCCAACCTCGGCGGGCAGACCGCCCAGGCCGTCCTGGCGGAGCTGGTGAAGCCCCTGGCCGTCGCCCACCGCGGGGACGGCCACCGCCTCCTCGAGACGCTGGTGGAGCGGGAGAAGCTCGGCTCGACCGGGATCGGCGACGGCGTGGCCATCCCGCACGGGAAGGTGCAAGGGCTGACCTCGCTGCTCGGCAGCTTCGGCCGCTCCGCCGCCGGCGTGGACTTCAGGTCCATCGACGGGAAGCCGGCACACCTGTTCTTCGCGCTCTTCGCTCCCGAGAACAGCGCCGGGGCGCACCTCAAGGCCCTGGCCCGGATCAGCCGCATCTTCAAGAACCCGGCCTTCCGGGACGCCATCCTGCGCGCCCAGGACGCCGAGGAGATCTTCCGGCTCATCTCCCAGGAGGACGCCAAGTACTGAGGCGTCCACGGGCGGGCGGCCGGCGTCCGCCGGTCAGTGGGTCACCCCGTGGAACAGGCGGTCCCAGCGCGGGCCGCTGGGGCCCCAGGAGACCAGCGCCACCCAGGCCCGGCCCTTGATGCGGCCCACCGGAACCGGCCCGAAGACGCGGCTGTCGGCGCTGTGGTCCCGGTGGTCGCCGACGAGCCAGACGGTTCCCGGCGGCACCACGGCGAGGGCCACGTCCCCGCAGGGGATGTTCGGCGTGCAGTAGGTGGTGAAGCGGTGCTCGCCGAGCCGCTCCTCGGCCGCGGCGCACGGTTCCTGCCGCCAGGTCCCGCCCTCGCTGCGGTTCCAGTAGCTGCACGGCCCGGGAAGGCTTCGGCGCGGCACCGGCTCGCCGTTCACCCACAGGGCGCCGTCCCGGATCTCCACCGTATCGCCGCCGACCGCCACCACCCGCTTGATGAGGTCGTCGCTGCGCGGGTTCCCGGGAGGGGCGAGCAGCACCACGATGTCGCCGCGCCGGGGGGAGGACCACTGGAGCTGCGCCGAGGAGGTGAAGGGGATGCGGGCCCCGTAGGCCCACTTCTCCACCACCACGTAGTCGCCGATGAGCAGGGTGGGGATCATCGACCCCGAGGGGATGTAGACCGCCTCGTAGAGGAAGCTGCGGAACAGCAGCACCGCCAGGATGGTGATGGTCCACCCGCGGATCTCGCTCTTGAGCTTGGCCTTGTCCACGCCTGGTCGCCCCGCCGCGGCCCGCCTGGCGTCGCCACGCCGGCCAGCGGAGGCGAGGGAGAGTAACACCGGACGCCGCCGCTTGCCCTGGAATCTCCGGCGGCAGCCGGTTGCCGCTATCGGCCGGCGCGACCCGGCCACGCCCGCCCGGCGCGCGGTCCGCCTGGCGCCACGGCGCGCTCGCGGAAGCGTGAACCGAGCGAGCGCGCACGCCGCATGGCAGCGGGCCGCCGGCGACGGTAAGAAGGACGGATGCTCCTCGCCGCCGCCGTCTGGACGCTGCTCACGAGCTTTCCCCAGGGAAAGCTCTACCGGAGCGAGGAGGAGGGCGCCCGGGTGGTGGCGCTGCGCGCCGAGGGGCGCCTGGCCGCTCCGCCCTGGGCGGTCCGGAAGGTGCTCTCGACCGTGTGGCTCTACCCCGGGGTCGCCCCCTACCTCGTCGAGCGCCGGGTCCTGGCGGCCGATCGGTGCCAGGACGGCGCCCGGGACCTCCCCGGCTGCCGGCGGGTGTGGGCCTACGAGCGCTACAGCCCTCCGGTGGTGGTCGACCGCGACTACGTCTTCAGGGTGGAGATCGCCACCGACGAACTCGACGCCGGAGGCGACTTCGAGATCGCATGGGAGCTCGATCCCTCCCGCGCCCCGCCGCCCCCCGAGGACGTGGTCCGCATGCGGCGGAACACCGGGGCGTGGAGGCTCTCGCCCGACGGCGACGGGACCCGCTTCAGCTACCGCATCTCGACCGATCCGGGGGGCGACCTGCCCTCCTGGGTGGTGAAGGCGGCCAACGAGCGGCAGGTGCCCGCGGTCATCGCCTCGCTGGAGGAGTCGGCGCGGAAGCTGGCGGCCGCGGCTTCACGGTAGGTCGAAGAGCAGGACCTCGGCGGTGGAGCGGCCGCGGACGGTCGCCGCCGCCTCTCCGGAGAGCGACGCTCCGTCGCCGGCGGCGAGCCGCTCCCCGGCGAGCTCCACCTCGCCGCGCGTCACCTGGACCCAGGCGTGGCGGCCGGGAGCGAGCGCGTGCCGCACCTCCTCGCCGGCCTCCAGGGAAGCGGCGAGGATCCGGGCGTCCTGGTGGATGGTGACCGAGCCGTCGCGGCCGTCGGGGGAGGCGAGGAGGCGCAGGCGGCCGCGCTTCTCCTCCTCGGGGAAGCGCTTCTGCTCGTAACCGGGGGCGAGGCCCGGGCGCTCCGGCAGGATCCAGATCTGGAGGAAGTGCACCGGCTCGCTGGCCGAGGGGTTGAACTCGCTGTGGAGCACGCCGGTGCCGGCGCTCATGCGCTGCACCTCGCCCGGCCGGATGGTGGAGCCGTTCCCCATGCTGTCCCGGTGCTCGAGCGCGCCGGACAGCACGTAGGACACGATCTCCATGTCCCGGTGCGGGTGGGTGCCGAAGCCCTGGCCGGGCCGGACCCGGTCCTCGTTGATGACGCGCAGCACCCGGAACCCCATGTGGCGCGGGTCGTGGTACTCCGCGAAGGAGAAGGTGTGGCGGGTGTCGAGCCACCCGTGGTCGTAGTGGCCCCGGTCCTGCGAGCGTCGAACGGTGATCATCGCGGCCTCCGGACGAGTTCCTAGGGCCCTCTCGGGGGCCGCACAAGTACACCCCTGTGGCCCTCCTTCGGGACTATGATCGCCCCCCCGCGCCCGGGCGCGGAAGGCCGGTCCCGTCGCAGGAGGAGACGCATGAAGATCGTCGTGGTGGGAGCCGGCGCGGTGGGGGGCCTCTTCGGAGGTCTTCTCGCCCGCAGCGGGGAGACCGTGTCCTTCGTCGCGCGCGGCCGCCAGCTGGAGGCCCTCCGCGGTCGCGGATTGCGGGTGGAGAGCCCGCTCGGGAACTTCGAGGTTCGGGCCCCCGCCTCCGAGGATCCGGCCGCCCTCGGCCCGGCCGACCTGGTGCTGGTGGCGGTGAAGACCTGGCAGCTCAGGGAGGTGGCTCCCCGGCTGGGCCCCCTGGTCCGGGCGGGCACGGTGGTGGTGCCGCTCGAGAACGGCGTCGAGGCGGCCGACGTGCTGTCGGCGGCGCTGCGCGACGGCTCGGTGGTCGGGGGACTCTGCCACGTGCTCGCCTGGGTCGAGTCGCCTGGCCTGGTGCGCCACGGCGGCCCGGCGCCGCGGGCGACGCTGGGAGAGCGCTGGGGTGGACCGAGCGAGCGGCTGGACCGGATCGCCGCGGCGTTCCGGGCCGCCGGGATCGAGGCGGTGGTGACCCTCGACGTGCAGCAGGCGCTGTGGGAGAAGTTCCTCTTCATCGACCCCTTCGGCACCGCCGGAGCCGTGTCCCGCTGCCCCATCGGCGAGATGCGGGAGACGGCCGAGACGCGGGTCCTGCTGGTGACGCTGATGCGGGAGGTGGCGGCGCTGGCGAAGGCCCGCGGCGTGTCGCTCCCCGCCGACGTCATCGATCGGACCCTGGCGCGGCTCGATGCCCTGCCGTTCGAGGCCACCGCCTCGATGCAGCGGGACCTCGTGGCCGGCCGGCCCTCCGAGCTGTTCGAGCAGACCGGGGCGGTGGTCCGGCTCGCCGCCGCCGCCCAGGTCCCGGTGCCGGCCCACGACGCCCTCTTCGCCTGCCTGGTCCCGCAGGAGGCCCGGGCGCGGCGCCCGGCGCGGCCTTGACGGCTGGCCGGGGAACAACCCGGACGGGGCCGGCGTCGTTGCTCCGGGTGACGATCCGCCGCCAGCCTTCCGATGTAGACTCCCGGTCCATGGAATTCGGCCCACACGGCCCTCGCCGCCTC
>Ga0079037_100001599_pt1 | contig 11934 bp, 13 predicted proteins | sample Mud3Dept4metaG_FD_71479 | JGI IMG/M metagenome (GOLD analysis project Ga0079037, IMG submission 71479) | Freshwater wetland microbial communities from Ohio, USA, analyzing the effect of biotic and abiotic controls - Mud 3 Core 4 Depth 4 metaG | ecosystem: Environmental > Aquatic > Freshwater >... | reverse complement strand
CCGCCTCGAGGTGCTCGAGACACAGGCGACCGGCGATCAGCCGTACGGTGACGCGATCCGCCTGGTGCGCCAGGGTGCGCGCGAGGCGCGCCTGGTCGACGAGCTCGGCCTGAGCCCGATCGAGGCCTCGCTCATCGTGCGCCTGCACGGGGGCCGCGCGGCCCACTGACCACGGTACCACCGGCCGTTTCTCGGTAAACTCCCAGCCTCCCGCGGCCCCCGACGCTGCTCAAGTGGAGCGGCTCGACGAGCGGTCGTGCGTTCCTGATCGCTGGAGAGCGCATTGAGCAAACCCCTGAAGTGGCTGTTCGGCGGACTCGGCGCAGTGGCCGTGCTCATGCTGGTCGTAGCGCTCGCCGTCGTCCTGCTGCTCGACCCGGTCCGCGTGCGGGACCAGCTCGTCTCGGTCGTGCGCGAGCAGACCGGTCGTGAACTGCAGATCGCCCAACCCGTCGACCTCAGCCTCTTCCCCTGGCTGGGAGTGGCGCTGCGCGAGGTGAGGCTCGGCAATGCCCCCGGCTTCGGCGACGAGCCCCTGGCGCGAGCCGAAGAGCTGCGCGTGCGGGTGAAGGTCCTGCCGCTGCTGGCGGGCAATCTCGAGGTGGACGCGCTGGTCGTCCGCGGGCTCGCGCTCAATCTCGGCCGCAATGCCAGGGGCGAGACGAACTGGAGTGACGTGCGGCAGCCGGTGGCGACGCCGCCACGCGATGCCAGGGGCCCGACGCCGGCGGGGGTTCCGCAGGGCCTCGGCGCCTTCATGGTCGGTGGCGTCGAGCTGAGCGGCGGGCGCGTCGCCTGGCACGATCAGCGCGCCAAGACGCGCTATGCGTTCGACGATCTCGAGGTGCACACCGGCGCCATTGCCCCCGGTCTGGCCGTCCCGGTCCGGTTCGGGGCGCGCATGGTCGCCGAGGGGACCAGCCGTAACCTGGTCCTCGCGGCTACCGGCAATCTGCAGCTCGGCGAGCGGCTCACCGCCCTTCACCTGCCGGATCTGGACCTACGGGTAAGGGCGGAAGGCGAGGGGCTGCCGGCCGGTGGCATCGACATCTCGGCGCGCGCCGGGGTGCGCTATGACCTCGAGGCCGAGACCCTCGAGCTTGCCCCGGTGGAGATCGCTGGCGCCGGCCTGCGCCTGAGGGGCGAGGTGCGAGGCGGCCGGCTGACCGGGGACCCGGCGTTCGAAGGCCAGCTCGAGCTGGCGGAGGTGAAGCCGCGCACGCTGCTCGCCATGCTCGGGACGGCAGCCGTGCCGACCGCCGACCCCGCGGTGCTCAACCGATTGGCCGCGAAGCTGCCGTTCAAGGCTGACGCCCGCGCCGTCACCCTCGATGGTCTGAGCCTGACGCTGGACGACACCGCGGTGACGGGGCGGTTCGCGGTCACCGACCTCACCACCGGTGCGTTGCGCTTCGATCTCGCCGCGGACCGGCTCGACGTCGACCGCTACCTGCCGCCGGGGCAGGCCAGGCCGGCGCCGTCACCGGGTCAGGGCAAGGCCTCCCAACCGAAGGCGGCGGGGGCCGTGGTCGCGGGCGGCGCCGCGCTTCCCGCCGAGGTGCTGCGCGGGCTGGATGTCGACGGCAGCCTGCGGGTCGGTGTCCTCAAGGTCGGGGGTGCCCGGCTGAGCGAGGTCCGGACGCACTGGCGTGCCCAGGGTGGGGTGATCACGCAGACCGCGGAGGCCAAGCTCTACGGCGGCAGTGGGCGCACGACGAGCACGCTCGATGCGAAGCGGGCGCAGCCAGCGATGACGCTGAAGGGAGCGCTCCGAGGCATCGACCTCGACAGCCTCCTCACGGACACGGCTGGCCAGAGCCGGCTCTCCGGGACGGGCACCATCGATGCCGACCTGCGCTGGAACGGTCTGTCCGAGGCGGAGGTCAAGCGTTCGCTCGGCGGCAGCGCCCGAGTGGCCCTGCGCGACGGTGCCCTGCAGGGTTTCGATCTCGACGCCCTGGTCCAGAATGCGCTCGCTGCGCTCAAGGGCGGCAAGACGCGGGACGGCGCGCGGCAGACGGCGTTCGCCGAGCTGACGGCGAGCGTGAGCGCCCAGAACGGCGTGCTGAGCAACCACGACCTGCAGGCCACCTCGGCCCTGCTGAGCGTGACCGGCGCCGGGACGATCGACCTGCCGGCCAACCGGATCGACTATCTGGCGAAGGCAACCCTGCGCGACTCGGCACAGGCCCAGCTCGCGTCCCAGCTCGTGGATCTGCGCGGCACGCCGATCCCGGTCCGGTTCGCGGGCAACCTCGATGCGCCCTCGATCACGCTGAACGTGGAAGAGCTGCTCAGGAGCAAGGCCGGCCAGCAGATCCAGCGCAAGGTCGAGGAAAAGCTGAAGGGGGAATGGGGTGACAAGCTCAAGAAGTTCCTGGACCGCTGACAGGCAGGGGTCTTGCCGGCCGGAGGGGGGATGATCGGCACCCGCTGCCCGGTTCTCGGGTTCGCCGCCTGGAGCGGCACCGGCAAGACGACGCTGCTCGTGCAGCTCCTGCCTCGGCTGCGTGGCCGCGGCCTGCGCGTCGGCATGGTCAAGCACGCGCACCACAGCTTCGACGTCGACCAGCCGGGCAAGGACAGCTACGAGCTGCGCAAGGCGGGCGCCAGCCCGATGCTGGTGGCCTCCAGCCGGCGCTGGGCGCTCATGGCCGATCTCGACCAGGAGCGCGAGCCGGTGCTGCAGGAGATGCTCGACCGGCTCGACCCGTCCGGGCTCGACGTGATCCTGGTGGAAGGCTTCAAGCACGAGGCCTTTCCAAAGATCGAGCTGCATCGCCCCGCCATCGGCAAGCCGCTGCTGTTCCCGGACGACGCGAGTGTCATCGCGGTGGCGACGGACGCGCCGCTCGCCCAGCCCACGCAGCTGCCCGTGCTCGACCTGAACGACGTCGAGGCGATGGCCGATTTCGTTTTGCGTTTCTGCGGCCGACCGGCCGATCGACCGAGGAGCTGACCATGGCCCTGCGCGACGACCTGGTGCAGTACTACCGCTGGCTGCGGGACTACGGCTACAACGACTCGCACAGCGGGAACGCCTCGGTGCGCGAGGGTGACTTCATCTGGGTGACGCCCACCGGGGCCTTCGCCGAGCTGCTCAGGCCGCACGATCTGATCGCCTGCCCGCTCGACGGCGAGATCCCCCAGGGCGCATCGCTCGATGCGGCCCTGCACCGTGGCGTCTATCGCGCGAATCCGCAGGTGAATGCGGTCCTGCACAGCCACGGCGCCTACACGGTCGGGGCAACCCTGGACGGCGCCGACTATCTGCCGCCCGACTTCGAAGGGCGCTACTACTTCGAGCGCGTGCCGGTGCTGGACATCCCCTACGCCGACTACTGGGCGGAGGCGCCGCGCCGGGTGCCCCAGGCGTTGCGGGGGTCGCCTGTCGTGGTGGTGCGCGGCCACGGGGTCTATGCGGCCGGCGAAACGCTCGAGCGGGCCTACAAGTGGACCTGCTCGCTCGAGCTGTCGGCGAAGACCGCGGTCATCGCCCGGCAGGCGGGGACGCTGTGACGGCGCCTGCTCACTTCTCGGCGGTGAGGTAGACGATCCAGCCGGCGTCGGCCTCGCCCTTGGTGACGGGCCGGAAGCGCCCGCTCGGCTCGCCGTCGCGGTCGAAGCCCTGCCAGTACACGGTGACGCGCTGGAAACCGGCCTCGTCCAGCAGCTCGCGCAGCTCGGGCAGGGTCCACAGCCGCCAGTCGTAGCTGAAGGCGCGGTCGATCCGCGACCGGTCGGGGAAGGCGAAATGGATGTGGCAGAGCAGGTGGTTGCTGACGGGGTCGAAGTGCGCTTGGTCCCAGATGTAGGTGAAGCGCCAGCCGGCCTCGTCGATCTCGCGCGGTTCCTCGAGCTCGCGGAAGGCGTCGTAGCCGCCGAAGGCGTCGAGGAACAGCACCCCGTCGGCGCCGAGCCCCTCGCGGACGTGCCGGAGATAGCGGCCGAGCGTCAGCCGGTCCTTGAACGTCCAGTAGCTGAAGTTCATCGCCAGCACCGCGTCGACCGGCTCGGTCTGGACGCGCGTGACGTCCTTCTGCAGCAGCGCCACGCGGCCGGCTTGCTCTGGCGTGAGCCGGGCGAGGTTGTTGCGCCGGCCCCAGTCGAGCACCCCGGGATCGAGATCGACGCCCCAGGCCCGGCGGCTGCGGCGCGTCTTGACCCATTCGCCGCACACCGCCGCGGTGCCGCAGAAATCCTCGCGCAGCGTCTCGGCCGGCCGGCCGCGCAGGCGCCGGAACGTCCGGTCGACGAAGGACACCTCCGCACCGGCGTCCTGCACGGCGAGCTCGTACAGGCGGTGGCGGTCGGCGATCTCGGCGAGGGGTTGCATGCGCACGCGAGCGCGGCGGCCTGCGGGGCGGGGTGACATGGTGGGCGCGATCGAAAGCGTTAAGGGAGCGGGCACTATACGTCGAAGGTGCATCGCCCCGCAGCCGCTGCCGGTGCGTGCGGTCGTCGCCCGCGCGCTCGGCAAGACTCCCGCGGCGAGGCCGCAACGTTGACCTGGCGGTATCCGCGGGTGATCGCTCACCGTGGGGGCGGCAGGCTCGCGCCCGAGAACACGCTCGCGGCCCTCGCCATGGCCGTCCGGTGCGGCTGCCGGGCCGTCGAGCTCGATGCGCGACTCTCAGCCGATGGCACGCCGTTCCTCATTCACGATGCCACGCTCGACCGCACGACGAGCGGGACCGGACGCGTCGCGCAGACCCGTGACAGCGTGCTGTGCGCGCTCGATGCCGGTTGTCGCCACAGCGCGTCGTTCGCGGATGAGCCGCTGCCTACGCTTCGGGAGGCGATCGAGCGCTGCGTCGAGCTCGATCTCTGGGCGAACATCGAGATCAAGGCAGAAGCGGGCGAGGAGGCGGCATGCGGAAGTGCCGTCGCGCGCATCGTCAGCGCCACGTGGCGGGGTACGGTGCCGTTGCTGTCGTCGTTCTCGACGACCGCGCTGGAGGCAGCGCGACGGGCTGCCCCGGAGCTGCCGCGCGCGCTCCTCCTCCGTGGGTTCGCGCGGGATTGGCGGACGCGCGCCGAACGCCTTGGCTGCGTCGGCGTTCACAGCAAGGCCGCCGGGATCACGAAGCATCATGTGGCGGCCGTGCACGAGGCCGGCTTCGTTCTGGCGTGCTACACGGTGAACGAGCCCGAACCGGTGGAGCAGCTGTTCGCGGCCGGCGTCGACGCCGTGTTCACCGATCGCCCCGACCGCATCCGCGCCGATGCGTACGCCGTCTGACGACGCCCTTCCCGTCCGTCGATGCGATCCCCTGCAACCTGTGCGATGACAGCGGGACGCGAAGACTGTAGCCTGCGCGCTCCTGTCGACAACCAAGAACAAGCGCAGGGGACGGTGCGCGTCCCTCTCGACAACGGAGGCAGTAGCGAATGAGTGGCCTGGTGGAAGTTGGGAAGGGTAAGAGTGACAAAGACGATTCAGCCAGGGGGGCCTCGGCGCGCGAGCGAGCCCTCCGGTTCAATCGGGGCGTGATCGGGCTCAGCCTGGTGACCTTGATGGCGATACTGCTATTGCCGCTCTGATGGCCAGCATCAAGGTGCGATCGCGAACCCCGGCTTCTTGCCGGGGTTTTTTCTGGCCGTGCCACGAGTTCTGCCAGCCCGCGACGAGGTGTCCCGAATGCAGCGATGGGCCTGGGTCCTCTGCTGTCTGCCGCTGATCTCCCGGGCGACGCCGACCTGCGAGCTGCCGGCCGGATACGAGATTCCGCAGCCCGGCGAGATCAGCACGGCCAACCGCCGCAGGCTGGCAGGCGACGTCCTGCGAGTTGCCCGGCAGCACCGGCTCGAGCCGGCCCTGGTGAACGCGGTGATCGCTGCCGAATCGGGCTTCAATCCCGTGGCGGTGTCGGTGGACGGGGCAGTCGGCCTGATGCAGGTCCTGCCGACAACGGCCGCCGAGTACGGCGGGGTCGATCTGTGTGATCCGGTCGCCAACCTCGAGGTCGGTGCGACGCATCTCGCGCGGCTCCTGCGCCAGTACCGCAACATCAGTCACGCGCTGGCCGCCTACAACGCCGGCGAGGGCTCCATGCAGAAGCAGCGGCGCCGCGTGACCTATCTCGAGACCCGCAAGTTCGTCGTTCGTGCCATCGACTACTACTGGCAGTTCAAGAACTGATCGCTTCCCGAGGCTGCGCCGACCGGCCGGCGGCGGCAGATCATGGTTCAGCTCACGCTCGAGGGCAACGACACGGTCTACGCGACCCGGTCGGTGCGCCTGCACGCGTTTCCGCTGGCCGGGCCGGCAGGAGTGCCCTGAAAATCAGTAATCGGGAATATAGACAAGGGCTTGTTGTCAACCGCGTCGGCTTCGGTACACTCGATCGCACCTACCGCCGGAGGAACCGCCAATGAACCACCTGCCCCCGTCTGCCCTCGCTCTGGTCCTCGCGATCCTGGGGAGTTCGGCTGTCGCGCCCGTCGTGGCTGCGGACACCCCGTCGGAGGGGGACAACAAGGATCTCGTCCTTATCACGAACTCCGACGGCAGCGTCTCGCTGATCAGGCGGAATCCGCAGAACAAGGACGAACCCTATTTCGAGGCCGAAAGGGTCGCTGCTGGCCTGACCGGCGCGGATTGGCCGGCGAACCAGTACGTCGGCAGCACCCATTGGTGGTGGACCGGGCAGACCAACGGCACGGTGAAGGGTTTCGAGTTCCGGCGTGAGGACCCCCTGCAGGAGATGGTGGACGACACGGAGCGCGAGGTGACGGTCGACACCTACATCACGCCCGGTCGTCCGGACCGCGGCTCGAACTTCGCGGGCGTGACGCCAAACGCCAAGTCGCTCTGGAACTCCGCCCGCGAGGTGGACGAGATCCAGGAGATCGACGCCGATCCGAACAGCCCCACCTTCGGCCAGATCCTGACGCGCATCCCCGTGCCCCTGTCGCCCCTGGCCAGCACGCCGACGGGCGCTCTCGGTGCCATGCGGCCGTGCGACATGAGCATCACGCCGGACGGCAAGTTCCTGTTCGAGCCCGACCTGGGGGGGGAGACGGTGACGGCGGTGGAAATCCGCAGCAAGCAGGTCGTCGATCAGCTGCTGCTCGATCCGCTGGTGCCTAACACCCGCGTGCGCCCCTTCATGCTCACCACCAACGGCAGGATCGCGCTGGTGGAGAATCTCGAGGGAACCTATGCGGTGCTGGACGTCACCAACCCGTACGAACTGCGCGAGATCAAGCGCCTGACCCAGGCGGACGGCGTCGGGGTTGCGCCCCAGACCAGCGAGTTCACGCCGGACGGCAAGTTCGCGTACCTGATCGCCAACGGCTCGCCCACCGTGCCCGGCGTGATCAGCGTGCTCGACCTGAACACCCTGACCATCCCCAAGCAGATCGAGCTGCCGCAGGGCTGCCGTCCGCACGCCGGGGACTTCTCCCGCGACGGCCGGCGTTTCTTCGTCAATTGTTCCAATGCCAGCTCCGTGGCGGTCATCGACACCAAGTCACAGAAGGTGGTGCAGAACGTTCCCCTCGACCTCGCTGAAAACGTCACGCCGCGGGGTGTGATCACGCGCTAACCGGTGGTGGGGCTGCGCGGCAGGCTGGGCCCCGCGCTCATCGCCTGCCTCCTCTGGACGCCGGGCGCCGCCGCCCGGCCGCTCCAGGTGGAGGTGGCCGCGCCGGAGGAGAACCGGATCGCCTGGGTCTCGGCGCGGCACCTCCTCGAGTCCGGGGGCGACAACGGCCCCGATCTCGTGCCTCGCGACCCGTCGGCGGCGCGCGACAGCGACGCCTCCGATCGCCTGCACGTCCTTTCCCTGCACGATCTCGCCCGCGAGGTGCCCGAGCTGGGCGTCGTGCAGCTGCCTTTCTTCTACCCCGACCTGGCCGCCGTGCACCGGGCGCTGGACGGCGCGCTCGGCAGCGAGCTAGGGGCGGCGGCGCGTGTGCGCGGCTGGGAGATCCTGGCCTTCTGGGACGAGGGCCTGGAGGTGATGTCCGGCAACCTGGCCTACACGCACGCCCGGGCGCTCCAGGGGATGGAGTTCGTCCTGCTGCGCGACGACCCCATGGCGGAGATCGAGCTGCGGGCCCTGGACGTCTGGAGCCGGCGGTCGCGGCCCGCGTCGCTGGCCGAGCTGCAGAAGGAGTGCGTGGTGAGCAGCCGTTCGGCCACCCTCCAGCAGATCCGCAGCGAGCAGCTCGCCCGGGTGCATCTCGACCTCACCCTGACGCGGCATCGCTACGAGGGCTGGGTCGCGGCGATGCGCAGCGAGGCCTGGGGTGCGCTGGACCCCGAGCAGCGTGCCGCCCTGGCCGGGCGGCTCGACGCCATGCGCGGCTGGCAGCGCGAGCGTGCCGCCCAGGAGGAGGAAAGCGCGCTCGACGCGCTGCGCAAGGACGGCATGACCGCCCACCCGCTGCCACCGGAGGCCTGGACGGCCTACCGCGCCCTGCAGCCGGACTGGGAGCGCTTCCTGCCCGAGGCGCTGGCGCACGAGTCACGACTTCGGCTGGTCGTGCTGGCAGCAGCTGCAGCCGGCATCGACTTGGGTCGCAGGGGGCGCGAAGCGCTGCCTCAGACGCAGAGCCAGGCCCCATAGCGCCAGGGCGCCGACGACGACGGCGGCGGCAAGGGTGAGCCAGCCGCTGCCGGCGAGACCGAGCCGGGCGCTGTGCTCCAGCGCATCCAGCCCGCGCAACGGGTCGAACACGGGCTCGAAGCCCGGCATCAGCCAGGCGTTGATGGCGATGCCGGCAACGAACGACAGGCCGACCAGCATCGTCACGTAGAGGACGACCACGCGACGGCCGATCGTCTTGTAGAGGGCGATGATCTCCGGCAGGTTGGTGGCGGTGCCGGTCAGCAGAAAGACCACCGCCGCTCCCGGCGCTGCGCCGGCGGCGAGCAGCGTTGCGACGAGGGGGATGTGCGCGACGGCGCAGACGTAGATCAGCGCTCCGAGCACCGCCACGACCAGCAGGCTCACGAGGGCGTCGCCGCCCAGGTACTGTTCCAGCCAGGCGTCCGGTACCGCCACCATGACGGCGCCGGCGAGCAGGATTCCGATGCCGAGATAGAAGCCCACGCTGGGCCCCAGCTCCAGCAGTCCCCAGCGCAGACCGCGCGCGAGCCGCGCCAGCATCCCGCCGGGCACTGCCATGGATGCGGCGCACGCCACCACGAGCGGCGGCCTGGCCGACGGCCCTTCTCCCCACCGGTCCGCCGCCAGACCGACCAGGAAAGGGAGCAGCAGGCCCAGTGCGACGTAGCTCGCCGTCAGCTCGGGGCCGAGCAGCCCGACGGCCAGGATGACCGCGGCGGGGTTGATGATGGGCGTCGCCGTCGTGAACGCCATCACCGGCCCGATGCGCGTCCCTGCGCGGTAGAGGCTGATGGCCAGCGGCACCACGCCGCAGCTGCAGATGGGCAGGATCGCGCCGAGGGCGACCGCCCCACCCATGCCGGCCACGCCGTGCCGGTTGACCAGCCGCTGCAGGCCCGAGGCGGGCAGGAATTCATGGATGAGGCCGCCGAGCACGAGGCTCACCACCACCCAGGCTGCCGATTCCGCCAGGATCGCCCAAACGGTCAGCGCGTAGCGCAGGAGCAGGTCTTCCACGGCTCAGGGCGTCACCGGCAGCGAGGCGAGCCCCTGCTCCACCAGTGCCTGCTGGCGGCGCAACCGCACCATGAGGTCCGGCGGGCAGACGATGTAACGCCCGGTCTGACATTCGGCCGCCGATTGCAGCAGCCCCGCCATGCGCACCAGGTCCATCAGCAGTGGCCTCGGAAGTCGATCGGCATCGGCACGCTTGTCGTTCTCCTTCACGAGATCCCGCAACGACTCGCGATAATGGGCCACGTCGATCCGGAAGCTGGTGGCGTTCGCCTTCGCCGACTGCGCCAGCTCGACGAGTCGAGCGGACAGCGCGGCGAATGATTGGGCGCGCTCGACGGGTGGAAGCGCGGCGTCGATCGACCCGGCGCCTGCATCTCCGGCCGGGGCAGGTGTCCCCGCCCAGGCAGAGGCTGCGAGCGCCAGCAGGCCCAGGATCGCAGTCCGACGGTTACCGGGACCTGGCCCGCGGCGGCTCGTCATGTCTCATGCGAGCAAAGGGATGAAGAAGCGCGCCCCGAACTGCACCGCATCCTCCAGCGTGAACACGGTGTGGTTCTGCAGGTCGCCCCCGTGCCAGCCTGCCGCGGTCGCGTCGTCCTTCAGGAACACCATCTCCATGCACATGCTGTGGGCGGCGTGATCTCCCGAAGGGTATTGCCAGCGCACGCCGACCCGCGTCGTGGACGGTGTTGCCTCGAGGATGCGGGCGCCTTCCTGCTTGATGCAGACGGCCTCGCCGCTGACCCGGCAGGCGGAGCAGATCTCCACCGGCACGTCGTACATGGGCCCCACCGACAGGGCGTCCAGCGCGCACATCGCGTGGATCTGGTGTCCGTTGACGTGCACTTCGTGGGGGGTCTTCTCCGCGGTAACCGGGTAGGCACCGAGGATCTCACGGCGATCGGCCGACACCACGACGAGGTCGTCGGCCCCCAGCCGCGCAATCGCCCCATCCACCTGATCCTCGCCCACAAGGGCGGCCACCTCCGCTCGGGTCGGCGGGCGCCCGCGCGTGACCAGTGTACTCAACACCGCGCGATGCAGGGCCTTGAGCGGCGCGGACAGCTTGTCCTGCCGGTCCTTCAGCGGTAGCTGCTGGTTGAGGCGCTGCACGGCCTGCATGATCGAATCGTTCATGGAGCGGCCCTCATGTCACACGATATCCCTTCCTCGGCGTTGCCACGCCAAGGGGTAGAGTACCTATCGAGACGGAAATGCCAAGCGCCGCGACCACTTGGTTTTTTTCCGGGTGGAGAGGGAGCGATTGATTCGGTGCTGCGCCCCTCACCCCTGCGCGGCGCCGTCCGCTTCGCTGCCGGCGTCCTGCGCCAACGCTGCGCGTCGGCTCATCGAACGGAAGGCTTCTCATCGGGCCCGCACATCTCCCGTCTCGGCCAGACGAAACAGGGGGCGCGAGGCCCCCTGTTTCGTCTGCTGGCGGAGAGGGAGTCTGCCGATCGCCGTCACGCCTGAGACGGGATCGCACGGCGCGACACCGCTAACACGCTGATTCTTCAGTCGTCTTAAGCTCTCCTCGCCGGAGCGCTCGTCCCCTCCCGTCTCTTCCCGTGCGACCGAATCCCACATATCATGAGGGTCGGTTTGTGGGACGGGAGAACGGCAATGAAGGCGAAAGGCGCGCATCCGCACAACCGTCTGACGGCGGTCGCTGTCCGTAAGGCGGGTCCAGGTCGGCACGGCGACGGCAACGGACTCTATCTCCTCGTCGACGACACCGGCGCGCGACGGTGGGTCCTGCGGACTGTCGTCGGCGCACGGCGGCGGGATATCGGTCTCGGGTCGGCGACCCTGGTCCCGCTCGTCGAAGCGCGCGAGCTCGCCCGACGCTACCGCAGGCTCGCACGGGAAGGCGGCGACCCGCTCGCCGCGCGTCGGAAGGAGCGGCGCAAGGTCCCGACCTTCGAAGAGGCGGCGCGCACCGTCCACGCCGAGCACAAGGGGACCTGGTCGAATCCGAAGCACGCAGCGCAATGGCTCGCATCGCTCGAAGAGCACGCGTTCCCGACGCTCGGGAAGCTCCGCGTCGATCAGATCGAGTCGCCGGATATCGTCGCCGCGCTCGCGCCGATCTGGACCGAGAAGGAGGAGACGGCGCGCCGCGTTCGACAACGGATCGGGCTCGTGTTGTCCTGGGCGAAGGCGAAGGGACACCGCGCCGGCGATAACCCGATCTCTGGCGTAGGGGGAGGGAAGGGACTCCCAAAGACTAACGGCGCCGTCGAACATCTCGCGGCGCTCCCCCACGCCGAGCTCCCTTCCTTCTTCGAAGCGCTTCGCCAGCAGGTCGGACTCGCGGCGCGCGCGCTCGAACTGACGA
>Ga0079037_100001598_pt1 | contig 11936 bp, 6 predicted proteins | sample Mud3Dept4metaG_FD_71479 | JGI IMG/M metagenome (GOLD analysis project Ga0079037, IMG submission 71479) | Freshwater wetland microbial communities from Ohio, USA, analyzing the effect of biotic and abiotic controls - Mud 3 Core 4 Depth 4 metaG | ecosystem: Environmental > Aquatic > Freshwater >... | reverse complement strand
TCTGCGACTGAACCGTGCAACTCCGAACATCTTCTTTCACGAAGTCGAGGTGACAGACTACCCGCTGTTCGACCATCCTCCCTACACGCTGGCTCTGGCCACGAAGATGGCCGAGGTGGCGGAGTTGCACGGATTGGACCTCCTGCACTGCCACTACGCCATCCCCCATTCGGTAAGCGCGTTCCTCGCCAAATCGATGCTCGAGCCGCGCAGACTCCCGGTAGTGACGACGCTGCACGGCACCGATATCACACTGGTGGGTGCGGACCGGTCTTACCTTCCGATCACGCGGTTCTCCATCGAGCGCTCCGACGGCGTGACCGCCGTCTCGCACTACCTGCGCCAGGCCACCTGCCAGACATTCGGCATCTGCTCCAATGTCGAAGTGATCCACAACTTCGTAAACTGCGACATCTACAGGTCCTCTCCCAGGCCGGACATGCGCCTCCGCTTCGCCCCCGGCGACGAGAAAATACTCATTCACCTCTCGAACTTCCGCCCTGTGAAACGCCCGTGCACGGTGATCGAGATCTTCCGCAGGGTGCAGGAACGGCTGCCGGCAGTCCTGCTCATGGTCGGGGACGGCCCGGAACGCGGCAGGGCCGAATGGCTGGCTCATGATTATGGCCTCGACGAAAGGGTGCGGTTTCTGGGCAAGCGCGACAACATCGATGAGTTGATCGGAGCCTCCGACCTGCTGTTGCTGCCGAGCCAGAACGAGTCGTTCGGCCTGGTGGCCCTGGAAGCCATGGCTTGCGAGGTTCCCGTGGTGGTCTCGAAAGTCGGCGGGCTCCCCGAAGTTGTGACCGACGGCAGGGAAGGATTCCTGGTCGATCCCAAGGACATCGATGGGATGGCGCAGCGGTCGATCGAGATCCTCTCTGACGACGCACTCCGCCGCGAGATGGGACGCAACGGGCGCCAGACTGCCAAGGCGCGTTTCTGCTCGGATGAAATCGTGCGGAGATACGAGGACTACTACCGGAAGATCATCGATCGATCCTGAGAATCAGCGCGCTTTGTGGGATGATTCGATCATCACCATGCCGGAGCTGATGGCTTCGGGCAGTTTCACGACCGAACCCAGGTCAAAGCCATCCTTGATCTTCCCTTTCACGGCTACCTCGGATCCCGTGCGCGGAACGCCCTTCTCCGAAACCACCCAGAGTTTCCCGGTGCCGTCGTCCACTTCATAGGCCCCACGGCCCAGCACCGAGTAGCTGCGCACCACCTTGCCGGTAATCCCGACTTCTTTATCCGCATAGCGATCCGGTTCGGCACGGATCTGACTGATTTTCTTTTGCTCGCAGGCAGCCAGAAAGAGCACAAGGATCATCAGGGACACAATTGCGGCAATTCGATCCCGTCCGGGTAGTATCATAGGACATCCTCCTGATTCTATAGAGGCAGCCGCGCGCAAAATGTTTCACCAACGCTCCGGGACTGGGCGGACTGAAGCAGGAGCACGGGCCTCAAACAGTGAGCACGGGCTTCAGCCGGTGCGCTTTGGATCTCCTTGTTTTCCCGACGCGTATGATTATCCGTTCTGGAGCGCGCGGGCTGAAGCCCGCGCTCACGGGAATCTAACCCTGGAGCGCGCGGGCTGAAGCCCGCGCTCACTCTTCTTACGCCCGCGCCCACTATATCCTCATTATTACTTCCCTTTGGGGGAGACGGTTACGTGTGAATGTGCGCCGGCGGCGCCTTTGAACATGAACCCGTCCATTCCCTGAAGGTACATCTCCGAGAGCAAGGAACCTGCCTGAACCCGATCGAACAACAGCGAAGCCTGGCTTCCCGGCCTCGGTGCAAGCCGGGTCATAACCGGCACCACAACTTCTGCTTTGCTCTGCAGGCTACGAACTGTCACCGCGGTGCCCCGGTCATTGGGCGCAAACTCATATTTCCCGGCCGGAAGTTCCTTGTCGCCGGCCGTAAACGAAAAGGTGATGTCTACGGTCAGTTTCGGCAGCTCCTGGGCCATCAACGGCGCGGCCGCGAGCACCGGTATCAAAAACATAAGCAATCGGTTTCTCATCCCGCCTCCATCCGGCCGCCGCGAGAACCGTCCGCAATCAGCCGCTTCATATCGTCCTTCTTGCGCCGGACTGCCCCCGTGTTGCAGGCATCGTATCCGGCTGCCGGCTCGGGCGCTGCAGCCTCACAGCGCCAAGACATAAGCATCCCCTGACAATCTTCTGCTGTCAATGGCCAGTCCCTCGCCCTGGGCAGACGCACGGCCCCCTGCTGCCGGAATCTGCGGGCAACCCATGTGCAGTTGTGGTATACGTGATCGTCAAACACCTGCGTCATGGCATGGGAGCGCACTGTGAGGAATGCACGTCATCAACTTTCGATTTCGGTTTTGCTCGTCGCGGCTCTGTCGGCCGGCGCCTGCCGCGGCCGCCAGGAGGAAACGGCCCGGATCCGCATCGACGTTTCCCAGGGGGAGCCGGGAATCCAGTATATCAACGGCTATCAGAAGACCGTGAGTGGTCAGGTGCTCGCGTACCACTCTTCACACCCGGATGCCGAGTCGGCGCTGCTCGTCCGCGCCAACACGGAAGTGAACTCCATCGCCTGGTTGACCGATCCCCTGCCGGCGGACTACCGGGGTGACTTCTACAACCTGGTCTGGCTGGCCGGGCTCGAACGCCAGGGATGGCCGGGCAATGAGGTCCACAGCTTTGACTTTCTGATCAACGGGGACCACTGGTTCACTTTCCGGAACCTGAAGGACTCCGGCGCGATGAAGTGGGCCGTCGCGGGAAAACAGGGAGCCGAACTGTCCTTCGAGTCGGTGATAGCGGACCGGGCCGGGGACCTGTTCGGCTACATGTTCCTCAGGATTCCCAGAGGGGAATTCAAGCCGGGAGTGCCTCTGACGCTGCAGGTTCGGGGGCAGGATGCCGGCAGCCTGGATTGGTACATGACCCTGCAATACCCATTCCGCTTCACACCCGCTCTGCGCGCCGAACCGGCACTGGTCAGGGAGGGAGCGGAAACGAAGCAACTCGTCCGGCTCAGCCTCGACAATCTGCATCAGGGCCGCTCCCTCGAAATCCGGGTGACCGGCGCCCGTCCCGTCCGCCAGCCGGTCAAGGTTGGGGCCAACATCGTTTATCTGGCAATTCCTGCCGCAGGTTCCCAGAAGAAGATCCCGGTGGATTTCAATATCAACGGCGTGGCCGCGGGCCAGCCGCCGCTCGAGTTGAAGCCGGTCAACCGGCGCGAGATTCATCTCCTTTCCTACTCGCACACCGACATCGGCTACACGGACCTTCAGCCGGTGATCGAAGCAAGACAGAGGGAGAACCTGGAACGGGCCTTGCGGCTCATCCGGCAAACGCGCGCGTACCCGCCCGAAGCGCGCTATCGGTGGAACCTGGAAGTGATGTGGCCGCTGGAGGGCTATTTGAAAGGGGCTTCGGAGCAGAAGCGCCAGGAACTCGTGCAGGCGGTGCGCGACGGGTACATCGGTCTGAACGCGCTGTACGCCAACGTCCTGACGGGGCTTGCGACGGCAGGGGAGATGAGCCGTTTCACCGGCTTTGCCGGAAGTATCGCCCGGCAATACGGAGTTCCCGTCACCACCGCCCTCGTCTCCGATATTCCGGGCTTCACCTGGGGCCTGGTGCCGGCGCTGGCGCACAGCGGCGTGAAATACTTCGCCAGCGCCCCCAACGCGGGGGACCGCATTGGCCACGTGCTCGAGAAGTGGGGGGACCGGCCTTTCTACTGGGCGTCCCAATCCGGTGAAGAAAAAATCCTGACGTGGGTGGCGGGGGCAAGTTATTCGAGTTTTCACGAAGGGGATCTTACGCGGCTCGGCGACGAGAAGATCCTGAAGCTCATGCGGCGGCTGGACGACGCGAGCTATCCGTACGAGATCCTGCAGCTGCCCTACACGATTGGAGGCGACAACGGCCCCCCGGACCCCCGACTCCCGGATTTCGTTAAGGTGTGGAACGACCGGTATGAGTCCCCGCGGCTGATCCTCGCGACGCACGCGCAGATGTTCGCCGAATTCGAGCGGCGCTACGGATCGAGCCTGCCGACCTTCCAGGGGGATTTCACCCCTTATTGGGAAGACGGGGCCGCATCGAGCGCCGCGGAGACCGCGTTGAACCGCCGCGCAGCGGACCGGCTCGTCCAGGGGGAAGCTCTCTGGGCGATGCTTGCCCCCGGATCGTATCCCGCCGGAGATTACGATGTCGCCTGGAGAAACATCATCCTTTGGGACGAGCACACCTGGGGCGCGCACAATAGCGTCTCCGACCCCGACCTCCCCTCCGTCAAAGAGCAGTGGCGCATCAAGCGCCAGTTTGCCCTCAACGCGGATCAGACGTCACAGGCACTGCTCCTGCGCCTCCCCGGTCGGCAGGCGGGCGCCCAGGCTCCTCTGGGGGAAACTGCGATTGATATCTGCAACACGCACTCCTGGCCGCGGACCGATGTCGTTTTCCTGCCGGCGACTCAGGCGAAAATCGGCGACGCTGTGTTCGATGACAAAGGCAATGCCCTTCCCTCGCAACGCATCTCCACCGGGGAGCTGGCGGTGCGGGTGGAGGATGTGCCGCCTCTCTCCGCCCGGCGGATAGTCGTGCGTCCCGGCAAGGCGCTGAACCAGGGAAACTGCCGCGCAACCGGAACCGCGCTGTCGAATTCGCTGCTCTCCGTATCCCTGGACCCCGGCACAGGCGTCATTCGCAGCCTCCTGGCACAGGGCCGCCAGGTGGAACTGGTTGACCGTCTGCAGTACGCCGGGCTGAACCAGTACCTGTATGTGGCCGGAAAGGATCCCCGGGAGGCGCGCTCTCTTTCCGGCGTCCGGATACGGGTGAAGGAGAGCGGCAGTCTCGTCGCTTCCCTGCTCGTGGAAGCCCAGGCGCCCGGATGCGCCGGCTACGGCGCGGAGATCCGCCTCCTCGACGGCATCGGGCGGGTGGACATCATCCACGCCATCGACAAGCTGGCCGTGCGGACCAAGGAAGCCGTTCACGTCGCGTTTCCGTTCCAGGTCCCGGGAGGCCAGCTCCGATACGATGTTGCATACGGAATCGTGCGGCCGGAGGCCGACCAGCTCCCCGGCTCGTGCAAGAACTTCTTTTCACTGCAGAGCTGGGCCGACGTTTCCAACGCGGACTCGGGCGTCACGTGGGCATCGCCGGACGCACCCCTGATCGAGATCGGGTCGATCACCGCCGAACAGCCGTGGGCGCAGGCGACGGCCTCCGCGACAACCCTGTATTCCTACCTGATGAACAATTACTGGCATACGAACTACAAAGCGGACCAGGAGGGGCCGGCGAGCTTCCGCTACTCGATCCTTCCCCACGGCAGCTTTGTCCCGGAGGAAGCCGTTCGCTTCGGCAGGGACATGCGCGAGCCCCTGCTGGCGCTGCCGGCAGATCCCGCGTCGAGTGTGCAGGCGCCTCTGTTCCTGTTACAGCCGCCGCAGGTGCTGGTCTCTTCGATCAGGCCGCTGGGGCAGGATGCCTGGCTCGTGTGTCTGTACAATCCGTCGGAGGGCGCCCGGGATGCCGCCTTTGCGTGGAACCGGCTCGCCACACCGGGCGTATATGCGAGCGACAGCTTTGGGAGAAAGGGAGAGAAGCTCGGCGCCACAGTGAAGGTCGCGGCGCGCGGGAGCCGCTACGTGCGCCTCGAGACCAAATGAAAGTGAGCACGGGCTTCGGCCCCGTGAGCACGGGCTTCAGCCCGTGCGCTTTATCTCGCCTTACCCCCCCCACCTCAAGAACGTTAATCCGTTCTGAAACGCGCGGGCTGAAGCCCGCGCGCACTCTCCTTATTCCTGCCCTCACGTGGCGGTTGCCGATGGTGCTGAATCCAGGATTCCGCGAAAATGGCGCCCCAGAGCATGTTGAGCACCGGGGATCGCAGCTGCCGGCCTTTGAAAGCATCCGTGAGCAGCTCGTCGATCACACGCGCCGGAATGACTTCGGTGACGAAGCCGTCGGTGCGGAGCACGGCCTCGCGGACTCTTCCATTGAACTCCGGATCCGTCAGCCATCCGACGAACGGCGGCACGAATCCGCTCTTCTTCCGGTAAATGAACTCCCCCGGCATGAATTCCTCGAGCAGTTTCTTGAGCGGCCACTTCACGATGCCATCGTGCACCTTGGCGCTCCAGGGGAGCTTCCCTTGTTCCACCAGGACATCCTGCCAGATGTATGGATACATCACGCGAAGTCCGAGGCTTTCCCCCACTGACAACGCCTTTGCAGCCCACCGGGCGCTGTTGACGTACAGGAGCTGCCGGATGGTCGTTTTCGCTTCATACCCCAGCCTCGTGTAGCCGGCGCCGCAGTTTGCGGAAGTCCTTTCGATCAGCCCCTGCAGGGTTTCGTCCCACTCCGCCGGAACATCCAGCGACAGATAATGTACCGGCGCCAGCACCAGGAAATAGCTCAGCGGGTCCGACTCATGGACATCGGCGAGTGCGGCGATCCTGGCCGAGGCCCCTCCCCCGGCTTCCCATTTCCAGCGGGGGGAGCGGCGCAACCGGGATGAGATCCACTTTTTGGCGGCGCGGGGAACCGAATGCTTGAGGCGGAATTTCGCTTCGTGCTGCAGCGCCGGGAAGCCGAAACAGTCGTCCCCGCCGTTGCACTCGATCACCAGCGGCCGGCCGCTCGCATGCTCACGGATGTACTGCAGCAGGAAAGCAATCGGGAGGCTGGAGAAATCCGAGAAGGGGTGGTCCGTCAGCCGCACGACGTCGTCGAGCGCGCTCAGGGCATCGCGCTTTTCCATGCCCGCGACCTGCAGCTTCACGCCGATGCGCCCCGCGATCGCCGAGGCGTAAGGATACTCAGGATCGCTTGCGCCGAAAGCGCAGTAGAAAGCCTGCGGCGGTTCGCCTCCGGCCTGGTTCATATAGCAGCCGTACAGGCTCGAGTCGATCCCCCCGCTCAGCAGCAACGCCGTGGAGGACCGGCCGAGAAAGCCGGCCGATTTCTTCAGCGCTTCCCGCACCGGCCCCAAGTCAGGTTCCACACCCCGGCCGCGGCGCCGGACTTCCTCGCTGAAGCGCAGCTTGAAATACGGCCGGGCCGACTCCTGCCCGCTCGCGATTTCATATTTCAGGTAGTGTGCCGCGGGCACAGCCGAGATGTTGCTGCTGATTGTCAGAGGTTCCGGGACAGCTCCGTACTTCAGGATGGCATAGATGCCCCGCCGGCTGATGTCGAACGGAACGATGCCGTACAGGAATCGCAGGTCCGAGGAAAACACGATTCCGTCGTCCCGCTTGTGATAGTAGATCCTCCCCGAGCCCGCTCTCTGGGAAACCAGGTACAAAGACCGGTCTCCGCCGGCGCCCGCCGCCACCGCCATGCGGAAATCATTCTGGACCGATTGGAAGGCATCGGTATTTCGCTTCCGGAAGCTCTCGCAAAAATCGGCCTCCCAGGCCGCCAGGCGGTACTCTCCCGAGGAATCCGGTGTTACGAGCAGGTCTTCGCTCAATACGATCAGCTCAGAAGAGACCGCGAAGGGCGCCTGCGCAGATTCCAGGGAGCCTGTGCAGAAGAAATAGCCGTTGTCCCATACATCGATGCGCCGGCAGCCGGCAGGCAGCCGGTCTCTGAGAAGCGCGTCGATTTCCGGATCAGGATTGCGATACACGTAGCCGCCGATCATGAGAATGCCTCCCGCGCAGCACAGGCTCCCGGGACGGCATCCCCGGGATGTCCGCTGGCTGTGCTGTCCCAACCTACCTCAATGGCGCCGGCGCATCCAACAGAAATCCTTGCGCAGCGAAATCCTTCCTTGAAGCGCGAAGACCTCGACGATCTGAAAGAATGCGTTTTCAGGTCTTCGAGGTCTTTTCGATTTCTTCAGCCGGCGATCCTGCCCGGCAACTTCAGAAGCTCAACTTGATTCCGAACTGCATGGTGCGCGGGTCGCGGTAGCTTGTGACCTGCCCGAAAAGGGTGTTGGTAAGCGCGCGGCTGGTGCTGAGCGCGCGATAATTCGTGTGGTTGATCAGGTTAAACGCCTCCGCACGGATCTGCACGTTCACTCCCTCCGCGACGCGGATGTTCTTGGTGAGCGTGAAGTCGAACCGGGTCCACGGCGGCCCGTCGACGGCGCCTCTGGAAGCCGTTCCGGGGGTATTGCTCAGCCCGGACGTTCCGGCAGGGGTTTGCGCTTCGAAGCAGGCTGTGTTGAACCATTGCTCGATGGTATGGGGCGCATTCTCATTCGGATTGCACGACAGGTTCGGCCGCCCTCCTGCCACCAGAGCGGGGATGAAGCCGATGCCTGCCGGGTCGTAGCTCGAGCTTGTCACCGTGAACGGCAGACCGGTGTTGTAACTGTAGATACCCGACAACTGCCAGCCGCCCAGCACCTTCCCGGCCGTGCCCGCCTGCGAGCGGTAGAAAGGCAATTCATAGACGTAGTTGAGGGTGAGCACGTGGCGCCGGTCGAGCACCGCTCTGCCGTATTCTGCCCGGATGTTGTAGATGTCCTGCGGCGCGGCGTTCACGGATGAAGTTTGATTATCGGTGAGGTTCTTGGACCAGGTGTAGGCCAGATTCACTTGGGAAGCTCCCGAGAACCGCTGCTGGGCAGAAACCTGCAGGCTGTGATAGTTCGAATTGTACCGCGTCTCGAGCATGTTGATCGACCGGAAGCCGCGGTACGGCCGGACCTGATCCAGGATGGTTGGAGTCGAAGTGAATGCCGTCCCCGCCACCTGGCAGGGCACCGTCACAACTCCGGGAGTCTGCAGGGTGTTGGAGCCCGTGGCGCACTGCGTATTGATCGCCTTTCCGGGCGGAAGGTCATTGATCTCGGTGAATCCGATCAGGTGGGTTCCTTTCGACCCGTAATAGCCGACCGTGACCATCGTGCTCCTGCTCAGTTCCTGCTGCCAGTCCAGGGACCAGTGCTGCATGTAAGGCGTCAAAAAGTCCGACTGCACGCCCCGCAGCGATCCCACCGTCGCGGATGCCACAACGGAAGGCGTTTGTCCTTCCGGGACCGGGGAGTCGAGGGTTGTATTCGTGATGGTGATCGTTTCCTGATAGGGCGGATTCTGTCCCAGGAACAGTTCCAGCGCGCCGACCGGTATCTGCTCATGGTAGATGCCGTACCCGGTGCGGATCGCCGTCGCCCCCTTGCCGAACGGATCCCAGGACAGGCCGAAGCGCGGTGCGAAATCGCTCTTGGACACCTCGGCGACGTACTTGCCCCAGGGCGATTTGCCGGGAGTGCAGTTGTAGACGCTCGGGCCGGTGGTGTAATTCTGGGTGTTCGCGATCAGACCGTTGCAGAAATTGCCGGTGCCCGCCACGCGGCTCCCTGCGCCGGTCACTTGCGGAGCGTCGGCAGGATTCCAGAGGCTCGGCACGAAGTTCGTCAACTTGCCGTCGTCGTCGTACGGCAGACCGAAAAATGAGTACCGGACGCCGTAGTACAGCGCCAGGTTGGGCCTGAGGCGCCATTCGTCCTGGCCATACGCCTCGATCGCCCTCTGGCGGAAATCCGCCGTCATGTCGTATTTCGACTGGGTGAAAGACACGTTCCTTCCCATCAGGAAATTCGCCCAGTTCTGCACCAGATTGTTCACGCTCGTGCTCGCGATGCCGGGCGCCAGGACGCTGCCCTGTGTCCCTGCGCCTGCGGTCGTGTTGAAGAACGAGCTGAATGAGCCCTGATTCGTGCCCGACAGCGCATTCTCATGTTTGCGGTACATGGAAATGACCGCGCCGAATTTCAGCGTGTGGCCGGCCCCGGCAATCCAGGCCATGCTGCCGCTGAAGTTCTGTTTCCAGGAGAAATTGTCGTAGTTGCTGAAGCCGGTGATGGAGTTGAATCCGGAGACGCTCATGACCGGCACCATGTCCCGCGTAACCGTAAAGGGCAGATCGACCGAAACCGGCGATACCGCCCGTGCCGCCAGACCGGTCGTGTTGATCAGGATGGCGCCGTAACCGTACGCATAGCGGCCTTCGAAGATCATCGTGGGGCTGGCGGTATAGGTCACCTGGGCCGTGTGGGTCCGGCCGGGCGAATCCGACTCGGTTGTATTTACGAATGGAATTCCCGACCGTGTGCCGATCGCGCCATCGGCATCTTCGGTCGGAATGGTGTCTCTCTGATAGCGGTAATTGACGCTGATCGTATTGGTCAGACTGTGGTCGACCTTGATGACTTCCTGGTGGAAGTTTGCAATGTTGAGCGCCGGGTAATTCAGCGCATAGGTAGCCGGGGTGGTGGGGTCGGGGACGTTGTTCCAGATCATCGCGACATATTGCTGTGAAACAGAGCTCAGCGTCGTGCGGCTGCTGATGGGGCTTCCTGCCGGCAGAGTGTCGAGACAGGTTCGCGTCGAGCCCGAGATCGTCGCGCGCAGGCAGATGTCGATCGGGAAAACGCCTGCTTTCAGGTTGGAGTCCGGCACAACCGATGAAAGGGTCGGATATCGCTTATCCCGGCGCTGCTCTTCCGAAAAAAAGAAGAAAGTCTTCTCCAGCCTTTTTGCCCAGCTTCCCCCGGCGCCGAAAGTGGGAATATAAACGGGCCCGCTGAATGTGAAGCCGAAATTGTTGTATCGAAACGGCTTGCGTTTTGCCTTGCCGTCGGAATTGACGCCGAAGGGAGGCTTCGTAGCGGCATTGGTCACGAAGTTGTTGGCGTTGAACGCCTCGTTGCGGATGAACTCGTAGGCGCTTCCGTGAAACCTGTTTTCTCCCGAGCGGGTGATGACGTTGATCTGCCCGCCGCCGCTGCGGCCGGATTCAGCCGGATACAGCGAACGCAACACCTTGAACTCGCCGATGGAGTCGACGCTCGGGTATGCCTGAATGGTCAGGTTCGAGCCCCGGTCGGTCACGTCCGCACCGTCCACCGTGAAGGTGTTCTGGGTGCTCCTGGCGCCGTTGACCGAGATCAGGTTGCGATTCACCACCTGCGTGTCCGGGTTGTTGGTCCCGGTGTTCACGATGTCGTCGAGATCGTTGGTGACACCGGCGGCGAGTGTGACAAGTTGCACGAAATTGCGGTTGTTGAGCGACAGTTCACGGACCTGGATGCCGTCAATCACGGTCGACACGGTAGGCGTCGTTGTTTCGACAGCGAGAAGGCCGGCCTGAACCGTTACCACCTGATCGATCCCTCCGACTTCCAGCGTGAAATCGACGACACGCCTCTGACCGACGCTGAGAATCACGTCCGATTTCACGGCCTTCTTGAAGTTCGGCATTTGTGCCGTCACGCGGTAGGTGCTCACCGGCAGGTTCGGCGCGGAAAAGTTGCCGTCGCTGTCGGTAATCGCAGTGCGGACGACAAGGTCCGCCTTCGTGGAGTCGAGGATCGTCACCTGCGCCCCGGGCACGAGCGCGCCGGATTGGTCGCGAACAGTTCCGACGATGCTGCCGGTGGTTTCCTGACCGCAGACGATCCCGAGCCCCATCCCGAAGATGGCCAAAACCGACAGCACTGCTGTGCGTCTACACATGGTCTCCCTCCGCAATAAAACAGAATTGTCTTCTTACACGCCTACTTCAGGTCAGAAAAAAATTGTGCGCTCGCCGCGTGATTTTGCCAAGTGTTTCTTCGGCAGGAATGCCTTACATTATTTTTTTCAAATGTTTAGACGCCTTGCCCGGGCGCGCTATGAAAATACGAATTTGCTTTCATCTGCCCCGCGGCCCGGCAGTCGGACGCATCATCCCGGGATCGCCAAACGCCCTGAAAGAGCACTTTGAGTTTTTCGTGTCGTTATGGTTCGCGCGCAGGACCAGGCAGACCTGCGGTGTATTACCTCGGCAGCTGCAGGTTGCAGAGGGCTGCATCGGCACCATCCGCTGCCTGGCAAGGCCCCGGTCCCGGACTGTTCACCAGGTGTGTGGCGGTGGTTGGTTGTCTTTGGTGCCCAGCCAATCGATGCCGATGCCGGCGCC
>Ga0079037_100001597_pt1 | contig 11940 bp, 11 predicted proteins | sample Mud3Dept4metaG_FD_71479 | JGI IMG/M metagenome (GOLD analysis project Ga0079037, IMG submission 71479) | Freshwater wetland microbial communities from Ohio, USA, analyzing the effect of biotic and abiotic controls - Mud 3 Core 4 Depth 4 metaG | ecosystem: Environmental > Aquatic > Freshwater >... | reverse complement strand
TCCAAGGGGGAAGGCCCCCTTGGTCGCAGAGCATAAGCCCGCGAAGGGGAGGCAGAGAGCGAAGCGAACGTTGGAAGGGGGAAAGCGCAGCTTTCTCCCTCCAAAGGGACGCTGGGAAAACGGGCGTGGTTTCGAGGCCGCTACCCCGAGCCATATTTACCGAATTCCCGGAAGGCTTCGTACATGGCCCGGATGTTTTCGAGGGGGACATCGGGTCCGACCTCGCCACAGGCGATGAGTCCTCCTTCGGCCGTGCCGCAGGCCTCGAAAGTCCGCTGAACTTCTTCTTTGACTTCGGCCGGCGAGCCGAAGGGGAGGATGCGTTGGCGGTCGATATCCGTCCGGAAGGCCACACGGCCGCGGGCGTTTCCGGCTATCCAGTCATGTCCGACGACCGCCGACTGAATATTGAGGACGTTGGCTCCGATCTCGATGAGATCGCCGACGATCTCGTTGACATTTCCGTCGCTGTGAAACCAGATGTCCATGCCCGCCGCCCGCGCAGGCTCGAACATGGCGGCGTAGCGGGGCTTGAAAATCCGGCGCCAGGCCTCCGGCCGGATGAGAAGGCTGCGCTGGCCTCCCCAGTCGTCGCCGAAGTGGAGACCATCGTATTCGAGCTTTGTCCACCTGTCGATCCAGCGGAGGTTGAAGTCGAGCATATCATCCAAGAGCTTATGGAGTTTTGGAGATTCGCCCGCCAGGTCGGCGAGCAGGTTCTCCATGCCGCGGAGCTGTTGGAGCTGCTCGAAATAGGTGAACCAGCCCCCCCGCGCGTACCAGCGATCATCGAACCCGCACATGTGGCCGCTGTATTGACGTCCCGCGGGGGGCCCGGCCGGGAAATCGGCGGGCCACTGGTAATCGTCCAGGCGGCCCAGGTCCTTGACCGGCCAGTCCACGGGGATGCCGCATATTCCCGCCCACTCCACCCGCCAGAGCGTGCCGAAATCATCCCGGCTGAACCCGCGCCTGTATTGGGCGGGGAACCGCTCGATCGGCAGGTCGTTCATGTAATCCCAGCCGAAGTCCTCCCGGAATTCGGCCAGGATCTCGGCCAGGGCCCGGCCGTATTTGAACTGGGCGGCGGGCAGCACGGCGTGAGAGATCGGGACCCGGTCGGGGTTTTGAAATTGGACGGCGCGACGGACGCGTTCCCGAGAGTTCATCCCGGCGGCCTTACTACCGCTTCTTCTGGAATTTTTTCAATTGTTCCCCGGCCGTTTCCACGGCCTTCAGGATCTCGACATTTTCAGGATCGAATTGAAGCAGCCCCTGCCAGATGGCGATGGCCTCAGTCAGGTTCCCTTTCCTGTACTGGTCCAGGCCTTCCCGGGTGAGCTGGGATCGGCAGCTTTTGAGACCTTCCTCCGCCTCACTGAGAGAGAAGGTGAGGGACAGTCCGGCCTTCCGCGCGAGCGGGTATTCCCGCGATAACACAGCGTAGCCCTTGCCGGCGGCGACAAAATCCTTGCGCGCGAGCGCTTTGTCCGACAGCCCCTTGGTCTCCTCCATGATCCGCCGCAGCCCGGCGGATTGAGCAGGATTGCCGAGGATTTCCGGCGGCAGGACTTTGAATCCGTCGAGGGCCCTCAGATAGTCTCCTTCGGCGAGAGACTGGCGGGCCCGGCGCTCGCTCAGCCGCACCCGACACTCCAAAACGCGCCCGCTCAGGAACTCCGGGTTGAACGAGAGCGACCGCTCGAACTCCGCGAAACGGGGGAAATTCTCGAGCAGAAGCGAGTAGACATTTTCAGCCTCGGCGAAACCCCTGTCGGCGAACCTGGCGTCCGCGCTCTTCTTGATGTGTTCGACCGCCTCTCTGAAATCTCTGAGCACGCCGCGGTCGCCCGGATAGCTCTGGGCTGTCGCCGCGTACGAGTCCAGGGCCGCGGCGAAGTCCTCGGCGGCGAGACGCTGCCGGGCGTATCCCAGGTCGGGCCGGGCGACGGGCGGCGGGGGTGCGCAGGAAAAAAGAAGAAGGGCGCCCGCCGCCGCTGCCAGAATTGCCTTGAGACCGCCGTTTTTCATCCGTTATTCCCCCCGCCTTTTTGAAAGATCGTCCTTTTTTCTTTTGAGAAGAGCGACGAACCGCCCGGCGAGCTCAGAGTCGAACTGCTTTTGAGCCAGCCTGGCTATTTCGGCCTGAGCCTCTTCCGCGCTCAGCCCGCCGCGATACGGCCTGTCCGATGTCAGGGCGTCATAGACATCCGCCAGCGAGATGATGGCGGCGTCGAGCGGGATCTGCCCGCCGCTCAGTCCGTCGGGATAGCCGTTGCCGTCATGCCATTCGTGGTGATGCCGCACGGCGGGGATGTACTTCAGGAGCGACGGGGCCTTGGACAGGATTTCGGCGCCGTATTCCGGGTGGCGCATCATCTCCTTTTCTTCGGCCGGGTCGAGCCCGCCCTTCTTGAGGAGGATGGAATCGGGGATCTTGATCTTGCCGACATCATGGAAAAGGCAGGCGATCTCGAGCTCTTCGAGCCGGGCCGCGTCGAAGCCCATGTCCCGGCCCAGGTCCAGGGAAAGCTGGGCGACCCGGGTCGAATGGCCGAGCGTGCTGGTGTCGCGGGCGTCGATGGCCGCGGCCAACACCCGGACGGTCGATACATAGGCTTCCTCCAGGTCCTGGGCGTAGCGGCTCAGGGAATCCTTTTGCAGGGTGATCAAGGCCGTCATGTCGTTGAAGCTTTCCGTCAGCCGGCCGAGTTCATCCCGGGAATAGATCCGGAGCGGATGCGTCCGCCGGCCGCTTTTAAGCTCGGCGACCCCGGCCGAGAGTTCCCGGACCGGCCTGGTCAGGAGCGAAGTCAGCGCCAGGCTGCCGGCGAGGCCGGCCAGGAGGAGAATCCCGAAGACAACGAGGATCCTCTTCTCGGCTTCCTTCTGGGCTTCGACCACGGCGGCCTTGTTGACGGCCAGGACGACCGAGCCGAGGGGCTTTTCGAGGAAGACGATCGGCGTGCGCGCCTCGATCATGCCCTGGACCGGGGCGGGGATCTCGCTGACCATCGTCCCGTCGGCGGCCTCCTCGAGGGTTTTGCCGGGGGCGGGCCGGTAGATCTCCCCCGTTTTTTTTGTATCGCTGTGCGCCAGGATTTCACCCTTTTCGCTTAGGACGGCCAGGAACACGATATCGGAGCTGGACGATTTGATCCTGTAGACGATGTTGTCGAGTCCCAGAAGATCCTGGGAGATCAGTGCATAGCCGGCGGTGGAGGCGGCCGCCCGGCAAAGCGTTTCAGCCCGCTTCATAACTTCGCCGAGGATTCGCCGGTTGATGGTCCGGAGGGTGATAAGGGAGAAAGCCAGGGTGGATGAGACGAGAAGAAGGACGACAAAAAGCGAAGCTTTGACCCGGATTCTTCTCCAGGGCGCGAGGACATCGATTTTTGTCATCCCGGATCGGCGAGGACAGAAAATTCCGTCGCAGCGTTAATAAAACCGGCTCAATCGTAACAGAGCAACCGGAAGAATTCAAGGCGGAGAGGCGCGCGATTATCGAGAAGGGCTAGGCGATCAGGCTCAGGGCTTGGGGGACAATCCTGACCGTGATGCTCCTGAAAAGCCCTCCGATGATTCCACCGTCCGCCTGGACGTCGAATTCTCTTTCGGAAGAAACTTCAAACTTTGGAGCTTGGAGGAATTCGACTTCGGGCGCGCCGGCGTGTTTTCCCCGGCGGGCCAGAGAAGCGAGACGCGCCAGCCGGGAGAAAGAGCACCCCCGGATCAGGCAGCCGTCCAGCCGGCCGTCGTCCGGCCGGGCCGACGGATTCAGAATCCTTCCGGTCGCCCAGTAACGGATGTTGCTGAAATTGGCCACGACATAAAAGCCGTCCTTTTGCCGCCCATCCGCCCGGATGGTCAACGGGACGGGAATCTCCTTGTCCCGATAGGAGCGAATGATCCCGAAGGCTCCCGCCAGACTCTGGAACCGAGCCAGCCGAGGGTTCTTTTCAGTGATCTCCCTGACATGCCTGTTGACCCGGGCGCCCAGGCCGATGTTGGCCTGTCCGATGAAATAGCGGAGTATCTTTCCTCCATGCTCCACCACGCCCAGGTCGATACACCTCGTTTTCCCTCTTTTCAGGGCTTGGCAGGCCCTGTCCAGGTCCAAGAGATCGAATTCCCTGGCGATGTCATTGGAGGAGCCCAGGGCGATCAGGCCCAGGTTCACGTCCGCGCCCGACCGGACGAGCTCCTCGGCCATGATCTGGAACGTTGAATCCCCGCCCGCTCCGGCCAGGGAGCAGTAGCGGCCGGCGCACTCCCTGGTCCGTGCCTTCAGGTCTTCTTCGCTGGCAGTCACCACGAGGTCGAAGGGAACCTGCCATTGATGAAGGAGCCTTTCCAGCCGGCCCTTTTTCTTGAGGGCCCTTCCCCCTTCAGCCGAGGGGTTGAAAAGGATGGCGAGGCGGTCGGACGACGGACTCAAGATCGGGATCTCACTCTTCCTGAAGCCGGATTTTCAAGGTCCGGCCTCGGCCGGCCCGGATGACCTCGATCTGGACCTCGTCGCCCACGTTATAGCGTTCCAGGATCCTGTAGAGGTCATCGGATGTCTTGACAGCCTGGCCGTCGATGGACACGATGATGTCGCCCAGCACGACATTGCCGGCGGCGTCGTAGCGGGTCGGCATCATTCCCGCGGCGGCGGCGGCTCCCCGCCGATCGACATCCAGGACGAGGACGCCCTCATCGATTCCGACCCGCCGGGCGACCGAATCCTCGACCGTCTGGATGCCGAGCCCGGGCTGGATGACCTTGCCGTAGGCGATGAGCTGGGAGATGATCCGGTTGACGGTGTCGATGGGAACGGCGAAGCCGACTCCGGCGTAGGCTCCGGACGGGCTGTAGATGGCCGTGTTGACGCCGATGCAGAGCCCGGCGCTGTCGAGCAGCGGCCCCCCCGAGTTGCCGGGGTTGATGGCCGCATCCGTCTGGATGACCCCCTGGATCGGCCGCCGGGTCATGGATTCGATTTCCCGGCCGAGGGCGCTGATGATGCCCGTCGTTAGGGTCTGGTCGAGCCCGAAGGGATTGCCGATCGCGTAGACCGATTGACCGGCTTCGAGGTTCGCGGACGTCCCGATGCGGATCGGTCTCAGCTTGTCCCGCGGCGCGTCGATCCTCAAGACGGCCAGGTCCTTGTCGGGCGCGCGTCCCACCACCTTGGCCTTCCAGACGGACTGGTCGGAGAGGGTGACCTGGACATCCTGGGCTTCGTAGATGACATGGAAGTTGGTCACGATGCGCCCGGCCTCATCCCAGATAAAGCCGGAGCCGGTCCCTTGGGGTATCTCGAAGACGTTGAAGGTGAACAAGTCCCGGCGATAGACAAGCGTCGTGATGTAGACGACCGACGGCCGGGCCTCCTCGAATACGGAGATGGCTCTCTGTTCCTCCGGAAGAAGTGGTCCCCGCGTCTCGACCCGGCGGAGAGAAAGCGACTTTTCCCGTGTCTGTGAACCTAAAAGGGGAGGGAGGGCCAGGATCACGAGGAGCGCCAGGGGGAGGAGCGGGAGATTCGTCCGGTCTGGTCGTCTAAGCCTGCGAAAGAAACCGAGGGTTGAGCGCGATTGGACGTTCATGGTGACTCCGTTTTCACTGGGTCAGGCGGCTTCGACAGCCTCTCTCTGCCTCGGTACAAAGTATAGGTTCCGCCGGGGAATGAGTCAACTCAAAGGAAGGGCCGCTTCGTTCTCCGGCGGCCTTGCCGCCCCTCCGCCGGAAGAAGTAAAATAGCGGCCCGAGACCCGGTTCAACGTTTCCGAGGAGGTGAGGGCATGTCTTCGAGGTTGGAGCAATTCCGGCTGTACCGTGAGAAAATGAACGACAAAATCCTATCCGGCGGACATCTGGGCATCAAGCGTTTCTTTAACCTGGATACGGCCGCCTACCGAGACGGGGTCCTGACGGGAAAGACGAAAGAGCTCCTGGGGCTCGTCGCCTCGGCCGTCCTCCGCTGCAACGACTGCATCGACTATCATCTGATCCAATGCGTGGATGCCGGCTACACGGACGAGGAGCTTCATGAGGCCCTCAATGTCGCCCTGATCGTCGGCGGGAGCATCGTCATCCCGCACCTCCGGCATGCCTACGAGACAATCGAGCTGCTGAGAAAAGAATAGCCCGGGAGACTTCCCCTCCCTCCATCGGGCCGAGGAATACAAATCTTCCCCCGGGGGGCTTGCGTTTGAGGGAGAAAGCCTTACAATAAGGGCTCCAAACGACGGTTCCCTCCGAAGGAGACAACGATATGAGACCACGCTTCCTGACCGCGGCGACCATACTCCTGGGGTTCTCGATGGCAGCCTCCGCCCCGGCCGTCGTCCGGGACAGGGAGGCGCCCGTGCTCCAGCCGATTGCCGTCTTCAGCGTCAAGGAATTCGGGGCGTCCGGCGTTAAGACGGAGAAGGCCCGGGAGGCCATCCAGAAGGCGGTGGACGCCTGCGCGGAGGCCGGAGGGGGAATGGTCTATCTTCCGCCCGGCGAATACACTTCCGGGACCATCCATCTTCGCAGCCACGTGCGCTTCTTCATCGAAGCGGGGGCGACGCTCTTCGCTTCCCGGGACAAGCAGGACTACGACAAAGAGGCGCTTTTCTACGGCGAGGACCTCGACAATATCACGATCGAGGGACGGGGCCTGGTGGAGGGCCAGTCCGAGTACGAGTGGCGTCTCAACGATATCGACGACCGCTTCATCCGCGACAACCAGTTGCTGATGGAGGCGGCCGGAAAGCCGCTCCTGCGGTCCTTCCCCAAGCCGAACGCACTCCCCAAGATGGTCCTTCTCGTGCGCTGCACGGACGTCCGGATCAGCGGCCTCAGCTTCATGCACTCTCCGAGCTGGACGATCCACCCCTACGGCTGCGAACGCATGGTCATCGACGGCGTCTATATCTCCAGCAGCCGGAAAGAAGGGGTCTGGGCCGACGGCATTGACCCGGACGGCTGCAAGGATTTGAGGATCTCGAACTCGACAATCGAGACGGGCGACGACGCCATCGTTTTCTACTCGATGAACTGGTTCGGGCCGGCGCTCCCCTGCGAGAATATCACCATCACCAACTGCCGCCTGTCCTCGGCTTCGTCGGCCCTTAAGTTCTGCGACGGCAATATGAACTGCGTGCGCCGGGTGACGGTCTCGAACTGTGTCATCACCGATTCCAACCGCGGGCTGGCCTTCATGGTCTTCGACGGCGGGTATGTCAGCGACGTCGTCATCTCCGACGTCACCATCGACTGCGTCCGGCACGACTGGTTCTGGTGGGGGGACGGCGATCCCTTCCATTTCAACATCAAGAGGCGCAGCGAAGTCCATCCCCAGGTCAAATGGGAAAACGAGCCCCCGGCCGGTTCCATCCGCAATATCAAGCTCCAGAACATCATCGCCCGCGGCAAGGGGTCGAGCCTGATCAACGGCCACCCGATGAGCTGGCTCGACGGCGTCACCCTGGAGAATATCAAGCTCTTCCTGTCCGATGACCCCTCGGCTCCCATCCAGAAGGTCGAGCATGCCATGAAATTCCGTTGGGCTCGCAACCTCAAGATTCGCGGGCTGGAGGTCGTCTGGGAGAAGCCGGAATCAGAACGCTGGCAGAGCGCCCTGTATTTCGAGGACGTCAAGGACCTCGAGCTGGCGGAGTTTTCGGGGCGGCAGGGACTCCTCGAGGCGGCCGACTCGGCCGTCTGCCTCAATCAGGTCGAGGACGCCCGCCTTTTCAGAAACAAGGCGGCCTCAGGGACAGAGGTGTTTTTCGAGGTCAAGGGCGAGCGCAGCCGCGCCATCCGGATTCGAGACAACGACCTGCTGGAGGCCCGCGTTCCTCTGCGGGTGGCGCCCGAGGTCAAGCCGGAAGAGATAAAACCGCAGGGAAATCTCGAGAGAACGGAGAACTGAGAGTCAGGCGAAGCTCTTAAGGGCTTTTCCCTCAGTATCGAAAATCTCCAATATCCGGGTCAACCCGGAGTAGTGGAAGATGAGCCAGATCTTCGGAGACAAGCAGCACAACTTCAAGCGGCCCTTTTTCTCCTTGATGGCCAGATAGGCGGCGACGATATCGCCGATGCCGTAGCTGTCGATGAAATCAACCTTGGCGAAGTTCAGCAGAATGTCCGGTTTCCCCTCGTCCAGAAGTTCGGTCACCTGCCGCTGAAGGGAGGGGGTGAAATCATCGCTGAGCCGGATCTCGCCGACGAGGTCGACAACGAAAACGCCGTCCTTTTCGCACACCCGGGCGGGCATGACGGCCCTCTCTCCCGGATTCCCGGTCTTTCGAGTGTCCAATTTTCTCCCCGCCTTCCATTATGGCTCAAGCCGGGCGCGTTTGGCAATAGCAAGTTGTCTTGCGGGATGGGAATGACGCCGTCCCCCTCAAACTCCCCCGCGGTGGCGCGTCTTCCGATGATTCTCATAAGGCCCGGTGACTTGTGAGACGCGCCACTAGTTCTTCAGCATGAAGGTGAAGCAGGCCGTCTCGGGCTTGAATGGCGCCAGGTCGTCGGTGTATTGCTTGGCGCAGACCTGGCTTTGCAGGCCGTTGCCGAGTCCCGTCCCGGTCACCTTGAAATTGATCTCCGCCAACGTCCCCTCGCTCGCTCTGGGAATCGCGCTTCCCCCTCCCAGGAACCCTCCCACCTTCAGGCTCCCCGACCCGACCCTGTTTCCGTCGACCGCCGCCCAGCCCCCGGTCAGAGTGCCGGGCTGTACATCCTGGAACTCCAGGACCCGGTCATCGAAAGTCACGTCCAGACCGAAAACGCGGATTTCCTCCTGGTTCGCGGCGATGAATACGGACGCCCGGACCAGGGAGCCGGCCGCGGCGGAAGTGGGGTTGCCGACGAAGAGGATGGTCGGCTCGTCAACCTCGAAGACGGCGCTCGTCGGGGTCTTTTTGCAGGTAAGGAGGCCCAAAAACAGCCCGGAGACAAGAGTTATCGCCGCGAATGCTCTCCGGATATCCATGATCGGTTCGCCGATATTATATCCATTATTTAGTCGCTTGGGAAGATTCAGGGGGCGAAGACTCAGGGGGACGTTCCCTTTGTCTTTACAACAGCCCGGACCTGAATTATGATAGGGAGGAAAAAGGAAGATTCATGATCCGATCCACGACCATCATCTGCGTCCGGCACAACGGCCGGCTGGCCATGGCCGGGGACGGCCAGGTATCCATGGGTCAGACCGTGCTCAAGCAGAAAGCCCGGAAGATCAGGCGCCTGCATAAGGACAAGGTCTTGGCCGGGTTTGCCGGTTCTACTTCGGACGCTTTTGCCCTTTTCTCCAGGTTCGAGAACAAGCTTGAGGAGCACCGAGGCAACCTCTCCCGGGCGTCCATTGAATTGGCCAAGGATTGGCGCCTCGATAAGGCTCTTCGTCAGCTCGAAGCCATGCTCATCGTGGCCGACAAGGACAGCGCCTTCCTCATCTCGGGCACCGGCGACGTTGTCGAGCCGGACGACGGGATCATCGCCATCGGCTCGGGCGGACCTTATGCCCTGGCCGCCGCCCGCGCCCTGATCCGGCACACCGGCCTTGCGGCCAAGGAGATCGCCCTCGAGGCCCTCCTGATCAGCGCCGGGATCTGTGTTTATACGAACGACCAGGTCACTGTCGAAGAGCTGTGAGAGAACCCGCGTGACCCAGCCTAAAGCCCTCCGCTCCGCCCCCGAAGAGACAAGAGACACCGAGCTCACTCCCCAGGAGATTGTCTCCGAGCTCGACAAATACATCATCGGCCAGAAGGGAGCCAAGAAGGCCGTGGCCATCGCCCTGCGGAACCGCTTCCGCAGGAGGAAGCTCCCCGCCGAGCTGGCCGATGAAATCGCCCCCAAAAACATTCTGATGATCGGGCCGACCGGGGTGGGCAAGACCGAGATCTCCCGCCGCCTGGCCAAGCTGACCTCCTCGCCTTTCCTCAAGATCGAGGCCAGCAAATTCACCGAAGTGGGCTACGTCGGCCGCGATGTCGAGTCGATGATCCGGGATCTCGTCCGCATTTCCGTCGATATGGTCAAGCAGGATAAGATCGAGGAGATCCGGGAAAAGGCCAAAAGCAATGTCGAAGAAAAGCTCTTGGACCTTCTCCTCCCGCCCTCCCGGCGGAAGGAGAACGCCCTGGCCGAAGGCGACTATGACCGCTTCCTGGAAACCCGGGAAAAGCTGCGCAAGCAGCTCCGGGAAGGAGTCTTGGACGAGCGCCTGGTCGAGATCGAAGTCAAGGAGAAGATGGCCTCGCCGTTCGAAGTCTTCTCCAACCAGGGCGTCGAAGAGATCGGGATCCATATCCAGGAGATCCTGCCCGGCTTCCTGGGAGGGAAGTCCAAAAAACGCCGCATGAAGATCCGGGAGGCCAGGGAATTCCTGATGGAGGACGAGGAGAGGCGTCTGGTCGACATGGACCAGGTGGCCCGCCTGGCCATCGAGAGGGTGGAGCATTCGGGAATCATTTTCCTCGATGAAGTGGATAAGGTCGCCGGCCGGGAGTCCGGCCATGGACCGGAGGTCAGCCGCGAAGGCGTCCAGAGAGACCTCCTGCCGATCATCGAAGGCACCACCGTTAACACGCGGTATGGCCTGGTCAGGACCGACCACATCCTGTTCATCGGCGCCGGCGCCTTCCATGTCTCCAAGCCCGCCGACCTCATCCCGGAGCTCCAGGGCCGGTTTCCCATCCGAGTGGAGCTCACGCCGCTCAATAAAGAGGATTTTCTACGCATCCTGACCGAGCCCGAGAACGCCCTGATCAAGCAGTACCGGGCCCTTATGGAGACCGAAGGCGTCCACGTCGATTTCACCGGGGATGCCATCGATGAGATCGCCGAGATCGCCGAAAAGGTCAACGAGGATTCGGAGAACATCGGGGCCCGCCGGCTGCACACGATCATGGAGAAGGTCATGGAGGAGATCTCCTTTGCGGCTCCGGGAATAGCGGAGAAAAACATCATGATCGATCGGTCCTACGTCCAAGGCCAGCTCCGGGACATCCTCAAGGACCAGGACCTGCGGCGGTTCATCCTCTGATGTCGCGGCGTTCCTCCTCCCTTTTATTCTTCTCCCTCCTCGTGGCGTTGGCGGACTGCGGGAAAAAAGGCCCGATTGAAACGCCGGTGATGCGTATTCCCCAGGCCGTCGAGGACCTGGCCGTCTCCCAGAGGGGTTCCGCCTGTCTGCTGACCTGGACCGCCCCGTCCGCCTACATCGACGGGAGCCCGCTCGGCGAGATCTCCGAGTTGGAAATCTGGCTGACCAGGGAGGACCGCGCCGAAGAGGGGACGCTCAAGACCTGGAGCGCCGCCGCGTTCGGTGAAAAGGCCCAGCTCCTCGAGTCGATCACCGGCGACACGTTGGCCTCTCTCCGCCGGGAGGGAGCCAAGACGGAAGCGGAGCTCATCTACCGCTATCCCATTGCCGCGGAGGACATCGGAAAGAAAACCCTCACGTTTTCCCTTCGAGTCAGGGACGGGAAAAAAAGGACGTCCGAGTTCGCGGATCCCGTCTCTTTGGAAGCCCGGACGCCGCTCGGTCCGCCTCGCAACGTCCGGGCCGAGGTTTTTGAGGACCATATCCGGCTGAGCTGGGAGGGACAGGTGCAGCCCAAGGAGGAACCCGCTCTCGTGATGATGCCCCTGGTGATTCCTATGATCTCTTCCCCGATAGATGTCCCGGTAGCTCCGGCGACCGCCCCTTCGACAACTCCCGCGCCCGCTGCCGGCTTCAACGTCTTCCGTTCGGAAGAGGGGAACGCGGCCGCACGGGTGAACGCCTCCCCCCTCGAGACCAGCGAGTTCCCGGATAAGGATTTCCAATTCGGCCGGACATACCGCTATTTTGTTCGAGCGGTCGTCGAATCAAAGCCACTTCAGGAGAGCGATGACTCGGAAGTGGTCGAGGTCGCGGCCAAGGATGCATTTCCCCCGGCTCCGCCCTCC
>Ga0079037_100001596_pt1 | contig 11944 bp, 11 predicted proteins | sample Mud3Dept4metaG_FD_71479 | JGI IMG/M metagenome (GOLD analysis project Ga0079037, IMG submission 71479) | Freshwater wetland microbial communities from Ohio, USA, analyzing the effect of biotic and abiotic controls - Mud 3 Core 4 Depth 4 metaG | ecosystem: Environmental > Aquatic > Freshwater >... | reverse complement strand
ATCCTGAACGGCCTGCGCGTCTACTCGCTCAAGGTCCTCGGCGATCCCAGGGAGGCAATCCGGTATGGCGAGCTCGCGATGGCGGCAGCGCCATCCGACTGGGACTACGTCGAGGTCTACGTCAGGATGGTGGAGGAGTTGGGGGAGCATAAGAAGGCGACGAAAGAGCCGGCGGATGCGAGTGCGCGCCAGAATGAGCATCCTTAGAACCCCTAGCGCTCTGTTAGTGGGAATTGTCATGCGTGCGCTTTGACGGCATATCGGGGTGGATCAGGGATCCGTGGCAGCAAGTCACGAGTGCTCGAACACCTCGGCTGAATTCGCGCAAGATCGGATTGCGCTTGCCACTGCGTCCTCTCGTCGCGTTTCCTGAGGGGGCGCCGTAGGTAGATTCGATCGCGATGAGCCGAGAAAGGTAGGGTCCGTAAATCTCACGTTTCAGCGTGGTGCTGAGCCTCGCTTGGTACCGCTTGAGGTTGCAGTCAAAGAGAGTGCCCCAGATCCGTGATACACCGTGAAAGTGAAAGAACACTAGCGGACTTCCGTCTACGCTTATTTGGCCCAGGCTGGTTGCTAGGGAATGCCGACCAACGTTCCACGGTGCCAGATTCGCTCCGGGGTGGCGCAGGATCACGACGCCGTCGAAGAGAGCTGGAAAGTGGTCGAGATAGGCCTGGTCGGCGAACCGACCGTCTTCGGCTCGGTCGTGGCACCACTCCAGGCAGCGCTCTTGCCACCATTCCAGGCACGCAGTGCCATTGGCAGTCGCGCGAAAAGTCAGCCAGCCCACGTTGTAAAGCCCGAACGGTCTCAGTTTGCTCTCGAGGTGGTCTGGCGGACGGTGTGGGATGATGGAGACCGAGCCCGCACCGAGTTCGTCGAACAAGGGCTCGGGGCTCGAATAGAAGTAAAGGTCCGCGTCGAGGTAGGTCACCTCGTTGGGCGAGTCCGGGCCCTGGCCGAGTACGTAGGCCGGCAGGAATGGCGTCAGGGTGAAGTAGTACTCGACTCGGCTCCTTTCGGCTTTTCGAGAAAGCAGCTCCGGGTAGCACTCCTCGAGGTCGCGCAGCGGAATCAGCCTAACGGCGGGAACGTCGAGCCTGCGGAGCAGATCGAGCGACGGCTCGTCGAGGCAGAGTATCCAAAGAGTAAAGCTGCCGGCATGAAGGCGCAGCGACTCATAGAGCGCCAGCCCGCGGGGCAGATAGCCGCTATCGAAGTAGGTACAGTAATGTCGCATCGACCTTTTCTAGAATCGCCCAGTGAGCTTCGCGACGGCCTGAGCAACGAGACGCACCTCTTCGTCGGCCAGCTCGGGAAACATTGGAAGGCTAAGGACGGTGCGAGCGACTGTCTCTGTCTCGCCTAGCGGAACGACTCGAAACTCAGCGTTTGCATAGGCGGGCTGACGATGGGCTGGAACGGGGTAGTGCACCAGGGTCTCGATTCCCTCATCACGAAGGAGGGCGCGCAGACGATCCCGCTCCGAGGTCTTCACCACGTACTGATGAAAGACCTGAGCGCTCTCGGGGGAAATGCGCGTTGGCGTCTCGAGCGGGAAGCCGGCGAGCAGGTGATCGTACTGACTGGCGATCTCGCATCGCCGCTGATTCTCCGCCGCGAGATAGGGCAATTTGACTCGGAGGATTGCAGCCTGAATCTCGTCGAGACGCGAGTTGATTCCTGGAACCGCGCTCACCCGCTCTGTAGTCCAGCCGTATTGGCGCAGCAGACGGATCCGGCTGCCTAGATCGGGGTCGTTACCGACGACGGCACCCCCGTCGCCGAGCGCCCCAAGGTTCTTGGTCGGGTAGAAGCTGAAGCACCCGGCTTTGCCCCAAGTGCCGACCGGTCGGCCATCGAGGGCCGCCCCATGCGCCTGCGCGCAATCCTCGATCACCGGGACGCCCGATCGATTCGCCAGTGCCAGGATTGCAGGCAGGTCGGCGACCGTGCCGTATAGGTGCACTACGATCAGGGCCTTTGCCGCCCCGCCGGATGGCGTTGCGAGGAGCGATTCAAGGCTACTAGGAGAAACGGTGTAACGGCCGGCATCAACGTCTACGAACAACGGACGGGCGCCGAGGCGGCTGATCGCGGAAACTGTAGCGATCGCCGTGTGCGACGGCGTGATGACCGTATCTCCTGCGCCGATTCCGAGCCCCCGCAGCGCCAATTCGATGGCATCAGTGCCGTTTGCGACTCCAACGGCCCACGTAGCACCGAGCATCGCCGCGAACTCGCCTTCGAATGCAGCAACCTCAGCCCCCAGCACGTAAGTGCCCGCGGCGGCCACCCTCAACATCGCCGAGTCGATCGCCGATCGGTGGGCGAGATAGCTCGCCTTGGGGCTAGTTTGTGGAATCAAAGTAATGCGCACCGTGCAAGCGGAAGTAAGCAAAGGTCCGCTCCAGACCGGCCCGCAGGAGGATTTTCGGAGCCCAGCCAAGAGTCTGACGGATTAATGCGAAGTCTGAATAGTAATCGCCTATGTCGATCTTCTTGCGTTCGTCTGGAAACTCCCGGACCTGAAATGCGCCCCCGCCGTTGATATCAATGACGAGTTCCGCAAGCTCAGACAGAGAGACTATTTCGCTCGATCCAAGGTTAAATACCTTTCCGGTCGCGCGATCATCGAGGGCTGCTGCAATGAACGCATCCGTTACGTCATCAACGTAGTTGAAGTCTCTCAGCTGCCCGCCGCCCCAGACCTCGATGGGCAGGCCCTCTAGCAGGCGCCTAATCCAGATGCCGACAAACGTCTGCCGCGCATCCACGATGCGCATGCGGGGTCCATAGGTGTTAGTCAGGCGCAACGCGCAGGCACGAATGCCGTAAACGTTGTTGTACAGAATGTGGTACTCCTCCCCGGCCACCTTGTTGATGCCATTCACGTCGACGGGACGGATCGGATGGGATTCATCCACCGGCAGATAATCCGGCCGACCGTACACCTGCCGTGTGCTTGCGAACACGACCTTCGCTTCAGGGTTGTGCTTCCGGAGCGCCTCGAGAATGTAGAGCTGCGCACGCGCGTTGATCTCCAGGTCGGTGAACGGATCGTGCATCGAGTCGAGGTGGCTCGTCTGACCCGCCAGGTTGAAAACGAAATCGGCGCCCTTGACGAGATGCTTCATGCTGAAGGGATCGCGGACGTCTGAAATATTCAGCGTCACGCGATCCACGATGCCATCCAAATTATGGATGTTGCCCCCGTACTCCGGCACGAAGGAGTCGATAAGGGTGACCGCTCCATTCTGATCGACTATGCGGCGCGCCAGGTTCGAGCCGATGAATCCGGCACCGCCCGTGATCAGGACGCGGCGGCCAGCAAGACTGGCGCCTGTGCTCACTGTGCGGTCCTCGCCGCAAGAACCAACTGGTCGAGGTAGAGGTCCTGCCCCTTCGGGAGGAAGAGCTGCAGACTCGCGCCGAGAACGCTGAATGGGGCCATAAGGAAAGTACAAGTGATGAGATTGAGAATTGGTTTCTTCGTCCAAAGCATCTTGTATAGGTATGCGTTCACGAGCTGGCACAGTGCCGCGGGTCCGGGGTTGATCTTAACAAGCTTCTGGACTTCGAATCCATGTTTCCTAAGTAGATAGGCGAGACCAAAGGATGTATACCTGGCATAGTCTCGCGGCTGCTCGTGCTCGTCCCAAACGAACGGGGCAGTGATTAACAGCTTCCCTCCGGGCTTTAGCAGCCGATGAATACTGTCAAGGAAAGGCGCTGGTTCGAATACGTGCTCAATAACCTGGTTGCAGATAATGGCGTCGAATTGCTGATCGGCAAACGGAAAATGTAGGCCATCGTAAAGAACGTCTGCCTTCTTGAGCACGGTCTGCTGAGGTGCCTGGATCTCCAGCCCGATGTATCGACAGCCTCCGAACAACTCTCGGTATGGCCTGCGGCCGCAGCCAACGTCGAGCAGCAAACCTTGAATCTTGGGCGCAACGCGCCGGATTTCCGTATGCAGGCCGTGACGCGCCAGGAAGAAAGGATTAACGAACGGCCCAATCAGCCCTGGCGTGAACTGCTGGCGCGCGATAAATGCTTTTACGCCACGGAGCATACGTTGCGGAGGATCATGCCACCGAAACTAAAGTCGATCTGCTCCGTACGCGCACGCCCGTCGCTGCTGTCGAATTCGGCAAGCAACTGGTAGCTAGGTCCGAACCGCTGCACCAAGTTGAACCGGGAAAAGATCCAGCACGGGTAGCTCGCGGCATAAATGCTCTTCGGAACGTGCTGCGTCGTTATGTGGTCACTATCAAGATCCGAGAATGGCGTACGGTCAATGATGACGTAGCGAACCGCACTGTCCTGGATTATTTTCAGTATTTCGGCCGGATCCGGCAGATACTGAAGCACGCTGGAAAGCAGCACTACGTTCGGCGATATGGTCGTCAGACATTCCGCCAGGCTGTCGAAAAACTGCAGCGTTCCATCCTGGAACTCCGCTTTGCCGCACTTGACAAAGTGGGGTTGCTCAACGACTCCCCAACGGAGGCTGCTAACGACTGCCAAGAAATCCCGGCACTGATAATAGCTGCTGCCCAGCGCTCCCCCGAGGTCTAACACGGCGAGGCGTGACTCTGCTTCGGCTGCGGCTCGCAGAAGTCCGGCCAGGACGGGAAAAGAGTGGTGGATATGGTCGAACAGGACAGAGTCGCGCTCGTAGGCCGCAGTACCGACTTTGACCTGCAAAGCTGCGGCTCGAACTTGCTGGAGAATATTCTGCGCGTCGTAGCCGGTCGTTCTGGCCGATGCCAACGACCATGTGGGGAAGTCGCCTCGATAATGAACGCCGCGCCCACAAAGCCGCCGGAGCTGTTCGTCGATAGCCGGAGGTAACCATCGGGCAAGAGATGGGGAGCGCCGCATGGTCTAGAAACGAATAACCGCAATTGGCAAGAGGCCACGCGACACTCTTGACAAGGAGGGGCTACGCCGCCAATGACGGTGATCGATGGTGATCGCCCGAGCTATAACGTCATCGTCTACCTGGGGTGGCCATGTTGATATCCGAGCCTGAGTTATAACGGAATTGAAGCTAGAGATCCGTGCGCAGTAGGTGCCACGCGCCGCAGTGCATGACCCGTTTGAAGAACACGTCTCTTTCCGAGTCATAGGGCGCCCACAAAGCGGGTCAACTCCGGAAGGGAAGAACGCCATGATCTCCGCGAATAGAATCCGACTGGTGTGCTTGCGTGATCCTCCCGGGTGGCAACCCCGGGTGACTGCGCAATTCCTGGTAGTCGCCATTCAAATCGACACCACCCAAAATTGGCTTACTCGCAACAGTTCTTGCAGTCACTCTTGGCAACAGTCATTTGACCCCGTAGCACCAAGATGCCGTACCATTTTTTGCAACCGGCGGCGGACAAGCGAAAGGTGACCTTTAATCAAAGATCGAACGGTCATGTTGCAGACCCCTTCCAAGCCGCCGCATCGATATTCACGACACCGTGGCAAACCCAGTGAGCGGCCACGGCATTGAAACGAGTGACCGCCCGGTTCTGTCGTGTAACGGCCCCGTCGGGATCTTCTACCATGCCGCGGACCAAGGCAGCCAAATCGCAATTGGAAGCGGCTTGGGGAAAACCGAGGTACGCATAGTCAGACATGAATGACCGACGCCGAGTCAGGTTCACCGCCGCCCCAAGTTTCCCTCGCTGCCATGCGTCGATCAATACTTGGGAATACTCCGAGATATAAAGATCACCGCGGCCGAGATCCTCTTCCAGCGATCGGTTCGACAGTTCGAGATTTGGAAGTCCACATCCGGTAACCAACGCTTCAATGCGACGGATGGCGTGCACGCCCTCATGCTCCGGTGTCGCCATGGTCGGGTGGATGCGTATTATGAACTCCAGGGTCGGCCATTGCTTCGCGACATCCAGGAAAGCAAGGACTAGCCGGTCTGTGTCGCATCGCTCGATCAAGGCTGTCCAGTCACCTGCGTGGTTCAGCACCAGCATGATTCGCCGAATCGTCGATTGCTCGCACCGATCGAATCGCGGAGTTGCCTGAAACCAATGCCCAGGTACCACCTGTCGTCCATGTTGACGAAACCATTCAGCGCTGAGCGGATTGGTTGCTACGAATACCCCTTCGCCGAATAAATCAATGTAGCTCGCTGGATAATTGGAGGGATGGTGCCCATCGACAAGGATGTGGAGCGTCTGCCCACAGCAAGCCGCGAACATACTCAAACCTAGATTGTATTGATGAACTGAGGTGTAGATTGGAGGCAATGACCTGAATGTCTTAGCCCCAACCGCCCAAGCAAGCGCTGCCGCATTCGCCGTGGTAGGCGTCAACCGCCAATCCAGTGGCCAAGTGATACGGCGGGCACTTACCCCTGCGGCCAGTGATATTCGGTGAATCGATCCGAGTACAAGTGCCCTTTGGTCCTGCATCTGTCCGGTTAAGAGATGGACCTCGCCACACAGAAGACGCCTGAATCGAGATATGAGGGAGGAACGAACGACAGATCCCTTCGTTTCCGCCAAAGGCTTTGAGCCTGCCGACTTCCATACCTCGCAGTCAATCCCTAGACCATCCATGTGGAATATCCTTGCGCCGGGCCGGAGCAACCCCACCTTGGCGCACACCTTCTCATTTTTGAAACGCCGAACCCGAGCCATATAATAGGCGGCACAGCGCCGACGCCCATGAGTGGCCAGCCGGGTGAGCATCTCTTGCCGCGCTCTTTCATCGCAGGCAGACATCTCCTCCTCGGTTAACAGATCGGCGAAGGTAAGCAACTCCGCCTTTCGTACAAGGCGCTGGAACTCGCGCAGCTCATCTGGATAGGGTTGATGGGTGGAGACAATTAGCGCGTGTTGAACGGACTGCGCTCTGGCGTGGCGCCGAAGGCCTTCTAAAGACACATCTTGATTGACCACAAAAACGGCACGATTAGCTTTCACGACCGACCACCCTGCGTAGGAACTCCAATCGGCCGCGTAGCTTCACGGAAAAGGCATCATCGCCGGCCAGCAGCCGCTCTGCGGGCGCCGGGTTGCCATCGCGCAGCGCATCCAGGGCATGAAGACAGGACTCGCCCTCGAAGCCACGCTCCGAACGCCAAATCGTGAAGGGCAGTTGTTGGGGCGAGCCAGCTTTTTCTAGTAATCGGATTACAGGCGAGCGCTTCTCAACCGCAGACAGAACATCTGAGTTGATGACTTGAAGCCATAGTGTCTGCTCCAAAACACTGAATGTTTCGACCTGGGATTCCAGCCGCTGAAGTCGCCCAAGATAGCCCATCATACGGAACTCCCTCATCCACGCCTGGAAGGAGTGGACCGGATAAGCCCGCAAATGATGAGGAGCCATCCAAGCCTCATCTGCCCGCTCAAGGCAGGCCTCCCGCAACAGGCAGCGTTCGACGCCTGTTTCGTCCGCAAGCCATGCCGCCTCTCTCTCGATGCCATCGGGAATCAGGAAGGGACTCTCACCATCGCGCCATGTCACTGCCATCGAATGATTCGACTGGGCGAAAAAAGCGTTCCAAGTCGACGAGTCGAACCGATACAGCGAATCCAGATAGTGCTGGGTGGCCTCGCCGACCATCGGAATGCAGTCGATCGAAGTGCCACCTACTCCTTGGACTCGATACGGTCGGTCCGGCAGGCGACCCCGTATCTCGCTGGAAAAACGGGCGGGGTTGAGGAAAAGCGTCTCGATACCATGATCCTGGAGTATCGCTACTTGCTCATTGGAAAGCATGAACTCGGGTGGCAGGAAGACCTTGGCACTCGTTGTGAGCTCGCGATTCATGGATTGCAGGCCCAGCCGCAGGTTCAGCTCGAATCCCGCTCGTCCCCGAACCAACGCTGCATCGTGAGAAAAAGGACGAACAATGGGCTCAAACAATTCCGGATGAGTGCGAATCAGGTCCAAAGCTTCTGGGTTGTGGGCGCGGACATCCGCGATTGTCGCTCCAGTCAGGCCGAGAACCATCTTCTTGCGCTGGTCGATGTAAAGGCGCAGCCATGCACAGAATTCCGACTCGCCACCGCCCCGAAGGGCGCTCAGCCAACGAGCGCACTCCAGGCAGGAGGCGTCCGCATTGAAATTAACGACATCGACCAGGAGGGTCATGCGCTAGCCAACGCTTCATGGAAATCGCCGGAAATCTCGAGAAACTCCGCGAATTTCTCATCGTCCATGGGAATGCCTTCGTAAAGGCGCACTTGATACGTTCGCTTCTCCGGGTCGCCGGCTACCATGACGATGTCATCGGCCTCGTCGCTAGGGGGCAATGCCCGGATCCTGTTTGCCATGCTTTGAAGGTTAGCCTTAAAGACTGCGGGTTCCGTGAACTTGGCGATATCGATGGCCATGAAGAAATGCGTGATGTTCCGGCGCGTGGATAGCGAGGCGCGGTACATCCCCGGGATATCCTTGCTCGCCGGCCCCCCGGCGAGCAGCGCGCATAGGATGTCCACCATCATGCCAAGATCGAAACCTTTGTATCCGCCAACAGGCGCCAAGCTGCGCGCAAGCGTGGCGTCCGTCACCGTGCGACCCTGGTCGTCGAAGGCCCAGTCCGGCGGGATTGGCTTTCGAGTGCGCTGTGCATTGCCGACCTTGTTCCAGGCGGCTAGCGAGGTGGCCATGTCCAGGCTGAAAGGTCCCTCGTCGGCCATCGGGGCGGCGAAGCAAATCGGGTTGGTGCCGAAAAAACTTTCCCGGCTGTTGTGCGCCTTAACCAGTGCGTCTGCATTGCAGAAAGCGAACCCAATACAGTCCCGTTCCGCAGCACGTTGGGAGAAGTAGGCCGCAGCGCCGAAATGCGTTGAATTACGGACCGCGACGGAAGCCATTCCGGTCGTGCGGGCCATCTCAACTGCGTGATCCATCGCCAGGGCTCCGGCGTGATGGCCGAAGGCGTGATCGGCGTCGAGTATGGCGGTGCTCGCCGCCGTGTCTTCGAAACGCATCTGCGGCTGCGGGTTGATGCGTCCACTGCCCACCGCCCGGCAATAATGCGGGAAAAGATTGACCCCGTGTGAATCAACGCCTCGCAGCGAGGTCATCACCAGGGAGTTCACGACGTGATCAATGGAAATCGGTGTGACCTGAAGCGCAGCAAGAGCGCGGCGCATCCGTTCGGCCAGCCGAGTACGGTCAAGAAAAACCATCGATCTCTCTCCAGGCAGGCCCCGCGCACAAGGCACGATTGACTGCGTCGATCACTGCGGTGGATACAAGTGCCTGCCGAAGCGAGGGGCGCGTCTTGTCGAGGTGGCTCAGTGAGGTCTCGCCACGCTTCAGCAGAACTACGTCCGCAATAAAGCGAGCTATGCTTTTCAAGCTATAACCCTGAAATTCAAGGTTGCCGTCCACGTCGGGTAGGAACTCCGCATAGTAGGGATTGATGAGCGCTACCCCCGTGCCTTCCCGCACCAGCTCGATGCCGCGGTTGCGCTGATCGCATTCGATGCGGCCCTTGGTCCCGACAATCTTAAAGCGCTGATCCGACATCGCGCTGTTGGTGTCAGGATCGATCCAGTTTGAGTTGTGGTGGCTCAGAAATGGCTCATTCCGTCCTAGCGGACCGTCCCATTCGATCATCACGTGAATTGAGTCAAAGGCATCGATTCCTTCTCGCTCCAATATCCCCCTCGTCCCGTAGGCCGTCACTCGGCGCGGGTGAAAGCCGGTCAGGAAATGAATGAGATCGACGTAATGCACCCCCAGGTATTGAAAGATGTTGCTGCGGGCGGTCCAGTTGCGAAAAACTTGCCGCGGGATCTGGATTCGCTGGCTGTAGTCCACGCTCATGTAGAGGAGTCGGCCGAGCGCTCCTTCGGTGATAACTCGTTTCGCGTAGAGATTGCCTTCGTCGAATCGCTTGTGAAACTCCACGGCACAATAGACGCCGGTCTCACGCTGCAGCGCGAGCAATGCCCTCCCTTCCGCCAATGTTGGCGCCAATGGTTTGACGACGAGGGTTGGTATCCCGCCCCCCATCAAGCCACGCAGTGGGGCCTCATGAAGGTGGTCGGGGGTCGAGACGATGGCGCAGTCAAATCGCTCCCGGCTGCACAGAGCAGCCATTTCCAACGCCAGGTCGATCCCTGGTATGGTCTGGTAGTCGATTCGCAAGGATGCGCCGAGCGTGCTGTTGATCCGAGCTGCGGCTTCCGCCACGTGATCTGCATTGGCTGGGTCGCGCGCAACCACCAGCACGCGCTCGACTGGATTGGTCCGGCTGATCTGCGCTAGAGCTGAGAGCACCACGCCATGGCCTGTTTCATGACGTCCGGTGACGTACATCCCGGCGCCAAGTACGAGAATCCTCATTGGAATCGCCCAGCAAAAAGCCGGACGATTTCCAGATCCCGTGGCGAGTCGATATCGAACGATTCGTCCGCGGACATCACGAAGGGCAGCATCCGGTCGCCGGTCATGGAACGCTTTCCAAATATGGTGCGCGGACGAGTCACATCGATGACGCAGTTGTAGTAGTACATCGCGGGAAGTTCCTGGCGGCGAAGCAGGTAGGGAACCGGATGCTCGTGTTTCATGATGGAATCCAGATAGCCGTCGCTGCCGATGCGAAAGATGCGATAGGGGTGTTTGTCCGGTGGCGATACGGAGCGAACGGAGTCAGCCTCTGGGTCATTGGCCAACAGGAGAACAGCCTGATCGATCCATTCCGGTCGGCGCACCGGTGCCGTGGGCCGCAGATGCACGACCAAATCAGGGCGGTAGCCTTCTGTATCATCGAGAAACCGCAATGCATGTTCGAATACTGGCAAATCTAGCGTTTGATCCTGGGCGATTTCAGTAGGCCTAAGGAAAGGCACCTCGGCACCGTATGCGACTGCCACCGCACGAATTTCTTCGTCGTCGGTCGAGACCACCACTCGGTCTATGACGTCTGCCGCCAAGGCATGGCGAACTGAATGGGCCACCAAGGGCAATCCGTTGACATCGAGCAGGTTCTTCCTCGGTATCCCTTTTGATCCTCCCCGCGCTGGGATAATAGCTAGAATCCGCATTTGCTTCCCCTTGCCAAGACGCGCACCCAGATTCCGTCAGCGTGTCGCACGCCATATCGATTAAGAAAATAGTCCCGGCTCAGTGAACGAAGAATCCGGAGCGGTACAATCCATCGCTGTTGCCAGAACAAGCGCATCCCTGGGCCGAAGGTGCCGTGCGACTCGATGGTGAATCCCAAGCGGCGAAGAAGCACCAAAAGGCTGTTTGCGTTAAAGAAATTCAGGTGGCCCTCCTGATCGACAAACTGCTCCACGATGTCCGCACGGTAGGCAGGCACCTCGATAAACACCCAGCAGTGGTGGCACGCGCTCAGGCTCCGAACCGGATCCCGCAGGTGCTCGAGGACATGGCTCATCACCACGATGCCGCTGCGAAGCGCAGCGATTTCGTTGGCGATATCCTGCTCTGAGGTCACTCCGCGGATATTCAAGTGATGATTCACACCATGCTGAATGGCCGACAGGTCGTACTCCAGCCCGGCCGATGTAATCCCGCGGCGGGCTGCCTCCGACACCAAATGGCCGTAGCCACAACCCACATCCAGCAACTGAGCAGTGTCGGACATGTGGTCCCGAAAATAGTCCAACTGTGCCCTGGCACGTCGTTCGGCGATTCGCCCATATCCCTTGTCGACAAAGGCGGCCCGTTGCAGGCTGTAAATTCCGACATAGTAGTCGCGCAACCGGTCCGGATCGGGCGCGACCGCGACCTGAATGTGGCCGCAGGCCGCACATTGGTTCAGGGGATGAGCTAAGAAGCCGTCCCGGAAGGGAAGGGCCCCAAGATTTGTTGATTCACAGGCGAGGCAACTGGCCATGCTTCCATCCGAAATAAGCGACGAACCGCCGAGGCAGCCACAACGCACGGCACTTCATCCAGAAATTCTCTCGAGAGCACTTCGAAGCAAGATCGAATACCA
>Ga0079037_100001595_pt1 | contig 11945 bp, 9 predicted proteins | sample Mud3Dept4metaG_FD_71479 | JGI IMG/M metagenome (GOLD analysis project Ga0079037, IMG submission 71479) | Freshwater wetland microbial communities from Ohio, USA, analyzing the effect of biotic and abiotic controls - Mud 3 Core 4 Depth 4 metaG | ecosystem: Environmental > Aquatic > Freshwater >... | reverse complement strand
AAGACAAAAGACTCTTTTAAACTCGCCGGCAGAATCATGGGCCTCAGGGATTTTGGCAAGGCCTGCTTCCTGCACATCAAAGACAGGACCGGCCGCATCCAGGCCTATGTCAGGAAGGACAGGGTCGGGGAGGATAAGTACAAGATCTTCAAGCTCATGGATCTGGGTGACTTTATCGGCATTCAAGGATCTTTCTTCCGAACGAAAACGGGCGAACTGACCCTTCTTGCAGAAGACGTGAGCCTTCTTTCAAAGTCCATGAGACCCCTCCCCGAGAAATGGCACGGGTTGAGTGACGTGGAGACAAGATACCGGCAGCGGTATCTTGACCTCATCGCGAACGAGGAAGTGAAGAACGTTTTTGTACTGAGAAGCCGAATCATCCAGTCGATCCGTGAGTTTTTCATCCAAAGGGATTTCCTGGAAGTCGAAACCCCAATGATGCAACCCATTCCCGGCGGAGCGACGGCCAGGCCTTTTAAAACCTTCCACAATGCTCTGGGAATGCATCTCTACCTGAGGGTTGCCCCTGAGCTCTATTTGAAAAGGCTCGTCATTGGGGGTTTGGAGAGGGTCTTCGAAATCAACCGCAACTTCAGAAACGAAGGGGTCTCGGTGAAACACAACCCTGAGTTCACCATGCTCGAGTTTTACATGGCGTACGCGACCTTTGAAGATCTCATGGAGCTGACGCAGGAACTCTTCAACCATGTCCTTATGGAAGTCCTCGGCAAGAACATCATCGAATACCAGAGCCAGACCATTGATTTCACTCCGCCCTGGCCGAGGATCGCCTTGTATGATGCTCTCACGGAAACAGCGGGTTTGCCGAAAGAAGCCCTGAAGGACATCCATGCGGCATCCGCCTTTGCCAGATCCAAGGAGGTCGTTCTTTCGAAAGAAGACAGCCTGGGCAAGATTCTTGCTAAGATCTTCGATCAGCTGGTGGAACCTAAACTGATGAGACCGACCTTCGTCTACGGGTACCCGATTGAAATATCCCCGCTTTCCCGGAGGAATGATCAAGAGCCGGACCTGGCCGACCGCTTCGAGCTTTTTATCGGCGGCAAGGAAATCGCCAACGCCTTTAATGAATTGAACGATCCCGTCGATCAACGGGAAAGATTCATGGCCCAGGCTTCGCTCAGAGAGGCGGGAGATGAAGAAGCGCAGTACATGGACCAAGACTACCTGGACGCCATGGAATACGGCCTCCCGCCCACTGCCGGAGAGGGGATCGGTATTGACCGAGTCGTCATGTTGTTGACCGACTCTCCTTCCATCAGGGATGTCATCTTCTTCCCTCATATGAGAACGAAATGAGTCCCTGTTCCTTCTCACGCCCTGGAAAAGGCCTCGGCGATTGGACCGTCCCGGCCGTTCCGGCGATGAAAAGATTTTCCTTGGTCCCGAACGAACCCGAAAGAGTGATCTCCTAGCGTATGCGATTCGAAGCCTTTCTTGCCATGCGGTACCTCAAGGCCAAACGGAAACAGGCTTTTATTTCCGTGATCACGGTGATCTCCGTTGTTGGAGTCATGATGGGGGTCATGGCCCTGATCGTCGTTCTCTCGGTGATGAACGGCTTCCGAGAAGATCTCATGGGGAAGATTCTGGGGGTCAATTCCCACCTGGTCGTACTCAGTTATGAGGGCGCCTTTCTCAACTATGACAAGGTCGCCAGAGACACGAACTCCGTGGCGGGGGTTGTGGCAACAACCCCTTTCATCTACAGTCAGGTGATGGTCAATAGCCAAGGGAGTGTGTCCGGATCCGTCTTGAGAGGCATCGACACGGCGACGGCGGGCAAGGTGATCAAGATTGACAGCATGATCAAAAGGGGATCCCTGCAATCCCTTGATTCCCTTCATGACGGGCTTCCGGCGATCATTCTGGGCAAGGAGTTGGCCCGAATGCTGGCGGTCCAGCCGGGAGACACGGTCACCGTCGTCTCTCCCATGGGGAAGCTCACCCCTGTGGGGAGGGTGCCTCAAAACCGGAAGTTCAAGATCACGGCGATCTTTGACTCGGGCATGTATGAGTATGATGCGACCATGGTTTACATCTCCTTGAACGAGGCCCAGGACTTCCTTGGATTGGACAACAGGGCCACGGGCGTCGAGGTGAAGGTCGTAGACCTCTACAAGGCGGATCAAGTGGGCGGTGCAGTGTCCAAAAAACTGGGCTATCCTTACTGGGCAAAAGACTGGAAACAGGTGAACCGGAGCCTGGTGTCCGCCCTCAAGCTGGAAAAGATCGCCATGTTCGTTATTCTCATCATGATTGTGCTGGTGGGCGCCTTGAACATCATCAGCACCCTGGTCATGGTGGTGATGGAAAAGAACAAGGATGTGGCCATCCTGCGCGCCATGGGCGCGACCCAGAAGAGCATCATGACCGTCTTTATGTTTCAGGGAGTGCTGGTCGGGGTGGTCGGGACGCTGGTGGGACTGGCTTCCGGCCTGGGGCTCTGCCATCTTCTGGCCAAATACAAATTCATTGAACTCCCGTCGGATGTCTATTACATTTCCACCCTGCCCGTTCGGGTGGAGATGCTGGATGTCGTGCTGGTGATCGTGGCGGCGGTGGTCATCTCTTTTCTGGCCACCCTCTACCCATCCTGGCACGCCTCCCGGCTGGACCCGGTGGAATCCTTGAGATATGAGTGACGTCTGGAGGGGACTTCGTGCTCGAACTCCATCAGGTGTATAAATCCTTTGACCACAACGACCTGTCCATTGAGGTCCTCAGAGGAATTGACCTCGTCGTCCAAAGAGGCGAAAGCCTCGCCATTACAGGAGCATCAGGGGCCGGGAAATCAACCCTCCTCAACATCATGGGGACTCTGGAACCTCCGACCCAGGGCGTGGTCCGGTTTGCAGATCACACCATCCGGGAAATGGAGGAAGCGGAACTTTGCAGGCTGAGGAATCGGGACATGGGTTTTGTGTTCCAGTTTCACCACCTTCTCCCGGAATTTAACGCCTTTGAGAACACCCTGATGCCGGCTCTGATTGCGCGAATCAGCAGGAGAGAAGCAACAGACAGAGCAGAGGAGATCCTGACCAGGGTGGGGCTCAAGAAAAGGCTCACTCACCGGGTCGGAGAGCTCTCCGGCGGTGAACAGCAGCGGGTGGCCATTGCCCGGGCTCTGGTCATGAGCCCAAAGCTCTTGCTGGCCGACGAACCGACCGGAAATCTGGATATGACGACGGGAGACGGGATTGTCGACCTTCTGGTGAATCTGAACCGATCGGAAGAACTCACCATGGTCATCGTGACCCACAATCAGAGGCTGGCACAGAGAATGTCGCGACAAATTGAACTGGTCGACGGCAGGATTCATGTTGAAAAGCGGGGATGAAACCATGCGTCAAAGCTTTTCGAAAAGAGAATGGATCACGAAAGCCCTAGAGTTCGTTCTGGTTCTCGGATTCGTCCTTTCCCTTCCCTTCATCTCGGCCGCCCAGCAGAAAAAAACCGCTGCGGTCTTGCCCTTCACCATCCATGGCCCCCAGCCCCTCGATGCGATGAAGCGCAACTTGCAGGGGATGTTGACCGAGCGATTGGCCAAGCATGGCATCCCCGTGATCCCCCAGAACGATGTCAACCGGCACCCGGTGGCCTTTCTGCCTTCCCCGGACCCTGCAGAACTCATCAATCTCGGCAAGAACCTCGGAGCGGACCTTGTCATCACCGGCAGTCTGACCCAGATCGGCAAGAGGATCAGCCTTGACCTCAAAGCGCTGGACGTGACCGGAGAGAGCCCTCTCTTCTCTCTCTTCATGGTGGAAGATGACATCGATCGACTCAATGAAGCCATGGACAGGGCTTCGAAAAGCCTCTATAACCAGATGGTGGGGATCGCCCAGATTGATTCCGTTCTCGTGAAAGGCAACCAGCGCGTTGAAAGCGACGCCATCCTCGCGATCGTGGAAACCCGGAAGGGCGAAAGCCTGGACTTCGACAAGCTCGACAAAGACCTTCGCGCCATTTATGCCATGGGCTACTTCAACGATGTCCGCATCGAGACCGAAGACGGCGCCAAGGGGAAAATCGTGATTTTCAACGTGAGCGAAAAACCCTCCATCGGAAGAATCAACTTCAAAGGGAACAAGAAAATCAAAGCCGATGACCTGACCAAAGAATCCGGCATCAAGCTTTACTCCATTTACAATCCGAACGAAGTGAAGCAGAGTGTGAATAAGTTGAAAGACTACTACCGCCAGGAAGGCTACTACAATGTCGAGATCACGGATAAAGTCGAAGAAATCCCTCGAAACGAAGTGGCTCTGACCTACGAGATCAACGAAGGGGAGAAAATCTACATTCAGAAAATCGAGTTCATTGGGAATACGAAATTCAAGACCGGCACCCTCAAGGACGTGATGGACACCAGCGAAAAAGGCTTGCTCTCCTGGTTTACGAAGTCCGGCCTGCTGGACAAGAAAAGGCTCGAAACCGATGCCCAGAAGATCACCGTTTTCTACCAGAACCAGGGATATCTCCGGGCCAAGGTGGGCGAACCCTCGGTGCGGTATGAGTCGGGATACGGGCTGGTCATTACGATCGAGATCATCGAAGGGGATCAATATTTCGTGAACAACGTCGACATTGTAGGGGACCTCATCAAGCCGGCTGAAGAGCTCCTCGAGTTAGTGACCATGGTTAAAGGGGAACCCTTCAGCCGGGAGATCGTTCGAAAAGACGTCATGACCTTGAGGGATGTTTACGCGGATGTAGGCTACGCTTACGCGGAAGTCGTGCCGGTGACCCGAGAAGACGACAAGGCGCACACCGTGGACATCTCCTACCGGGCCACCACGGGCAACAAGGTCCGGTTTGAGCGGATCACGATCACCGGAAACACCGTTACGAGAGACAAGGTCATCCGCCGGGATCTGGGGGTCTACGAAGGCGAATACTTCAGCGGATACGGGATGAGGATAAGCACTGAGAACCTGCATCGCCTCGGCTATTTCGAAGACGTGCAAGTCCAGACCAAGAAAGGCAGCGCCGATGATCTGATGGATCTCACCATCAACGTGAAGGAAAAGCCCACAGGAAGTTTCACGATGGGTGCCGGCTACAGTGGTTATGAAGGTGCCGTGGGGACCGTGCAGATCGCCCAAAACAACCTCTTCGGAACCGGCCGAAGGCTGGTAGGCTCTTTGAGGGTAGGCAGCATAAGCACGTACTACGATATCCGGTTCACGGAACCGAGGGTGAACGACACGAACATCTCAGCCGGTATTGATCTTTTCAAGTGGGAATATGAATACGACGACTATACCCGGGACAGCTTTGGGGGCTCCCTCAGGACCCGTTTTCCCGTAGGTTTTGATACCGACTACACAAGAGGCTACGCAAAGTATTTGTATGACGACACCACTGTGTCCGACGTGGAGCCCGGAGCCGCCTTTGAAATCAGGGACATGGAAGGACAATCTCTCACCAGCAGCATTACCGTGGGCATCGACAGGGACTCCAAGGACAGGCCCTGGAACACCAGGAGCGGATCCTACAACAACCTCTCCTTTGAGTATGCCGGAGGCCCTCTGGGTGGGGATGTTTACTTCAATCGATACGAGTTGACCACCCAGTGGTTCTTTCCGTGGCGCTGGGACACCTCCTTCATGGCGGCGGGACGTTGGGGGTACGTGCAGGAGAGAGAGGGAGGAAAGCTTCCGGATTACCAAAAGTACCGCCTCGGTGGAATCAGCACGGTCCGGGGCTATGATAAGGATAGTATCGCACTGATAGACCCCATAACAGGAGACGAGCTAGGTGGGGAGAAGATGATGATTTACAATTTCGAGTTTCGCTTTCCCTTGATCAAGGAACAGGGCGTCCTGGGGGTCGTCTTCTTCGACGCAGGCAATGTGTTTGACGAGGACGAGAATTGGGGGTTTACTGACATGCCCATGTCTGCGGGGGTCGGGGTTCGCTGGTATTCCCCTCTGGGTCCTCTCCGGATAGAGTACGGCTACATCCTGAATCGCCGGCCTCAGGATTCAACAGGCGGGATTGAGTTTCAGATCGGTGGAGCGTGGTAATGACGACTTCTGGCTTTTAAGCCAAGATTATTTCAAAACACAAGGGGGACTTATGAAGGGTTTGACATGTTTGTTTCTCGGGTTACTCACGGTGGTCTTCTTTTTTCCGGCTGCTCCTCTTGCCGCTCAAGCCGTCAAGGTGGGAGTTATGGATCTGCAGAAGTTTCAAAAAAACTCTAAGGCATTCCAGAAAGCAAGTGTATCCGTCAAGAAGAAGTTTGATGACATGCAACAGAAGCTGAATGACGAAAGAAATGCCCTGGCCAAACTCGATGACGAATTCAAGAAGCAGAGCATGATGCTCAGCCTGGACGCCCAGGAAGACAAAAAAAGGGAGCTGGATAAAAAGCAGCGACATTTCAAGTTCATGTATGATGACTTCACCCAGGAGATGAAAGACACCGAGATGGATGCCATCAAAAAGGTCATGAAGGAACTTGAAAAGATCGTCGAAAAAATCGGAGAGAAGGAAGGGTACACCCTGATTCTTGAAAGAAGGACCCTCGGCCTTCTCTACTTCAACAACACCATCGACCTTACGGATCGGGTCACGGAAGCTTACGACAAACAGAACCCCTAGGGGGAGGCTTTTGGAATTTCACCTTAAGGAGATCGCGGAGCGAATTGGAGGAAAGGTTTTAGGAGATGACCGGGTGATCATCACGGGCATCGCCTCTTTGGCTGACGCTTGTCCTGGAGAGATCTCCTTTTATGCGGATCCCCGCTTCAAAGAGGTTTTAAAGAGCACGAAAGCCTCCGCGATCCTCATTGGAGAACCGGGGGCCGGCTTTGAAGGCTCTCAGGTCATCGTTCGCAACCCGGCTCTGGCCTATGCGAAGGTGGCGGCCCTTTTTGCCCCTCCTCCTAGATGGGTGGGGGTCAGTGAAAGGGCTTTTATCTCCAGCAGTGCGGTCATCGGCGCCGATGCTTCCATATATCCCCTGGCTTACATCGGAGAGGAGGCAGTCATCGGCGAGAACGTGATTCTGTTCCCTGGGGTCTTCATTGGGGACAGGGTCAAGATCGGAAACCACACCGTCCTCTATCCCAACGTCACCGTCATGAGCGACTGCGTCATTGGAAATGAGGTCGTCATCCACGCAGGCACCGTGATTGGAAGCGACGGATTCGGATTTGTCCGCGACGGATCGATCAACGTGAAGATCCCCCAGATGGGGATTGTGCAAATCGATGATCACGTGGAGCTCGGGGCCAATAACTGCATTGATCGGGCTGCTCTTGGAAAAACCTGGATCAAACGGGGAGTCAAAACCGACAACCTGGTGCAGATCGCTCACAACGTGGTGATCGGCGAAGACACGGTGATCGTCGCCCAGGCAGCGATCGGGGGAAGCGTTTCCATAGGCAACCAGGTGGTGATCGGCGGCCAGGTGGCCATCAGGGATCACCTACGGGTGGAGGACAGGGCCATGATCGGTTCTCAATCAGGTGTGGCAAAATCCCTGGGTGCAGGTGAAATCGTCTCTGGGTCGCCGGCCATTCCTCATCGCCTGTGGCTGAAAACATCGGCTCTGATTCCGCACCTTCCTGATCTGGTGGCCCGGCTCCGCCGGCTTGAGAAAAGGCTGGACGATTTGGAAAAAAGAGGGACGACATGAAGCTTCCGCTCGGCTATGAAGAGATTACCAAGGTCCTTCCCCACCGATACCCTTTCCTGCTCGTGGACAGGGTTACGGAGCTTGAACCAGGAAAACGGGTGAAGGGGATCAAGAACGTCACGATCAACGAGCCCTTTTTCCAGGGCCACTTCCCGGGAAACCCGATCATGCCCGGAGTGCTCATCATTGAGGCCATGGCCCAAGTCGGGGGTGTGCTTGCCGGGTGCTCCATGCCGGAAGATATGAAAAAAGAAGGGCCCCGGGATTTTTACTTTGTGTCGATGGACAAGGTGAAATTCAGAAGGCCCGTGGTGCCGGGAGACCAGCTTGTTTTTGAACTCGTCACGCTCAGGACCGGGTCCAGGATTTGGAAGATGGCAGGGAAAGCTTTTGTCAATGACGCTCTGGTGGCCGAGGCAGAACTCATCGCCACCATCGCGTGATAGGCATCGATTAAGGTTCGACATGGAAATCCATCCCACTGCGGTGGTCAGTCCTCGCGCGGAGTTGGCAGAGGGGGTCCAAGTAGGCCCCTACTGTGTCGTTCATGACCACGTGAAAATAGGCCGGGACACGGTTCTGGCCTCCCACGTGGTGATCGAAGGGCGCACGGAGATCGGTGAAAGGAACCAGATCTCTCCTTTTGTTTCCATCGGGTCGCCGCCACAGGATGTCGGGTACCGCGGTGAAGACACGGCCGTGAGAATCGGCGACGGCAACATCTTGCGGGAATTTGTGACCATTAACAGGGCAACCACCAAACAGGATGGGATCACGATCATCGGCAGCGAGAACTATCTCATGGCCTATGCGCACGTGGCCCATGATTGTGTCCTGGGAAACAGGATTGTCATGTCCAATGTGGCCACTCTCGGGGGTCACGTGTCTGTGGGCGATTACGCGATTCTCGGAGGCCTGGCTGCGGTTCACCAATTTGTGAGAATAGGAGCTTACGCCTTTCTCGGTGGGAAGACCGGCGTTGACCGTGATGCTCCCCCTTTCATGATCGTGGCGGGACCCAGAGCCAAGCTTTACGGGGTCAACCGAAAAGGCCTCGAGCGCCTCGGTTTTTCCCAGGAGAAGCTGGACGGCCTCAAGAAGGCTTACAGCATCATCTGGAGGGAAAATACGCTCTTCAACGAAGGGATCAAAAAAGCAAGACAGGAATTAAAGCCCTTTCCCGAACTCGACATGCTCCTCGATTTCGTGGAGTCCTCGAAACGGGGAGTTCTCCGGTAAACTTTGATGCTTTCGTGAAAAGTCAAAAGATGGTCTCTCCTGTCATTCCGGCGAAAGCCGGAATCCAGGAAAAACCAGTAGTTCTGGACCCCGGCTTTCGCCGGGGTGACGGCTTTGAAGGCTTTTTACGAGGCCTTCAACTTTCAAACCCTATAGAGCTATTGTTTTCCAGATCTTCAGCCATGATCAGAAAAGCCCAAGATAAAGAGACCCTGGGATTGATTGCCGGAGGCGGTGCGTTCCCGCTCATGGTGGCTGAAGCCGCCAGGGAAAAAGGCTTTCATGTGGTCGCGGTGGCCCATGCGGGCGAAACAGATCCCCTTCTCGCTGAAAAGGTCGATGAGCTGGCGTGGGTCAAACTGGGGCAGCTCGGCCATCTGATCAAGGTCCTGAAAAAGGCGGGGGTCACGAAAACCGTGATGGCAGGCTCGATCAACAAGAAGAAGATGTTCGAGAATGTTCGGCCTGATCTGAGAGGGCTGACCCTTATGTCCAAGCTTGCCATCTTCCATGACGACGATATCCTGCGAGCGGTCGCCGGGGAATTGGGTCGGGAAGGAATCGACATCGTCAGCTCCGCTGAACACCTGCCGGAACTTCTGGCTCCTCGCGGAAACCTGACCCGCAAGAAGCCGAACAAGGAGGAACGGGAGGATGTCGAATTCGGATGGAAAATCGCCAAGGAGCTTGGTCGTCTGGACATCGGCCAGTGCGTTGTGGTGAGGAAAAAAACGGTTCTTGCTCTCGAGGCCATCGAGGGCACAAACGAGACCATCCTCCGAGGAGGGAAGCTCGCAAAGGAAAAGGCGGTGGTCGTAAAAGTCAGCAAGCCGAACCAGGATCTCCGTTTCGACGTGCCGGCGGTAGGCCGGGAAACCGTTCAGGTGATGTCCCAGGTCAACGCCTCGGTCCTGGCGATCGAAGCGGGGAAAACTTTGATCTTTGACAAAGACGCCACGATTTCATATGCTGATCGATTGAATATCGCCATTGTGTCCCTTTAGTCCCTCAGGGACCCGGACCTTGCGGACAGAAAGGTCCTTAGGCTCACAAAATCGGACAGGGTAGCGAATTGGGAGTGAGTTAGAGATTGGAACGAAAGCGCATCAGAGTGGGTGTGATCGGGGTGGGCCACCTCGGGGAGTACCACGTCCAGAAGTACAAGACCATCGCAAAAGCGGATCTCATCGGAGTCGTGGACAGCGACCCTGCTCGCGCGGAGCTGATCGCTGAGCGTTACGGGACAAAGGTTTACGCCGACCACCATGATCTTCTGCCCCAGGTGGATGCGGTCAGCCTGGCCGTGCCCACGGAAAAACACTACGAAGTGGCCAAGGAAGTGCTTTCAGCGGGCGTCCATCTCCTGGTGGAAAAACCGATCACCTATCTGCTCGAACCTGCGGACACGTTGATTCGTATGGCCCAGAGCAGAGGGCTTGTTCTCCAAGTCGGGCTGGTGGAGCGATTCAACCCCGCGGTCGTTGAAATGGAAACCATGCTGACCTGCCCCGTTTTCATTGAATCTCACAGGATGAATGTCTTCACTCCCAGGGGAACGGACGTGGATGTGGTTCTCGACCTCATGATTCACGATCTGGACATCATCCTTCATATCGTTCCCGCCGAGGTGAAGGAGCTTCATGCGGTTGGGATGTCCGTGCTGACCGGAAAAACGGATATTGCCAACGCGCGCTTAATTTTTGAAAACGGAACCGTGGGCAATCTGACGGCCAGCCGGGTGTCGGACACAGCGTTGCGGAAGATCCGGATTTTCCAGCAGGACGCCTATCTGTCCGTCAACTGTCTCAAAAGGGAGTTAACCGTTACAAAACTGGACGGCGTCCTAAGAGATGCCAACAACTTCGCTCAGGTCACCTCGAACAAGATTCAGTTCCCTGGCCGCGATCCCCTGGCGGATCAGATCGCTTCCTTCGTCGATGCGGTTCTCGAAGGGTCCGAACCAGTGGTTTCCGGTCATGACGGACGGAGAGCGCTCCAATACGCCCTGGCAATCATCGATCAGATCGAGAAGGGTTCCAGAAAATTTCAGGCCGTTTGCTGATCCCGTGAATTCAAGACTCGTGCTCATTGTTGCAGGGGAAGCGTCCGCAGACCTCCACGGATCCCACCTGGTGACTGCCCTGAAACGGCTCGACCCGGGCCTGACCTTCTGGGGCATCGGTGGCCGAAGCATGGAGGAGGCCGGCGTTCGGATTCTCTTCAATTCCTCTGAGATGGCCGTCGTGGGCCTGACCGAGGTCCTCTCGCGATTGGCCACGATCACCCGAGCCTACCTGAAACTCAAGACCATTCTCCGGAAAGATCAACCGGTCCTGCTCATCCTCATGGACTACCCTGACTTCAATCTGAGACTTGCTCGCGCGGCAAAGCGGTTCCAGGTCCCTGTTCTATACTACATCAGCCCCCAGGTGTGGGCCTGGAGAAAAGGTCGGGTCGAAACCATCCGGCGCTACGTGGATCGTATGGCCGTTATCCTGCCCTTTGAAAAAGACTTCTACCGGGAAAGAGGGCTCGACGTCGAGCATGTGGGACACCCCCTCCTGGAGGAGATTCCTGCAGACCTGGATAGACAAAAGGTGCGCACGGAACTCGGCCTTCATCACGCCGTTCCGGTCATTGCGCTTTTGCCGGGAAGCAGAAAAGAGGAAGTGACCAACCTTCTCCCCCCGATGATCGAGGCGGCGGAGAGAATCCGTTCCAAGTATGAACACCTGAAATGCCTCCTGCCCCGGGCATCGACCATTCCGGCCGAACTTATTGAAGGGCTGCTCAAGAAATCTCCCCTCGACGTTCAAGTGATCCAGGGGGACGTCTACCGTGTTCTGAAAGCCTGTGATATGGCCCTGGTGGCTTCGGGCACAGCCACTCTGGAAGCCGCGATCCTGGAGACTCCCATGATCATCATCTACCGTGTCTCTTTTTTCAGTTACTGGATCGGGAGGATGGTGATTCGCGTCCCCTTCATCGGTTTGGTGAACTGGGTGGCCGGCCAAGAAGTGGTTCCCGAGTT
>Ga0079037_100001594_pt1 | contig 11946 bp, 11 predicted proteins | sample Mud3Dept4metaG_FD_71479 | JGI IMG/M metagenome (GOLD analysis project Ga0079037, IMG submission 71479) | Freshwater wetland microbial communities from Ohio, USA, analyzing the effect of biotic and abiotic controls - Mud 3 Core 4 Depth 4 metaG | ecosystem: Environmental > Aquatic > Freshwater >... | reverse complement strand
GGTCTTCCTTGACGAGATGCGCGGACTCCGGCGTGACGTCGGACTCGACCGACTGTGCTGAGGTCGTCCCGATCCCAACCAGGAAGAGTGCCACCGCACCCAGCGCCTGCCTCATTGAGAGTTCCACGGTACCCTCGCTTCACGGGTAGTGAATGCTGAAAAAAGCCACGGCGCACCGCCCGGGAATCCGCCTGCGGGGGTGGGAATGCAGGCGGCTCCCGCGCGGGCGCCGTGGGATCTCAAGACCCTGTGACGGGCGGCTTACTGCTTCGAGCTCGACATCACCGCTTCCATGACGCGGTCGAGGTTGAAGCTGCCCGGCTTCTGCCGCGGCGGAAACTCCTTGAAGCTCTGCAGCCAATTGCCGACGTACGCACCGGCCGGAGCGATGGCGAACATGCGCTCCATGTACCAGCGCTGGTATCCCATGGCGTTCTCTTCCTCGGCGCGCTCGAACGGGTCCATGCGCAGGTTGGTCAGCTTCGGCGCGCGCAGCACGGTGAACGGCTCCTGCCAGACCTTGAGGCCCTCGGCCTGCTGCTCGAGGAACGTGACCTTCAGGTCGCCGTAGCGCAGCGCCGCGACGCTGCCGTCGTCGGTCCAGTAGATGAATTCCTTGCGCGGCCATTCCGCCTGGCCCCGCAGGGCCGGACCGAGGTCGTAGCCGTCGAGATGGACCTTGTAGGTCGTGCCGCCGATCTTGCGGCCCTTGAGCAGGTCTGCCTTGACGTTTGCGTCGCCGGCGGCGGCCACGAACGTCATGAACATGTCCTCGTGGGCGCCGATGTCGTTGATCACGGTGCCCGGCTTGATCACGCCCGGCCACCTGATCATGGTCGGCACGCGGTAGCCGCCTTCCCATTGCGTGTTCTTCTCGCCGCGGAACATGGTCGTGCCGCCGTCGGGCCAGGTGAACGTCTCGGCGCCGTTGTCGGTCGAGTACATCACGATCGTGTTCTGGTCGGCACCGAGCGCCTTGAGCTTCGCCAGCACCTGGCCGACGTGCCCGTCGTGCTCGACCATGCCGTCGGCATAGATGCCGAGGCCCGTCTTGCCCGAGGCATCCGCATGCAGGTGAGTGAAGATGTGCATGCGGGTGGAGTTCCACCACAGGAAGAACGGCTTGTTCGCCCTGACTGCGCGCTCCATGAAATCGAGCGCCTTCTCCGTCACTTCTCGGTCGATCGTCTCCATGCGCTTCTTCGTCAACGGCCCGGTGTCGGTGATGCGGCCGTCGGCGAAGCTGTGGATGACGCCACGCGGCCCGAACTTTTTCTTGAACTCGGGGTTCTTCGGGTAGTCGACGTTCTCGGGTTCTTCCTCGGCGTTGAGATGGTAGAGGTTGCCGAAGAACTCATCGAAACCGTGCGCCGTCGGCAGCATCGAGTCGCGGTCGCCGAGGTGGTTCTTGCCGAACTGCCCGGTGACGTAACCCTGCGCCCTGAGCAGCGTGGCGATCGTCGGGTCGGCCGCCATCATGCCTTCCGGCGCGCCCGGCAGGCCTACCTTGGTGAGGCCGGTGCGGATCGGCGACTGGCCGGTGATGAACGCGGCGCGACCGGCGGTGCAGCTCTGCTGGCCGTACCAGTCGGTGAACAGCGCGCCTTCGGCGGCGATGCTGTCGATGTTGGGCGTCTTGTAACCCATCATCCCGCGGTTGTAGGCGCTGATGTTGAAGCCGCCGATGTCGTCACCCCAGATGACGAGGATGTTGGGCTTCTGCGTTTGCGCGTGGGCCGGTCCGCCCAGCACGCCCAGCACCGCGACCAGCGCAGCGCCGAGAAGTCCTGCGAATTTCTTTTGCATGTCGTTTGGGCCCCCACCCATCCTGAAAGTGACTGCTGTTCTAGCCGGGCAAAGCATCCCGAGGACTCGCCGGCGAGTCCGGGGCGTAAATTGGCTCAGCCAGAACCATGTGTCCAATGCATGTTTGCTATCGAAGGTATATCCTTCACGCATGGCCCTCGAGCTCCAGCAATTACGGCAGGTCGTCGCGCTGGCCGAACACCGTAGTTTCGTGCGGGCCTCGGCCGCGCTGCATATCAGCCAGCCCGCGCTCTCACGCAGCATCCAGAACCTCGAGCGGCGGTTCGGCAGCAGCCTGTTCCTGCGCTCCGCCGCCGGCGTAGTGCCCACCGATCTCGGCCGGCTGTACATCGAGCGCGCGCGCGACCTGCTGCGCATGGCGGACGAACTCGAGGGCGAGGCGATCGGTCATGCGGCGATGCGCACGGGGCGGGTGGACGTCGGCGGCGGCCCGTACCCGACGGACTCGTTCCTGGGTCCGGCGGTGGCGCGCTTCGTCGAGCAGTTTCCGCAAGTCAGCGTACAACTGCACTCAGGCGACTGGGACGACCTCGTCCACCAGTTGCGCAGCCGGACACTGGATTTTTTCGTGGCGGAAACCAGCCTGCTCGCGCGCGAGCCGGACCTCGACGTGGTGCCGATGCCCGTGCGGCACCCCGTGTACTTCTTTGCACGCGCCGGTCACCCCCTGACGGCAAGCAGCGCGACGATTCGGGCGGCCGACGTGATGAGCTGGCCCTTCGCCACTCCTTCGCGAATCCCCCCCCGCGTGCTCGATCCCATGCTGGCGGCGCACCGCGAAGGTTCGTCGCGACTGCCATCCGGGCGGCCCTTTCCCGCGATCGTCTGCAATGGTCTTGCACCGGTGAAGCGCATCGTCGCGGCTTCGGATGTCGTGTCGGCTTCGATCCTGCCCTGCATCGCGGAGGACCTCGACAGCGGCCGCTTCGTGTTGCTGGCCACGGCGCCGTGGATGCACCTGCACTATGGCGTCGTCAGTCTGCGGGGCCGCCCGTGGACGCAGACGGCCGACACGTTGCGCGACCTCGTGCTTGAAGCCGAACACGAGGCGACCGGGTTCGAGCGCAAGTTGCGCGAGGCGCATGACCCGGAGCGCGGTCCCCGGCACACTCGCACGAGAGGCGCCACCCCTCCGAGGAAGAAGGTGGGAGCGACGCGGATCGGAAAGGGCTGAACCATATCGATGTCCGGAGCGCCCATGACTGACACGAAACGCCTGTCCCGTGACCTGTTCAGCCTGGTGCTGCTTCTCACCGGCTGTTCTGTGGCAACTGTCGTACCCGAGGCCGGCAGCGGCCGAGCGCGAACCTGGTTACGGGTACCGTCACGTACCGTGAGCGCATCGCGCTCCCGCCAACGGCCGTGGTCACAGTCAGGCTCGTGGATGTCTCACTGGCTGACGCACCTTCAGTGCTGGTCGCCGTGCAGGTGCGGATCGAGGATGGCGGCAAACTGCTGTTCATCAGCGACACGATGAACCCTGTCATTACGCGGAGCGCGCCCACCCGCGTGGACATCGTGGTGCGGCGCATCTGAGGCTACGGGGTGTTCTGGTCGAAGCCGTGATGCCCTGCCCGACCTTTTGGCAATGAACCTCATGCAGACGATTCTCACGGTCCGGACACCCGGCGCCGGTCTCCACGAGTTCACCAGCGACGTCGCGCACTTCGTGCGGCAAAGCGGCGCCCAGCAAGGACTCCTGACCCTGTTCGTGCAGCACACCTCGTGCTCGCTGCTGATCCAGGAGAACGCGGATCCAGACGTTCGCCGCGACCTCGACGAATTCTTCGGGCGACTCGTGCCACCCGCGGACGACCGATCGATGCATTGGGTTCGGCACGGCGCCGAAGGCTCCGACGACATGCCCGGTCACATCAAAGCCGCGCTGACTGCGACCTCACTCTCGATTCCGGTGATGCATGGCCGGCTGGCGCTCGGGCAGTGGCAAGGAATCTACCTGTTCGAGCATCGCCACCGAACCCACGTCCGCCGGGTCGTGCTGCACCTTTCGAATTAGTCGGCGCACGAACTCCCGCGGCCGGATCGGCACCCGTGCCCGCTCGCGAACAGACTCAGCCGTAGTGGGCCACTGCCGCCCGCGCGACACCTTCGCCCCACTCCTGCACGAAGTGCCCGGCCTCGGCCAGTTCGAGCGGCGGTGGGCAATTCCGGATCAGCCGTTGCAGCGAGTACATCGCGGGCGGCGGAATCACTGTGTCCTGCATGCCGATGGCCATGAACGCCTGGCCCTGCCACTGGTCGCGCCACCAGCGTGCTGCGGTGCGCGACGCTGCCGCGCCGTCTGCGTCCGGGTGATCGCACACGAGATTCGGAAAACGGCGGGCGCCTGCCTTGAACCGTCGGTCCGGGAATGGCGCGTCGTATGCCGCCGCCTCTTCGTCCGTGAGATGCCTGCAGGCGCGCTTCATCAGCGCGCCGACGCGCAGGTCCGGGTTCGCGTTGACCCACGCGCGCCAGGCGTCGAAGCCCGCACCCAGTGACTGCTTGCCGGTCGCCAGCGCCGTATTCATCACCAGTAGACGCGTGAAACGCTGCGGGTCGTCCATCGGCAATGTCAGGCCAAGGATGCCACCCCAGTCCTGGCAGACGAGCGTGATGTTGCGCAGGTCGAGCGCCCGCACGAAGGCCTGCAGCGAATCGCGGTGCCGCGTGAACGTGTACCAGGCGTCGTCGACGGGCTTGTCCGAGCGCCCGAAGCCGAACAAGTCGGGCGCAACGACACGCGCGCCGGAGCCGAGCAACACGGGCATCATCCGCCGGTACAGGTAACTCCATGTGGGTTGCCCGTGCAGGCACAGGAATACATGGCCGGCGTCGCGCGGTCCCTCGTCGAGGTAATGCATGCGCAGGCCTGCGAAGCCCGGCAGCTTTTCGGCGTAGTGAGGAATGAAGGGGTAGCCCGGCAAGTCGCCGAACCGCTCGTCCGGCGTGCGCAGGAATTCCGGTGTCGAAACTGCCATCGTCATATCCTCTCGATTCGGTCGGCGATCAGCCGGGCGGGCTCTCAACCGGATTCAGCGCCTCTCGTTCACAAGATTCAACTGCAGGGCCTCGTCGACGGTGAGGTCACGAATCCGGTCGTGCGGAATGGCCTCCATGATGTTGGCGACTTCGGCGCGCACGCCCATCTCGGCCAGGTACTCGACCACCTGCGTCCTGACGACATGCTGGAAAGCGTCTTCGTCGCGGACGGGCACGCGATTCTCGGCTCGGTGCAACCCGACTGCGGATCCCTTCTCCAGCGAGCGCTGGACGCCGCCGGCGAGGATGAAAGGACACGCGCTGTGACATGTCCCCGCCGCTGCCCGGGTCGCGTCCGTCGTACGCGTTCCGACACGTGTGTCCAACGCGTGTTCGCGCAGCACGCGACCGAGCTGCATCGCTGTCACGAGACTGCCACCGGGCGAGTTCAGGTAGACGACTGCGTTGGTTATGTGCTCGGTGAGGATCAGGCTCACGACGCGCGACGTCGCTCCCGGATCGACCGGGCCGTCGAGGTAAATCAGCCAGCGCTCGTCGCCCTGCAGCCTGCCGGGATAGCCTGGCGCGACAGCCACGACCTGCAAGGCTGCGGGTGTGTCGGGCGCTGCGGGAGCTGCGGGAGCTACGACCAGCCCGAGCAGAGTCAGCAACGGTGCGCCCATTTGCTTCAGCACGATCATTGCGCAGCCTCAGCCGTGTTGACCGGTCTCCGTGCGCAATGCGTCAAGGCAATACCCGAGGCGGGTCTTGCCGCTGAGGCACGCACGCACACGGCCTCTGGTCACTGGGTGGCAAAGCCTGGTCCATGGAGAGTCACTTCAAACAGGCAGTTTCGCGCTAAAAGCCCGCGACACGCTCGAACACCCAGTAACTCGCAAGTCCGCCGATCGCATACGGCGGCACGCGCCATAGCCACGCCGGGCTGCTCAGTCGCATCGAGGCCGCCACTCGTGTTCCGGCTGCAATCAGCACGAGCACGACGGCGATGAAGATCAACTGCCCGATCTCCACGCCGACGTTGAAGAAGAGCAGCGCCAGCGGAATCGAGTTCTGCGGCAGGCCGACCTCGGCCAGCGCGCTCGCGAACCCCAGCCCATGCAGCAACCCGAAAGTGAAAGACACGACCCAGGGATAACGCTGCGTGAGTCCTGGCCGGCCCTGGCGACCATGCACGATCTCGGCCGCGACGAAGACGATACTGAGCGCGATGAGCGCTTCGACCGGTGGACCAGGAACGTTCAGCACGCCGAGCGAGGCCAACGCGAGCGTTATGCTGTGCGCGATCGTGAACGCGGTGATGGTGGCGATCAATCGGCGCGTGCCATCGACGATCAGCAGCAGCGCCAGCACGAACAGCAGGTGATCGAACCCGAGCAGGATGTGGCCGATGCCGAGTACGGTGTAGGTCTTGACCACCTCGAGGTGCCCGGGACTCGAAGTTACCGTGAAGCGCGGATCGACCGGCAACACACGACCGAGCTGCTCGGTGCCGTCGGCGCGCTCCACGCGCACCAGCACGTCTACGCGGCTGCCGGGCAGCTGCGGAAACTCGATCGCCTGGCCAGCCATGCCCTCGTCGACCCGGATACGCCAGCGAAACACCGCGGCATTGCCCGCATAGCTGCTGGTGCGTTCCGTCAGGTCCTGGGTGCCCGGCGGGAAGACTGGCTGCAACCGCAGCGTCGTATTCGCATCGAGTGCCGGGACCCGCCAGAGCACGTCGTACGTCGTGGCGTCGAGTTGCTTGAGCTGCAGGTAGGCCGGGCGAAATTCGTCGGCCACAGCCGGCGTCACGAACACGGCGAACAGCGCGAGCACGCATACCAGCCGAAGCAATCGCGCGCTCAAGGTGACGGCACCGGTGGCAGCGCCGCCTGGATCTCGACCTCGTACTGCTGGCGCAGTTTCGCGAGTGCAGCCGCGTGCGCCTGCTTGCGCCGTTCGTTCTCCCATTCGCGGGCCACGACTTCGCGCACGCTGGCGAGCGCGGGCAACTGCGCCGCCTGGATGGCGTTGACGCGGACGAGATGCGCACCGAACCCCGACGCGACGGGTCCGGACCATTCGCTCACCGGAGCCTTTGCCAGCTGACCGGCAAACTCCTCGCCGAAATCGCGGGCGATGAGATCGAGCGGCATGGCGTCCTGGTGGGACGGCAGCAGCGTCGCCTGGCCCAGAGTCGCGGGATCGGCACCGCGCGCAAGGGACGCGCGTGCCTGCTCGAGCCGGCGCGGCGTGTCCGCGTCGGAGCCGAAGTAGATCTGGTCGAAGTTCACGACCGCGGGCTGGCGAAACGCGGCAGGATTCGCATCGAGATAGGCTTGCAGGTCTGCGTCGGTTGCAGGGTTCTGCGCGATGGACTCCTCGAACAGCACGTCGAGCTTCTGGCGGACGCGGCGTTTGATCACGGCATCGTCACGGTCGAGACCAAGCGCAACGCCTTCGCGGTACAGGATCTCGTCGCGCACGTAGGAATCGACCAGTCCGTTGAGCTCGGCCGGGGTCGGCGGGCGGTTCCAGGTTCCCTGGAACTGGGTGGCCAGCAGGTCGACTTCGGCCTGGGTCACGACGATGCGGCGCTTGCCGTCGTCGTCCGGCGCCACACGCCCGTAGTATGTGAACAAAGCCAGGCCGAGCAACAGGAAGTGCAGCAGCGGCTCACGGAGAATTCGACGGACTTGCAATGACGCTCCCCGAGGTACGGACGGTTCGGAACGCCAGCCCGGAAGACAGTCACCGGACCTGGCGGCCGCAAAGTCTACCGAAGTGCGCTGACCGCGCCACGGCCAGGTGCTGATGGTTGCCGGCGCGGGCGGCCCCGGGTGCCAGAGTGAAGGTTCATTGGCGGTTTCGGCGGTAAGATCGGCACCTGTCTCGAATCGCAAGGAGATACATCATGACCGGAACCCGTCGGCTCGCCGTAGCCCTTGCGGCATGCCTCGTCACGTTCGGCGCAGTCGCCAGCGCGGAGGACGCGCCGGACAACTGGGACGGCCTCGTCCAGATCAAGCCCAGGCGGATGGACCAGGTTTACGTCCTGCCGGGCGCCGACTTCCGGCCCTACACGAAAGTCATGCTGGACAAGACCGAAGTCGCCTTCCGCAAGGACTGGCAGAAGAACATGAACGACACCCGCTCGGTGTCGCGCAGGATCGACGACGCCGAAGCGGCGAAGATCATGGCTGCCGCCTCCTCCAACTTCACCGACGTCTGGACGAAGGCGCTGAACAAGGCCGGTTACCAGGTGGTCGCAACGCCTGGTCCCGACGTGCTGCGCCTGTCGACCGCGATCGCCAACCTATACATCAACGCACCGGACACGATGGAAGCGGGCCGGGTGCAAACGTACGCCGCCGAGGCCGGCGAAGCGACGCTGATCCTAGAAGTGCGCGATTCGCGGACGAACGCGTTGCTCGGGCGCGTCGTCGATCGCCGCGAAACGCGTTCGTCGGTTGCCATGCAGCCGGCAAATCGCGCCACCAACCAGGCGGACTTCCGGTCGCTGTTTGCGCAGTGGGCCTCGATCGCCGGCAAGGGTCTCGACGAACTCAAGGCAATCTCACCCGTGCCGGAGAATCTGACCCCAGGACAGAAGCTCAAGTGACCGCGCGACCGTACAGCAGCTGCGGGTCGATCACCGCGTGACGGTCTTCGAGTTCCTGCTCGCCCTGTACGCGATAGTCGCGGGCCTCGGCGTGTCACTGCTCGTGACCAGCGTGGGCCAGATGATCGAGGCGCGCGAGCGCGTGCGACTCTACTGGGTGCACTGCTGCTGGATCGCGCTGACCTTCGTCGGCCACGTGGTCAGCTGGTTCACGATCTGGAGCTTCCATGAGCATGCGCCCTGGACGGTGCTGCAGGCGTTGCTGCTGCTCTGCGTGCCGATCCTGCTGTACCTGATCAGTCACCTGGCCGTGCCGGACCTCGAAGACGATCGCATCCACGACATGCGCGACTACTACTTTCGCCATGCAAGATGGACGCAGGGCCTGCTGCTCGGCGTCGTCTTCGCGGGGGCACTGTCGCACATCGTCATCGAAAACAATTACGACCTGTCCGGGGCTCGCGGGGTGCGCGCATCGATCGCCCTGATCCTGCTGCCCGGGATCGTGAGCCTCAATCCGCGCGTGCACGCAGCGCAGGCCGTGCTGCTGTGCGCCGCGATCGCAATCGCTGCGTCTTACCTGTCGCGACCCATCGGCTGATCCGACCGGTGTTCAGGCGGGTTTCGCTCCCGAACCCCGCCCGCCCCGCAGCTCGTATTCCTGCGTGCCGCGGTGATAGATGTGATCCGTGTCCAGCGCGGCCGTCTTCGCGTACTGGAACGCTGGCGCAAGCGATTCATAGATCGGCTCGAACCCGCGCTGCTCCGTCAGGTGGAACAGCTCGCGGAACGACTCGATCACGAAGTATGTCGCCTGCAGGTCGGAGATCGTGTAGTCGGTGCGCATGACGCGATCGACATTGAGGTGGATGCGATTCGGCGAGCGCCCCTCGACCGAGAACACCGTTTCCGTGGGGCCCGAGAGAATTCCCGCACCGTAGATTCGCAGCTGGTCGTCCTCGAGGATCAGGCCGAACTCCACCGTGTACCAGTAGAGCGCGCTCAGCGCCTTGAGCCGGTTGTACTTGAGCGCTTTCCAGCCGGCGCGTCCATACGCTTCCATGTAGCTCGCGAAGATCGGGTCGGTCAGCAGCGGCACGTGCCCGAACACGTCGTGGAAGACATCGGGCTCCTGGATGTAATCGAACTGTTCGCGCGAGCGGATGAAGTTGCCGGCCGGGAAGCGCCGGTTGGCGAGGTGGTAATAGAACACGTGGTCGGGGATCAGCATCGGCACCGGCACGACGGACCAGCCGGTGAGGCTCCGCAGTTCCTCGCTCATCTCGCTGAAGTCCGGCACGCCGCCGCGGCCGAGGTTCAGCCGCTCGAGCCCGTGCGCAAACTCGCGGCACGCGTGCCCGGGCATGAGCCCGATCTGACGCTGGTAGAGTTCGTCCCAGATCCGGTGCTCTTCCAGACTGTACTTGCGCTGCGCGGGCTCGAGCCAGTCGTCACCCAGTTCCGCTGGCTTTCTGAGCGGCGCGACGAAGACGGACGCCGGCATCTCGGGAATGCGCGAATAATCGAACGACGTCGGCACGTTGGGCTTGTCCATGGCCGCATGGTCGCGCATGGGATGCGATATTTCCATCTGACAGCCCCGCCGATTCACTGGGGCGCCGCGCTAGAGCTGAGAATCCAGCCCCAGCACCTTCGCCAGCCAGGCCTGGAATTTCTGCCCGCCCGAGGCCTCGGGCGAGTCGTCGTACGTGTGCCTGCCGTCGCTCCAGCGCAGCTTGCCATGCTCGATCGTGACTGCCCACGCGCGCTCACCCGACGATTCCTGATCGAAAATCGCCTCGAGCTGGGTCGCGACCGTCGGTTCTTCGACGAATACGCCCTGCTCACAGTTGAGCGAAGTGGACCGCGGATCGAGGTTATAGCTGCCCACGAATAGTCTCGACGAATCCGCGGCCAGGGCTTTCGTGTGCAGGCTCGCGCCGGACGAGCCGAACATGCTTTGCTGTGTCTGCACGCCGGGCAGGGGCTTCAGTTCCCAGATCTGCACTCCGCCCTCCAGCAATGCCGGTCGCGCCTTCGAGTAGCCACCGTACACCATCGCCACATCGTTGGCTGCGAGCGAATTGGTGAGCACTCGCACCTCGGTGCCGTCGCCGACCCGGCTCACGAGGAAGCTGGTGCCCGGCTTTCCGGGCACGAAGTACGGCGAGATGATGGAGATGCGCTGTTTCGCGTCCTTGAGCATGGGCCCGATCATGGCCAGGACCTGTGACCCTGCGGGCCCGCCGCCGTCGCCAAGCGCTTTGGCCGGGTCGTCGGCAACGAAAAAATACCGCGACGTCCAGTGCATCGGCCAGTCGCCTGCTACCAGGCGCTGTATCGCGTCGCTGTTGCGCAGCTCGACCGCAAAGGGATGGTTCTGCGCATCGGCAAAGCGTGACGCGGCGGATTTTCGCAACGCATCGAGAGCCGCGGTCGTGACGTCGTCGGGCGCCAGCAGTGCCATAGGGTAGGCGGCCGGGGAGTTCCAATAGCGATCGAACGACGCGGAAGCGTCGCGCACGACGGGCCCCACCATGGCGAAGTCGAGGTCGACGAAGTTGACCTCCTTGCTCGCACCGAAGTACTCGTTGCCCAGGTTGCGGCCACCGACGATGGCGATGCGGTTGTCGGCGATCCAGGACTTATTGTGCATGCGCCGGTTGATGCGGCTGAAGCTGCCCATCGCTTCGAAGGCGAACCGCAGGGCTCCGGTGCGCGAACCGAACGGGTTGAACATGCGCACTTCGATGTTCGGGTGCGCATCGAGCGCCGCGAACTTGTAGTTCTTGCCGCGGGCGTCCATGTCGTCGACGAGCAACCGCACCTTCACACCGCGATCGGCGGCCTCGATCGCGCGATACGCGAGGAAAGCGCCCGTCGCGTCGTCGCGCCAGATGTAGGTCTGCACGTCGAGGCTGCGGCCAGCCACCAGCGCCGTATGCGCGCGAATCGCAAACGCTTCGGGTCCCTCGCGAACGAGCCGGAAGCCGGACTGACCCGGATGCGCCGCCTCGGCCTGGTCAATGAAGTCGTCGAGCGCGGTGCCTTGCGCGAGCGGAACCGCGTTCTGCGCGGGCAGTTCGGGACGGGGCGCAAGCGACGAGCACCCGGCGATCAGCAGGGTGAGCAGAATGGCGGTAGCGCGTAGGGTCATGCGCGTAGACATTCGATGCCTGCTCGGGCTACTCGCCGGAAGACTCCAGTGATTGCCATGGTGTCCGTTACTCGCGGTGATTCGCTGTCCGTGACATTATCGTGCCAGACTCGCGCTCCCGGGCACCGGATTACTTCTGCGGTGCGTACACGGTCCTCCAGTCGTTCTTGACGCTGACCAGCGACCACCCGTGCGCACCCGCCTCGTCCAGGCCACGCTCGAGCTTGCCGATGTGACTGCCGCGGTCGTAGGCGAACTCACGGGCGGCATCGTCGTGGTGCACGATCATCGCCAGCCGCGGGCCGGGGGCCGAGGTCGTCCACTCGAGCATCTGGAAGTCACCGTCCGAGTTGCC
>Ga0079037_100001593_pt1 | contig 11949 bp, 10 predicted proteins | sample Mud3Dept4metaG_FD_71479 | JGI IMG/M metagenome (GOLD analysis project Ga0079037, IMG submission 71479) | Freshwater wetland microbial communities from Ohio, USA, analyzing the effect of biotic and abiotic controls - Mud 3 Core 4 Depth 4 metaG | ecosystem: Environmental > Aquatic > Freshwater >... | reverse complement strand
TCGATGAAGGGCGTAATATTTCATAAGGTATAAAAACTGTTTTACAGGATGCTGGTTATTGTGGTGCCACATTTCGGGCAGAAGCGATCGGACTTCTGAACCGGATTGCCGCACTGTGGGCAAAAACCAACCGCTTTCTCGCTGCGCTCGCGGCGACGGGTGGCGATAATTCCCTCCAGGTCGTCATCTGGATGCGCCAACGCCGGTTTGAAAGCTGAACCATTGGAGCCAGGAGCGATGCGCATTGTTTCCGCCCGGCGGGCGGCGATGGCCGCTTCCAGGCGCGCTTCGACTGGCTCGGGAGGCATGGCTTGTTGGTATGCGTCCAGCTCGCGCAGCACCTCTGCCCCTTGCTGCATCAGCACATTTCTCTGGATGGGATAGTCGGCTTCAGGGATTTTTCCCAAAGTGTAATCAAAATCCAGCTCCTGCAGGGAATTCAAAATTCGATCCCGCTCTGCCAGTAAAGCAGACTGCTGGTGACCGGCCGGGTCTGTTGATGCCTTGCGCTTTTCATAGAAAGGCCGGCTGATGAACAGTCCGACCAGGATGAGCAATCCGAGGATGAGAAAGATTGAACCGATGTCCATAAGAATAGTATTCGCTCAACAAATAGGATAGGTTACTGGCTCAGCAGAGGATCGACTACTTTCAGGATGGATTCTAGATTTGGAAAAGGCCCAAACTGCATATGTCGCAAGAGGCCCTCCTGGTCGATCGTATAAGTTTCCGGCACGCCCGTGATGCGGAAGGCTTGTGAGATGCGTGTCCCTAAATCCGGGCCGTTGGTATAGGTGATGTCGAACTTCTCCAGGTAAGCTCTGGCTTCCGGCTCGGTGTCCACGTAATCGACGCCCAGGAAGACCACATCGCCGCGCGGTTGGTAGTGACGCCAGGCCGCTTCTAAATCGGCAGCCTCCTCTTCACAAGGCTTGCACCAGGAAGCCCAGAAGTTGAGCACGACCACCTTGCCCTTCAAATCGGAGAGTTTAATGTTCTCACCCTCAAAAGTCGTCAGGGTGAAATCTGGAACCTGGCTGCCAATCGACACCGGTCCCTGCCGGTTACGAATCAGCGCCCACGCCAGGATTCCTAACAGCGTGAGCAATCCCACCCAAACAAGGATACGCCCCCATCGGGGGCGGATGCGCGTGGCGGCTTCTACATTGGTCTCTTCAGGTATATCCACGTCCATGGGCTTCTCACCGCTTTCTAAGTTCTTCTTCAATTCGGGCGACGTATTCATCGGATGACGCTGCCACAGGCTTAGGCTGGGTGACCTGCGGAGCGGGCTGCTTCCAGGTTTTGTAAGCGCGGTACAGGATGTATACACCGCCGAGGATCGCCAGCGGCGGGATGACATACAGCAGCCAGTTCAGGCCGCGCGCCGGCGGAGCAGCTAAGACGCGGTCACCGTACTGGGCGACAAAGTATGCTTTGATCTCGGCTTCGCTCTGCCCCTGGCTTAATTTCAGGCGGATCAGCTCGCGCCATTGGGCGCAGGCCTGGGTGCCGCACACATCCAGCGGGATATTCTCGCAGACCGGGCAGTAGAGCTGCTTGGCGATGGCGTTCACCTGGTCATCGGTGATCGTAGCTGGATCCGGCTCCTGAGCCAGCGCGGCGCCATTTGCCAGCAGGCTCGCGGCAAGTAATATCAGCAGCAGGTATATTAATTTGATAACACTGTTCTTGGTCAACATGCTCATTCTAGCTGGTAAACCACTCCCTCTCTCAGGCTTTCGCCTGGGCTGGCTGTTTCTGCTGGCTGCGCTCGACCGCCGCTTCAGGCTCGCGGTCAGGCCAGGCTGCCACCAGCGTCCCCAGGATGAAAACGAATGCGCCCAACCACAGCCAGTTCACCAGCGGGTTGTGATAGATCCTAAACGTGGCTCTTTGGGTAGAAATCGGCTGCCAATCGACCAGCAGCACGTAGAGATCGCCATCCATGGTGCTGCGCACGCCGGGGATAGTCATGGGCTGCTGGGATTCGTAGTAATAATCCCGGCGCGGGTGCAACTCACCGACGAGGTTGCCATTCTTGAATACAGAGACCACCGCCCGCGCCACGTTGCGCCCGTCTGTATGGTCAAAAACCGCCAGCGAGTCGTAGCGCAGGGTGTACTCGCCCAGCGTAATCTGCTCACCCTGGGCGATCGTATCCTGGGTCTGGGTCTGGAAGATCTCAATGCCGATGATGCCCAAAGCCATCAGCACCACGCCCAGGTGGATGATGTAACCGCCATAGCGGCGCCGGTTCCGTCCCGCCAGGCGCCAAAGCGCAACGGGCAGGCTTTCATCTCGCGTGCGGTGGCGAGCCAGTGCGCCTCGCCAGAATTCATACAGCGTCACCACGCCGACAATGCCGCATAGCCAGAAACCAACCAGGGCAGCCGGCTGGCGAATTCCCATGATCAGCGCGACAGCCGGCGCTGCCAGGGAAACCACAAATGGCTTCCAAATGGAGCGTCCCAGGGTCTTCGCTGTGGAATACTTCCAGGCAGAGAGCGGCGCTACGCCCATTAAAAGTAACAATCCGGCAAACAAGGGCGCGGTAGCCCGTTCGTAGAAAGGCGGTCCGACCGTCACCTTCTGCCCGGTAAACAACTCCGAAATTAATGGAATGATCACCCCCCAGAAACACACCACCAGGATGCCCATGAAAAGCAGGTTATTAAGCAGGAAAAGCGCCTCGCGGGAGAACATGGAGGTCATCTGGGCATCGGTCTTGAGCTCGCTCCAGCGCGACAGCAACAGGGATAGCGAGGTGATAAAGGTCAACCCGATGAACACAAAAAACAGGGGGCCGATTGCGCTCTGCGCAAAGGCATGCACCGAGGAGAGTACACCGGAGCGGGTCAGGAAGGTGCCAAAGATAACCAGGGCGTAGGTCAGGATGATCAGCACCATGTTCCAATGCTTGAGCAGGCCCCGTTTTTCCTGGGTCATCACCGAGTGGAGGAAGGCTGTGCCGGTTAGCCAGGGCATAAAGGCGGCGATCTCCACCGGATCCCAGCCCCAATAGCCGCCCCAGCCCAGCACATCATACGCCCAACGACCCCCCAGGATCAGCCCAAGAGACAGAAATAACCAGGCGATCAGCGTCCAGCGCCGGGTGATGCGGATCCAGCGATCATCGGTGCGCCGGGTGATCAATGCCGCGATGGCAAAGGCATACGGGATTACAAAGGAGACAAACCCAAGGTAGAGCATCGGTGGATGGATGATCATGCCAGGGTGTCGCAGTAACGGGTTCAGGCCACGCCCGTCCTCTTGGACCCAGAGCTGCGCTCCGGCTGGAGGGAACATAGCCTTGACTGCTTCGCCTAGCGGCATCTGCCAGATGCGCGCAAAGGGATTCTCGAAGAAGATGATCATGACCAGGAAGAAGATCAAGGTCACTAGGCAGACCACAATCACCCAGGGCAGGAACTCCCGGTCCCGATCCCACTTGCGCAGGGTCACGGCGGATGCGAAGGCCGATAACAACCAGGTCCAGAAGACCAGCGAGCCAGCCTGCCCGCCCCACAATGCGGTGATTTTGAGGTATGTTGGCATGCTGTTGCTGGTCACGGAGGCGACGTACTCCACCTCGTACTGCCCGTTCACAAGCAGGGTGATGATGCACACCGCCGCTAAAGTGAGCAACGGAAAGGTGAGCAACATGGCGTTGCGCGCGCTGTCCACCCACGTCGGGGCACCCTTGCGTGCGCCATAAACTGCCGCTCCAACCCCGTAAATAGATACCAGTAAAGCGATGACTAATGCCCCAAATCCGAGGTTAGCAATCATGATCCATTCTCCGCCTCATCCTCAATGAAAAAGTAAAGCGTGAAGCCAACCACCCGCTTCCCGCTTTACCTTACATAGTCAGGTTACCAATAAGCAATACCACACAAAGTCTAACCACCAGTCTGCTCAGGCAGCGCCTCTTCGTACTTGGTGGGACATTTGAGCAACAGTTCATCGGCGTAGAAGACGCCATCCTCACCGATGCGACCGGTGACGATCGCTTGTGCCTCATTGCGCAGCAGGTCAGGCTTCACACCCGTATATTGTATAGTGAGCTGGTTACGGGATGGATCCATAACCGCCTGGTGCAGCACAGCTGCCAGCCCACCCTGGGCTTCAATTTCACTGTTATCCCCAGGCACGTGCGCAACGTCAAAAGTGAGTGTCAGTGTTTCCGGATTGTATTGGATGGTATCCCCAATCACAGCTCCACTGAGGCGCAGGTCACGCCCAGCTACCTTGTTTCCCTTCTCAATAAGCTCATTGACGGTCAGGAAATATTGCGCACTGGCTCGGGTCGAAGAGATGATCAGGTACACGACCGCTGCAATGATCAGCAGCCCACCGATAATAAACTTAATCCGCCCGCCTGAGTTCGCCTGAGCAGCCTCGGTTGTGGTTCGTTCCATGATTAATTTGGCCTCCTGGATCTATCTTGCATGCTCACTGCCCTATCCCTTTGGCAATCCACAGGTAGAAAAAACTGTCTGGAAATCAGGCACATATGAGTCTAACCTAGATTATCCAGCAGGAACATTAACGGACGCTAAGACTAGACGAAAAAGAATATTAGAAATCAGATCGCAATAGGAGATACCTGGCTTTAGATCACCCGGATCAATCCAGGGCGATCAATCCAGTGCGAATGGCGAATTTCACCAACTCAGATGAGGAGTGCAAATCGAGTTTGCGCATGATCCGTTCGCGGTGGCGGGCCACGGTCTTGTAGCTGATCCCCAGCTGCTCACCAACTTGTTGGTTGGTGTAACCATCCGCCACCAGCTGGAGCACCTGCTGCTCGCGCTTGCTGAGCACACCCAGTCCGTTAGGTTTGGAGGGACTGCCCTCTTCTCTGCTGGAGGGCACCCGGGCAGACAAACGCCGGTAATCCTCCAATAGCCAGCGTGCCAGGGTAGGCTGCAAGTATACCGCACCGGTAGCCACAACCCGGATGGCGGTGACCAGCTCCTCAGCAGCGGCGATCTTCGTCAGATAACCGGAAGCCCCCGCCGCCAGCATTTCGAAGAAGTATTGCTTATCTTCATGCACGGTTAACGCCAGAATCTTACACTCTGGATGCACCGCCCTCAAGCGCCGCGTGGCCTCTAGGCCATCCATGCCCGCCATGGAAATATCCATGACAACTACATCGGCCTGCACCTGCGAAATTTTGCCCACCGCCTCTTCTCCGTCGCTCGCTTCGGCTACCACCTGAATACCCACCTGAGTATCCAGGAATGTTTTCAAGCCAACACGCACGACTTCGTGATCATCGACCAGCATCAAGCGGATGGTATTCATGGGATAACTCCTCAAGCACGGGCGTTTCAGGTTGTTGCAGGGGCACTCTTATCTCAACCAGGGTGCCTTTCCCTGGTGCTGACTGGATGGTGAGTTTGCCACCCACCGATGCGGCACGTTCACGCATGCCGGCCAAACCAAAGCCGTGCCGCGGTTCGGTGGATTGCTGTGGATCGAAACCTGCTCCGCTATCCTCTACCTGCATTACCACCCCTTCTAAATCGGTGGAGATGCGCAGCTTCGCTTCATTACAATGTGCATGGAGCGCCACGTTGGTCAGTGCTGCTTGAGCCACGCGGAACAACACCGTCTCCACCAGGGGATCCAACCTGGGAAGGGGTGTTGCGATATCCAGAGATACCTGCAATCCAGTTCGCTGGCGCTCATCCTCTGCCAGATACTGCAATGCAGCCACCAGGCCTAAATCGTCCAATTGCACCGGGCGGAGATCGCGCACCATGCGGTAGATGCCCTGTGACATCTGGCTCAAGAGCGATTGCAGCCGGGTGAGCAACTCGGACAGGTTAGGCGAATCGGGCATGGAGTTTTTCAGGGTAGCCAGGTTGAGGCTTAGTGCAGTAAGCAGTTGGGCGGTATCATCGTGCAGCTCTCGGGCTATGCGGGTGCGCTCCTCTTCCTGGGCGATGACGATGTGGCGCAACAGATCCTGGCGTAGAGCCTCCCGCTTCACCAGCTCCTGCTGCACCTGTTCCAGGGCTTCCACCCGGGCATGCTGTGCAGAGATGAACTGCTGCTGTCTTTCGTCCTCAACGATCTGGCTGGCGCGGATCATCCCTACCGTGATGAGAATAGCCAGCAAAGCCCGTACCACCTGTATCGGCACCCCGGTCAACTCGAGAAACATCGTGGAGTTAATATACTGCGCAGGGAAGATGCCCAGCGGAACGACGAAGAGCTGGGTGAGGCCATACACAGCAAAACCCCACGCTGCCAGGCGCAAGCTTGCTGCAAGGTTGCGGCGCTCTGCGGCCAGGCCGTGCCGCGCTTGCATAGCCAGCCCCAGTGCCGCCAGCAATGCACCTGGAACTGCCAGGATATAGCGCGCGAGTACGTCGGCATAAACCAAGGCTTCCCCAGATCTTCCCAAGACGAACGTACCCGCCACAAAGACGAGCACGAGATATAGACCTAACAACCCCCCCCCAATACCGGCATACAACCCGGCGCGCTGGCTGTTTTGTGAAATCAACACGAGCACCCCAAAAGCGATCAGCGAGGAGAAAGAAACTACCAGCAGCCCCAGGCGCAGCCACTCGATAAAGCCAGGCACAGGCAATTGAAACCACTTCCGGATAATAATGGCCATCTCGATCCACTCGTGCGTGCCGTGCACGTAACCGAAAACCGCCAGTGGCACCAGCACGCGCCCCTCAGCCAGCAAAGGCGAGCGCCGCGTCTCCAGCGATATCAGCAGGCCCATGCAGAAAAATGCCAGCCCGTAGATGAAAAAGACCAGCACGATCTCAAATTGGAAGGGGGCGGTCGCCACAATATCCTCTAAAATCTATTTTACAATAACTGAATAAAACCCCTGTCAAAAACGCGTCACAACCAATCACCTGATTAGGGTGTAATACGTAATATTAATGGTGATATTTCTCACGATTAGGCCCTACATAAACCTATTTTAAGATAAAATTATTGGGTTGCAATCCCCAATTGCATGTCCAACCCTTCGGGGATGGGCTATGCATTAACTTCACAGCGATTACCGCCCAAGGATCTATCGATGAAGCGATTTCTGAGGAAAGTAAAACTGTTCTTTTTCCCACCTGCCGGCTCCCCGCGCTGGGTGCGCATCTTGCCTTACGCCATATTGGGAATCCTGACCCTGTTGGTGCTCACCGCCGGCGCTTACGCTTGGGAGTACACAAACTCTCCGCCTTTCTGCGGTGAAACCTGCCACACGATGCCGCCGGAATATAGCGCCTACCTCACCTCTCCCCATGCTCGCATCGACTGCGTGGACTGCCACATCGGGAAAGGCTTCATCGCCACGCGTATCACCCGCAAAGCAGGTGACCTGCGGCACGTGTACAAAACCGCTTTTAGCGCCTATGAATTCCCCATCCGGGCGGACGATTTGCGCCCGGCTCGGGAGACCTGCGAGCTGTGCCACTTCCCCGAAAAGTTCTCGGACGACAGCCTGCGCGAGATCAAGCACTACGGAAACGACACCGACAATACCCCCACCAGCACTTATCTGACTCTGAAGACCGGCGGAGGCAGCAAGCGCCTCGGGTTGGGGCGTGGTATTCACTGGCACGTTGAAAACCCGGTTGAGTTCCTGGCAACCGATCCTGAAGAGCAGAACATCCCATACGTACGCACCACTGACGAGAATGGGAATGTTCGTGAATACGTTGACGTAGAAGCAGATCTTGATCCCGCCAGCATCGACCCGGCTGAGCTAGTGACCATGGACTGCATCACCTGCCACAATAGAATTACGCATCTGGTTAAGCCACCGGAGGAGGTGGTCGACCAGTTGATAGCTGCCGACGTGATCTCAGCGGACATCCCCGACATCCGCCTGAAGTCGGTTGAAGTCTACAGCGCGCCCTACGAGAGTGTGGATATTGCCTTGAACGGCATCGCCGGGCTGGACGGCTACTATAGCACCTATTACCCCGAGTATTACAGCGCGAATAAAGACAAGATCGACCAGGCCATAACCGCCCTCCAGCAGGCTTATCGTGATAGCGTGTTCCCAGAGCAGAAATCCGACTGGGTCACCCACCCGAACAATGTGGGACACCAATACTCTCCAGGCTGCTTCCGCTGTCATGATGGAAAGCATCTCGATTCCAACGGAGAAGCCATTCGCCTGGAATGTAATCTTTGTCACTCGATCCCGGTGGTAGCCGGCCCGGATGATTTCGTCTCCACCATCGAGATCAGCCGTGGACCTGAGCCCGAATCCCATCTGAACGCTAACTGGATCAGCATGCATAACCAGGTGTTCGACGATACTTGCGCCAACTGCCATACTACCGAAAATCCGGGCGGGACAGACAACACATCCTTCTGTTCCAACTCCGCCTGTCACGGCAGCGCCTGGACATACGCCGGGTTCGACGCGCCAGGCCTGCGGGAAACAATCATGGCGCAGCTTCCCCCGACCCCCACTCCCGCTCCTCTCCCTGCTGTCGACGAGCTGACTTACAATAATACGATTGGCCCGATATTCCAGGCGCGCTGTGGTATGTGCCACGGTCAAACTGCCAGCGCGGGTCTTAACCTGACCGACTACGAGAGCGCCATGGCTGGCAGCGACAACGGTCCCGTGATCATCCCCGGCGACGCCGAGAACAGCCCGCTGGTCCAGAAACAATCCGCCGAGACCCCTCATTTTGGCCAGCTATCGCCGCAGGAGCTGCAAATGGTTGTGGATTGGATTGCGGCTGGGGCACCGCAGGAATAGGTTGTTTGATAGGAGGAAAGCAATGAGTGAGGGAACAGAAATAAGTAGGCGAAAATTTTTAAGCATAGCCACCTGGTCAATCGGTGGCTTTATCAGTTTAGCAATGGCAATTCCTGCGATTGTCTATATCGTCGGTCCGGCTTTAAAACGAAGCAAAGCGCAGAACTGGATCCGTCTCGGCCCATCTTCCAGAGTGGAATTGAATACGCCTACCTTGTTCAAAGCAACGGTTCAGCAACAATCTGGCTGGATCGTGAACGAGGAGGAATTATCATTTTATGTTTTGACAGAAAACGGCAGGGATTATATTGCCATGTCGAACATCTGCACACACTTGGGTTGTCGCGTGAGGTGGATCGACGAGCAAGGACAATTTTTCTGCCCATGCCACAACGCCATCTTTGATAAAGAAGGTCAGGTCGTTGCTGGCCCTCCCCCCAGACCCTTGGATCGTTACGAAGTCAAGCTGGAGGATGGTCTACTTTACGTGTTGGGAGGTTAGTATGTCAGCAAAACTGGGGAACTGGCTCGATGAGCGGATCGGATGGCGGCAGGCATGGCAGGCCATCTTTTTGCGCAAAATCCCTAAAGTCAACTGGTTATACACTCTTGGCAGCGCTTCTCTCTTTGTTATGGTCAACCAGATTGTGACCGGTATCTTGCTGACAATTTACTACGTCCCGACACCTGATCACGCTTTCGATAGCGTGCAATTTATTAGTACCCAGATACCGGCAGGATGGCTGATTCGCGGGCTGCATCATTGGGGAGCCAGCGCCATGGTCATCTTGGTAGTCCTGCACATGGTGCGCGTGATTATCTACGGTTCGTATAAGTTCCCGCGTGAGGTGACCTGGTTTACAGGAGTGATCCTGCTCTTAGTCACCATTGGTTTCGGCTTCACGGGGTACCTGCTGCCCTGGGATCAAAAAGCGTATTGGGCAACGACCGTCGGGACGAGTATCGCTGGCGCCCCGCCACTGATCGGCGATACGATCCTGCGCATTGTCCGGGGGGGTGAGGAGCTCTCTGCCATAACCCTGGCGCGCTTTTATGGCGTTCATGTTTGGGTGTTACCCATTACCCTTCTCTTCCTCGTCGTTGTACACATGTACCTGGTCATTCGAATTGGTATCAGTGCTGTTCCAAGGCGAGAGGAAAAATCATGAACGAGCAAGAAAAACAAAAATACCTGGAAGAATATCGCAAGGACAAGGAGAAAGGCGTACCTTTCTTCCCCGATATTATCTTCAAGGATGCCGTCGTCGCCTTGATCGTTTTTCTGCTGCTGGTTGCGCTCGCTTATTTCATCGGAACCCCGCTTGAGGAGCGCGCCAACCCCGCTGATACCTCCTACACGCCCCGGCCAGAATGGTACTTCCTGTTCCTTTTCCAGTTGCTGAAATATTTCCCCGGCCGACTTGAGTTTCTCGGGGTTGTTTTGTTACCCACTCTGGCGATCATTCTGCTGCTGATCCTGCCTTTATTGGACCGCAATGCAAAACGCCATCCAGCAAACAGGTTGCTTGTGGTTGTAGCGTTTTCCTTGCTTGGTGTTGGTATTGTCTATCTCACTGTCCAGGCATACCGTGAGGCGCCACCCCCGGCAGAGGTTGTTGGGGGAGACCCTGTAGCCGCCCTGTACACCAAAAATTGCGCCGGCTGTCACGGGCCTAACATCCAAGTGCCAGCCGGGACGAACCTGCACCAGGTGATCGCACAGGGTAAGCATGAAGGGATGCCGGCCTGGAGCGCAGACCTCAGCAGCGATCAAATCGATGCCCTGGCTGGGTTTATCCTCTCCCCTCTCGGCAGCCAGCTTTTTACCAACCAGTGTGGGAGCTGCCATGAAGCGCCCGAGCTGATCGCCAGCAACCCCATCGAGCTGAAAAACGCCCTCGAGCAAGGACCCAATTACCCCCCTCACGAGGACCTGGAAATACCCCAGTGGGATGAGGTGATCAGCCATGAAGAACGGACTGCATTATTAAATTTCCTGTTGGCGCCGGATGGTCAGCGTTTGTTTGTAACCAATTGCTCTGACTGCCATGGACGCTCGGTAGCCTTTTCTGGCTCGGTAGAGGATTTGACCACCGTGATCAGCCAGGGAGGGTTACACCTGGAAATGCCTCCCTGGAAAGAGAAACTGACCGATGCAGAGCTTGATACCCTGGCGAATTATGTGGTTGATCCCTCAGGCACTCCAGATGGCGCGGCGTTGTTTAATCAGAATTGTTCGGCCTGTCATGGCCAGCGCATCCCGCGGGCTTCTGGTTACAAAAAAGCACTCGAAATTATATCCGGCGGCGGCGCTCACGAAACCATGCCGGTTTGGGGAGACATCTTAACCGCCGACCAGATCAATGCCCTGGTAAGCTACACCATGAGCACTGCTGAAGGTAAATCCCTCGAAGCCGGACAGGAGCTTTTCGCTCAGAATTGCTCCCCCTGCCATGGAGATTTTGGTGAGGGAGGTCCCAACCCGGCTCGAGCAGGGGATATCATCGCTCCCATCAGCACCGGGGAATACCTGAAAACCCGGGACGATTACACCTTGCGCGCCATCATCGCCCAGGGACAGCCAAATTTTGGTATGTCTCCCTTTGGCAGCAGCGCCGGCGGCCCGCTAGACGATGACCAGATTGACACCATCGTCTCCTATATGCGTTCCTGGGAAACCAATCCCCCTGTAGAGCTGCCGCCGGAGGTGACCTCTGCCCAGGTGTCGGTGAGCGGCAGCGAGATCTATCAGGAGCTGTGTGCCCAGTGCCACGGCCTGGACGGCGAAGGTGGGATCGGCCCGGCGCTCCGTGAGCCAGAGTTCCAGGCCTCAGTCACAGACGAGTATCTCTTTGATACCATCAACAAAGGCCATGCGGCCACGTCAATGATCGGATGGGGAGAGATTTTATCGGCAGATCAGATCCAACAATTGGTTGACTTCATCCGCCAGTTGAAGCCCGAAGAGGGTAAACCCGCTCCAACCCCGACAGCTGGACCCATCTCCTTTTCTGCCGATATCCTGCCGATCTTCAAAGCCAAATGCATTGTTTGCCATGGCAAGCTTGGGGGCTGGGATGGCTCGAATTATGATGCCGCCATATCCAGCGGGGATCATGCCCCCGTGATCCTACCGGGGGATGCTGCCGGCAGCCTGCTGGCTCAGAAGCTGCTCGGGACACAGACGGTTG
>Ga0079037_100001592_pt1 | contig 11949 bp, 7 predicted proteins | sample Mud3Dept4metaG_FD_71479 | JGI IMG/M metagenome (GOLD analysis project Ga0079037, IMG submission 71479) | Freshwater wetland microbial communities from Ohio, USA, analyzing the effect of biotic and abiotic controls - Mud 3 Core 4 Depth 4 metaG | ecosystem: Environmental > Aquatic > Freshwater >... | reverse complement strand
CACGAGCGAATCCCCGTGTGAATGCCCGACCCCGGAGGACTCGCAGACATGAAGCACTGGATGGGTACCCTCGCCGTCGCCGCCGCCCTCGCTGCTGCCGCGCCCGCCGCCGCGCAGACGACCACCTGGGACATCGACGCCGCGCACTCCTCGGCCACCTTCTCCGTCCGGCACCTGATGGTCACGACGGTGCGGGGCGAGTTCGGGAAGATGTCGGGCTCGGTGACCTTCGACGGGAAGAACTTCGCGGGCGTCACCGCCAAAGCGACGATCGACGCCACCACGATCAACACGCGCGAGCCGAAGCGGGACGAGCACCTGAAGAGCCCCGACTTCTTCGACGTGGCCACCCACCCGACGATCACGTTCACCTCGAAGCGTGCCGAGGCGGTCGGTCCCAACAAGTTCCGCCTCGTCGGCGACCTCACCATGCGCGGGGTCACCAAGGAAGTCGCGCTCGACGTGGAGGCCACCGCGCCCGTCAAAGGGCCGCGCGGCGAGGACCGGGTCGGCGCCACCGCCACCACGAAGCTCAACCGCCAGGACTTCGGCGTGAAGTGGAACCGAACGCTCGACACGGGCGGCGTCGTCGTGGGTGACGAGGTGCACGTCACCATCGACCTCGCGCTCGTCAAGAAGGGCGCAGCGAGCTGATCGCCAGCGCTGGCCCCGCCGGGCGCCGCTCCCGCGGCGCCTGGGCGGGGCCCGCCGATCCGTCGCGGGGAGCTTCAACCCCTCCCCCCGCGCGCGGTCGCGTCAGGGCCGCACGCCGACGACAATCTGCGAGGCGGCGCGCGCCGAGCGGTAGACGCGCTGCGTCGCCTTCCTGTAGTCGGCGGCGCTGGCGGTGTTGATGTCGACGAACGTCTGCGGGTTGCGGTTGACGAGCGGAAACCAGCTGCTCTGCAGCTGGACCATGAGGCGGTGCCCGCGCCGGAACGTGTGGTACACGTCGGGCATCGCGAACGCCACGGCCGTCGCCTCGCCAGGCGTGAACGGCTCGGGCTTCTCGAGACTGTTCCGGAACTTGCCGCGCATCACATCGCCCCGCACGAGCTGCTGGTAGCCGCCCATCCGGACCCCCCGCGGGTTCGGTTCGGGGTCGGGATAGGTGTCGGGGTACACGTCCACCAGCTTCACCACCCAGTCCGAATCGGTGCCCGTCGTCGAGACGACGAGCTTCGCCAGGATCTGGCCGGCCACGGTCAGGTCCTCCTCGAGCACGTCGGTCTGGTAGACGAGGACGTCCGTGCGTCGCGACGCGAAGCGCTGATCCTCGACCATGTACTCGGGGCTCATCCCGATGGCGATGCCCGGGATGTACGGAACCGGACGCGCCGGGTCGCTCAGATACTCGTCGAAGGCCTCGTCGGAACCGATGGGGGGCTCGACGGAGAGCCGCCCGTTCTCGTGGAAGTAGAGCGTGCGCGACTCGACGTCGCGCGGGGGCCACACGTCGTGCCGGCGCCAGAGGTTGGTGCCGGTCTCGAACACGTAGGCCTCGGGGAGCGCGGGGTCGCCTCGCCCCTTGAGGTGCGCGTCGAAGAACGGCAGTTCGATCTTCTCGCGGTAGAACTCGCCGGTCTTCGAGCCGAACGTGACCTCACCGAGGCTGCTGCCGTCGGACCTCGACCAGCCGCCGTGATACCAGGGGCCCATGACGATCGCGTTGCGCGCCTCCGGGCTCTGCGCCTCCGCGGAGCGGTACACGTTGAGGGCGCCGAAGAGATTTTCGGCGTCGAACCACCCGCCCACCGTCATCACGGCGGGCCTGATGCCGCGCAGGTGCGGGCGAAGGTTGCGCGCCTGCCAGAAGACGTCGTAGGTCTCGTGGGCCATCATCTCGTTCCAGAAGGCCACGCGGCCCTGCAAGTAGCGCCGGTCGGCGTTCGGCATCGGGCCGAGGTCGAGGAAGAACCGGTAGCCGTCCTGCGTGCCGTGGTCGAAACGCGGCGGGACCGTGCCGGCGCCCCGCGGCCGGGGCTGGCCGAAGAGCACGAAGAAGTTGAAGGCGTGCGGTAGGAAGAACGCGCCGTTGTGGTGGAAGTCGTCGCCAGCGAACCAGTCGCTGATCGGCGCCTGCGGCGACACCGCCTTCAGGGCGGGGTGGGCGTCGATCATCCCGGCCGCCGCGTAGAAGCCGGGGTAGGAGATGCCCCACATGCCGACGCGGCCGTTGTTGCCCGGCACGCGCTTCACGATCCAGTCGATCGTGTCCCACGTGTCGCTGCTCTCGTCGATGTCGGCCGGCCCGCGCTTCGACGGGTTGTGCGGCCGCATGTTGACGAACTCACCCTCCGACTGCACGCGCCCGCGCACGTCCTGGTAGACGAAGATGTAGCCGTCCTTCGCGAGGAGGTCCGACGGGCCGAGGCTCGTCCGGTAGTTGCCGGCGCCGTAGGGCGCCACGCTGTACGGCGTCCGGTTGAGCAGCACCGGCCAGGCTCGGCTGTCGTCCTTGGGCACGTACACCTGGGTGAAGAGCCTCACGCCATCGCGCATCGGCACCATGTGCTCGTACTTCGTGTAGGCGGCCCGGATGTCGAACGCCGGCGGCACCGGCTGTGCGACGAGCAACGCGACGCTGCCAATGACGGCGAAGGCGGCGGTGAGCGGGCGCGTGAACGGCCGTGAGGTTCGGGACATGAGCGGGTCCAGTCGGGGCAGGGAGCGAGCGGCCGGATTATAGCCCCGTCGGTCCGACGGGCCGGCCGCGTGACCCTTCCAACCCGGCTCCCTTTTGACACGGCCGCCTGAAGGCCGCAGAATTGAGCCACACGAATGCTGGCCCGGGCCCCCCGTTTCACGGCGCTGCTCGCGACGATGGCGATTCTGCTCGCCGTCGTGTCGGCCGCGTGGGTCCGTCCGGCTGCCGCGCACGACATGCCGTGCTGCGCGAGCCAGGGCCACTGCGACACGCCGGCCCTGGGCGAGCCGTGCTGCCCGACCGGGCAGGCACCGGCACTGCCGGCCATGCCAACGCTCACCACCCCGGGCAAGCCGGGCTCCGACGCCGCCCCATTCGCGGCCGGTGCGGTGGTTGCCGCCGACGGCCCGCTTCCAGGTGCCGTCTGGGCCGTGTCCCATCAGGGACGCTTCCGGCCCGCCCACGATCCGCCCTCCCGGCTCAGCCTCTCGCTTCGCATCTGATCCTCCGCCGGGGCCCCCTTGTCCCCTGGAGGGCAACGCGCGGTCGTTGCCGCGGCCACCGGGCCGTGGAAGGCAACGCGCTGTCGTTGCCGCGCCGCCCGTCCCTGAAGGGTCGGGCCTCGTCGTCGGAAGGACCGAGAGGATCGAAGAGGATCGAGATGCGTTTCATTTCAACGCCTGCCCTGACGCTGGCGGCGTGCCTGCTGGCCTCCCCGGACGCTGCGGGGCAGGCCAACCCCGTGGCATCGACGCCGCCGGGCCCGACGGCGCCACCGCTCACGTTGTCGGATGCCATCGCGGCAGCCCTCGCGCGCCATCCCGACCTGGCTGCCGTGCGCGCACGGGCGGAGGCGGCCGCCACGCGGGCCGCCGTCGAAGCCCCGCTGCCGCCGCCAATGCTCGAAGGCGAGGTGCGCGAGTGGCCGATCGACACCGTCAACCCTTCGGACGCGCAACTGATGGTGTCGCTCGTTCAGGAGTTCCCGTCCGGGACGAAGCGGCGGCTGCGGGCGGCCCAGGCGACGCGGGAGGCCGAGGTCGTCGCCGGTGAGGTCGATCTGCGCGCGGTGGAGATCGCCGCCGAGGTGCGCCGGGCCTACGCCGACGTGTGGCAGGCGCGCCGCACGCTCGCGCTGCTGGAGTCGGCCGCCGCCCTCGTGCGGCAGGTGGCCGACGCCGCCACGGCCAAGTACGCCGTCGGCCGCGGCGCGCAGCAGGACATCGTGCGGGCACTCGTCGAGCGGGTGCGCATCGAGGAGCAGAGCGTCACGGCGGCCGAGCAGGGGCGCCTTGCCGAGGTCCGGCTGAACTCGCTCATGCAGCGGCCCATCGAACAGGCGATCGGCAGCCTCGAAGAGCCCCCCGCCGACCTCTCCGTCGAGCCCGTTGCCGTGCTCGAGGCGCGTGCGCTCGAGCGGCACGCGGCGCTCCGACAGGTCGAGCGCGAGACGGCCGCCGCGGCCGCTGGCGTCGAGGTGGCGCGCGCCGAGCGGTCGCCCGACTACCTCGTGGCCGGCGGATTCATGGTGATGCCCGACGAGACCAACGCGTGGACCGCCCGCCTCGGCGTGTCGTGGCCCAACGCCCCTTGGGCGCGCGGGCGGCTCGACGCCGTCACCCGCGAGGCCGAGTCGCGGCGCGTGGCCACCGTGGCGGCGCGCGCCTCCGCCGAGAACCGCATCCGCCTCGCCGTGCACGAGGCCTGCATCCGCGTCGAGTCGGTGCAGCGCCGGGTGACCTTGCTGCGCGACGGCGTCGTGCCGCAGGCCGAGCAGGTCTTCGAGATCGCGCGCGTGGCCTACGAGGCCGATCGGGCCGACTTCCTCGACCTCCTGGAGGCACAACGCATCTGGGTCGAGGGGCGGCTGGAACTGGCCGCCGCGATGGCCGACCGATCCCGCGCCGTTGCCGACCTCGCGCAGGCGGCGGGCGCGCGCGAGCCGCCCGACGGCACGCCCGGCGGGGCGCCCCCCCCGGTCGACGCCGGACCTCCCCGTCCAGGCGCCGCAGGAGCGGCGCCCTCCATGCGCCCGGAGGGCGGACCTCCTGGTCTGCTTAGACACTGAGCAGGAGCGATCCCATGACGCCCCGTCACATCCGTCAGCTCATCGTCGCCCTCCTGCTCGCTGCCGCCCTCGCCGCCGCCGCCGGCCTCGCCGTCGCCCGCCGCGACGCGCTCGAACGCCTGCCGTTCGTTGGCGCCTGGTTCAGCACGTCACCCGCGCCGATGTACATGTGCCCGATGCACCCCGAGGTGCGCCAGGCCACTCCCGGATCGTGCCCGCAGTGCGGCATGGACCTCGTGCTCGAACAGGCCGCGGTTCCGGCGACCACGTCCAACGCCGACCGCGAGCACCCCGCGATTGGCACGCCGTCCGACAGCGCGAGCAAGATCGTTCCCGGCACCGAGACCACGCCGCGCGCGGGGCTCGATCTCGACCTGCGGCGCCAGCAACTCGTCGGCGTGCGGGTGACCGAGGCCGCGACCGTGGAGATCACGCGCAGCATTCGCGCCGTCGGCACCGTGGTGTTCGACGAGACCCGTCAGGCCGAGGTCAACCTCAAGGTGGAGGCCTGGATTCGCGACCTCTACGTCAACGCCACCGGGCAGGCCGTGCGCCGGGGACAGCCGCTCTTCACCTTCTACAGCCCTGATCTGCTCGCCACCCAGAACGAGTACCTGCTCGCGCTGCACACGCGCGACCAACTGCGGGCCTCGCCCGTGAGCGACGCCCGCGACTACGCCGAGCGCCTCGTCGAGGCCGCGCGGACGCGGCTCGCGCTCTGGGACATCCCGGCCGATCAGCTCGAGGCTCTCGAGCGCACGCGTCAGCCGGTCACCGCGCTCGTCTTCCGGTCGCCCGTCTCGGGCGTCGTTGTCGAGAAGCAGGCGGTACAGGGTATGCGCGCCTTGCCGGGCGAGAGGCTCTATCGCATCAGCGATCTCTCCACCGTGTGGGTGGAAGGGGATGTCTACGAGCGGGATCTGTCGTTCGTCCGTGTCGGGAAGTCCGCCACCGTCACCCTCGAGGCCCTGCCCGGAGAGCGCTTCACGGGACGGATCGCGTTCATCTACCCGCAGGTGCAGGAGGCCACGCGCGCCGCGCGCGTGCGCATCGTCCTGCCGAACCGGGGCGGCCGGCTGAAGCCGGGGATGTTCGCGACCCTCGCGATCGACGCCTCGCTCGGCCGCGGCACCGTCGTGCCGACCGACGCGGTCATCGACAGCGGCGCCGCGCAGTACGTCTTCATCTCGCAGGGCGAGGGACGCTTCGAGCCGCGCCGCGTGGCGACGGGGCAGCGGCTCGAAGGACGCATCCAGGTGACGAGCGGCCTGAAGCCGGGCGAGCGGGTCGCGTCGGGCGCGGCGTTCTTCATCGATTCCGAGAGCCAGATGCGGGCGGCGATGGAGGGCTACGAGGAGCTGCCGGCGGACACGGGCGGGGCCGGCGCGGGCGCCGGGGGCGGTGCAGCAGCCGGTCCGGCCATCACCTTCGCCACCGAGCCCGACCCGGCACGCAACGGCGACAACACCTTCATCGTCACGCTGCGCGACGCCCAGGGCACGCCCGTCACCGACGCCGAGGTGGCCGTGCGCCTCTACATGGCTCCCATGCCCTCGATGAACATGCCGGCCATGCGCGCCGAGGCGGCGTTGCTGCACGAGGGCACCGGCCTCTACCGCGGGCGCGCCCGCGTGACGATGGCCGGGCGGTGGGACGTGACGGTGGTGGCCTCGCGAGGCGGGCAGCGGCTCGGCAGCCGCCAGTTCGCGATCGTGGCGCAGTAGCCGGGAGCGAGCATGGAACGCCTCATTGGCTGGTGCGCGCACAACCGCTTCCTCGTCATCACCGCGGCCGTCGTCCTCGCCATCTGGGGCGGCTGGGCGATGACGCGCACGCCGCTCGACGCGGTGCCCGACATCTCCGACGTGCAGGTGATCGTGCTGACCGAGTGGGAGGGGCGGAGCCCCGATCTGATCGAGGACCAGGTCACCTACCCCATCGTCGCCGCGCTGATCTCGACGCCCCGGGTGCGAGCCGTGCGCGGCTTCACCGACTTCGGCGTGTCCTACGTCTACGTCATCTTCGAGGACCGCACCGACATCTACTGGGCGCGGAGCCGCGTGGTCGAGTACCTGCAGGGCATCCGCGCGCAGTTGCCGGCCGGCGCCAACCCGACGATCGGGCCCGACGCCACGGGCGTGGGCTGGGTGTTCCAGTACGCGCTCGTGGACGAGAGCGGCCGGCACACGCTCGCCGACCTGCGCAGCTTCCAGGACTGGTCGCTGCGCTACTGGCTGGCGAGCGTGCCGGGCGTGGCCGAGGTGGCCGCGATCGGCGGCTTCGTCAAGCAGTACCAAGTGACGATCGACCCCAACCGTCTGGCCGCGTTCGGGCTCTCCCCGAAGGACCTGGTGAAGGCGATCGAGGCCAGCAACCGAGACGTCGAGGGGCGCCTGCTCGAGTTCGCCGGGCGCGAGTACATGGTGCGCGGGCGCGGCTATCTCAAGTCGGTGGCCGACATCGAGGAGATCGCGGTGGGCGTCGAGCGCGGCACGCCGATCCGCGTGCGCGACGTGGCCACCGTGCGGGTGGGGCCGGACATCCGGCGCGGCGTTGCCGACCTCGACGGCCGTGGCGAGGTGGTCGGTGGGATCGTCATCATGCGGTTCGGCGAGAACGCGCTCGCGGTGATCGACCGCGTGAAGGCGCGGATCGAGGAGGTGAAGCCGGCGCTGCCGCCTGGCGTCCGGATCCTCACCACCTACGACCGGTCTGGCCTGATCCGCGACTCCATCGCCACGCTGCGCGAGACGCTGCTCCAGGAAGTCGTCGTCGTCTCGGTGATGATCGTCGTCTTCCTGCTGCACGTCCGGTCGGCGCTCGTGCCGATCCTCTCGCTCCCCATCGCCGTGGTCGCGTCGTTCGTGCCCATGTACTACCTGGGCGTGACCTCCAACATCATGTCGCTCGGCGGCATCGCGCTCGCGATTGGCGAGCTGGTGGACACCTCGATTGTGATGGTGGACAACGCGCACCGGCGGCTCACCGAGCGCGCCGCGCTCGGCCCCGTGTCGCGGGCCGAGCAGCGCGCCGTGGTGGTGCGGGCGGCCCAGCAGGTCGGGCGCGCACTCTTCTTCTCGCTGGCCATCATCATCGTCTCGTTCCTGCCGGTGTTCCTGCTCGAGGCGCAGGAGGGGCGCATGTTCCGGCCGCTCGCCTGGACCAAGACCTTCGCGATGATGTTCGCCACGCTGCTGGCCGTCACGCTCGTGCCGGTGCTGATGACGTTCTTCGTGGGCGGCCGCGGGCTGCGGCCCGAGTCGGCCAATCCGATCTCGCGGGGGCTGATGCGGCTCTACGAGCCCGTGCTGCGGCTCGCCCTCCGCTGGCGGTGGACGGCGCTGCTCCTCAACGCCGCCGTCGTGCCCGCCACGATCCCGCTGCTCCTCGTGATTGGCAGCGAGTTCATGCCGCCGCTCTACGAGGGGTCGCTGCTCTACATGCCCACGGCCCCGCCCGGGATGTCGATCACCGAGGGCGCGCGCGTCCTGCAGGTGCAGGACAAGGTGATTCGGCAGTTCCCGGAGGTCGAGTCGGTGTTCGGCACGATCGGGCGGGCGACGACGGCCACCGACAACTCGCCGATGGGGATGGTGAACACGACGATCGTGCTCAAGCCACGGGAGCTGTGGCGGCCGGGCATGACCGTCGAGAAGCTCCAGGCCGAGATGGACGCCGCGCTGCAGTTCGCCGGCTTCCCCAACACGTGGACCCAGCCGATCCGGAACCGCCTCGACATGCTCTTCACCGGCATCAAGACGCCGGTGGGCATCAAGATCCTCGGGCCGGACCTCCACGTGATCCAGGCGCTCGGCAGCCGGATCGAACGGATCCTCCAGGGCGTGCCGGAGACGCGCAGCGTGTACGCCGAGCGCGTCACACAGGGCTACTTCACCGACATCAGGGTGCGGCGCGACGCCATCGCGCGCTACGGGCTCACCGTGGGCGACGTGCAGGACGTGATCCAGACCGCCGTCGGCGGTATGACGGTGACGCGCACGGTGGAGGGGCGCGAGCGCTACCCCGTGAGCCTGCGCTACGAGCGCGCGTTCCGTGACGACCTGCCGGCGCTGCGGCAGGTGCTGGTCAAGGCGCCGTTGGGGATGCAGGTTCCGCTCGGCCAGATCGCCGACATCGAGCTCGTCGAGGGCCCGGCGATGATCCGCGACGAGAACGGGCTGCTCGCCGGGTACGTGTACGTGGACACCGCCACGCGCGACATCGGCGGCTACGTGGCGCGGGCCCGCGAGGCGGTCGCACGCGGGCTCACGACGCCGGCCGGCTACACGCTGCAGTGGACGGGGCAGTTCGAGTACCAGGTGCGCGCGCGCGAACGGCTGCGCATCCTGGTGCCCATCGTGCTCTTCATCATCTTCGTCCTGCTGTTCATGGCGTTCCGGTCCGGCTCGGAGGCGGTGATCGTGATGCTGTCGGTGATCTACGCCATGACGGGCGGCGTCGTCCTGCAGTGGCTGCTCGGCTACAACTTCTCGGTGGCCGTGTGGGTGGGCTACATCGCGCTCTACGGCGTCGCGGTGCAGACGGGGGTCGTCATGGTGGTGTACCTGCACGAGGCGCTCGACCGCCGGCTGCACGCCGGTGAGACGGTCACCGAGCCGTCGCTGTTGGAGGCCACCGTGGAAGGGTCTGTGCTGCGGCTGCGGCCGAAGATCATGACGGTCGGCACCACCCTCGTCTCGCTGGCGCCGGTCATGTGGGCCACGGGCGTCGGCGCCGACGTGATGAAGCCGATGGCCGCGCCGATCGTCGGGGGGATGATCACCTCCACCATCCACGTACTCATCGTGACGCCCGTCGTCTTCTACCTGGTGAAGCGGCGGGCGCTGCGGCGGGGCCGGCTGGCGCCCTCGGAGATGTCGGATCTCGTGTAGTCCCTCGGTCCGTCGGTCTCTCGGCCTCTCAAGGGCGGGACGGGGTCGGTCGCTCGGTCCGTCGATCGGTTTCTCGGTTCCTCAGTCGGCTCAACGGCCGAGCGACTCCGAACCGCTCTTGACTGACCGAACGACCGACGACCGACAGACCGATTGCGCTATGCTCTTTCCGTGTCCCGCATCCTGACCGCTCGCCAGGAGGCCTGGCGCGGCGAGAGCCGTCAATCCCTCACGGATCTGCGCGTCGCGCTCGCCCGGTTCGGCGCCGACGCGGAGGCCGAGCGGATCCTCGGCGAGACCGTCGCGCAGCTCGACGGGTTCTTTCTCCTCGTTGTCGTCGGCGAGTTCAACGCCGGCAAGAGCGCGTTCGTCAACACCCTGGTCGGGGCCGACGTGCTCCCCGAGGGCGTGACCCCGACGACGGCGCGGATCACGGTCCTGCGGCACCGCGAGGCGTCGGCGGACCCGCCGCCGGCGGGCACGGTCCTCGTCGAGGCCGACGCGGACCTGCTGCGCGAGCTGCACGTCGTGGACACCCCCGGCACCAACGCGATCGTGCGCGAGCACGAGATGCTCACCTCGCGGTTCGTGCCGCGCGCCGATCTGGTGCTGTTCATCACCTCGGCCGACCGCCCGTTCACCGAGAGCGAGCGCGTCTTTCTCGAGCGCATCCGCGACTGGGGCAAGAAGGTCGTCCTCGTCATCAACAAGATCGACATCCTCGAGGGCGACCCCCAGGTGGACGAGATCGTGGGCTTCGTCACCGACAACGCCCGCGCACTGCTCGGCGTGGCGCCGGCGGTGTTCCCGCTGAGCGTGCGGCTCGAGCGGCAGGGCCGGCGCGGGGACGCGGCCGCCGCGGCCGCGAGCCGGTTCGACGCCTTCGAGCGCTACCTGCACGACACGCTCGACGAAACCGAGCGCGTCCGGCTGAAGCTGCTCAGTCCGATCGGGGTGGGCCTGCGCCTGTGCAGCGACCGGCTCACCGAGATCGGCACGCGACTCGAGCTGCTCGCCGGCGACCTCGCGCTGCTCGAGGACGTGGAACAGCAGCTCGCGCTCTACGCGGAGGACCTGCGCCGCGGGTTCGAGCCCCGGATGGCCGACATCGAGGCCAGTCTCACGGGCCTCGAGCGGCGCGGCCACGACTTCTTCGACGACACGCTCCGGATCGGCCGCGTGTTCGACCTGCTCGACAAGGCGAAGATCCAGCGGCAGTTCGAGAGAGACGTGATCGCCGACACCCCGCGGGAGATCGAGCGCAAGGCCAACGACCTCGTGGACTGGCTCGTGGACGCCGACTTCCGGCAGTGGCAGGCGGTGACGCGCCACCTCGAGGCGCGCCGGCGCGAGTACGAGGGGCGCATCATCGACGGCGGCCGTGACACGTTCCTGCAGGACCGGGCCCGCCTCGTCGAGGACTTCCGCACCTCGGCCGAGCGCGTCGTCTCGACGTACGACCGCGAGCACGAGGCGCGGGAGATCGCCGACGGCGCACGCTCGGCCGTCGCCGCCTCCGCCGCCCTGGAGGCCGGCGCCGCCGGCCTTGGTGCCATCGTGACGCTCGCCGCCACGACGGCGGCCGGGGATGTGACGGGCCTGGCCATGGCGGGGGTCCTCGCCGCGGTGGGGTTCTTCGTCATCCCCTCGAAGCGGCGCCGGGCCAAGGACGACATGCGCCAGAAGGTGTCGGCGATGCGGGCGCGGCTCTCCGGGTCGCTCCGGGAGCAGTTCGCGCGCGCCCGGGACGCCAGCCTCGAGCGGATCCGGTCGGCCGTGGCCCCGTACTCCCGGTTCGTCCGGGCCGAGCGCGAGCGGCTGACGGCCGCTCGCGCCGAGTTCGAGGGCCTCCGGGACCGTCTCGCGGCCCTCAAGGCGAGGGTAGAGCGGGAGTAGTCGGGACACGACCCGGGGGGCCGTGCGGGGCATCGGGCGTCCGCCGAGGCCCGACGCACTGAGCACGCCGAGACCCGAGGCACGAAGAACGCCGAGGCCCGACGCACCACGCACGAGGCACTCCAGTCAGGGCCACCCCTACCGAACCCGCCCCCCGAATCCGAGACTCTTCTCGGGTAGGATCTGCCTGTCTGCCGGCCCCGGCGGGCTGCGGGAGTCGCGATCCTGTCAGGGCCGCGGGCCGACGCGGTAAGGTGTAGCGACCCGGCTGCTCCCTCCCCGGTGGCCGGGTGGAGGATTCCGTGACTCAAGCCAAGAAGCTCGCGATCCTGGTCGGCGGAGGCCCCGCCCCCGGGATCAACAGTGTGATCAGCGCCGCAACCATCCGCGCCCAGCTCGAGGGCGTGGACGTCCTCGGCATCCGCGACGGGTTCGAGTGGATCATG
>Ga0079037_100001590_pt1 | contig 11954 bp, 14 predicted proteins | sample Mud3Dept4metaG_FD_71479 | JGI IMG/M metagenome (GOLD analysis project Ga0079037, IMG submission 71479) | Freshwater wetland microbial communities from Ohio, USA, analyzing the effect of biotic and abiotic controls - Mud 3 Core 4 Depth 4 metaG | ecosystem: Environmental > Aquatic > Freshwater >... | reverse complement strand
CTTGGCCTTCCACGTCTGGCCGGTCTTCTCGTTGACCAGCAGCAGGTCCGTGAACGTGCCGCCCACCATGCACTCACCCCTGTGTGTTCCGCGCGGCCATGGGTCGACGCCCGCCGACACGCATGCAGGCGGCGAATGCCCGCCGGCACCACGCCGCCGCAGTATTCAACTTTGACCCATCCCCCGCAATCGGCCGCGGCCGGCGTCAGGCTGGCGGCGCTGTCGGGCGCGGGAAGCTGCCTGCCTTCACCAGCATTCCGGGCACCGGGCGACCGAGCTGCTCCTGCAGCCAGTGGCCGGTCGCAATGGCCGCGTCCAGCGACACGCCGGTCTCGTATCCGGAGCGCTGCAGCATGTAGAGCAGGTCCTCGGTCGGGATGTTGCCGGTCGCGGCCGGCGCGAACGGGCAGCCGCCGATCCCTCCGAGGCTCGCGTCGAGCGTCGCGACCCCCGCCTGGACCGCCGCATAGGCGTTCGCGAGCCCGGTGTTTCGCGTGTTGTGGAAATGACAGCGCAGGCTCATTCCCGGGAGCGCCTCGCGTACCCGTCCGACGATCTCGGTCACCTGCGCAGGCACGCCCACGCCGATCGTGTCGGCCAGCGCGATCTCGTGCGGACCCGCCTCGGCCACCCGCCGTGCGATTTCCACGACCCGCTGGACGGGGACCTCGCCCTCGAACGGGCAGCCGAAGGCGGCAGACACCGTGACCTGGGGACGGATGCCGACGGCGCGCGCTGCGGCGGCGATGTCGAGCCACGCGGCAATGGACTCTTCCGTGGACACGCCCTGGTTGCGGCGGTTGAACGTGTCGCTCGCCATTACCGCCATCCCGATCTCGTTGCAGCCCGCGGCGGCTGCCCGCTCGAAGCCCTTCCGGTTCAGGACGAGCCCGACGTAGTAGACGCCGTCCGGCGGAGGCAATGCCTTCAGCACCTCCTCCGCGTCCGCCATCTGCGGCACCTTCTTCGGGTTGACGAAGCTCGTCACCTCGATGCGCCGAAGCCCCGCCGCGATCGCCCGCAGGATGAATTCGACCTTGGTCGAGGTCGGGAGGACGCCCGGCTCGCTCTGCAGCCCGTCGCGCGGGCCGACCTCGACGATCTCGACGTGACGGTTCACAGGCATGGGCTCGCACTCCGCGCCGGCCAGGCTCCCGGGTCGAGGGACGAGCCCCGGCGCGCCGAGCGGGATTCCTTGACCCCCCCGCCGTCGCCAGTTAAAAAGCCCGCTCCCCCCAGTGATCGGGCATTTGGCATGAGCAGCGCACCCAACGTCAAATCCGGCCCGCTGGCCGGGCTGCGCGTCATCGAGCTCGTCTCGCTCGGCGTGGACACGGTCCTCCTCGCGGGGGTGGCCGCCACGAGGCGCCGCACATCGCCAACCTGTTCGACCTCCAGGCCAAGTACGCGGAGGTCGTGTCGCTCGCGGACGGACCGGGCGCCCCGCTACTTCACGCGCTTCACCCACGCCCCTGGCCAATGGGTCGGGGTACGCTTCAGTTCCGATTCATTGAACGGCCAGGCGGGCGCGGGCAGGACGAGTTCGAAACTGCTGTTCTCGGCCACGAAATCCCGGGCCGCGCGGGTGGGGTTGTCGGTGATCCAGCCCGGCATTCCGCGCGGCGCGTCGTAAACCTGCCCCATCAGGCCGTCGGTGGCGACGATGTAGCTGCCGACCGTGACCATGTCGGCGTAGGCGCGCAGCTCGTCCAGCACATGCTGATAGGTGTGATTTGAATCCAGGATGATCAGGGTCGTCTCGCCGGGCTTGATGTGGCTGCGGGCGTCGGCGACGACCCTGGGATCGGTGGAGCTGCCCTCGATCATCGTGATGCGATGCGACATCGGATGCGCCTCGATCGCCTTGCGGTTGTGCGGGCGGATCTCGATGTCGACGCCGACCACGCGGCCCTTGTTCATCGCCTGGAAGATCGAGGCGTAATAGATCAGCGAGCCGCCATGTGCGACGCCGGTCTCGATCAGCACGTCGGGCTGCACGCTCCAGATCACTTCCTGCAGGCGGATCATGTCCTCCGGCAGCTGGATCACGGGGCGGCCCATCCAGGAGAAGGTGTAGGAGTATTTCTGATTCCAGCCGACCTTCACCCAGAGATCGCTGAGGATCTCAAAACCCTCGGTGGAGTAGACCGGGACCTGGCGCGGCGACGCACCTTCCTCGGTGACGGTCAGCTGGTTCGCCGATGTGTCGATGGTCAGCTTCATGGCCTCATCCTTCCCATAGCTCGAACGGCCAGCCCTGACGCTGCACCGTGGCGGCGATCTCGCCGCGATAATTCGGATTCATGACGATCGCCCGGCGCACGCCGCTCGCCGCCGCCTGCTCGGGCGACAGGATGGGATGCGCGCTGGCGGCTGCGAAGTGCCCCTGCTTGCGGGGGTTCACGTCGATCAGGCAGGAAACGCGCCGGCGATCGGGATCGACCGCGCCGGCGAAGGTGACGCCCTTGGCCCCCGCGCCCCACAGAGCCACCGAGCCCCCGGCGGCGTCGATCCGCCGGATCCAGTCCTCCGTGCGCCGGGCGACCGCCTCGGCGAAACCGGCGCAGGCCTGTGCGCGCGATGCTGCGCCGGCTGGATATTCCACCCGCTCCACCCCGCCGCTGCGCGCGGTCGCCAGCAGGTACTGGCCATCGAACACATGCTCCACGGCGATGTCGGCGAACCCTGCGCAAGCCAGCGCGAAGCCCAGCGTCTCGGCCGTGAAGTAATTGCAGTGCTCGTAGAAGAAATCCTGCAGCACGTTGTGGCGGAAGATCCACTCGACGCAGGGGGTCTCGACGACGAGAGCGACGCGTTCGCCTTCCGGCAGCGCCGCCGCGATCGCCTTCAGGAAACCGATCGGCTCCGGCACGTGCTCGATGACATGGCGGGTGACGACCACGTCGATCGTCCGTCCGATGGCCTGCGCCGCCTCCCGGTCAAACGGTCTCGCCTCGATCCGGACTGCGGCGCCCGGCGCGGCTGTCGGCCCGCGATAGGCGGGATCGAACCCGATCGCGCCGCCCAGCTTGCGGCCCTCGCGCGCGGCGCCCTGCGCCAGGCGCTCCAGAAAACCGCCCTGCCCGCAGCCGACCTCCAGCACCACCGGGGCCTCGCGATCCTTCGCCTCGGCCAGCACGCGGAGGGCGATCCGGTCGACGTGGGCGGCGAACGAGGGAGAGAGGGTCTGGTCGTTCTCGTAATCGACGCCATAGGCGACCAGGTCGGGATCGAAGGCGGCGTTGAACACGAAGCCGCAGCGCCGGCAGCCGCGGATCGCCAGATCGCCGGTCCTGGCCGCGCGAGCGGCGGGCTCGGTCGGATAGAGCGCGTTCTGCAACACGGGGACTGCGGCCCGGCTCAGCCCTTCGACCAGGTCGGCGCCGCCGCAGAGCGGACAGTCCAGCCGCAGGACGCTCACGCCGCACCCAGCGCCAGCCGGCGCCGCTCGATATAGGCGCTCAGGGAGTCGCGCAGATCGAACGCCGGATCGAATCCCACCTCCCCCACCAGGCGGTTGACGTCCGCCACCAGCCGGGGCGGATCTTGCGGACGGCCCGGCCGGGCGCCGATCCGGATCAGCTCCGGCCGGCCGATCAGCGATCCGACCATCTCTGCGACGTCGGCGATCGTGCGCGACTTGCCGGAGGCGATGTTCACGGGCCCGGTGACCTCGGAGGCCAGGAGCGCTGCGAATGCGGCGCCGGCGGTCTCGGCGTCGAGGAAGTCGCGCTCCAGCTCGCACGGACCAAGCGCCACGCTCTGACCCTTCAGCAGATTGTCGATCAGGCTGGGGACCAGCCGCCCCGGGGCCTCCCCGTCGCCGTAGAGCAGGAACACGCGGCCACTGGCGGCCGAGGTCGCCAGCTCGGCAACCATGCGTCCCAGTGCCAGCTTGGCCCGGCCATAGCGGGTCGTGGGAACGCAGGGCGTGGTCAGCTCGATGCAGCGGCCCTTGCGCAGGGACGCATCGGTCCAGTCATATTCGGCGCAGGTGCCGGCGACGACCACGCGCTCGCCGCCGGCGGCGACGAAGCGCTGCACCAGATCCTGGCTGGCGTCGAGCCACGCGTCGTTTGCGGGATCCTCCCAGAACGCGCCATGCGCCGTCACCCAGGCGAGATGCAGGAGATGGGTGGGCTTGGCGACATCGATCACCGCAGCGCGCGCAGTCGGGTCCAGCAGATCCGCGTTCTGCCACGTCGTGCCGCGCCGGGACAGAGTCGGCACGTGGCGCGCGACGGCGTGGACCGCAAAGCCGCGCTGCACCAATGGGATCAGCGTCTGTCTCCCGATCAGCCCGGTCGCCCCGGTGACCAGCACCGTGCCGCGGGATCCGGTCACGCGCTGAATCCCGGCAGATCGGCGTCTCGCTGCGACAGGTTCACCGGCGGCAGGGGCCACGCGATCGCAAGGCCGGGGTCGTCGTAACGCACGCCCCGAAAGGCGTCCGGCACATGGCTGGGCGAGATGCCGTAGAGCACCTGGCTGTCGTCCTCCAGGGTCTGGAAACCGTGGGCGCAGCCCTCGGGAATGTAGAGGCCGCGCCAGTTCTCCGCGGTCAGCTCAACCGCGACGTGGCGCCCGCGCGTGGCGGAGCCCGGCCGCAGATCGACGGCCACGTCCCAGATCCGCCCGCGAACGCAACGCACCAGCTTCGTCTCCGCATGCGGGGCCGCCTGATAATGCAGGCCGCGCAGCGTGCCCTTGAGGGTGTTGCAGGACACGCTCCACTGCCGGTCCGCAGGCGCCAGCCCCTTCGCCTTGACGGTGTCGGCGCAGTAGAGACGCGCAAACATGCCGCGCGGATCGCGCCTGGCGTCGATGTCGACGATGAAGACGCCGGCCAGCTCGGTGGGGGTGAAGATCATGAATGGACCGCGATTTCCGGCGCCGGCGTCACGAACTGGCCGCCCCAGTCGCGAACCCCGGCCATCTCGCGCATGGTCTCGCGCTTCAGGTTCCAGGGCAAGATCAGCCGGCACATCCGCTTCACCCGCCGCAACTGCAGCGACGCGGACCGCGCATCGCGCGGGGCGGTCTGCGCCCGCATTGCGCTTTCCGACAGGCGGGCCGCCTTCTACAATGCCCGCGATCTCCGCAACCACGGACGGCAACGATGAAGGCAGTCATACTGGCAGGCGGACTGGGCACGCGAATCTCGGAGGAAACCTCGACGCGTCCCAAGCCGATGGTGGAGATCGGCGGCAGACCCATTCTCTGGCACATCATGAAGATCTATGCCACGCACGGCATCAACGACTTCGTGATCTGCCTGGGGTACAAGGGCTACGTCATCAAGGAGTACTTCGCGAACTACTTCCTGCACATGTCGGACGTGACGTTCGACATGGCGCGCAACACCATGGAAGTTCACCAACGACACGCGGAGCCCTGGAAGGTGACGCTGGTCGATACCGGCGACGACACACTGACCGGCGGGCGACTGAAACGCGCGGCCAACTATGTGCTTGACGAAGAGTGCTTCTGTTTCACGTACGGCGACGGCGTCGCCGACATCGACGTCACGGCGCAACTGGCCTTCCACAGGCAGCATGGCAAATGGGCCACCGTCACCGCAGTGCAGCCGCCGGGACGCTACGGAGCACTGCAGATGCGCGGCACCGCCGTGACCGGGTTCACGGAAAAGCCGCGCGGCGATGGCGGCAAGATCAACGGCGGCTTCTTTGTCCTCTCGCCGCGCTGCCTCGATCTCATTCCCGGTGACGACACCAGCTGGGAAGTGGAACCGCTCGCGGCGCTGGCCCGGCAACACCAGTTGATGGCGTTCGAGCACGACGGCTTCTGGCAGCCCATGGACACGCTGCGCGAGAAGAATCTGCTGGAAGATCTGTGGGCGTCGGGAAAGGCGCCATGGAAGGTCTGGTAAAGGAGTCGTACTCGATGAGCGCGGCCGCCGGTTGGCACGATCGCTCCGTGCTGGTCACGGGCCACACCGGTTTCAAGGGCGGGTGGTTGTCGCTGTGGCTGCACGAGCTGGGCGCACGCGTACACGGCTACGCCCTGGACCCTCCTACTGAACCGAATCTCTTCTCGGCGGCAACGGTCAGATCAGCGCTCGAGTCAGACATCCGCGCCGATATCAACAGTCTCGCCGACCTTCGCGCCGCCTTCGTGCGCACGCGCCCCGAAGTGGTACTGCACCTGGCCGCGCAACCGCTGGTGCGGGAGAGCTATCGCGACCCGATAACGACCTTCGCCACCAATGTCATGGGTACGGCACACGTATTGGAGGCCGCGCGCGCCACACGGTCCGTACGCGCAATCGTGATCATCACCACTGACAAGGTGTACGAAAGCGACGAGCACACGCGGCCTCACGTCGAGCAGGATGCCCTCGGCGGGCACGATCCCTACAGCGCGAGCAAAGCCGCGGCCGAGATCGTCAGCGCAAGTTATCGCGCCAGCTTCTTTGCGACCGCGTCGGGCCATGCGGCGCATGTCGCGACCGCGCGCGCAGGCAACGTCATCGGTGGCGGCGACTGGGCTGCGGATCGCCTGGTGCCCGATTGCCTGCGCGCCTTCCCCGATGGCGCAGCGGTGAGCCTGCGGTACCCTGATTCCGTGCGCCCATGGCAGCACGTGCTGGAACCACTGTCAGGCTACCTGCAATTGGCCGAGCGCCTGCTGGGCAGCGACGGCGGGCGATTCGCGCGGGCATACAATTTCGGGCCCGACGCCAGTGACGATGCCACCGTCGGCGAGGTCGCCGCCATGACGGCCAGGCTGTGGGGCGACTCCGCGCGGGTACGCCACGCCGCCTCCGCCCACCATCCGCACGAGGCGGGGTCACTGAGGCTGGACAGCACGCGTGCACGCACCGAACTCGGCTGGCATCCACGCTGGTCGCTGGAGCAGGCGCTGCAGCACACCGTCGACTGGCACCGCGCCTGGCTGCGCGGCGATGACATGAATGCGTGCAGCGTCGCGCAGATTCGCCGCTACGCCGCCGGCGTGTCCGGGTGAAACATCTTCGGGTGATGCGTGAGCGATCGTTCTGACCTCCTCGATACCCCGCCGGCCGGACCCGGAGTCCTGCAGCGCAGGCCGCGGTGCGACACGCCATCCGTGCCGGCCGCTCGATTCCCCGGCATCGAGCCATGAAGTGCCGTCATTGCCAGGCGGTTCTCTCCCTGCCGTTCGTGGACCTGGGCAGCGCGCCGCCATCGAACGCGTACCTGACTGACGAGTCCCTGCACGCGCCGGAAAAGCACTACCCCCTGAGAGTCCTGGTGTGCGAACGCTGCTGGCTGGTTCAGACCGAGGACTTCGCGCAGGCCGACGAACTGTTCGATGTCGGGTACGCGTACTTCAGCGGCTTTTCGACCAGCTGGCTGGCGCACAGCGAACGCTACGTTGTCGACATGATCGAGCGCTTCGGCCTCACTGCATCCAGTCACGTAGTCGAGATTGCGGCAAACGACGGTTACCTGCTGCAGTACGTGCAAGCGCGCGGCATTCCTTGCACGGGAGTCGAGCCCACCGCGAGCACGGCGGCGGCCGCACGCGCCAAGGGCATATCGATCGTCGGTGATTTCTTCGGAGTGCGGCTCGCCGGGGAACTGGTGGCGCAGGGCAGGCAGGCTGACCTGGCCGTCGCGAACAACGTGCTGGCGCACGTGCCGGATATCAACGACTTCGTCGCGGGCTTCGCGCTGCTGCTCAAGCCGCGCGGGGTTGCGACGTTTGAGTTTCCGCACCTGTTGAAGCTCGTTGCGGAGAATCAGTTCGACACCATCTATCACGAGCACTTCTCGTACCTGTCGTTGACGGCGGTCGCGCGCATCCTTGCGGCCAACGGCCTCGCGATATTCGACGTACAGGAGCTGTCGACACACGGCGGCAGCCTGCGGGTGTTTGCGCAGCGGGCCGATGGCGGTGCGCATCGTCGCGGCGCAGCGGTGGACGAGATGCTGCGGCTGGAGCAGGCGGCGGGGATGACCACGGCCGCGTACTACGCCGGCTTCCAGCAGCAGGCGAATCGCGTGAAGGACGCTTTCCTGCGCTTTCTGCTCGACGCGAAGCGCGATGGAAAGCGAGTCGCGGCCTACGGCGCGGCCGCCAAGGGCAACACCCTGCTCAACTACGCCGGCGTGCGCCCCGATCTCCTGGCGTTCGTCGTCGACCGCAATCCTGCCAAGCAGGGCAAGTTCCTGCCCGGCAGTCGAATCCCGATCGTTGACGAAAGGCACCTGCAGGATAGCCGCCCGGATTTCGTGGTGATCCTGCCGTGGAATCTCACGGCGGAAGTCACGGAGCAACTGGCGTACATTCACGCCTGGGGCGGCCGGTTTGTCGTGGCCGTGCCTGGCCTGCAGGTTGCGAAGGGCTGATCCGGTCCGTTTGCCCGCACCGCCCCTGCACCACAACCGTGCTTCGACCGTAACAGGCGCTCTTTCGGGCGCCGGGGCCGCTCGATGAGCCCCCACCGCGATCGGGCGTGCGCGGAGCCGCGACTGGACCCGACGGCGGACCGTCGCGTCTAGTCGCCTTCTGGAGACCGGCCCAGACGGCGGAACTGGCGATTGACCGCGCGCGCGGCGCGCGTAAAGGGGTGCACCACGGCCGCGAGGACCCGTGCCGGCGCCGTCGCGCCGTACGGGCCGTACTTGCCGATCAGCACGACCCGGACCTTGAGCCTCAGCCAGTAGCCGCGCCAGCCGGCATGCACGGTCGCATCCCGCATCAGGGACTCCAGCCTGAACTGCATCATGTGGCGCACTGGCTTGCCGCCGGTGTCGACACCGCTGACCCGCACCATGCGTTTCTGCCACGTGTCGTCGTCACGGACGATTCGACGGCACAAGTGCGTGGCGGGAACGTAAATGAGCCTTCCCTGCATGGCGGCCCGCGCAAGCAGGACCCTGTCGAATCCGAGGAAATTACCGTGTTCCCAGGACTTTCGCAGAAGGTCGGTGCGGAACAGGCCGTGCAGAAGCGAGCAGTTCCGCAAGCAGCAGATCATCCCGTCCAGCCGCGCGAGGGGCGATGGCCCGGCGATGCGTGCGTGGTAGTCGAATCGATACCACCCGATTTCGGTTCCTTCGTTGCTCACGTTGCGGGTCATGCCGAACGCGAGGGCTGCATCCGGGCTCGCGTCCAGCGCCTGAGCCAGTGTCTCGACGTAACCCTCGGGAATGAAATCGTGTGCGCCGAGCCACATGAAGCGGGGCGTGCTGGCCTGGTCGAGCAGGAACTTGAAATTGTCGAGTGCGCCGAGGTTGGAGGCCTGACGGACCAGGCGCAGGTTTTGGTACTCGCGGCACAGGCGCTCGCAGATCTCGGCAGAGCCGTCGGTCGATGCGTTGTCCGATACGAGCAGGGTCTCACACTGGGGGGCGGCCGATCGGACCGCCTGCTCGATGTGCCTGCGCTCGTTGTAAACCGGAATGCCGATCGTTACGCCATGAACCTTCATCGCTGTGCCCCGGTGACAGGACGCATGCGCTGCAGATTACTGCCGGCGCGGCCATGCGGGAAGGAGCGCGGGTACGGGCCGCGCATTTCCCCGACACCCGCGCCCCCGGGTATCATCCCTGCGACCCGGGCGCAGCCGCGCCGGGTGGCCGGGCGGCAGGATGGATGGGGAGATCACCGTGGGACTGTTCCGCGAAAAATGCGTCCGCTGCGGCCAGCGCACCAGCGAGCGATACGACCGACAGCCCACCTGCGAGTCGTGCCGCCGGGCACTGGAGCTCAAGTTGGCGGCGGCCGGGGAGCGGCAACACGCCTGCCCCGTCGACGGGACCCTGATGACGAAGAAGGTGGCGCACTCGATCGTCATCGACCGCTGCCCGGCCTGCCAGGGCGTCTGGCTCGATGCCGGCGAACTGGACTGCCTGACCGAAGACGTGGCGCGCGAGGCGATGCTGGCGATCGCGCGCGGCTACTAGGGCTTTTCAGCATCAGCCCTTGATGCATATCAACGGCTCGAGCCGGGCCACCTTCCTGGCAAGCCCGGCGCGCTCGGCTGCATCCACGACACTTTCCACCGGCTTGTAGGCCCCCGGGGCTTCCTCCGCGACTCCGCGCATCGACGGGCTGCGTATCAGCACGCCACGCCCGGCCAGTTCATGCACCAGCTGGCGGCCCTGCCAGCGGCGTGTCGCTTCGTGACGCGACATGCTGCGCCCCGCCCCATGGCACGCGGAACTGAGCGCCAGCGTTTCGCCGCCGGCCGCGCCCGCGAGGACGTACGAGGCCGTGCCCATCGAGCCGCCGATCAGCACGGGCTGGCCGAACTCCCGGAGGCTCTCCGGCACGCACGGGTGGCCGGGCCCGAAGGCCCGGGTGGCGCCCTTGCGGTGCACGTGAAGTGAACGCGATTCGCCCTCCACCACGTGCTCCTCCACCTTGCAGATGTTGTGCGACACGTCGTAGAGCACGCGAAGCCCGGCGTCGGGGAGGATGCGCCGGAACGACTCGCGACACAGCTGCGTCAGGATCTGCCGATTGGCGAGCGCACAGTTCATGGCGGCCCGCATCGCGCCGAGATAACGCTGGCCGAGTTCCGAATGGATCGGTGCGCAGGCCAGCTCGCGATCCGGCAGGCGAATGCCGAAGGACGGGGCCTGCAGCGCCATGTCCCGCAGGTAATCCGTGCCGATCTGGTGGCCCAGCCCGCGCGATCCGCAGTGGATGCTCACCACGACCTCTCCCTCGCGCAGACCGTAGCCCTCGGCGATGGCATCGTCGTGGACCTCGGCGATCCACTGCACCTCGAGGTAGTGATTGCCCGAGCCGAGCGTCCCCATTTCCTCTCGTTGCCGCTCACGAGCGCGCGGGGAGACGGACGCCGGCTGGGCGTCCGCGATGCAGCCGCATTCCTCGACGCGATCGAGGTCGGACACGTCGCCGAAACCGCGCGCCACCGCCCAGCGGGCACCGCCCCTCAGCATCTCGTCCATCTCGCTGCTCGACAGGCGCAGGTGGCCGGTGCTGCCGACGCCGGCCGGAATCGCACGGGAGAGCTCGTGTGCCAGCGGCTGCTGGACGGCCACGATCTCCTCGCGCCGGCGGCCGGTCAGCAGGCTGCGGACGCCGCAGGAGATGTCGAAGCCCACGCCACCGGCGGACACGACACCGCCGCGATCGGCGTCGAACGCCGCAACTCCGCCTATCGGGAACCCGTAGCCCCAGTGCGCATCGGGCATCGCGTATGCCGCGCCGACGATGCCAGGCAGCGCGGCGACGTTGCAGACCTGCGCCCGCACCTTGTCGTCCATGCCACGGATCAACGGCTCGTCCGCGTACAGGATGGCGGGCACGCGCATCGCGCCCGTCGGCTCGATCACCCAGCGGCACTCGGACTCGCGACGCAGGCCCTGCAGGTCCATCACACGCTCCCGGCGTTCAGACGTCGACCACGCATTGCGCGAGCCAGCGGCCGTCGGGTTCCTGCCGCACCGCGAGCTCCGTCAGGGTCGCGCCCTTCACCTCGACGGCCGGTGCGTGCCGGACGACGTCGACCGGCTCGCCCCAGGCGTCGGCCTCGAGGCTGTCGCCGGCGATGCGCACCTCGAATCTGGAGAACAGCATGCGCCTCGTCGCCATGAGAAAGACCAGTGAATTGAGCCACTCCTGGAACAGCAGTTCCCGGTCGGCAACCACGCACTCGACGTGCAAGGATTCGAGCGGCCTCACCTGCAACGGGTCGGTCACGACCGCGGTCAGGCCGACGGCCGCGGCCGCGAACGCCTCTGCCAGCGTAGCGCCGCGGCCCCGCACGCCGATGTCGGCGCCGTGCGCGAAGTGCTGCCAGTCGCTCGTCGCGCCCTCGAATGGCGGCGTCGGCATGGCTTCATTGTCGAGCCGTTCGCCACGGCAGCCATAGGTATTGTTGGCAGGGGAACCGGGTGTGGAGGTCGAGCGTAGACTCGCGGGAAACGTCGTCGACTGCCGATTCCGAGGAGAGTGACCATGAGAGCGCCCGG
>Ga0079037_100001589_pt1 | contig 11959 bp, 9 predicted proteins | sample Mud3Dept4metaG_FD_71479 | JGI IMG/M metagenome (GOLD analysis project Ga0079037, IMG submission 71479) | Freshwater wetland microbial communities from Ohio, USA, analyzing the effect of biotic and abiotic controls - Mud 3 Core 4 Depth 4 metaG | ecosystem: Environmental > Aquatic > Freshwater >... | reverse complement strand
TCCTCGTTGAAGCAGGCGTGCACCAGATCGCGCGTGACTCTGCGGCCGTCCTCGAGCACCGCGTTGGGGTGGTGCACCCACTGCCACACTTGCGAGCGCGAGATCTCGGCCGTCGCGGCGTCCTCCATCAGGTTGTAGATGGGCACGCAGCCGTTGCCGGAGAGCCACGCCGCCATGTACTGCACGCCGACGTCGATGTTGTGGCGCAGCCCCTTCTCGGTGATCGTGCCGCCCGGCACGGTGAGCAGGTCGGCCGCGTTCACCTCCACGTCGTCGCGCTTCTTGTGGACCTGGTTCGGCGTGGGCATGTGCTGATCGAAGATGCCCTTGGCCAGCGCCACGAGACCGGGGTGCGCGACCCAGGTGCCGTCGTGGCCGTCGCCGGCCTCGCGCTCCTTGTCGGCACGCACCTTCGCGATCGCCTGCTCGTTGGCCGCCGGGTCGTCCTTGATCGGGATCTGGGCGGCCATGCCGCCGATCGCGTGCACGCCGCGGCGGTGGCACGTCCTGATGGCCAGCAGCGAGTACGACCGCATCATGTGCGTCGTCATCGTCACCTGCGCGCGGTCGGGCATGGTGAAGGCCGCGTCGCCGCGGAACTTCTTGATGACGCTGAAGATGTAGTCCCAGCGCCCGCAGTTGAGCCCCGCCGAGTGCTCGCGCAGCTCGTAGAGGATCTCGTCCATCTCGAAGGCCGCGAGGATCGTCTCGATGAGCACGGTGGCGCGGATGGTGCCGCGCGGGATGCCGAGGAGTTCCTGCGCGCGGACGAACACGTCGTTCCACAGGCGCGCTTCGAGGTGGCTCTCGAGCTTCGGCAGGTAGAAGTAGGGCCCGGTGCCGCGCGCCATCAGCGCCTTCGCGTTGTGGAACAGGTACAGGCCGAAGTCGAACAGCGAGGCCGGCAGCGGCGCGCCGTCGAGGCGCACGTGCTTCTCGACGAGGTGCCAGCCGCGCGGGCGCACGAAGAGCACCGCCGTCTTCTCGTTGAGGGCGTAACGCTTGCCCTCCGGCGACACGAAGCTGATCGTGCGGGCCACGGCGTCGCGCAGGTTGATCTGGCCGGCGATGAGATTGTCCCACGTGGGCGCGTTGGCGTCCTCGAAATCGGCCATGAACACGCTCGCGCCGGAGTTGAGCGCGTTGATCACCATCTTGCGGTCGACCGGCCCCGTGATCTCGACGCGGCGGTCGAGCAGGTCGTCGGGGATGGGCGCCACCTGCCAGGTGGCCGCCCGCAGGTCGGCGGTCTGCGGCAGGAAGTCCGGCCGGACACCGCGATCGAGCGCCCGCTGGCGTTCGACGCGCGCGGCGAGCAGCGCCTGGCGCGTGGGGCCGAACTCGCGGACGAGCGTCTCGACGAACGCCAGGGCCTCGGGCGTGAGGATCTGCGCGTACTCGGGCGAGACGGTGCCGAGCACCTCGAGGCGATGAGCGGCAGAGGACACGGGCGTCACGGGCGACCTCCTCGGGAGGGAGATGACGTCGGGAGACGGGGGCGAATGCCGCAGTGCGGCAGAGCCTAAGCCTAGCGCCGCGAGCGCGAAGCGTCAAGACCGGGACGAGCCTGGCAGCGACTCGCCCAACTGGCATACCGCAGTGCGGCAGAGAGAGACCGGGCGCCCCGGTTGCGCGACAATTGTGGGGACACGGCGAGGTGCCGACATACGAAAGGCGGCGCGCCGGCATCCCGAGCCACAGCGCGGGTCCCACCCTGCCGGCCGCCCTGCGCGAAAGGGAGAACTGGCCGATGCGCACCTCACTCGGATCGCGGACCGTGATGGCGCTCGTGGTGCTGGCCGGCGCCAGCGCCGGCGTCGGCGCGTGCCGAACCCAACCCGACCCGATCCTCGTCACGAGGGATCGGATCACCGTCTCCAACCTGACCGACGAGGCCTGGGTCGACGTCGAGTTGACCGTGAACCGGTACTACCGCGCGCGCCTGCCTCGCCTCGATCCACACGGCCGCTTCGACGCGCCGCTCCGCCGGTTCCAGGGCGGCTTCGGGCACTACTTCGACCCCGCACGCGAGCAGGTTCGCGAGGTCCGGGTGACGGCCAGGACCTCCGGCGAGACGGCGGTGGACCTGACGTGGCCTGCGCCACCGACGTGACGTCATCTGATGACGTGTTATGATGACGCCATGCGGACGATCATCGAGCTGCCGGCGGCCCAGCTCTCGGCCCTCGACACCTGGTGCCGGCGTGACGGGATCTCGCGCGCCGAGGCGATCCGGCAGGCCGTGGCCGCGCATCTGCGGCTGGAGCGCAGCCGGACGCCGGATCCCGCCTTCGGCCTCTGGAAGGACCGTCCGGTGGACGGGCTGGCCTATGAGCGCCGGATGCGTCGCGAGTGGGACCGCGGCCGGCGGCGATGAAGGCGCTCTTCGACACCAACATCCTGGTCGACTACCTGAGTGGCCGTGAGGACGCGCAGCGCGAGTTCGCGCGCCACCACGACCGTTTGGTCAGCCTCGTCACCTGGATGGAGATCCTGGCCGGCGCCCGCAACGACGAGGAGGAAGACGTGATCGGGCTGTTCCTCGCCGACTTCCAGCTCGTGGAGGTCACGCGCCGTGTCGCGCGCGAGGCGATCGCGATTCGCCGCGCGCGGCGCGTACGGCTGCGTGACGCGATCATCTGGGCCAGCGCGCGGACCGAGTCGGCGCTGCTCGTCACGCGCAACACCAAGGACTTTCCCGCCGACGAGCCCGGCGTACGGGTGCCATACTGAGCGGTGAACAAACGATCGGCGTCGTCGGTTCGTTCATTCGTTCACTCCACCCCGCGGTCATTCGTTGTCGTGTTCTCGCGTGCTCGCGTTCATTCGTACACCCGTTCCTCGTGAGCGCCAGGAAGCGCGACACGCGACGCGCCGACCGTTGACAGACGCGACGGCCGTGGATTGGCCACCAGCGCCGGGCACGCGTCAGCCAGACAGGGGCGCACGGCACCGGTCGGTCGGCGCACGGCAGCCCCTTACACGCCCCCCGTGCGAAGCACGCGCCCGAGGTCGTACTTCTCCCCCCGTGGCTTCCGCGCGCACAGCGCGTTGGCCTCGGCGTCGCCCACGAACTGCTCGGCCGTCGGGTCCCACGTGAGCTTCCGCCCGAGCTTCATCGCGATCCACGATGCGGCGCACGTCTGGAGGCTGCAAGCGGCCTGATCCACCGGCGCGATGGGGTCCTGCCGAGCCTCGATCGCCTCCAGCCAGTTCAGATAGTGGTCCTCGCTCGGGGCCCAGCGAATCGCGTCGGCGGCGTAGGGCGCCGTGAGCAGCCGCGGGTCGCTCGCGTCGAGCGAGCTGCGTGCGTCGCCGTCCACCGGCGCATTCGGGTCGCTGTTTGTCACGCGCGCGTTGCCCCGCGCGCAGAAGATCCACCCCGTCGTGCCCTCGAACCTGATCCCGTTCGGGAAGCGCTCATCGAGGATCAGCTGCACCCCGTTCGCGTACGCCATCTCGACGTGGTAGGTGTGGTGCACGGTCCACACGTCGTCCTTCATGAAGGTGGCGCGGCCCTCGTAGCTGACCGGGCTGGACAGCTCCATGCCGAGCGCCCACTGCGCGATGTCGATGTGGTGCGCACCCCAGTTGGTGATCATGCCGAGGCCGAAGTCCTCGGTGGTGATCCACCCGGGCCGGCCGTAGCCGTCCTGCGGGTGCACACGGTCCTCCATGTAGGGCTGCTGCGGCGCCGGGCCGAGCCACGTCTCGAAGTCGAAGGTGGGCGGGACGGGCTCGGGCTTCGGAGGCCGGCCCTTCGGCTGATCCTGGCCAACGCCGATCCGCACCACCCTGACCTCTCCGATGCGCCCGTTGCGCACCGCCTCGCTCGCCACGCGGAACGTGTTCCACGGCGTCGCCGAGCGCTGCTGGCTCCCCGTCTGGAGGATGCGCTGCTTCGCCCGCACCACGCGCCGCAGCGCAATCGCCTCGGCGATGTCGTAGGTCAGCGGCTTCTGCACATGCAGGTCCTTGCCGGCCAGCGCCGCCTCGACGGCGACGATCGCATGCCAGTGATCGGGCGGCGTGACGAGCACCGCGTCGATGTCCGTGCGCGCGAGCACCTCGCGGTAGTCGCGATACGCGCCCACCTCCACTTGTCGCTCGCCCTTGTCCTTGTAGTAGGACTCGACCTCGTACTTCGCCTTCCCGAGGCGCTTCTGGTCGAGGTCGCACACCGCCACCACGCGGCAGCAGCCGTGCTTGATGGCGCCGCGCAGGTCCTCCATGCCCATCCGGCCGCAGCCGATCTGGGCCACCGTGATGCGGCGGCTCGGCGGCGTCTGCGCGCCGAACAGGAAGGTGTTCGGCACGATCGCCGGGAAGGCGAGCAGCGCCGACGCGCGGGCCGAGGCGGCCAGGAACTCGCGGCGGGAACGTGTGCGTCGGGACATCGGCACGCTCTCTGCAAGAACCGGTTCTTGGTGATCGGTTCTCGGTCATCGGTGATCGGTGACCGCCGACCGAGAACCGCGGTCTACTTCAGCGCCCTGATCTTGACGGTGCGGAACGACACCCGGTTGCCGTGATCCTGCAGCAGGATGTGCCCTGTCGCCGCCTCGCCGAACGACGGCCAGACGACGTACTTACTGTAGTTGACGAGCGCGCGCCACATCTGCGTGCCGCGCTCGTACTCGACGGTCTTGAAGCCGTTCAGCCAGTGTTCCACGTGTCGTCCCTTCGCGACGATGCGCGCGCGGTTCCACTCGCCGATGCCGTTGAAGCGGATGTTCTGGGGTGGGATCAGGTCGTAGAGCCCCGCCAGCGTCCGGTTGCCCTTCACTCCCAGCTTCGCGTCGGGGTGTACTGCATCGTCGAGGAGCTGGAACTCGCAGCCGATCGACGACCCCTCGCCCGTGTTCAGCTCGGTGTCCACGAAGTACTTGATGCCGCTGTTGGCCCCCTCGGTCAGCTTGAACTCCACGATCAGCTCGAAGTCGCCGTACTTGTCCACCGTGACGATGTCGCCGCCGGCGGTGGATTCGCGGCCGCCCGACTCGAGGACGCTCAGGGCGCCGTCGCGAATCTCCCACCCGCCGGCCGGGAACGTGGCGAGTTTCGCGCCGCGCCAGCCCGTCGTCGTCCTGCCGTCCCAGAGCAGGCGCCACCCTTCTCGGGTCTCGCGCTCCGTGAGGGTGTTGGGCACGTGGTTGAACTGGGGCGTCTCGCCCGTGTCCGGCGTGCGGGCGCGCTCGAGGCCGCTCGTCATGACGCGAAGGTTGCGGAAGCGGACCGTCTGCCCCGCCTTTGCGGGGTCGTCGCCGACGGCGTGCACCTGCAGGGCAATGATGCCGCGCGGCGTGAGGTCGTCGAGGACGTCGGCGGCGGGTACGCCGTTCACCCAGGTGCGCACAGACGGCCCGATGGCCTCGACACGGAACGTGTTCCACTCGCCCATGCGGAACGCCTTCCGCGCCGCGTCCTGGCCGGTGAGCGGGTGCAGCCAGCCGCGGCGGGACTCGTCGTAGAGCCCGCCGGTCCAGGCGCGCTCGGTCGGATCGATTTCCACCTGCAGACCGTGCACGCGGCCGTTCTTGATCGCCGGGTCCCAGGTGCTCCGGATCTGGACGCCGCTGTTGGCGGGCGACTCGAGCTTCACCTCGTACTCGAGGATGAAGTCGCCGAAGGACTCCTTCGAACACAGGAAGCTGTTCGGGGACTTCACCACCGTGCGACCGGTGATGGTCCCGTCCTCCACCGTGTAGGGCGCGCTGCCGTTGCACTGGACCCAGCCGTCGAGCGAGCGGCCGTCGAACAGGGGCCGCCAGCCGTCCTGTGCCGCGGCCGGCACCGTGAGCAGCGCGAGCGCCATCGCCCAGCAGGTCACCACCCTCATCACCGAAACCTCCTCACGTCAGTCGTCGGCCACCGCGGCACCAATCGTCGTCAATTCGCTCAACTCGCCAGGAGTGCACTGCTGGCTGAACGGCGATAACTGAGAGCTATCGTCGAACGGCGTCAGCGTAAACCACCTCGACGACGGCCAGCGTCTCGCGCCCGTCACGCCCGCTGCACACCGGGCTGCGGGCGGTGCGCACGGCCTCGAGGAAGCCCGCCCCCGCCGCGGCGAACGCGCCGACGTCGGAAACCACGGGAGAGGCCGCGCGGCTCCGGTCGGGGTTGCGACCCTGCGCCGCGACGAGCGCCGCATCCGGGCACGCGCTCACGGCCCGCGCGTGCGTCTCGCTGATGCCGCCACCGCCGATGAGGCCGATGGACGACTGACGGTCCGGAGCGTGGTGGGAGTCCACCGATGTCACTCGAGCGCGCGGCCCGCCGTCTCCGGAATCCACGCCCAGCAGACGGCTGCCGCGAGGAACGCCGCCGCCGACACGGTGAATGCGGCGCCGAATCCGCGCGTGTCGGCGAGCGAACCCACCAGGAACGGCGCGGCCGCGCTCGCCAACCGGCCGATGTTGTAGGTGAACCCCTGCGCGGTGGCACGCACCCTTGTCGGGTACAGTTCGGCGGTCACCGCACCGAACCCGCTGAAATAGCCCGTCCCGAAGAACGCCACCACGGGACCGAGCGCGAGCAGCACGCGCCAGTCGCGGGTGTGGCCGTAGGCGAACACGAGTCCCGCCGCGCCGAGCAGGTACGCCACGTAGGTCCGGCGGCGCCCCGCGGCGTCGCTGACGAAGCCGAAGGTGACGTAGCCGAACCACATCCCCGCCTGCATCGCGATCACGAGCCAGGACATCGCGACCGGGTCGAGCCCCACGCCGCCGCGCGCGGTGGGCAGCGTGAGGTACGCCGGGATCCACAGGTTGAGGCCCCACCACGCGAACATCGTGCAGGCGTTCATCAGCGTGAGGACGATCGTGAGGGCCAGCAGATCGCCGCGAAGCATCGACCTGCCGCTGTCCCCGGTGTGCCCCGCCGCTCCAGTGCCGTGCGGTGGCGACGGCCCTCCCACCTTCGCGCCACGCCGCGCCTGCAGCCAGATCTCGGGCTCCTCGACGCGCCGCCGCACCCACAGGGTGAGGAACGCCGGGAGGATGCCGACAAAGAACACCGCGCGCCAGCCGAAGGCGGGCAACACGAGCATGTTCACGAGCGCCGCCAGCCCGTAGCCGACCGCCCACGCGCTCTGCATCAGGCCGAGCGCCTTCCCGCGGTGCTCGGCCGGCCAGGTCTCCGACACGAGCGCGGCGCCGCTCGCCCACTCCCCGCCCATGCCCAGGCCAAGCAGCAGGCGGAACACGGCGAGCTGCCACACGGTTTGCGCGAGGCCGCACGCGAAGGTGAACACGGAGTAAATCACGATGCTGGCGACGAGCGCGCGCGTACGGCCGAACCGGTCCGCGACGAACCCGAAGAGGATGCCGCCGGCGGCCGAGGCGACGAGCGTGAGCGACCCGAGCAGCCCCGCCGTGCGCGTGTCCATGCCGAGCGCGCCCATCAGCGACGCGAGCACGAGCGCGTAGAGCATCACGTCGAAGGCATCGAGCATCCACCCCAGGGCCGCGGCGATCAGGGACCGTCTCGCCTGGGGGGGCGCGGCGTGCCAGAACGACCAGTGCATCAGCAGTTCGCCTCCCCGCGGGGGTGGCACGGCGCCTCATGGAGCGCTGTGCGGCGGCGACGGTCCTCGTGGCCCGGCCCTGAAGGGCCGGGCCACGTCCAGCTACGACGGCACGCCGTAGCCGCCCCCGCCGGGGGTTTCGATCCGCAGCCGTTCCCCCGCCCGCATCTCCAGCCGCACTTTGCCCGGCAAGGTCACCTCGCTGCCGTCGGCACGAATGAGCGTGTTGCGCCCGCTCGCGCCCGGCGCGCCCCCGCGAGTGCCGTACGGCCGGCTCGAGCGCCGCTCCGACAGCACGGTGACCGACAGCGGCGTGAGTGCCTCGTACTCCCGCACCAGCCCCTCGCCCCCCGGGAACGCGCCGGCGCCACCGCTTCCCTGCCGCAGCCGGTACTGCCGGATGCGCACGGGCAGGTACTGCTCGATCGCCTCGACCGGTGTGTTCCGCGTGTTGCTCATGTGCGTGTGCACGCCACTCAGGCCCGGCAGGCCGTTGCGCCCGCCCATGCCGCCGCCGAGCGTCTCGTAGTACGCGAACCGCGCCCCGCTCGCGGGATGCGTCCCCCCGAGCGTCACGTTGTTCATCGTGCCCTGGCTCGCGGCCGGCACGATGTCGGGCAGGGCCTGCGCGACCGCGCCGAGCACCACGTCGGTGATGCGCTGGGAACACTCCACGTTGCCTGCGGCCACCGCGGCCGGCCGCGTGGCGTTGACGAGCGACCCCTCCGGAGCGATCACCCGCACCACGCGTGCGATGCCGGCGTTGTACAGGATGTCGTCGCGCACGAGGCAGCGGAACACATAGAGGCAGGCCGAGAGCGTGATCGCGAAATTCGCGTTCACGCCCCCCTCGGTCTGGGGATCGGTGCCGGTGAAGTCCACCTCCGCGGCGCCACCCCTCACGCGCACGGCGGCCCGGATCCGCAACGGCCCGTGCCCGAAGCCGTCGTCGTCGAGCGCGTCCTCGAAGACGTACTCTCCCTCGGGGACACGGGCGAGCGTCGCGCAGAGCACGCGCTCGGTGTAGTCCTGCACCGCGGCGGCGTAGCTCGCGACGCGCCGGCGCCCGTAGTGGGCCACCAGCTCCCGGAGGCGCTGCTCGCCCACGCGCCCGGCGGCGATCTGCGCCGTGAGGTCGCCTTCGCGCTCGACCGGCGTCCGCACGTTGGCGAGGATCATCGCCATCACGTCGCTCGCCACCGTACCGCGCCGCACGAGCTTCACGGGCGGGATCACCAGGCCCTCCTGGTAGATCTCCCGGGCGAGCGGCATCGAGCCGGGGCTCATGCCGCCGACATCCGAGTGGTGCGCGCGCGTGGCCACGTAGAAGGCGGCCGCGCCGCGGCGGCCGAGGAACACCGGCGACACCATCGTGATGTCGGGCAGGTGCGTGCCGCCGCGGAACGGGTCGTTGAGCACGACGACGTCGCCGGGATCGAGGGATGCGCTGTCGATCGCGGCGCGCACCGAGAGCGGCATCGCGCCGAGGTGCACCGGCAGGTGATCACCCTGTGCGATCGTGTCGCCCCGGGCGTCGTAGATCGCGCACGAGTAGTCGAGCCGCTCCTTGATGTTGGGCGAGAACCCCGTGCGACACAGCGTGACGCCCATCTCCTCGGCGATCGCCACGAAACGGTTCTTGAAGATCTCGAACTCGATGGGGTCGCGTCGCACGGGATCCTGGGCCTTTCGAGTTTCGGTCTCTCGACGATCGGTCAATCGCCTGCCAGCTCCGCGTCTCGAGCGTTGAATCGTGAGTCCCTGCACTCTGGACTCTCATCGCTCACTATCGCTCACTGCTCATCGCTCAGTGCTCATCGCTCATTGCTCATTGCTCATGGCTCATGACTTCATCACTCATGCCGCCAGTCCCAGGCGGTGCCGCGTGCGCCGCCGCGTCGGGGCGATGCGCGACAACACGAAGGTGCCAGACTCGTGCACGCGGAAGCCGAACTCCGGCGGCACGACGATCGTGGCTTCGCCGCCCGCGATCAGGGCCGGGCCGGGGCCGGCCATGCCGGGGAGCAGCGCATCGAGCGCGAAGTGCGGCACCGACAGCCACGACGCGCCGAACCGAGCGGGGCGCGCCCCGATCGGCGGCGGCAGCCGCGACGCGCCCGGAGGCACGTGCCGGAGCGGCGGCTTGCGCGTCTGCCCGATCCCGCGCACCCGCACGGCCACGACTTCCGCCGGGCGCGACGGTGCGCTGTAGCCGTACAGTTGCGCGTGGCGCTCGTCGAACAGCGTGCGGTACGCGGCCGACAGCGGCACGCCGATCTCGTAGGACTGTCCCTCGTAGCGCACGTCCACCGTGCGCGTCAGCTGGATGTCCGCCTCGTCGAATCCCTCGCCGCGCAGGTCGCCGCGCGCCCGCTCGTCGAGCGGCGCGCACGCAGCGAGCAGATCGTCGAGCGTGAGGGCCGTGGCGCGCCGCAGGATCGCCCGCGAGTAGTCGCGCACCGCATCGGCGAGCAGCAGGCCGAGCGCCGAGAGCACGCCCGCGTTGCGCGGGACGAGCACGGTGGACATGCCCAGGGCCGTGGCCAGCTCGCACGCGTGCATGCCGCCGGCGCCGCCGAAGGCGAGCAGCGCGAACTCGCGCGGGTCGTGCCCCCGCTCCACCGACACCACGCGAATCGCCCGTTCCATGTTGGCGTTGGCGATGCGGACGATGCCCTCGGCGAGTCGTTCGGGGCCGAGACCCGCGCGGCGGGCGAGATTGGCCGCGGCCGCCTGGGCGCGGTCGCGGTCGAGCCTCATGCGCCCGCCAAGGAAGGTGGCGGGATCGAGCCGACCCAGCAGCAGGTTCGCGTCCGTGACGGTCATCTCGTGGCCGCGGCCGTAACAGGCCGGACCCGGGTCGGCCCCGGCGCTCCGCGGGCCGACCCGAAGTGCCCCGCCGTCATCGATCCAGGCGACCGACCCGCCGCCGGCTCCGACCGTGTGGATGTCGATCATCGGTTGCCGGACGGGCATGTCGCCGACTACCGATTCGAGCGTGACACGCAGTTCCCCGTCGATCAGGCTCACGTCGGTGGAGGTCCCACCCATGTCGAACGAGATGACCCGGGGGTGCCCGGCCTCTGCGCCGAGCGCGCGCGCGGCCACGGCCCCGCCCGCCGGCCCCGACAGGATCGTCTGTACCGCACCGTGACACGCGGCCGCGGCCGAGATCGACCCGCCGTTGGACTGCATGACCCGCAGGCGCCCGCCCTGGAGGCCTCGCTCGAGCGCCGTGAGGTAGCGCGCCATCACCGGTGTGACATACGCGTTGACAACCGTCGTGCTGCAGCGCTCGTACTCGCGGTACTCCGGCAGGACACGGTGAGAGGCCGAAACCGACAGGCCTGCGCCGGTGAGCGCCTCGACGAGGTGCTGCTCATGAGCGGCGTTGGCGTAGGCGTGCAGCAGGCAGACCGCCACCGACTCGGCCCCGCAGGCGCGCACGGCGGCCACCACGCGGTCCACCTCCGCGTCCTCGAGTGGCGCGACGACCTCGCCGCCCGCGGCGAGCCGCTCGCGCACGCCGAGCGTGAGGCCGTCGGGCACGAGCGGCCGCACGCCCTCGACGAGGAAGTCGTACAGGCGGCTTCGCGCCTGGCGGGCGATGCGCAGCACGTCCTCGAAACCTTCGGTGACCAGGAGCGCCACGCGGGCGCCGGTGCGCTCAAGCAGCGTGTTGGTGGCCACCGTCGAGCCGTGCACCATCTCGGGAGGGCTCGCGGCGAGCCGCGCCGGGCGTCCCGACAGCGCGAGCAGTTCGTCGATGCCGGCCAGGATGGCGCGGGCCGGGTTGTCGGGCGTGGAGCGGATCTTGTGAACGCGAAGGTGCTCGCCGTCGAACAGGACGAGATCGGTGAACGTCCCGCCCGTGTCGATGCCGAGCCGGATCATGTCACACGCGCGAGGCCGGAAGGTCCGGGCCGCCGGTCACGGCAGTCGCATCAGCGGCCGCGGGTCGGCCGAGGACCACGGCCACGGCATCCCGGCCGCCAGCAACAGGAGCGCGACGCCGAAGAAGATCAGCGCCGTGCGGTGCTTCGCGGCGGCCGTGGGCGGCCTTCGCGTGCGCGCCTTGCCGACGTGCGCGAGGATCACGGCCAGCAGCATCGCCACGATGTGCTCCACCGCCCAGAACCGCAGGCTCGCCGTGCCCATGGCCGTGCCCATGTCGGCGAACGCGTTGCGGGTCACCGGGCTGAGCACGCCGTAGAGCAGCAGGCCCAGCAGCGTCTGCACGTCGAGCGTGAGGGTGAACCACCGGCCGGCCTTGTCGTCGGCGGGCGTCCACGGCCGTGGACCGAAGAGGCCCACGACCGCCCGCAGCACCGCGAGGGCTCCCGCGGCCAGGACGAGCCACCGGAGCCACGAGTGCAGCGCGAGCGTGGCGGGGTACATGGGCCGGATTATACGCGGAGACGGGCGCCCCTT